>WNGE01000189.1_pt1 | contig 107669 bp, 97 predicted proteins | sample 5400651 | NCBI WGS metagenome assembly WNGE01 (sample SAMN13153370, study PRJNA577476) | soil metagenome | isolation source: 60 cm soil or saprolite under grassland replicate 2 | place: USA:California | collected 2016-06-15 | reverse complement strand
TCGTCGGTACCGACAAGACCGACGCCGACGGCAAGCAGACCGACTTCTCGGCGACCGTCAACAAGATCGTCCAGAGCGGCGCCACCGCCTTCTTCTACGGCGGCTACTACCAGAACGCCGGCCTGCTGCGTAAGCAGCTCACCGCGGCCAACTGGAAGGGCACCCTGATCGCCGGCGACGGCGTGGACGACCCCGGGTACGCGACGGCGGCGGGTAACGACGCGGCCGCGGGCACGATCGTCACCTGCCCGTGCTCCCCGGCCTCGAAGGCTGGCGGCACCTTCGTCGCCGACTACAAGGCCAAGTGGAACGTTGACGCCGGTACCTACAGCGACGTGGCCTACGACGCGATGAACATCTTCCTCAAGGGCATCGACGCCGGTAACACCACGCCAGAGAAGATGCTCTCCTACGTCAACTCGGTCAACTACTCCGGTATCGCGAACACCTACAAGTTCACCGACACCGGCGAGCTGGACCCGTCATTGATCAAGGTCTGGGCGTTCAAGTTCGGGCCGGACGGCAAGGCAGCTCCTGACCAGGAGATTCCGAAGAGCTGATCCATCGGTAACCGACTCACGATGGACCGGTGCGGCCGGGGGTTCTGCTTCCGGCCGCACCGTCCTCTTCGCACCTGGAGCCATCCGTGAACTTTCCTGGCCTGCTCCACAGCCTGGGGCCCCTCACCATCTCCGGGCTCGCCCAGGGCGCGATCTACGCGCTCTTCGCGCTCGGTTACACACTCGTCTACGGCGTACTCCGCCTGATCAACTTCGCCCACTCCGAGGTCTTCCTGGTGGGTACCTACGCGGCACTGATCAGCTGGAGCTGGTTCAGCCTGAACCAGAACTCGGCCACTCCGGCGGTGGGCCTGGTGGTGGCGTACCTCCTGCTGGGTCTGGTGGCCGCGATCTTCGTCTCCGGCATCACCGCGCTGACCGTGGAGCTGGTCGCCTACCGCCCGCTGCGCCGGCGCAACGCGCCCCCGCTCGCCTTCCTGATCACCGCGATCGGCGCGTCCCTGGTGATCTCCGAGGCGGTCGGCGTCTTCACCCACCGCACCATCCGTGGGGTACCTCCGCTGATCCGGCCGGCCGACGTGTTGGCCTTCGGCAACACCCACATCACCAACCTGCAGATCCTGATCATCGTGCTGGCCCTGGTGATGATGTACGGCCTGGACCGCTTCATCAACACCAGCCGCCTCGGCCGGGGTATCCGGGCGGTCGCCCAGAACCCGGACAGCGCCGCGCTCATGGGCGTGAACAAGAACGCGGTCATCTCGCTCGTCTTCCTGCTCGGTGGGCTGATGGCGGGCGTGGCCGCGGTGATGTACGTGTTGAAGATTGGTACGGTCAAGTTCGACGCCGGCTTCGACCTCGGCATCGTCGCGTTCACCGCCGCCGTGCTCGGCGGTATCGGCAACCTGCGGGGGGCCCTGCTCGGTGGCCTGTTGCTCGGCGTGGTGGAGAATTACGCCGCCGAGTTGTTCGGCACGGAGTTCCGCCGGGTAGTGGTGTTCGTGCTGCTCATCGCGATCCTGATGTTCCGGCCCACCGGGCTGCTCGGCGAGTCTCTAGGAAGGGCGCGGGCATGACAGCGCTACAGAAACCGCAGACGCTGGAGGAGCCGCCGCCGCCGGCACGCAGTCGAGCGATGCGTGGCTGGCTGGGGCGGCTGCCCTGGCCGGTCCGGGTCCTGGTGATCCTGGCCTTCGTCGCCCTGGCCTACCTGCTGCCCTACGTGGGCAGTGTCCCGGTGTTCGGGCCCCAGGTGGTGACCCAGGCCAACGACTGGGGCAGCGTACTGTTCGAGATGGGCTATTTCGTCCTGCTGGCGCTCGGGCTCAACGTGGTGGTCGGCTTCGCCGGCCTGCTCGACCTGGGTTACGTCGGCTTCTTCGCGGTCGGCGCCTACACGGTCGCCCTGCTCACCTCGCCGGACAGCGTGTTCGACACCAACTGGGTGTGGCTGGCCTCGGTACCGGTGGCGATCGCGGTGGCAATGTTCTCCGGCCTGGTCCTGGGCTGGCCGACCCTGCGGCTGCGCGGCGACTACCTGGCCATCGTGACGCTGGGCTTCGCCGAGATCATCCGGATCTTCGCCGACAGCACCCCCGACTTCCTGCGTGGCGACCGGGGCTTCGGCGGCATCCCGCACCCGCCCGGCAACAAACCGGACGGCACCGCGATCTTCAGCGTGCGCGACGCCACCCCGTACTTCTGGCTGGTCCTCAGCGTGATCATCCTGGTCATTCTCGCGGTGCGTAACCTCGACCGCAGCCGGGTCGGCCGGTCCTGGCTGGCCATCCGGGAGGACGAGGAGGCCGCCGAGATCATGGGGGTACGCACGATCAAGTTCAAGCTCTGGGCGTTCTCCATCGGCGCCTGCGTGGCGGCCCTCGGCGGGGTGATGTTCGCCGGGTACCAGGGCTTCATGAACTCCAGCACGTTCGTGCTCCAGTTCTCCATCCTGGTCCTCGCCGGAGTGGTCATGGGCGGTTCGGGCAACATCGCCGGGGCCATCCTGGGCGGCGTGCTGATCGCCTACGTCCCCGAGCGGCTGCGCGGCATCGAGGTCCTCGGCCAGGACCTGTTCCAGTGGCGCTTCCTCATGTTCGGCGTGATCATCATCGTGATCATGATCTTCCGGCCGCAGGGCATCATCCCGAGCCGACGCCGCGCGATGGAGCTGAAGGACCGGGCCAGGGAGGTCGCGCCGCAATGAGCGAACCGCATATTGAAAGTGTCGAGTGGGAGGACCAGGCGGCCCGGCACCGGGTCGACGAACCGGTTTCGACCGGCCCGACCCAGGCCGCGGACACCGGCCTGGCCCAGCCGACCATACCCGGTGCCCTGCTCCAGGTGGACAACGTCACCTTGCGCTTCGGCGGCGTGGTGGCGCTGGACCAGGTGAGCTTCGCCCTGCGACAGGGGGAGATCTTCGGGCTGATCGGGCCGAATGGCGCGGGCAAGACCACCTGCTTCAACGCGATGACCGGAGTCTACCGGCCGACCACCGGCGAGATCCGGTTCAAGGGTGAGGTGGTGACCGGCCGGAAGAAGCACGAGATCACCCGGATGGGCATCGCGCGTACCTTCCGGAACATCCGGCTCTTCCCCGAGATGACCGCGCTGGAGAACGTGATGGTGGGCGCGGACGCGCACCACCGCACCAGCGTGCTCGGCGCGCTGCTGCGGCTGCCGCGGCACTGGCGGGAGGAGCGGCAGGGGCGCGAGCTGTCCATGCGGCTGCTGGACTTCGTCGGCATCGCGCACCGCGCCGGCGACGTGTCCCGCAACCTGGCCTACGGCGAGCAGCGCCGGTTGGAGATCGCCCGGGGACTGGCCACCAACCCCACCCTGCTCTGCCTGGACGAGCCGGCCGCCGGCTTCAACCCGGCCGAGAAGGAGCGGCTGCTCGGGCTGATCCGGCAGATCCGCGACCAAGGGGTGACGATCCTGCTCATCGAGCACGACATGCGCCTGGTCATGGGGGTCTGCGACCGGCTCGTAGTGCTGGAGTTCGGCAAGAAGATCGCTGAGGGGGAACCGGCCGAGGTCCGGGACAACCCGAAGGTGATCGCCGCTTATCTGGGAGAACCGGCCGATGCTGCTTGAGGTTGACAACATCACCCTGCTGTACGGCCGGATCCAGGCCCTGCACGGGATCAGCCTGGAGGTCGACGAGGGCGAGGTCGTCGCGCTCATCGGGGCCAACGGGGCCGGCAAGTCCACCACCATGCGGGCGATCTCCGGGCTGCGCCCGATCGCGTCCGGGTCCATCCGGTTCGCCGGTCAGGACATCACCCGGCTGCGTGCCGACCTGCGGGTGATCCGCGGGATCAGCCAGTCGCCGGAGGGCCGGGGCATCTTCCCGGGCATGACCGTGCAGGAAAACCTGGAGATGGGCGCGTACACCCGGCGTGACGGCAGCGCGATCCGGGCCGACCTGGACCGGGTCCTCGGGCTGTTCCCGCGCCTGCAGGAGCGGATCCGCCAGGCCGGCGGCACGCTCTCCGGTGGCGAGCAGCAGATGCTCGCGGTGGGCCGGGCGCTGATGAGCCGGCCGAAGCTGATGCTGCTGGACGAGCCGTCGATGGGCCTGGCCCCGATGCTGATCCAGCAGATCTTCTCGATCATCACCGAGATCAACCAGCAGGGCACCACGATCCTGCTGGTCGAACAGAACGCGCAGCAGGCGCTGTCGCGCGCCCACCGCGCGTACGTCCTGGAGACCGGCCGGATCGTGAAGAGCGGTACCGGCGCGGAACTGTTGCACGATCCCGCCGTGAAGGACGCCTATCTGGGCGTCGCTTAGCGGCGCAAGAATCCGCCGTCGGGAAGGGCGGCGGCGCAATAATTACTCATCGGACCACAACAATGGCGACTGTGGTTGTCGCCATGCGCGCAGGTAGGTTGATCTCGGGTGCCTTTGCGATGGAGGGTGAGATGAAAACCTTGACCGGACCGCGCTCGCGCGGCTGGCTCGTGGTGTTAGGGATCCTGGCGGTCACGCTCGGCATGGCCGGGTGCGGTGGCGGCAAGTCCAACTCCGGAGGTGCGCCGCCGGCGGCGACCTCGGTCGACAGCGCGCTTGCGGCGAAGGTACCGGCGTCGATCAAGTCGGCTGGCACGATCATCATCGGCAGCGACTCGACCTACGCCCCCAGCGAGTTCCTCGACACCGACGGCAAGACGATCATCGGGTTCGACGTGGATCTGTTCAACGCGGTGGCCGGCAAGCTCGGACTGAAGACCGACTGGCGGACCGCGAAGTTCGACGACATCATCCCGGGTGTCGGCTCGAGCAAGTACAACATCGGCGTCTCCTCGTTCACCATCAACCCCGACCGGCTCAAGCAGGTCACCATGGTGTCCTACTTCTCCGCCGGTACCCAGTGGGCGGCCAAGGCGGGCGCGACCATCGACCCGGACAACGCCTGCGGCAAGAAGATCGCGGTGCAGACCGGCACCGTCCAGGTGGACGACGTGACCGCCCGGTCCAAGAAGTGCACCGACGCCGGCAAGCCGGCCATCACCATCGACCAGTACCAGGCGCAGAGCGACGCGACGTCGGCGGTGGTATCCGGCAAGGACGAGGGCATGCTGGCCGACTCGCCGGTGTGCGCGTACGCGGTGAAGCAGACCAACGGACAGCTCGCGCTGGCCGGTCAGATCTACGACTCCGCGCCGTACGGGTACGTGCTGCCCAAGGACCAGACGGACTTCGGCCAGGCCATCGCGACCGCGGTCCAGCAGCTGATCAGCGAGGGCACGTACAAGAAGATCCTCGACAAGTGGGGCGTCTCCGCCGGCAGCATCACCAACCCGGCCGTGAACCCCAGCGCCTAGTCCGATGACCACGCAAGTCGACACCGAGCGGGCACGGCCTGAGGCGATCAAGGCCGTGCCCGTCCGGCACCCCGGCCGCTGGGTCGCGGTCGGGATACTCGCCATCCTGCTGGCGATGTTCGTCCACCTGCTGATCACGAACGAGCACTTCCAGTGGTCGTACATCTTCAGCGACAAGATGATGTTCAGCCCACCGGTGCTCGAAGGGCTGCGCGGCACCATCCTGCTGACCATCTTCTCCATGCTCATCGGCGTGAGCCTGGGGATCGTGATCGCGATCATGCGGCTGTCGTCCAACCCGGTGCTCTCCGGCGTCGCCTTCGGTTACACCTGGTTCTTCCGGGCGATGCCCCGGCTGGTGCTCGCGGTGCTCTTCGGCAACCTCGGCTTCCTCTGGTCGACGCTGAGCCTGGGGCTGCCCTTCGACCGGCAGATCGGCGCGCTGTTCGGCATCCACGACCTGAACGCGCGGTTCTACAGCGTACGCGCGGTGGATCTGCTCTCCGGGTTCATCGCCGGCATGCTGGCGCTGGCGCTTTCCGAGGCCGCGTACATGGCCGAGATCGTCCGGGCCGGGATCCAGTCGGTCGACGTCGGGCAGGTCGAGGCGGCCGAGGCGCTGGGCCTGACCCGGGGGCAGACGCTGCGCCGGATCGTGCTGCCACAGGCGATGCGGGTGATCGTCCCGCCGACCGGCAACGAGACCATCGCCATGGTCAAGGACACCTCGCTGGTCGCCTACACCCCGGTCACCACCGAGCTGTTCTTCCAACTCCAGGCGGTCGGGCACCGCACCTTCATCGTCTTCCCGTCGCTGATCGCCGCGTGCCTGTGGTACCTGGTCCTGTGCAGCATCATGATGGTTATCCAGCATTACGTGGAGCGGCACTTCTCGCGCGGCTACGGCACCCGGATGGGGCGGGAGGCACCCGCGTTGATCGAGCCGGTCGGTCCCGGAGGCGTGATCCATGAACACTGACGACCTGATGGTACGGGCGGAGAGCGTCCACAAGTCCTTCGGCCACCTCCAGGTGCTCAAGGGCATCGACCTCGCCGTACGCCCCGGCGAGGTGTCGGTGGTGATCGGCCCGTCCGGCTCGGGCAAATCCACGTTCCTGCGCTGCATCAACCACCTGGAGAAGATCAACGCCGGTCGGATCTGGGTGGACGGCGAGCTGATGGGCTACCAGGAGCGCGGCGGCAAGCTGCACGAGATGCGCGAGAAGGACGTGGCCGCACAGCGCCGGGCGATCGGCATGGTGTTCCAGCGGTTCAACCTCTTCCCGCACATGACGGTGCTGCACAACGTCATGGAGGCACCCTGCCGGGTCCGTGGGGAGCACAAGGCACAGGTACGCGAGCGGGCGGTCGCTCTGCTGTCGCGGGTCGGCCTGGGGGACAAGATGCACAACTACCCCGGCCAGCTCTCCGGTGGGCAGCAGCAGCGGGTGGCCATCGCGCGCGCCCTGGCCATGCAGCCCAAGCTGATGCTCTTCGACGAGCCGACCAGCGCGTTGGACCCGGAGCTGGTCGGCGAGGTGCTCGACGTGATGAAGGATCTGGCCCGGTCCGGGATGACCATGGTGGTGGTGACCCACGAGATCGGCTTCGCCCGGGAGGTCGGGGACAGCCTGATCTTCATGGACGGGGGAGTGGTGGTCGAGGCGGGCCCGCCCCGGGAGGTGCTGGCCGAGCCGAAGCACGAACGCACCCGGTCGTTCCTCGCCAAGGTCCTCTAAGGCTGTCGGGGGTTCGTACTAGGCTCGCCGACGTGAGTACCGCAACGCCCCGCCTGCTCCTGCTCGACGGGCACTCCCTGGCCTACCGCGCGTTCTTCTCCCATCCGGTGGAGAACTTCTCCACCACCACCGGCCAGCCGACCAACGCCGTCTACGGGTTCACCTCGATGCTGATCAACGTGCTGCGCGACGAGCACCCGACGCACATCGCGGTGGCCTTCGACGTGTCCCGCCGCTCCTTCCGCACCGAGCAGTATGAGGATTACAAGGCCGGCCGGTCGGAGACGCCGGCTCCGTTCCTCGGTCAGATCAGCCTGGTCCAGGAGGTGCTGGCCGCGCTGCGGATCCCGACCGTCGAGCTGGCCGGTTACGAGGCCGACGACGTGATCGCCACGCTGGCCTGCCAGGCCCGGGACGCCGGCCTCGACGTGCTCATCTGTTCCGGCGACCGGGACGTGTTCCAGCTCGTCGACGACCGGATCACCGTGCTGTACCCGCGCAAGGGCGTCTCCGACCTGGCCCGGATGGACCCGGCGGCGGTGGTCGGGCGCTACGGCGTCGGCCCCGCCCGCTACCGTGACCTGGCCGCGCTGGTCGGCGAGTCCAGCGACAACCTGCCCGGGATCCCCGGGGTCGGGCCCAAGACCGCAGCGAAGTGGATCACGCATTACGGCTCGCTGGAGGGCCTGGTCGAGCACGTCGACGAGATCAAGGGCAAGGCCGGCGAGAGCCTGCGGGCGGGCCTGGCCGACGTGCTGCGCAACTACGAGCTCAACCGGCTGGTGGCCGACCTGGAGCTGCCCCTGGCCGTGCCGGACACGCTCTGGCGGGGCTGGGACCGGGAGGCGGTGCACCAGGTCTTCGACACGCTGGAGTTCCGGGTCCTGCGCGACCGGCTCTACCAATACCTGGAAGCGGTGGAGCCGGAGGCCGAGGCCGGCTTCGACCTGACCGCCAGGCTCCTGCGCACCGGCGAGGTGGCCGGCTGGCTCGCCGAGCACGCGGTCCCCGGGACTCCGGTCGGGGTCGCCGTGGCCGGGCAGTTCGGCCGCGGCACCGGCACTCTCTCCGGGGTCGCGGTAGCCACCGCGGACGGCGCGGCGGCCTGGTTCGATCCGTCCACAGTGGACAGTGTGGACGACGCCGCGGTCGCCGGTTGGCTGGCCGACCCGGAGCGGCCCAAGGTGTTGCACGACGGCAAGCCGGCCCTGCTCGCCTTCGCCGAGCGCGGCTGGGCCCTGCACGGCATCGCCACCGACACCGCCCTCGCCGCCTACCTGGCCCGCCCCGACCAGCGTTCCTACGACCTGACCGACCTCGCCCTGCGCTACCTGCAACGCGAGCTGCGGATGGACACCCCCGACGACGGCCAGCTGGCCCTCGACGGGTTGGGCGACACCGAGGAGGCCGAGCGCAACCTGATGCTGCGCGCCCGGGCCACCCTCGACCTAGCCGACGCGATCGGCGCCGAGCTGTCCCGCGACGGCGACGAGGCCCGGCGGCTGCTGCGCGAGGTCGAGCTGCCGCTGGTCTACGTGCTGGCCGGGATGGAGCGGGCCGGCATCGCCGCCGACACCCACTACCTGTCCGACCTGGAAGCGCACTTCGCCGGTGAGGTGAAGGCCGCCGCCCAGGCCGCCTACGAGGTGGTCGGGCGGGAATTCAACCTGGGCTCGCCCAAGCAGCTGCAGGAGATCCTCTTCACCGAGCTGGGGCTGCCGAAGACAAAGCGGATCAAGACCGGATACACCACCGACGCGGACGCGCTGGCCGGGCTGTTCGTGCAGACCGCGCACCCGGTGCTGGAGCACCTGCTGCGGCACCGCGACGTGGCCAAGTTGAAGTCCACTGTGGACGGTCTACTCAAGTCGGTGAGCGACGACGGGCGCATCCACACCACCTTCAATCAGACCGTCGCGGCCACCGGCCGGCTCTCCAGCACCGATCCCAACCTGCAGAACATTCCGATCCGCACCGAGGAGGGGCGGCGGATCCGCCGGGCCTTCATCGTCGGGCCGGACTTCGAAACGCTGATGACCGCCGACTACAGCCAGATCGAGATGCGCATCATGGCGCACCTGTCCTGTGACGAGGCGCTGATCGAGGCGTTCCGGTCCGGCTTCGACTTCCACGCGGCCACCGCGTCCTCGGTGTTCGAGGTCGATCCGACCGAGGTCAACCACGAGCAGCGGCGCCGGATCAAGGCGATGAACTACGGGCTGGCGTACGGGTTGTCGTCGTACGGGTTGGCCCAGCAGTTGGGCATCAAGCCGGCCGAGGCGTCGGTACTCATGGACGACTACTTCAGCCGGTTCGGCGGGGTACGCGACTACCTGCACACGGTGGTGGTACAGGCGCGCAAGGACGGATACACCCAGACGGTGCTCGGGCGGCGGCGTTACCTGCCCGACCTCGTCAGCGACAACCGGCAGCGCCGGGAGATGGCCGAGCGGATGGCGCTCAACGCCCCGATCCAGGGCTCCGCGGCCGACATCATCAAGGTGGCGATGCTGCGGGTCGACGCCGCGCTCGCCGGGTCCGGCCTGCGCTCCCGGATGCTGCTCCAGGTGCACGACGAGCTGGTCTTCGAGGTGGCGCCGGGGGAGCGGGCCGCGCTGGAGGAGTTGGTACGCGCCCAGATGGGCGGCGCCTACCCGCTGGACGTACCGCTGGAGGTGTCCGTTGGCGCTGGTCGAGACTGGGCCGAGGCCGACCACTGAGGTCCGCCGGTCCGACCGGTTCTACCCCCTGCTCGCCGGGCTGCTCGTCCTGCTCGCGGTCGCCTTCGCGATCCGGCAGCCGTGGTCGGCCGACCTCGGGGTGCACGCCGGGACCATCGAACGGCTGCGCTTGAGCCTGACCGACCCCGGGGACCCGCTGATCGACTCCGACGTGCCCAGCCCGTACTACTCGCCCTACACGCTGCTGCTGGGCCTGCTGGCCCGACTCTTCGGGCTGTCCGGCCTGACCGCCCTGGCCATTGCCGGGCCGTTCGTCGTGGCCCTGCTCCTGTGGGGCCTGCACGCCTTCGTGCGTACCCTCACCGACCGCCGCCTGGCCCCGGTCCTGTCCCTCGTCTTCGTGCTGCTGCTCTGGGGCGTTAAGGCCCGGGTGTGGAGCGGGTTCTTCTCGCTCTGGGCGCTGCCGTTCGTCCTGGCGTTCCCGAGCACCCTGGCGATCGCGCTGACCCTGCTGCTCTGGGCGGGGCTGGCCCGCACGCTCGACCGCCCGGTGAACTGGCCCCGCTACCTCGGCCTCGCGGTGCTCGCCGCGCTGGTCGCGCTCGTCCACCCGTTCACCGTGGTGACCGCCGGGCTCGGGGCGCTGGCGCTGGTGGTCAACCGGGCCCGCCGGCTGTCCCGGCTGGCGTGGCTGGCCCTGGGCGCGACGACGGTGGCCTCGGCCGTGCTCGTGGCGGTCTGGCCCTACTACTCCTTCTTCCGATTGTTCGGGGCCAGCGGGGAGCTGGACGTGGTACACCGCTCGCTGTACCACCAGCCGTGGCTCTACTACGGGCTGATCGTCGTCGCGCTGCCGGCGCTGTGGCGGCGCTGGCAACGGGACCGGCTCGACCCGCTCGTCCTGCTCTTCGTCGGCGCCGTGCTGGTGGTCGCGGCCGGTGGGCTCACCGGCCGCTACGCCCTGGGCCGGGTCTGGCCGGCCGTCATGCTGTCCGGACAGCTCGCGCTCGGCGTGGACCTGGCCGGTCCGCTGCCCCGCCGGCTGGCCCGGATCTGGTTGCCGGTGACCGTCCTGGCCTGCCTCGCCGGGCTCGCCACCCAGGCGGGCAACCTGCTGTTCCTCGCGCCGGACCGGGTGCTCACCCCCCGGGTCCGGGCCACCGCCCGGATGTACGTGCTCTGGCCCGACTACTCCTGGCTGGCCAGCTACGTCCACCCGGGCGAGGTGCTGCTGACCGACGACTACTTCGCGGTGCGTACGGTGGCCGGCTACGGCGTGCGTACCGTCGCTCCGGTCTGGCCCGACCCGTTCCTGCCGGACGAGGCGCAGCGACAGCGCGACCAGGCCCGCATGGTCGATCCGGCGACCGATCCGGCCACCCGGGCGGCACTGCTCGACCGGTACCACGTCACCTGGGTGCTGGAGGTCCCCGGCGGCTGGACCCTGCCCACGGACCGTACGCCGGTCGCGACCGGCCCCCGAGGCCAGCGGCTCTACCGGCGGTGATGTCTGGCGCTCGCGCGGCTCGCGCGGGCCCGAGGCGGGCGGCATGTCCGGCGCTCGCGCGGCGGCGGGTAGAGTCGCCTGCCATGGCGCAGCAACCCGAGGTGAGCGTCGTCATCCCGACCCGGTCGCGGCCGGAGCTGGTGCTTCGAGCCGTCCGCAGCGCGCTGGCCCAGACCCTGCGGGAGATCGAGGTCATCGTGGTGGTCGACGGCCCCGACCCGCCCACCCGCGAAGCGCTGGCCGCGTTGGCCGACCCCCGGCTGCGGGTGGTCGAGCTCGAAACCCAGGGCGGTGCGCCCAACGCCCGCAACGCCGGGGCGCGCGCGGCGACCGCCGGGTGGACGGCACTGCTCGACGACGATGACGAGTGGCAGCCGGAGAAGCTGGCCACCCAGCTGGCCCTGGCGAAGTCGGCGCCCTACCCGATGCCGATCGTGGCCAGCCGGCTGGTCATGCGTACCCCCCGGGCCGAGCTGGTGGTACCGCGCCGGCTGCCCGGACCGGACGAGCCGCTCAGCGAGTACCTCGCGGTGCGGCACGGGCTGTTCCACGGCGAGGGCTTCATCCAGACCTCGACCATCATGGCGCCGACCGAGCTGCTGCGCCGGGTCCCGTTCGCCGATGGGCTGCGCCGCCTGCAGGAGCTGGACTGGACGCTGCGCTGCCTGGAGCACGAGGGCGTCGGGCTGGTCTACGCGCCCGACCCGCTGGTGATCTGGTACGCCGACGAGAACCGCCCCCGGGTGAGCTTCGACTCGCCGTGGCGGCAGTCCTTCCAGTGGCTACAGGGCAGCCGGTCCCGGGTCACCCCACGCGCGTACGCCGCGCTGGCGATGAGCGTGGTCAGCTCGATGGCCGCGCCGACCAACAGCCCCCGGGTGTTCTTCACCATCCTGGGCGACGCGGTCCGGCACGGCCGGCCCGGGCTACTCGACTACGTGACGTTCATGCAGATCTGGCTGGTACCCACCCGGCTGCGCCGGAGCGTACGCGACTTCGTGCTCGGCCGGCGGCGGGCCCGCGAGGCCAGGCAGGCCGCTCCTACGGCACCGTAGGAGCGGCGGCCTCCCCGACCGCGCCGATCTCGTCCTCCGGAGTCGCGTCGGGTTCCGACGGCTCGCCCAGGTGCCGCTGGGCGTACCAGTAGGCGCCGACCATCGCCACCAGCCCCACCGCCGACCCGGCGGTCAGGCCCCAGGCGGCTCCGGGGAGCCGGTTCAGCTCGGCGCCCACGATCAGACCGGACAGGCTCGTGGTGGTGAAGATGACGTACTGCAGGAACAGCAGCCGGGCCCGGTGCATCCCCCGGATCGCCGCCGCGAAGGGCAGCTGGACCAGGTAGATGGCCGGCTGGATGGCGATCGGCAGGGCGAGCGGGGCGATGTCGGCGAACTTCGGGAGGTGGGCCAGCACGAGATGGGCCAGTGGCACGACGATCGCGACCATGACCGCGCCGAGTACCGCGAAGCCGAGGGCGAGTACCCGGGTCTGCCGGCGCAGCCGGGCCGCGGCCTCCTGTCCCGCGCCGCCGGGCTGCCCGGCCGCGGCCGCCAGCCGGGACGCCCGCGGCACCAGCAGGCCCATCATCGCGGTGATGAAGTTCTGCGCCGGTTGCAGCAGCGCGGTCTGCGCACCGCGCAGGCCGGACAGCTCGCGGGCGGACAGCTGCCCGGCCACCAGGAAGCCGACGGCCTGCCCCTGGAACTGCCCGACCAGCGCGGTGGCGGTGAACCAGCCGGACAGGTGCCGGGTTTCGCGCAGCCAGTGCCGGGCACTGCCCTGCCACGGACGGATGCGGGAGCGCAGCAGGAACACGCTCGCTCCCGCGGTCGCGCCCAGGCCCCAGCAGAGGAACAGGCCACCGGCACTGACCAGCCCGGCGGTGTAGAGCACGAGGACGGACAGCAGTTGGGTACCGACCCAAACCGCGTCGATGACCAGGGCGCTCTGTGGCTTGCGGGCGGCCAGGTAGCTGTATCGCCCAGTGTCGTGCACCAGCAGCGACGGCAGGAACGGCGCGACCCAGATCAGGTCGCGCAGGTCCACCCCGCCGCTGGCCGGTACAGCCAGCCAGAGGACGAGCAGGACGAGCGCGGCGGCCACGGCGAAGGTGAGTGCCGCGCGCACTCCGTTGCGTACCAGGCGGAGGTGGTGCTCCCCGTCGTACCGGGAGGCGAGTGTCAACAGGACCTCGCCGACGAACGCCCGGTTGATGCCGATGACGAAGTATCCGATGCCAAGCGACAGCAACATGACGCCGGCCCGGCTGCGCTCCAGCAGGGCGAGGGCCAGCAGGTTGGTGGCTGCGTTGGCCAGCGCGATGACCACCTGGTCGACCAGGCCCATGGTGACCCAGCGGGAGGTGCGCACACGGTCCGCACCGGCCGGCGCCGGCGGGTTGGCAGGCACGGCACTCCCTTCGCGGTCCGAACCTGGCGCGCCGGACCGGGGTACAGAATACGCCGTGGACAAAGACTTCAAGGAGGTGCCGAGTGGGACCAACCGGCCACCCGTACCGACTCTGTGCGGGATGTGATCTAATGCTTTCCTGTGTCGGCAACCTGACTCGGTGACTAATGAAACCACTCTTGCCTGTCCCGGTTATTTTGAGCACTCTTCTTTCGGGGGCGCTCGGGTCGATGGCGGCCTATCCCCCGAGGACCACCTCGCAGTGCGTTAGCAGGCAGCGGAAGTCAGGGGCGGGGGAACACGGGAAAATGGCAATCGGAGGCTTGCGTGCCGACAGCTAAGGTCACCCAGGGAATCCGCACTATCCGGCAGAACGGGTCAATTGCCGCAACTGTTATCGGATCACCTTTAGCTGCCCCGTCGTTCACCGTTCGATCTACGTGGCGTAGTCGCTACGTGAGCGGCCTGGTGATAAATGATCTCATCGTGGGCTTCGCCGCCGCCGTCATCGCCCTCGGCGTGCGGTTCGGCGCGGCCAGCAATGCCCCGTACAACCACCACTATGTGTGGGTGACCGTTGCGTTTCCGTTCGCCTGGCTGATTGCGCTGACGGCCAACCGATCGTATGAATTGCGTCGCCTATTCGTCGGCAATGATGAGTACGAACGGGTACTCCGGTCCGGCCTCGGGCTCACCGCCGCATTGGCTATTGCGACATTTTCATTTGATTACCGTATCGCCCGTGGATACGTCATCATCGCGATACCCCTGGCTACCGTTTCGTCGATTTGCGGACGCTATGTGTTCAGGCAGCGACTGCACCGCCATTGGGGTCGGGGCGAGCGGTTACACCGGGTGATTCTGGTCGGGCACGAGCACGCCGTCCTGGAGACCGCCCGGCGGTTGCGCCGCGAGCGGTACCACGGCATGGGCGTGGTCGGCGCCTGCCTGCCGGACGGGGTGGGTGGCGTACAGCACCCGAGCTCGGGCCTGCCGCCCATCTACGGGGACTTCGACATGGTGGCGGAGGCGGTCTCCCGGGCCGCCGCGGACACCGTCATCGTGTTGTCCTGCCCGGAGATCGACGGGGCCGCGGTACGCCGGCTGGCCTGGCGGCTCGAACGCGACGACATCGACCTGATCATGGCGAGCGCACTCGTCGACACGGCCGGCGACCGGACCACCATCCGGCCGGTCGACGGTCTGCCGCTGCTGCACGTGGAGCACCCCCGGCTCAAGGGTGCCCGGCGGGCCGCCAAGGAGGTCTTCGACCGGGTGCTGGCGCTGATGCTGGTCATCCTCGCCGCGCCGCTGCTGATCGCCATCGCGATGGCCATCCGGCTCGGCCCGAAGGGTCGGGGGCCGGCGATCTTCCGGCAGGAGCGGGTCGGCAAGGGCGGCCGGCCGTTCGTCATCTACAAGTTCCGCACCATGTACGTGGACGCCGAGGCGCGGCTGGCCGAGCTGCGCCAGCTCAACGACGGCGACGGGACGCTGTTCAAGATGCGGGTCGACCCACGGGTGACGCCGGTCGGTCGGGTGCTGCGCCGGCTGTCGCTGGACGAGATTCCCCAGCTGCTCAACGTGCTCAAGGGAGACATGTCACTGGTCGGGCCGCGCCCGCCGTTGCAGCGCGAGGTCGCCGAATACCCGGACGACATGCGCCGCCGGCTGGTGGTCAAGCCCGGGCTGACCGGGCTGTGGCAGGTCTCCGGCCGCTCCGACCTGTCCTGGGAGGAGTCGATCCGGCTGGACCTGTCGTACGTCGAGAACTGGTCGCTCTCCCTCGACCTCGCGATTCTGGCCCGTACCCTGATCGCCGTGATGCGCCAGTCCGGCGCCTACTGACCCACTGGTGTCGTCAGACAACTGCTGTATCATCCATCCGGGCCGGGCCTGGGGCCGGCCGAGGCGACCAGATTGGAGCTGGTGACGCTCCCGCCGAGGAGTGGATGACGGCTGACCGCATCACCGACGACCCGAGTCCCAGGACGTAACCTGTACTTCGACCTGGTACGCGCGGTTGCCCTGTTCCGGGTGATCGTCTTCCACGCCACCGACCTCCAGGTGCTGCACGTCGTACTACCGGCGATCGGCGTGATGTACGCGCTCGCCGGCAGCCTGATGGCCAACTCGCTGGACCGCCGGCCCTGGCTGCCCACCCTCGGCTCCCGGATCCGCCGGCTGCTCCCGCCGGTGTGGCTGTACGGCGCCGTGGTCCTGGTGTTCGGCCTGGAGGCGACCGGCCCGCACGAGCCGCTGTGGTCCCGTGCGCTGTTCTGGCTGATCCCACTGCGCGACCCGTCGGCCAACATCGGCAACTCGGGTCTGGTCGACACCCTGTGGTACCTGCGTACGTACCTCTGGCTGGTGCTGCTGTCCCCGCTGTTGCTGTGGGCGTTCCGGCGCGCCTGGCCGGTCGTACTCCTGGTGCCGTTCGCGCTCCTGCCGCTGGCCACGCTGCTGGGTCCGCAGCCGTGGCCGGGCGGCGGACTGATCCTGAACCTGCTCACCTACGGCGGCTGCTGGCTGCTCGGGTTCGCCGCCAACGACGGTCTGCTGGCCCGGGTACGGCCGTGGCTCTGCGTGGTCGTCGCCGGGGTGCTCGGCCTCGGCAGCCTGGCCGCCCAGCTGTTACTTGGCGGCGGCGAGGACAACACCATCCGGGACGCGCTCTGGTCGGCCGCGGTCGTGCTGCTGATCCTGCGCTGGCGCCCGGACCTGAGCCGGCTCGCCCGGATCCGCTGGCTCACCCGTACCAGCGCGGTGGTCAACGCCCGGGCGGTCACCATCTACCTCTGGCACGACCTGGCCATCGTGCTGGCCGTGGCGACCTTCCGGCTGGCCGGACTGCCCGGCTCGGGCTGGGCCGAACTGCCACTGGTCCTCGTGTTCACCGCACTGGCCATGCTCCTGGTCGGCTGGGTGGAGGACCTGGCCGCGGGGCGACCACCGGCCCTGCTGCCCAGGTCGCCGGCACCCCGGCGGCGGGCCGGCCGCAAGCTACGCGACGAGCAGTTCGGCGTCGACCCCGAGCCGGCCGAGGTGGTCGGCGATCTCGCCCCGGTACGCGGGGTTCGTGATGATGACCGCGCGCGGGGACAGCTCAGCCAGTGACTCGGGCGGGTCGACCCGGTGGGCGGTGACCGGCAGGTACCGGTCCCACTTGCGCGGGTTGAGGTCCACCACGGCGGCCAGCCGGCGGTCCGGGTCGGCGAAGGTGAGGAACTGTACCGCGCGCGAGCCGGCACCCCAGAGCACCGGCCGGGCACCTTCGGCGGTCAGCTCGGCGATCCGCTTCCGCCAGCCGTCCCGCATCCGGTGGTGCCGCTCGGCGAACCCGCCGATGGCGGCGAGCTGCCGGTCCCGGGCTTCCCCGTCGGGGAGCGGCCGGGTCCCCCGGCGCGGCCCGCCGGAACGGTTCGAGACCTCGATGTGCCGGAACATCCCGGAGAAGTACGTGCCGGTGTCCTCGACCCGCCAGCCGGCCCGCTCGACAATGCGGCACAGCGAGTAGGCGTCGAAATACGACACGTGCGGGTAGATCACTTCCCAGCCCGCGGTGGCCAGGTCGTAGCAGGCGTCCGGTACCTCCAGGTAGCCGACGGTCGGCCGGTCGCCGGCCCGCTCGCGCAGGTCGGCCAGGAACTGGGCGGGGTCGTCGATGTGCTCGAACCAGTGCCGGGAGGTGAACAGGTCGAACTCGGGCAGCCCGGCTCCGCGCGGCGCGTACCCGCTGTGGAACTCGGCACCGGAGCCGTCCGGCCCGACCGGGCCGGCGTACATCGCGTCGTACCCGACTCCGGTGCACCCGGCGGTGTGGCACAGCTCGCGCAGGAACTCGCCCTGCCCGCAGCCGATGTCGAGGACCCGCTTGCCGGCCAGGTCGTACCGGTCGGCCAGGTGCTTGACCAACTCGGCGGAGAACGCCTGGAACGCCGGGGAGAAGTGCAGGTTGGTGTCCATGGTGGTGTCGTAGACCAGGACCGCCGGATCGAACGCGAGGTTGCGGACGTAGGCACAGTTCGGGCAGTGGCCGAGCACCATCCGGCCGACCGGGCTGGCCGCCGCGGCGGACGCGTCGGCCCAGTGCACCCCGCAGAACACCGGCACCTCACCAACGTCGACGAAAGGTACGAGCGAGGCCCCGCCGCAGGCATCACAGGAACGTTCCGGCGTCACCGGGGTACCTCCAGCGTGAACACGGCCTTGTCGCAGACGAAGGCTTCGGCGTAGCGGGACCGGCACTCCACGCCACGCAGCCGGGCCAGGCCGAGGAACACCTCGTCGTCCCACCAGTCGTGGCACTTCTGCGACGGGAAGCACTCGTGCAGCAGGGCCACCTTCTGCCGGGCGACCTCGTCGCGCAGCGGCAGGTAAAGGTTGGGGCGGCCCAGGTCACCGTCCCACTTGGGGATCTCGTAGTGCAGCGCGAGCGCGGACCGGAACACCGTCGGTACCAGCTCGCCGAGCAGCCGATGGTCCTGGTGCGCGTCGTGGGTCGCCGGGCAGAGCACCAGGTCGGGCGTGCGCCCGGCGGCCTCGTCGTGCAGGCGCTGCTTGACCTGCGCCCAGTGCCCGGGCAGCCGGCCGTCGGGCAGGTCGTGCAGCCCGAAGCTGAGCTGCGCGCCGGGCAGGAAGACGGCCGCGGCGGTACGGGCCTCGGCCTGCCGGTCGGGGGTACCGGTCAGCAGCACGTAGTGCACCCGTACCCCCGGACTGGCCTGCGCCAGGGTCAGCAGCAGGCCGCCGGCGGCGATCTCGATGTCGTCCGGGTGTGCGCCCAGGGCCACCACCGACCGGACGCCAGCCAGTGACAGCTTGGTCATGTGCCCGCCGCCCGCAGCCGGCCGGGAGCGAGGGAGCGCAGCGACTGAGTCGGACGGTCGGCTACAGGGCGGCCGAGGGGCGGATGACCCGCGCGAGCGCAGCGAGCGCCAGCTAGCTCGGTCATGTGCCCGCCGCCCGCAGCCGGCCGGGAGCGAGGGAGCGTAGCGACTGAGAGGGCCACCACCGACCGGACGCCAGCCAGTGCTAGCTCGGTCATCCGGCCGGGGTCGCGGTCAGGTCCGGTACGGTCAGCGGGGACGCGCCGCTGCGCAGCGGATCCCAGAGCATCCACGGGCTCTGCCCGCGGTGGTAGAGGTCCTCCAGCTCGACCCGGTCCTTGAAGGTGTCGGCCGCCCGCCAGAAGCCGGTGTACCGCTGGGCCAGCAGCCCGCTGCCGTCCAGCAGCCGCTCGAACGCGTGCGGCACCATGTCCTGCCCCTCGCGTAGCACGTCGAAGATGCCCGGGCGGAGGATGAAGTAGCCGCCGTTCTCCCACTGCATCAGCTCCTGCACCGCGCGGACCGCGGTGACCTGCCCCCCGTCGCTGATCTCGATGACGTGGTGGGTGGAGACCGGCGGTACGGCCAGGAGGCTGGCCACCGCGTCGGTGTCCCGGAACCGCTCGATCAGCTGGTCGAGGGGTGCGTCGGTGAGCGTGTCGGCGTAGTTGGCCAGGAACATCTCCTCCTGGTCGACGTGCTCGCGTACCCGCATGAGCCGCTCGCCGATCGTCGAGCCGAGGCCGGTGTCGATGAAGGCGATGTTCCAGTCGGAGATGTCGGTGCGGTGCAGCCGGACATCGCGCCCGCCGGCGGTCAGCGTGAAGTCGTTGGAGAGCGTCTCGTCGTAGTGCAGGAAGTAGTCCTTGACCGCTGCCGCGCCGTAGCCGAGGCAGAGGATGAAGTCGGTGTGCCCGAAGTGGGCGTAGTAGCGCATCACATGCCAGAGCAGCGGCCGGTCGCCGATCATGTTCATCGGTTTCGGCGCGCTCGCGGCGCCCTCGCGCATCCGCATACCGAGGCCACCGCAGAACAGCACGACCTTCATGGCGTCAGACCACCTCCAGCGACGGGATCGGGAAGACCAGGCGGCCGCCCCAGTCGCGGACGTAGGCCAGCTGCTCCGCGATCTCGGTGCGCAGGTTCCACGGCAGGACCAGGACGTAGTCGGGCCGGTCCGCCGCGATGCGGTCCGGCTCGTGGATCGGGATGTGCGTGCCGGGCAGGAACAGGCCCTGCTTGTACGGGCTGCGGTCGACCGTGTACGCGAGCAGGTCGCTGCGGATCCCGCAGTGGTTGAGCAGCGTGTTGCCCTTGCCGGGAGCACCGTACCCGACCACCGTCCGGCCCGCGTCGCGGGCTTCCAGCAGGAAGGTCAGCAGGTCCCGCTTGATCCGGTGGACCGCCTCGGCGAAGCCGGCGTGCCCGTCCACGGTGTGCAGCCCGGCACCGGCCTCGGCGTCGAGGACCGCCTTGACGTTGGCGGACGGCTCGCCGGCCGACCCGGCCGGGCGGGCATGTATCCGCAGCGAGCCGCCGTGCGTCTCCAGCTCGTCGACGTCGACGACGGTCAGTCCGGCGGTGGCCAGCGCGCGGGACGCGGTGAGCAGCGACAGGTACTGGTAGTGCTCGTGGTAGATGGTGTCGTACTGGCGGCGCTCGATCAGCCGGAGCAGGTGCGGGAACTCCAGGGTCACCAGCCCGTCCGGCTTGACCAGGGCAGCCAGCCCGGCGCTGAAGTCGAGCAGGTCGGGCACGTGCGCGTAGACGTTGTTACCGGCGACCAGGTCGGCCCGGCCGTACCGCTCGGCGATCTCGCCGCCGGTCTTCGCGCCGAGGAAGTGCACCTCGGTGCGTACCCCCTTGGCCCTCGCCACCTCGGCGACGTTGGCCGCCGGCTCGACCCCGACCACCGGGATGCCCGCGGCCACGAAGTGTTGCAGCAGGTAGCCGTCGTTGCTGGCGACCTCGGTGACCAGGCTGTCCGGCCCGAGGCCCAGCCGCCCGGTCAGCTCGTCGGCGTACCGCTTGGCGTGCGCCACCCACGAGGTCGAATAAGAGGAGAAATACGCATAGTCGGAGAAAATATCTTCGCCGGGGACGTACGCCGGGAGTTGTACCAACAGGCATTCATCGCAGATACGTACGTGCAACGGATAGAAAGTCTCGGGCTGGTCCAGGCGCTCGGCGGGAAGATAGCTCTCGCACAATGGCGACATTCCGAGATCCACGAACGTGCGGGTTAACGGTGAGCTGCAAATCCGGCACGTCGGTACCGACATGAGACCCCCTGATCAGGCTGCCTGGACCGGGATACCCTATCGGCCGCTGGTGGGCGGCTAAAGGCTATGTAAGGAAACCGTCAGTGAAATAGCGGTCACTCATTGACCGCCGAATGGCGCATTTGTCGAGCCGACCCGGCGGTCCCGGGATCGGACGAACGACTGACACGTCCGGTGGTCGGGGAGAATTCCGGCCGCCCGGGCCTGCGCGAGGCTCGGCGCGGCGGCGTCGCGGGCGGAGAGCACCGGGGTGTCGGTCGGCCAGCGGATATCCAGGGCCGGATCCAGCGGGTGGACGGTGTGCTCGCGGGCCGGCTGGTACGAGGTCGAGCAGAGGTATGCGATGGTGGCCCGATCCGACACCGCGCAGAAGCCGTGCCCGAGCCCCTCGACGAGGTGTACGGTCCGGCGCTCGGTCTCGTCGAGCTGGACCGCCTCCCACTGCCCGTACGTCGGCGAGCCGACCCGTATGTCCACCACCACGTCCAGTACCGCACCGGCCACGCAGGTGATGTACTTCGCCTGCCCGGGCGGTACGTCGGCGAAGTGGATGCCGCGCACCGAGCCCCGTACCGACACCGAGATGTTGGCCTGGGCCAGCTCGAACGGGTGCCCGACGGTGGCCGCGGCGGTGTCCGCGCGGTACCACTCCAGGAACACGCCCCGGTCGTCGCCGTGCAGGGCCGGGGTGATCTCGTAGGCGCCCTCGATGGTCAGCGGCCGGACCTTCACCGGGAACCTCCGTACTGGTCGTGGCTGAGCAGGCGGAGCAGGTAGTCGCCGTACCCGCTGCGGGTCAGCGGCTCGGCCAGCGCGCGCAGCTGGTCGTCGGTGATGAAGCCGGCCCGCCAGGCCGCCTCCTCGATGCAGCCGATCTTGAGCCCCTGCCGCTCCTCGATCACCCGCACGAACTCCGACGCCTGCACCAGCGAGGCGAACGTACCGGTGTCCAGCCAGGCGGTACCCCGGTCGAGTACGGTCACCGAGAGCTGGCCCCGGCGCAGGTACTCCTCGTTGACCGCGGTGATCTCCAGCTCGTCCCGTCCGCTGGGTACCAGCTCCTTGGCGATCCGCACCACCTCGTGGTCGTAGAAGTACAGCCCCGGCACCACGTACGTGGACTTGGGGTGCGCCGGTTTCTCCTCGATGGACAGCACCCGGCCGTTGCGGTCGAACTCGACCACGCCGTACTGCTCGGGGTTGGCCACCGGGTAGGCGAAGATCCGCCCGCCGGCGTGCTGCCGGTAGCCGCTGAGCTGGTCGCCGAGCCCGAGCCCGTGGAAGATGTTGTCGCCGAGGATCAACGCGACCGGCTCGCCGCCGATGAAGTCCGCGCCGATCAGGAACGCCTGGGCGATGCCTTCCGGGCGCGGCTGGGCCGCGTAGGACAGGCTCAACCCGAGCTGGCTGCCGTCGCCGAGCAGCCCCTGGAACTGGGCCTGGTCCTCGGGTGTGGTGATCACCAGAACCTCGCGGATGCCGGCGGAGACGAGGGTGGTCAACGGATAGTAGATCATCGGTTTGTCGAACACCGGCATCAACTGCTTGGACACCGCTCGGGTGATCGGCCACAAGCGGGAGCCGGTGCCACCGGCCAGCACAATTCCGCGCACCCGCGCAGCGTAGACCGGCGGGGGCGGGGCACTGAACGCCTCCCGTGTCCGCGGTCCGATAGCGGACAGATCCTCATCGGCTAGAGTGCCGGGCGTGGCAGACCGCTACATCGTCGTGGGTGGCGGCATCGTCGGGCTCGCCGTGGCGCACCGGCTCCTACTCGACCGGCCGGGGTCGACGGTGACCGTACTGGAGAAGGAGTCCCGGCTCGGCGCCCACCAGACCGGGCACAACTCCGGGGTGATCCACGCCGGGGTCTACTACCGGCCGGGCAGCTTCCGGGCCAGGCTGTGCGTGGCGGGCGCCCGGTCCATGGTGGCGTTCTGCCAGGACAACGGGGTACCGGTCGAGGTGTGCGGCAAGCTCATCGTGGCCACCTCCGCCGAGGAGCTGCCCCGGCTGCACGCGCTGGCGCAGCGCGCGCAGGCCAACGGGGTACCGGCCCGGCTGGTCGAGCCGGCGCGGGCGCGGGAGATCGAGCCGGAGGTGAGCTGCCTCGCCGCGTTGCACGTCACGTCGACCGGGATCACCGACTTCGGCCGGGTCTGCGCGGTGCTCGGCGAGCTGATCGAGAAGGCCGGTGGCGCGGTCCGGCTGGGTATCCGGGTGCTCGAACTGCGCCCCGGCATGGTGCTCACCTCGGCCGGCGAGGTCCCGGCCGACCTCGTGGTCAACTGCGCCGGCCTGTACGCCGACCGGCTGGCCCGGCCGGCCCCGGAGGCCCGGATCATACCCTTCCGGGGGGAGTACTACCACGTGACCCGGCCACTGGTACGGGGCCTGGTCTACCCGGTACCCGACCCGGCACTGCCGTTCCTCGGGGTACACCTGACCCGGGGCATCGACGGGTCGCTGCACGCCGGACCGAATGCCGTGCTCGCCCTGGCCCGGGAGGGCTACTCGTGGGGCCGGCTCAACGTCCGCGAGCTGGCCGGCACGCTCAGCTATCCCGGGTTGTGGCGGCTGGCCCGCACGCATTCCGGTACCGCCGTCGCCGAGGTACGCCGGTCGTTGTCCCGCAAGCGGTTCGCGGCCGACCTGGCCCGGCTGGTACCGGCGATCCGCCCGGCCGACCTGGTACCCGCCCCGGCCGGGGTACGCGCCCAGGCGGTCACCCGGGACGGGAAGCTGGTCGACGACTTCCTCCTGGTACGCCGCCCCGGCCAGGTACACCTGCTGAACGCGCCGTCCCCGGCGGCGACCAGCTCGCTGGAGATCGCCAAGTGGGTCGTGGACGGACTGCCCGGGTAGTCCGTCAGAGATCGGGCTTCACGCACACGAAGATCGCAGTGCCCGGGAAGATCCGGCCGCGCAACGGGCTCCACTGACCCCAGATCCGCTCGTGCCCCGCGGGCCACTCCGGCTCGACCAGGTCGGTCAGGGTGAACCCCGCTCCGACGAGTTCCCGGATCCGGTCGCCGAGGGTGCGGTGGTGCTCGACGTAGGTCGCCGCACCGCTCTCGTCGTACTCGACGTACGGGCGCCGGTCGAAGTACGAGTGCACGGCCACCAGACCGCCCTCGCCCGGGTCGTCCAGGAAGATCCAGCGCATCGGGTGGGTCACCGAGAACACCCAGCGGCCGCCCGGGCGCAGAATCCGGTGCACCTCGCGCATGACGGCCGCGGAGTCGTCGACGAACGGGACCGCGCCGAACGCGGTGAACGCGAGGTCGAACGAGCCGTCGCGGATCGGTAGCCGGGCCGCGTCGGCCTGGGCGAGGGGTACGCGTACCCCCGAACGGTCTGAGCCCGCCATCGCCTGCCGCAGCATGCCGGCGGACAGGTCCACCGCGACCACCTGTGCGCCCTGGGTCTTCAGCCAGCGGGCGGCCGCCGCGGCGCCGCAGCCGACCTCCACTACGCGGCGCCCGGCGACCGGCCCGAGCAGCCCGGCATCGACCTCCCGCAAGCCTTCCGGACACCACACGAAGTCCGCATCGCCGAGGAAGTCGCCGTGCTCGGCGTGGTACTCGTCGGCGCTCGCATCCCACCAGGACCGGCTGGCCCGCAGGTTCTCCGCGGACGCGACCGGGCGCCTCGTCACTCCCGGCTCACCACTCATCGGGATACGGTATCCGGAGGGCTTGCACGCCCTCCCGATGCAGACGGTAAGCTAGTCGATGCACTCGTGGATTGGATCTCGGTAGGGAGCAGATCCGCGGTCGCCGGACAGCTCCAACGATCTCCTCGGATCCCATGCGTGTTTGGCCGGCGGCAGGTCCGCGTGCGCAACCGACCGCCTGACGATAGCCGACCGGAGCAACAGCCCACATGACGAGCAGCATCGAGGCCACCTCGAGCGCCACCGCGACACCAGCCGCCCCCGCCCCCAGCGCCCGGGTGGCCGTCGACGATCTCGGGTCCGAGGAAGCCTTCCTCGCCGCGATCGACGAGACCATCAAGTATTTCAACGACGGTGACATCGTGGAGGGCACCGTCGTCAAGGTCGACCGGGACGAGGTCCTGCTCGACATCGGCTACAAGACCGAGGGCGTCATCCCCTCGCGCGAGTTGTCGATCAAGCACGACGTCGACCCGGCTGACGTGGTCTCGACCGGTGACCACATCGAGGCCCTGGTCCTTCAGAAGGAGGACAAGGAAGGCCGGCTGATCCTGTCGAAGAAGCGCGCGCAGTACGAGCGCGCGTGGGGCACGATCGAGAAGATCAAGGAAGACGACGGGGTCGTCCGGGGCGCGGTCATCGAGGTCGTCAAGGGCGGCCTGATCCTCGACATCGGCCTGCGCGGCTTCCTGCCCGCTTCGCTGGTGGAGATGCGCCGGGTCCGTGACCTGCAGCCGTATGTGGGCCGGGAGCTCGAGGCGAAGATCATCGAGCTGGACAAGAACCGCAACAACGTGGTCCTGTCCCGCCGCGCCTACCTGGAGCAGACCCAGTCCGAGGTACGCACCGAGTTCCTCAACAAGCTGCAGAAGGGCCAGGTCCGCAAGGGCGTCGTCTCGTCGATCGTCAACTTCGGCGCGTTCGTCGACCTGGGCGGGGTGGACGGTCTCGTCCACGTCTCCGAGCTGTCCTGGAAGCACATCGACCACCCGTCCGAGGTGGTCGAGGTCGGCCAGGAGGTCGAGGTCGAGGTGCTCGACGTCGACCTGGACCGGGAGCGCGTCTCGCTGTCGCTGAAGGCCACCCAGGAAGACCCGTGGCGCCAGTTCGCCCGTACCCACGCGATCCAGCAGATCGTGCCGGGCAAGGTCACCAAGCTGGTACCGTTCGGCGCCTTCGTCCGGGTGGACGATGGCATCGAGGGCCTGGTGCACATCTCGGAGCTGGCCGAGCGGCACGTGGAGATCCCCGAGCAGGTCGTCCAGGTCGGCTCGGACGTGATGGTCAAGGTGATCGACATCGACCTGGAGCGGCGGCGCATCTCGCTCTCGCTCAAGCAGGCCAACGAGGGCTTCGTCGAGGGTGAGGAGCACTTCGACCCCACCCTGTACGGCATGTCCGCGACGTACGACACCGAGGGCAACTACGTCTACCCCGATGGCTTCGACTCGGTCACCGGCGAGTGGCTGGAAGGCTTCGAGAAGCAGCGCGAGGAGTGGGAGCGGCAGTACGCCGAGGCCCGCCAGCGCTGGGAGGCGCACACCAAGCAGGTACAGACCGCCCGGGCCGCGGACGCGGTCGCCGAACCGACGCCGACCAGCGGTGCCCCGGCCGGTGCCAGCGCTCCGCCCGCCCCGAAGGCGGCCGAGGAGCCCAGCGGCACCTTGGCCACCGACGAGGCGCTGGCCGCGCTGCGCGAGAAGCTCGCCGGCGGCAAGGGCTGATCCTTGGCAGACCCGCAGGGGCCCCGTCCGATCCGGACGGGGCCCCTGCGGTTGGATGGGCACCATGCTGGTGGGACTGACCGGTGGCATCGGGGCCGGCAAGAGCGTGGTGGCCGGCCGGCTCGCCGAGCTGGGTGCCGTGGTGATCGACTCGGACCGGCTGGCCCGCGAGGTGGTCGCGCCGGGCACCGAGGGGCTGGCCGAGGTGGTGGCCGCGTTCGGACCGGGGGTGCTCGGACCGGACGGGGCGGTGGACCGCCCGGCGCTCGGCCGGCTGGTGTTCGCCGACCCGGCGGCCCGCGAGCGGCTGGAGCGGATCGTGCATCCGCGGGTACGGGCGCGGGCGGCCCAGCTCGTCGCCGGGGCACCGGCCGGCTCGGTGGTCGTCAACGACGTACCGCTGCTGGTCGAGGCCGGGCTCGCGGAGACCTTCGACGTGGTGGTCGTGGTTCTGGCCAGCGAGGCGACCCGGCTGCGGCGGCTGATCGACGGGCGGGGGATGACCGAGGCGGAGGCCCGGGCCCGGCTCGCCGCGCAGGCGACCGACGAGCAGCGCCGTGCGGTCGCGGACGTGGTGCTGGAGAACGACGGCTCACTGGCAGAGCTGCGTACCGCGGTCGATCAGCTCTGGGCCGGGCTCACCGAACGGGCCGCCTCGGCCTCCTGATTCCGGTCGGTGTCCTGACCCCCGTTGTCAGGACGCTCGCGGCGGCCGGTCTGCGCGCTGCGCGACCGCACCGTGCGCACTCCGGCTGGATTGCCAGGTGCTGCAACCGTGCGCCGGGAGTCAACCGACCGGCCGGTGTGGAGGTCCGGTCATGGTCCCCGGGCGGCCGCCGCGAGCGGCCCACGCGTTGACGTTATCGCGGTGACCTCGGCCACACAATCGCGTTGTCGCAGTCGATCATGCACGTGCTGTGCCGACTCCCGCGGAACTGTCGGTGGGTCGACGTAGGGTAGCCGCATGGCCCTGGACATCCCGCGTCTCGACGGTCGTTTCGAGGTGGTCAGCGACTATCGGCCGTCCGGTGACCAACCGACGGCCATTGACGATCTTGAGCGCCGCGTGCGCCGGGGCGACCGGCATGTGGTGCTGCTCGGCGCGACTGGCACCGGCAAGAGCGCGACCACCGCCTGGCTGGTCGAGCGGCTGCAACGACCCGCGCTGGTGATGGCGCCCAACAAGACCCTGGCGGCCCAGCTGGCCAAGGAGTTCCGGGAGCTGTTGCCGCACAACGCGGTGGAGTATTTCGTCAGCTACTACGACTACTACCAGCCCGAGGCATACATCCCGCAGACCGACACCTACATCGAGAAGGACTCGTCGATCAACGAGGAGGTGGAGCGGCTGCGGCACTCGGCGACCATGTCGCTGCTCACCCGGCGCGACGTGATCGTGGTGGCCACCGTCTCGGCGATCTACGGCCTGGGTACCCCGCATGAATATCTCGAGCAGTCGGTGAAGCTCGCCATCGGTGGGGAGATCGAGCGGGACCGCCTGCTGCGCCGGCTGGTCGACATCCAGTACACGCGCAACGACCTGGCGTTCCAGCGCGGCACCTTCCGGGTGCGCGGGGACACCCTGGAGATCATCCCGGCCTACGAGGAGCTGGCCGTGCGGGTGGAGTTCTTCGGCGACGAGGTCGAGGCGCTCTACTACCTGCACCCGCTCACCGGTGACGTGGTCCGCAAGGTCGACGAGTTGATGATCTTCCCAGCCACCCACTACGCGGCCGGCCCGGAGCGGATGGAGCGGGCCATCCGGGCGATCGAGGCTGAGCTGGAGGACCGGCTGGCCGAGCTGGAGGGGCAGAACAAACTCCTTGAGGCGCAACGGTTGCGGATGCGTACGACCTACGACATCGAGATGATGCGGCAGGTCGGGTTCTGCTCCGGCATTGAGAACTACTCGATGCACATGGACGGCCGGGAGCGCGGCGAGCCGCCATACTGCCTGCTCGACTACTTCCCGGACGACTTCATCACGGTCATCGACGAGTCGCACAACACGGTGCCGCAGATCGGCGGCATGTACGAGGGCGACGCCTCCCGCAAGCGGGTCCTCGTCGAGCACGGCTTCCGGTTGCCCTCCGCGCAGGACAACCGGCCACTGCGCTTCGACGAGTTCATGGAGCGGGTCGGCCAGCTGGTCTACCTGTCCGCCACGCCCGGCCCGTTCGAGCTGCGGCACTCCCAGGGCGAGGTGGTCGAGCAGGTGATCCGGCCGACCGGCCTGGTCGACCCGCAGGTGGTGGTCAAGCCGACCAAGGGGCAGATCGACGACCTGATGCACGAGATCCGGCTGCGCACCGAGCGGAACGAGCGGGTCCTGGTCACCACGCTGACCAAGAAGATGGCCGAGGACCTCACCGACTATCTGTTGGAGCACGGCATCCGGGTGCGTTACCTGCATTCCGAGGTGGACACGCTGCGCCGGGTCGAGCTGCTGCGCGAGCTGCGTAAGGGCGACTACGACGTACTGGTCGGGATCAACCTGCTCCGGGAAGGGCTGGACCTGCCGGAGGTGAGCCTGGTCGCGATCCTCGACGCCGACAAGGAGGGCTTCCTGCGCAGCGGCACGTCGCTGGTCCAGACCATCGGTCGGGCCGCCCGTAACGTCTCCGGCGAGGTCCACATGTATGCCGACAAGGTGACCCCGTCGATGGCGCACGCGATCGAGGAGACCAACCGGCGCCGGGCCAAGCAGGTCGCATACAACCAGGCCAACGGGATCGACCCGACGCCCCTGCGTAAGAAGATCCACGACATCCTCGACGACATCTACCGGGAGGCCGAGGACAGCGACGCGATCGTGGGCGGCGGTGGCCGGCAGATGTCCCGGGGCAAGGCACCCGTCCCGGAGACCCGCAGCCGGGGCAGGGCGACCGCGACCTCCCGCGAGGGCATGGCCCGGGCCGACCTGGCCCAGCTGATCCAGGAGCTCAACGAGCAGATGCTCGGCGCGGCCCGGGAGCTGCAGTTCGAGCTGGCCGCCCGGATCCGCGACGAGATCGCCGAGTTGAAGAGGGAGCTGCGCGCGATGGACGTGGCCGGGGTGAGGTAGCCGGCCGGAGTGGAGCACCGCACCGAGGCGGGCGTCGTCTGGACTGAGGAGCGCAGCGACGACGGAAGACGTCGCCCTGGAGAGCCTCGGTGCCGCGCTCGCGGAGGCGAGCGCCAAGGTAGCGGTCAGCTGGCCCCGGCCCGAGCGGCGTTGGCCAGGATCGCGTCGTGCACGTACTGCGCGAGTCCGGGTGCGACGTTCTCGTAGTTCCGGGTGAACCTCGGGTCGGCGAGGTACATCTCGGCCAGGCCGCGATGAATCTCGTACCCGCAGTCGTAGAACGCGTCGTTGATCGACCGCCGGTGCTCCTCGGCGAGGTCCATCGCCTGCTCGCTATCCGGCGCCGCCCCACTCGCCAGCGCCTCGGCGAAGCGCCGGTTCAGATCGGCCCCCGCCTCCTTGAGCCTGACCCAGTCCTCCTTCGAGTACCGGGACGTCCGCTCCCGCGACTGCCGGTACGCGCCGGTATCACCCCAGCGCCGCTCCGCCTCCTCGGCGTACTGCGCCGGGTCCTGCTCGCCGAAGACCTCAAAGCGCTCCTCGGGCGTCAGGGAGATGCCCACTTTCATCGCCTCCATCGCTCGTTCCACCGCCGTGACCATGGTCTGCAGCCGCCGTACCCGCTGGGTCAGCAGCTCGTGCTGCCGGCGCAGGTGTGCCACCCGGTCGGTGGCCGGGTCGGCCAGCACGGTCACGATCTCGTCGAGGGGAAACCCGAGCTCCCGGTAGAACAGCACGCGCTGCAGCCGCTCCAGGTCCTCGTCGGCGTACTGGCGGTAGCCGGACGGGGTGTGGCCGCTGGGTTCCAGCAGGCCGATCTGGTGGTAGTGGTGCAGCGTACGGACGCTGACCCCGGCAAACCTGGCGACCTGTCCCACCGAGTAGCTCACGTCTCCTCCTCGGGTTCGAGCATGAACCCCTTAATAGGCGATGTCGACGACGAGGCGGGTCGGCTGGTCCAGCACCATCACCCGGAACCCGTGCCGGTGGGTGGTGCTGACGAAGGCGGTCGCGGTCCCGTTGCCGTACACCGACCAGGACAGGCTGCGCAGTGCGGGCAGCCCGAAGTGGACGCTACGCGGCCCGCCGACCACCGCCGGGACGTTGCGGCCGGAGAAGCCGACGGCGATCGTGGAGGTGGTCGTCCGGTAGCCGACGAAGACCAGCGACGGTTGCGCCGTGGCCAGGTCGAAGACCAGGCGGTCGTACCCGGGGTGGCGGCCGGACCGGACCCCGAGCACTCGGGTGTCCTGACCGCTGCTGCCGACCCACACGGTCGCCGTACCGAACGGCTGGCTCGGTTGGTGTGCCACGTCGACCACCACCCGGTCCGGGTTGTGCAGCTGGAAGACCCGGAACCCGACCCGGTCGGCGAGTCCCAGTCCGGCGCTGACATACCCCTCGAAGTCCTCGCCGAACTTGATCTGCCGCAGCGTCGGCAGATTGGGGTTGAGCGTCTGGTGAACATCGTAGGTCGTCGCGCCGGTGTTGAGGTCGTGCGCGGCGGCCGGGTGGAACACGATGACCAGTGTGACGGCCCCGGCCAGCGGGATCGGGTCACCGGTACCGCCGTGCACGAGCGTGCCGTACTGGACGCGGTAGCCGGGCGTACCGCCGGTGAAGTCGAAGACCGTCCGGTCGTACCGCTCGTGCCGGCCGGTACGCACGTTGACGAGTTGACCGTACCCGGTGCCGCTGGCGGACACCGGTGCGGTGCGCGTCGGCGCCGGAAGGTCGGTCGTGCTGGCGGAGGCCGTGGTCGCGGTCAGGGCCAGTCCGACCGTGGCGGCCAGGGTGAGCACCCCGGCCCGCAAGGATGTGGTCCACATGTCGGTACCCCTTGGTCGAATGGAGCACGGCCGGAGCGGCCGCACCCCTACGACGCCGGGGTCAGACTGCGGGTTTACCGGCTCGTCAGATGTCGACGAAGTGCTCGACCCGTGGCGCCCCGTCGAAGTACGGGCCGATCAGGCCGCGCCACGTGGTGAACCGCTCGGTGGCCCGGAAGTTCTCCAGGTGCGCCTCGACGGACTCCCACTCGACCAGAAGGACGAAGCGGGACGGAGACTCCACGCCCCGGGTCATCCGTACCGAGCGGCAGCCCTCGGTGCCCGCCAGCACCTCGCGTGCCTTGCCGTACGCGGTGGCGAACTCGTCCTCCCGCCCGGGTACCACGTCGATGAGAGCCACTTCCAGCACCATGCCGCCGAGACTAGCGTGACGCCGATGCCGCCGGATCAGGGGAGTCGTGGTCACCGCCAGGCTACGATGTGCGGCACTAGCGCACTCTCGCCAGCCCGGCGTAGTAGCCCTCCGTGCCCGGCTCAGCCGGCTTCCGCTCCGGGTAATCGGGATCCTCTTCGGGCAGCCACTCGTGTAGGGGCACCAGGCCGGGTGGCACCATTTCCAAGCCGTCGAAGAACCGGGCGATCTGAGTCTTGGTGCGCTGCCCGAAAGGCCTACGACTCGCCTTAGCCATGTCCCTCATATGCTCTCTCAGCTCGTCCGAGAACAAGTCAAACGTTCCGTGTGAGATCGCCAGGTAGCTGCCTGAGACAAGGGGCTCCAGAAGTCGCGCCACGATTTCGTATGGCTTGTCGTTGTATGGCTCCTGCTCGTCGAGGAAATGCAGGATCGAGATCAGGGTCAGCCCGACCGGTTGGGTGAAGTCCAGTGTCTGTCGTGCCCCTTCGAGGATCTTTTCCGGCTGGCGTATGTCCGCGTCGATATAATCCGTGGCCCCGGTCATTAGCGCACGGGCATGCACCAGCACCAGCGGGTCGTTGTCGACGTACACCACCCGCACCTTCGGTTCGAAGCTCTGCGCCACCTCGTACAGGTTCGGCGAGGTCGGAATGCCAGCTCCGATATCGAGGAACTGGCGGACGCCGGCCCGGGCCATCCGGCGGACGGCCTCGCGCATGAATGCGCGGTTGTTTCGTGCCTCACGTCTTGCCCCGGGATATACCTGCAGTATCGCCTGCGCCTGGTCCCGGTCGGCCTGGAAGTTGTCCTTGCCGCCCAGCCACCAATCGTAGACGCGGGCTATATGCCACGTAGTGGTGTCGAGTCGGTCGCTCTTGCTGGACAATGTTGGCACCCTTTCCGCCAGGAGGCCGCTGACACCGGCGGCACGGGGGCCGTCTTCAAGTTGGCATCGTGGCACGCCCCCGGCGTCCGGTCCAGCCCCCATTTGGGCGTTTTCCAACGCTCGTGCTAACTGTACGAGGCTCTCCATACGACGATCCCGGGCTGGAGTACCAGCCTCCTAGGAAGCAACCGCCTCGTCACGCTGTGCCGCGCACCACCAATCCGGAACGCTCCAGCCGATCGTCGGCGTCTGTCCGGCACAATGGATCCAACGAGGAGGGGAGTATTCCCCCGCGACAGCGTCGTCAGCACGGTACGCCGACGGTCGGATCCGCTACGGACCCGCTACGGCAAGCCCGGCGCGGTCGGCTGCCGGCGGTACCTGCCGGGAGCGGAAGAGACCTCCCGGACCGCACCGCGTCGTCCGGAGGAAGGTGTCCCGTGGCCGTGTCGACCACTGTCTGGGCAGTCACCCTGATCGGGTTTGCCGTGATCTTCGCGGTCGACCTGCTGATCATCGGCCGCCAGCCGCATGAGCCGTCGCTGCGCGAGTCTGCCCTGTGGGTCACCGGTTACGTCGGCCTCGCCATGGTCTTCGGCGTGGTGCTGTGGCTGGGTTACGGCGGTGACGTCGGCGGGAAGTTCTTCGCCGGATGGCTCACCGAATACAGCCTGAGCGTCGACAACCTGTTCGTTTTCATGATCATCATGGCCCAGTTCGCGGTTCCCCGGCCGTACCAGCAGAAGGCACTGATGATCGGCATCGTGCTCGCCCTGCTGATGCGCGGCCTCTTCATCGGAATCGGCGCGGCCGCGCTCAACCAGTTCGACTGGCTGTTCTACCTGTTCGGGATCTTCCTGGTGTACACCGCCTACCGGTTGTTGCAGCCCAGCCACAACACCGGCGGGTTCACCGAGAACCGGGTGCTCCGCCTGGCCCAGCGGGCGCTGCCGGTGACCACCGAGTACGACCACGCGCGGCTGACCACCCGGCGCAGTGGCCACTGGCAGGTCACGCCGATGCTCCTCGTGATCCTGGCGCTGGGTACCACCGACCTGGTCTTCGCCCTCGACTCGATCCCGGCCATCTTCGGCCTGACCGAGGCGGCCTACCTGGTCTTCACCGCCAACGTGTTCGCCCTGCTCGGGCTGCGCCAGCTCTATTTCCTGATCGGCGGCCTGCTCACCCGGCTGGTCTACCTGTCCCGCGGGTTGGCCGCGGTGCTCGGCTTCATCGGCGTGAAGCTGATCCTGGAGGCCCTGCGCGACGACCACGTGCCGCACCTGCCGGAGATCCCGATCTGGCTGTCCCTGCTGGTGATCGTCGGCTTCCTCGGCGTGGCCACGGTGGCCAGCCTGCGCAAGTCCCGGGCGACCGCCCGGCGAGCGGTGGTCCGCCCGGTAGGCTACGGTGCGGCGAATGGGAAATTTCCGGTCGTTGGGCCTGGCCGGCGCGCCGAACGTGCGGGATCTGGGCGGTCTGGCCACAGCCGACGGGCGCACCGTTAAGCCCGGTCTGGTCTTCCGCGCCTCGGCGCTGGGTCGGCTCACCGACGCCGACGTGGCTGTCCTCGGCCGGCTCGGCCTGACCGACCTGCTCGACCTGCGGCACGGCAGCGAGATCGAGCACGCCCCGGCCGACCGGCTGCCCCCCGGCCCGGCGGTCGCCCACATCCCGATCTACGACCCGACCCACCCGGTCTTCACCTACGTCTCGGCCGTGCTGCTCGGCCACGAGCTCGACGCGTACGCCAGCCTGGTCGTGGAAGGTACGCCCAACGCGATGCGCGAGGTCTACCGGTGGTTCGTGGCCAGCCCGGCGGCCCGGTCGGCGTTCGGCACCGCGCTGCGCCGGATCGCCTCGGCGAGGGGGCCGCTGCTGTATCACTGCAGCGCCGGCAAGGACCGCACGGGCTGGCTGTCCGCGTTGCTGCTCGGCGCGCTCGGCGCCGACCGGGACACGATCCTGGCGGACTACCTGCTCACCAACGAGGTCACCGCGGGCGAGGTCGCGAAGAGCATCGGTCGGCTGGAGACCCGGCGGGGCGTACCGCCCGAGCTGGTCCGGCCGGTGCTGTCCGCGACACCGGATTACCTGGACGCGGCGTACCGGCAGGTCGAGCAGTTGTACGGGACGCTGGACGGGTACCTGCGCGACGGGTTGGGGTTGACCGGGGAGGACCTCGACGCCCTGCGCATCCGGCTACTCGGCTAGCTCGGCCCAGCTGGCCGCGGCGATCCGGGCGAGCAGTGCCCGCGCGGCGGGATCCGGCAGCCCGGTGCTGCTGCACACCACCAGGGTGTACGGCGGCCGGCGCGCCGGGTAGACGATGCCGGCCCCGTGCCGGACCCCGGTCACCCAGCCGCTCTTGTGGGCCAGGCGGGTACCGGCGGGCAGCCCGGCGGCGAGGTCGTCGCGGTGCTCGGTCGCGCTGAGCGTGCCGAGCATCGACTCCGCGCCCGGAAGTTGGCGCAGCGCGATCGCGTCCAGCAGCCGCGCCAGGTCGTACGCGGTCACCTCGTTGGTGAGCCCGGCCGCCCGTGCGGCGTCGTCGTCGATGCCCCGGCCGATCCGGCTGTGCCGGGCCCCGACCAGTCGCCAGGTGGCGTCGGCGGCCGGGATCCCGACCTGGCCGAGGACGAGGTTGGTGGCCAGGTTGCTGGACCGGACGATCATCCGTTCGGCGAGCCAGCCCAACGGCGCCGTACCGCCGAGCCGGGCCCACACGGCCGGGTCATCATCCCGCTCCACCCCGAAGTCCGGCGCGCCCGGTACGGCCGAGGGGAACCGGTTGGTCACCGTCACCGGTGCGTCGAGGTCGTGCCGGTGGGCGGCGGCCAGGACCGCGATCTTCATCGTGCTGGCCGCGTAGTGCGGCACGTGCGCCGATCTCGCATAGCTGGGTGTGGTGGCGCCGACCGGGGCGCACCAGACCGAGACACCGTCGGCTTCCGGGAACGTCACCGGGCTGCCCGGCGGGCCATCCGGCCGCGCTGGGTCTGGTCGAGTACCACCTTGCGCAGGCGTACCGCCACCGGGGTCACCTCGACGCACTCGTCCTCGCGGCAGAACTCCAGCGCCTGCTCCAGGGAGAGCCGCCGCGGTGGTACCAGCCGCTCCAGCTCCTCACCAGTGGACGAGCGGATGTTGGTCAGCTTCTTCTCCTTGGTGACATTCACGTCCATGTCGTCGGCGCGGGAGTTTTCCCCGACGAGCATTCCTTCGTACACCTCGGTGCCCGGCTCGACGAACAGCGAGCCGCGCTCCTGAAGGTTGAACATCGCGTACGAGGTTGCCAGGCCGGCGCGGTCGGCGACCAGCGACCCGGTCGCGCGGGTGCGCAACTCCCCGAACCACGGCTCGTAGGACTCGAAGACGTGGTGCAGGATGCCGGTACCCCGGGTGTCGGTGAGGAACTCGGTACGGAAGCCGATCAGCCCCCGGGCGGGTACCAGCCACTCCATCCGCATCCAGCCGGTACCGTGGTTGACCAGGTGCTCCATCCGGCCCTTCCGGGTGGCGAGCAGTTGGGTGATGGCACCGAGGTAGTCGTCCGGCGCGTCGATGGTCAGCCGCTCGACCGGCTCGCACAGCTTCCCGTCCACCTCCCGGGTCACCACCTGCGGCTTGCCGACGGTCAGCTCGTACCCCTCCCGGCGCATCTGCTCGACCAGGATCGCCAGCGCGAGCTCGCCGCGGCCCTGCACCTCCCAGGTGTCCGGCCGTTCGGTCGGCAGCACCCGCAGCGACACGTTGCCCACCAGCTCGCGGTCCAGCCGGTCCTTGACCAGCCGGGCGGTCACCTTGGAGCCCTTGACCCGGCCGGCGAGCGGAGAGGTGTTGGTGCCGATGGTCATCGAGATGGCCGGCTCGTCCACCCGGATGAGCGGCAGCGCTACCGGGTTCTCCGGGTCGGCCAGGGTCTCCCCGATCATGATCTCCGGTATCCCGGCCACCGCGATGATGTCGCCCGGCCCGGCCTGCTCAACCGATTTGCGTTCCAGACCCTCGGTCATCAGCAGCTCGGAGATGCGTGCACGTTCTACCCTGCCTTCGACCGGCCTGGGCCGCGCAGCTTCGCCCTGCGGCCCAGACCAGTCGCCCGCCCGGCACCAGGCCACGGTCTGGCCCTTGCGGATCGTGCCCTGGCGTACCCGGCACAGCGCCAGCCGGCCGAGGAACGGGGAGGCGTCCAGGTTGGTGACGTGCGCCTGCAACGGCGCATCGTCCACATAGGACGGTTGTGGGATGGTCTCCAGCAGGGTGGCGAAGAGCGGTTCCAGCGTGGCGGAGTCCGGCATCCCGCCGTCCGGCGGCTGGATGAGCGAGGCCCGGCCGTCGCGCGCGCAGGCGTACACGATCGGGAAGTCGATCTGGCTCTCGTCCGCGTCGAGGTCGAGGAACAACTCGTAGGTGTCGTCGACCACCTCCTTGATCCGGGCGTCCGGCCGGTCCACCTTGTTGATCACCAGGATGATCGGCAACCGGGCGGAGAGCGCCTTGCGCAGCACGAACCGGGTCTGTGGCAGCGGCCCCTCACTCGCGTCGACGAGCAGCAGTACGCCGTCGACCATGGTCAGCCCGCGCTCTACCTCGCCACCGAAGTCCGCGTGCCCCGGCGTGTCGATGATGTTGATGGTCACCGGGTCCCCGTCGGCCGGCTGGTACCGCACCGCCGTGTTCTTGGCCAGGATCGTGATGCCCTTCTCCCGCTCCAGATCCATCGAGTCGAGCGCCCGGTCGGCCATCTCGGCCCGGGAATGCGACCCGGCGCCCTGCCGCAGCATGGCGTCAACCAGTGTGGTCTTGCCGTGATCGACGTGGGCGATGATGGCGACATTGCGGAGGTCGGCGCGCGTGGGCATACCCGACATCCTCCCGGGTCGCCCCTTACGCCCGCGCGCCGGCCCACCGCGCGCCGGCTCAGTGGGTCGGTCGCCGGTGCCGCCGTAGGTCGTCCCAGGTCCGTCTCCGGTCGATCACGTCGCGGAACGCCCGGGACACGGCGACGATGGCCTGGACCTGGCCCGGGGTCCAGGGGATCGGGTCGGTCCTGGAGGGGCCGGGGTTCAGAGCGATGCCGCAGTGCTCGAAACGCTCGATGTTGGTGTTCAGCCGGCGTACCGCGGCGAGGTATGCCACCCGTGCCTCGGCGAGCTGTCGGTCTATGTTGCGCTCGCCCACGCCAGCCAGCGTACGACAGTTTTCGAACATGTGTACGACTCGTGGGCGGATTGGCACGCCGCGCGCGGAGCGGGGCCTAGGTCGGGGAGCGGTGGGTCTCCAGGAACGCCTCGAAGTGCTCGGCGGGTACCGGGCGGCCCAGGAGGTACCCCTGCCCGTACCGGCAGCCCGCGGCCCGTACCACATCCAGGTGCGCCTGGGCTTCGAGACCGCCGGCGATGACCTCCACCCCGAGCTTGCGCCCGAGCCCGACGACCACGTCGAGGAGCGGGGTGGCCGGGGCGGCCCGCCCGGGCGGCTCGGTGAACAGGGTCCGGTCCACCTTCACCAGGTCGACCGGCAGCCGGCGCAGGTTGGCCAGGGTGGTCGAGCCGGTACCGAAGCGGGCCAGCGCTGTGCGTACCCCCAAGGTCCGCAACGCGGTCAGCTGGTCCACCGCCTGCCCGGTGTCGTTGCCGACCGCGGTCTCGGTGACCTCCAGCACAATCCGGTCGGCGGGCACCTGGTGGGTCTCCAGCGCGCTGCCCACGATGCCGGCCACGGACGCGGCGGCCAGCTGCCGGCGGGCCAGGTGCACGGCGAGCCACAGGTCCCGGCCGTCCCGGCGCCAGCTGGACAGTTGCCGGAAGGCCCGGTGTACCACCCACTGGCCGATCTCGTTGATCAGCCCGAGGTCCTCGGCGACCGGGATGAAGTCGGCCGCGGACAGGCTGCCCAGCACCGGGTGCCGCCAGCGCAGCAGGGCCTCGGCACCGACCGGATGGCCGTCGACCAGGTCGAGGATGGGCTGGTACACCAGGTCCAGCTCGCCCCGCTCGATCACCCCGGGCAGGTCCTGCTCCAGGGTCATCCGCTGGAGCAGCGCGGCTTCCAGCGCCTCGTCGTACCACTCGATCCGGCCGGGGTGGCTGTGCCGGGCCCGGCGCAGGGCCAGCGCGGCGCGGCTGAGCGCGTCGCCGGGGCTGTCCGTGCCGGCCAGCTCGGCGATGCCCACGCAGGCGGTCAGGTTCACCGGTCCGGTGGGCAGCGGGTAGGGCTGGGAGAGCATGCTGAGCACCCGGATGGCCAGCGCGTACGTGCGGACCGGCGAGCCCGGGCTGGCGACCGCGAACTCGTCGCCGGACAGCCGGGCGGGCAGGTCGGACTCGCCGACCCCGTCGCGCAGCCGCCGGGCCACCTCGACCAGTACGGCGTCACCGGTCTCGTGGCCGCGTACGTCGTTGACCGCGGTGAACCCGTCCAGGTCGATGACGAGTACCGCGCCGGGCTGCCCCGGTACCGCCAGCATCGCGGCCACGGTGCGGATCAGCTCCTGCCGGTTGGCCAGCCCGGTGAGCTGGTCGGTGCTGGCCATCCGGTGCAGGCTGCGCTCCAGTTCCCGGCGCTCGCCGATGTCGCGTACGTGCACCACCAGCGCGCCCACCTCGGGTACCGCGCGCAGGTCGCTGACCGAGGACTCGGTGTCCCGCCAGTGCCCGAAGCCGTCGCGCAGCCGGGCCTCGATCAGCACCGGGCGGCCCAGCCCGGCGGAGGGCTCGGCGAGCACCTCGGCGAGTCGCTGGCGTACCGGCTCGGTGTCGTCGGGGTGTACCCGGGCCAGGAACGAGCGGCCGACCACGTCCTGGTCGGAGAGGCCGAGCTGGCGCGCCGCGGTGGGGGACTGCCAGCGGACGGTCAGGTCGGCGTCGAGCACCATCGCGACCTCGGAGGCGCCGGCGACCAGGGACCGGAAGTGCGCCTCCTGCCGGGCGATCTGGCGGGTGTACCGGCGCACGTCGTACGCGCCGAACGCCTCCCGCGCGGTGATCGCGGCGACCACCGCGCAGCCCAGCCCGGCCGAGATCATGTCGAAGGTGTGCTCGGTGGCCAGGTGGTACAGGGCAGCGGCGAGCACCATCGCGATCGGCAGCAGGAGCACCGGGTACCCGGCGAAGGTGCCGTTCGGTTCGGACGGGCTGTCGACCGGCCCGGTGAAGGCGTACCGCCGGGCGGTGGCGTACGACACCAGCGGGCCGTACACGAGGGCGGTACCGGCCAGGTACAGCGCCTCCACCGGGATCGTGCCGGCGAGCACCAGGGTCAGCGTTGCCAGCCCGAAGGTGCTGGTCACCGCGCCGGCCGCGCAGGCCCGGGCGGCCGAGCGGAACTGCACCGCGCGCAGCCCGATGATCACCGAGATGGCCAGGATCGCCGCGGTCGCCAGCGCCACCACGAAAGGCAGCCGGCCCGGGTCGCCGCCGTGCGGCGCGATCACCGTCACCCACGCGGTGAACAGGAAGCACGCGGCCAGGCCGACCCCGTCGAGCGTCTGGCGCAGCCCGGCCACGAAAGTGGGCGCCGTCCCCGGCAGCAGGAGCTGCCCGATCAGGTAGCAGACCACGGTGACCACCAGCCCGGCCCCGGCCAGTGCGGGCAGCCGCCAGACCGCCGCGAGCGTCGCGGTCGTCCCGCCGCTGACCACCCCCAGGCTGAGGAAGCCGACCCCGCGGCAGGGCCCGAACGAGTGGTGCCAGCGGTGGATCGCCAGCGCCAGGCCGATCATCAGGGCGCCGTGTACCACCCCGGAGACCCCGGCGCCCAGCCCGACCGCGAGCACCGGGGACACCGGCGTGGCCAGCCCGACGCAGATCGCCGCCGTGCCAACCAGCGGGGCCAGCAGGACCAGCGTCCAGGGCAGCGGGGAGGTGGCGACGGGGGGCCGGGTGGCACCCGGCTGGGTGGACATCTCGCCGGTCGGTTCCTTCGGTCGGGGCGGGGATCGGACAGGTATACAAGCGCAACGATTCCCGCGGCGGAAAGGTTGCGGCCCGGAGGGTCAAGGCAACGCGACCAGGGTGTCCCAGAGGGCCACGACCACCCGTTCGGGTAACAGCCGGCGGGCCACCAGCTCGTCGGGGGAGATCAGCGGGCCGTGCCGGGTCCGGTCGGCGACGATCCGGCGGGCCTGCTCGCCGCTGATGCCGGGCAGCTTGGCGAGCACGGCGCCCGGTACCCGGTTGATGTCCACCAACCCGCCGTCGTCGAAGGTCCGGGGCAGGTCCGGGCGGCCGACGCCGAGCTGTACCGCGATCTCCGGGTGCGCGGCGATCAGCTGCCGGGCCTGGTCCCGGCGGGTCCGCTGCTCGATGGCCCGGACCAGGTCCTCGTCGGTGCTGCGCCCGGTCTGACTGAGCACCGCGCCGTGTACCGCGCCGCCGAGCATCCCGACCACCAGGGCCAGCATCCCGCCCACGTCCAGCGGGTCGCCGTCCTTGGCCAGTTCGACCGCGGCGAAGAACACCCCGACCAGCCCCAGATAACCAGCCGCGGTCAGGGCCAGGGCCAGGCTGCGCCGCCGGGCCGCGTAATAGGCCACCACCGCGAAGCTGCCCACCCCGATCGTGGCCAGCGGGAGGCCGGTGGCGACGAGGAAGGCCAGCACCCGCCGCCACGGGAAGCGCTCTTTCCGGGGGTACGCGGGAGCAGGCGCGACCGGCACCGGCACGACCGGCCCGGGCACAACCACGTCGTCGGTGGTCGTCGGCGGGGACAGGGTCGGATCGGAACGCAGGATCCGCTGGTGCAGGTCCTGGAGCCGCTCGCCGGGTTCGACGCCGAACTCGTCGGCCAGGTACCGCCGGGCGTCCCGGTACGCGGCCAGGGCCTCGGCCTGCCGGCCGGACCGGTACAACGCGAGCATCAACAGCTCGCGCAGGTGCTCCCGGAGCGGGAGCTCGGCGACCAGCCGGACCAGCTCCGGTACCAGCCGGTCGTGCCGGCCCAGCCGCAGCTCCAGCTCGATCCGGGTCTCCAGGGCGGCCGCCCGGCTCTCACCCAGCCGCTCCCGTACCGCGTCGAACACCGGGCCGGCCAGCCCGGCCAGTGCCTCGGCGCGCCACAGCGCGTCCGCCTCGCGCAGCAGGGCGACCGCGTCCTCCAGCCGCCCCTCGGCGCCGGCCTGGTCGGCGGAGCGGACCAGACCGGCGAACACCTCGGTGTCCAGCCGCTCGGCCGGTACCGACAGCAGGTAGCCGGACTCGGTCAGGGCGAGCAGTTGGCCCGGCGCCCGGGGCGAGCGCTCCGGTTCGAGCACCCGGCGCAGCCCGGCGACGTGCTTCTGTACCACGTTGGCGCCGTTCTCCGGCGGGTCCTCCCGCCACACCGCGTCGACGATCTTGACGGTCGGTACCGGCCGGTTGACGTTGACCGCGAGCACCGCGAGCACCGCGCGCTGCTTGGCCGGACCGAGATCCAGCTCCTGGTCGCCGCGCCAGGCGCGCAGCGCACCCAGCATCTCCAGCCGCAGCGCCCCGTTCCCGTCCACCTGACACCCTCTGATCAATCCCTGCCTGACCAGCCGCGACGTGTGGTGGCAGCCGGATCGCAGTCCCCGGCAGCATAACGGCAGCGGTCCAGCAGCGGGCCCGCCGAGGCTGGTTCCCGTGGCGCCGACGGGACCTCCCGGACGCGCCGCCGCCCAGGCACAACGGGGGCGGCCACCGGGCCCCGGACCCGGTGGCCGCCGCCTGGGTGCGGTGCGGATCCGGCTGCCACTCCTGCCGGTCCCGTAACTCTCAGGGCTTCCAAGGTTCATCGGATCGGAGAAGGGCGCCCGTCCGGTTGCAGCCGGGCGGCGCCCCGCTCGGTACGCGGAAGCGCCCCCCGCGTGGCACCGAGGTGCGTAGCCTCCGTGGGTATGGGTCAGGCCGCCTGGATCCGTCGGCCGTTCAGGTCGTCGAGCATCTACCGTGGAGCCCGGTCGGGTATCGGATAGTGTCCTGTCGGCCGACGGGTGCCGATGACGCGGCGGATAGCATCACTTCCGCCTGATGCCGGCAAACCCGCCCATCCGCCGGTCGGTGGCGATGTCTGCACCAGGAGGACCATGTGCGTGCTGGGATCTGGTTGATCGGCGCCCGCGGATCGGTCGCGACCACCAGCGTCCTCGGTGCCCTGGCGCTGCGGGCCGGTCTGGCCGAGCCGACCGGCTGTGTCACCGGCCATCCCGAGCTGGCCAGCGCGGCCCTGCCCGGCTTCGCCGACCTGGTGTTCGGCGGGCACGACGTGGTCACCACGCCGCTGGCCAAGAAGGCCGAGCTGCTCGCGGTCGCCGGGGTGGTACCCGGCCGGTTGGTCGCCGCCCTCGGCGCCGAGCTGGATGAGGTGGAACGGGAGCTGCGCCCGGTGCCCGATGCGTCGACCCAGGCCGAGGTGGCCGCCGCGCTCGGCGCCGACCTGACCGGGTTCCGGGAGCGGCACGGGCTGGACCGGGTGGTCGTGGTGAACGTCGCCTCGACCGAGCCGGTACCCGACCCGCACCCGGCGTACGCCAGCCTGGACGCGTTGACCGGCGCGCTCGCCGAGCCCGGGGCGGTACTGCCGCCCTCGTCCCTGTACGCGTATGCGGCATTCCGGGCCGGTTGCCCGTACGTCGACTTCACCCCGTCCACGGGAGCCCGGCTACCGGCCCTGGCCGAGCTTGCCGGAGCTCAGCGGCTGCCGTACGCCGGCCACGACGGCAAGACCGGCGAGACCCTGCTCAAGTCGGTGATCGCACCGATGTTCGCGATGCGCAACCTGACCGTCCGGTCCTGGTCCGGGATCAACCTGCTCGGTGGCGGGGACGGCGCCAACCTCGCCGAGCCCGGTGCCAACGCCGCCAAATCGGTCAGCAAGCAGCGGGTACTCGGCGAGACCCTGGGCTACGTCCCGGAGGGCAATACCCGCATCGACTACGTGGCCGACATCGGCGACTTCAAGACCGCCTGGGACCTGGTCACCTTCGCCGGCTTCCTGGGCACCGGGATGCGCCTGGAGTTCACCTGGCACGGCTGCGACTCGGCGCTGGCCGCCCCGCTCGTGCTGGACCTGGCCCGGCTCACCGTCGCCGCCCATGCGGCCGGCTGGCAGGGTCCCTTGACGGAGTTGGCGTTCTTCTTCAAGGATCCGCTGGGTGAGGTGGACCATGCGCTACCCGCCCAGTGGGCGGGGCTGCGCGCCTTCGTCGCCCGGCTGGGCGGATAGCGGGTACCGATGACGACCTTCCGCGATCTCGTCGAGCTGGTACGCGCGCCGGCCGCCCTGTCCGTACCGGGGGACGCGCTGGCCGGAGCCGCGGCGGCGGGCTGCCTGCGCCCGCGTACCGCCGGGCTGGCCGCCGCGTCGGTCTGCCTGTACTGGGCCGGGATGGCCGCCAACGACTGGGCCGACCGGGAGCTGGACGCCAAGGAGCGGCCGGAGCGGCCGATCCCGTCCGGCCGGGTGGCGCCGGACACCGCGGTCGGGCTGGCCGCCGGGCTCACCGCCGCCGGCGTCGTGCTCGCCGGGCTGACCGGTGGCCGCAGGGCGCTCGCGGTCGCGGCACCGCTGGCCGGCGCGGTCTGGGCCTACGACACCGTGCTGAAGAACACCGCCGCGGGCCCGGCCGCGATGGCCGCCTGCCGGGGGCTCGACGTGCTGCTCGGAGCGAGCACCGGGCGGCTGCGCCGGGCGGTGGTACCGGCCCTGACCGTGGCCGCGCACACCTACACGGTGACCGCGCTGTCCCGCCGCGAGGTCGAGGGTGCCGACGCGTTGCTGCCCGCCGCGACGCTCACCGGTACCGCCGCGATCGCCGTCGCCGCGGCGCTGCCCGAGCGGCGCGAGCGGTGGTGGCGCCGGCTGCTGCCGGCCGCGCTGGCCGGCTGGTACGGCGCGAACTACGGGATGAGCCAACTACGCGCGATCGACAAGCCGGACGCGGGCAACGTCCGGGCCGCCGTCGGTGCCGGGATCACCGGGCTGCCCGCGTTGCAGGGCGCGCTGATCGCCCGCTGCGGCGCCCCGGTCACCGGGGCCGCCGCCGCGGCCGCCGCGCCCCTGGGCCGCCGCCTGGCCAGACGGTTCTCACCCACATGATCCGATGGGGGTACGGCACCAACGGCTTCGCCAACCACCGGCTGGAGGAGGCGCTGGAGGTGATCGCCGAACTGGGGTACGCCGGTGTCGCGCTGACCCTCGACCACCACCATCTCGACCCGTACGGGCCCGACCTGCCCAACCGGGTCGCCCAGGTGGGCGCCAGGCTGGACCAGCTCGGGCTGGCCGTGGTCATCGAGACCGGCGCCCGGTACCTGCTCGACCCGTGGCGTAAGCACGCGCCGACCCTGCTCGACGAGGACCCGGCACCGCGGCTGGACTTCCTGCGCCGGGCGGTCGGCATCGCGGCCGACCTCGGTGCCGAAGCGGTCTCCTGCTGGGCCGGGGTACGCCCACCCGGGGTCGATCCGGTGGTGGCCTGGGACCGGCTGGTGCGCGGCTGCGCCTCGGTCGTGGCGGCCGCGGCCCGGGCCGGGATACCGCTTGGCTTCGAGCCCGAGCCGGGCATGCTCGTGCAGACGCTGGACGACTGGTTCGTGCTCCGGGCGGCACTCGGCGCGCCGGAGCCCTTCCGGCTGACCCTGGACATCGGGCACTGTCGATGTCTTGCGGACGAGCCGGTACCCGGGTGCGTGACCCGGGCCGGCCCGTACCTGGTCAACGTGCAGATCGACGACATGCGCCGGGGCATCCACGAGCACCTGGAGTTCGGTACCGGCGAGATCGACTTCCCGCCGGTGCTGCGCGCCCTGGCCGACAGCGGGTACCCCGGACTGGTCGCGGTCGAGCTGCCCCGGCACTCGCACGCCGCCCCGACGGTGGCCCGCGAGTCCCTCGCATTCCTGCGTGCCGCGGAGAAGGTAGCCCATTGATGTCGAGCATCAGCGCAACGTCTAGAGCACTCCCCTACCTCCCCATGGCTGAAGCCAGGCGTTTCTCCGGAGCCTCCTGATGACGCTGGACGAACTGCGCGCGGCCCTCGCCGGTACCCCCAAGGATGTGGCCTGGTTCGAGGCGGCGCTGGCGCGGGTCGCGGCCGAGCCCGCCGCGATCGCCGGGCTGTTTCCCGCGGTGGGCCGGCTCTGCGGCCGGGCGCACCTGCCCGGTCTGACCGGCTGGACCGTCGACGACGCCGCGCGGACACTCCTGCTGGCCGCGCTGCCGCTGTCCGGCGAACCGCTGGCCGAGGAGGTGCGGCAGCTCTACCGTCACGGTGACGCGGCCGAGAAGCGCGCCGTGCTGCGCGCCCTGCCCCTGCTCGACCTCGGCGACGGTGGCGTCGAGCTGCTGCACGACGCGTTGCGGACCAACGATCCCCGGCTGGTGGCCGCCGCCCTCGGCCGGTACGCGCGCCACCTCACCGACGGGATGTGGCGCCAGGCGGTACTCAAGTGCGTCTTCATGGACATCCCGTTGAGCGTGGTGGACGGGTTGGCGCAGCGGGCCGACGGCGAACTGGGCGTGATGCTCGCCGGCCTGGCCGAGGAGCGCCGGGCCGCCGGGCGGGCCATGCCGGCCGACGCGACCGCGCTGCTGTCGCGGCTGATTTCCCAGGAGGCGTGATGCGCATCTTCGACCCGCACATCCACATGTCCTCCCGGACCACGGACGACTACCAGCGGATGGCCGACGCCGGGGTACGGGCGCTGGTGGAGCCGGCGTTCTGGCTCGGCCAGCCGCGCACGAACGTGGGCTCGTTCACCGACTACTTCGATTCGCTGGTCGGCTGGGAGCCGTTCCGGGCCAGCCAGTTCGGCATCCGGCACCACTGCGCGATCGCGCTGAACCCCAAGGAGGCCAACGATCCGCGCTGCCGCGGGGTACTCGACGTGCTGCCCCGGTACCTGGCCAAGGACTCGGTCGTGGCGGTCGGCGAGGTCGGGTACGACTCGATGACGCTGGAGGAGGACGAGGTGTTCGCCGCGCAGCTCGCGCTCGCTGTCGAGTACGAGCTGCCGGCGCTGGTGCACACGCCGCACCGGGACAAGCGGCGCGGCACCGAACGCAGCCTCGACGTGGTCAAGGAGTCCGGCATGGAGCCGGGCCGGGTGGTGGTCGACCACCTCAACGAGGTGACCGTCGGGCCGGTCAAGGAGAGCGGCTGCTGGATGGGCTTCTCCATCTACCCCGACACCAAGATGTCGCCGCCGCGGATGGTGGCCATCCTGCGGGAGTACGGCCTGACCCGCGTGCTCGTCAACTCGGCCGCCGACTGGGGCCGCTCGGACCCGCTGCTGACCCGGCACACCGGTGCGGCGATGCTCGACGCCGGGTTCACCGAGGACGACGTGGACCGGGTGCTATGGCGCAACCCGGTCGAGTTCTACGGCCAGTCCGGCAAGCTCGAACTGTCCACAGTGGACGATGTCGGGCCGACCTTCGAGGGCAACTCGATCCTGCGCGGCGGCGGCTGATGCGCTTCCGGCACCGCGACGGGCAGGTGGTACACCTCGGGTACTGCACCAACGTGCACCCGGGGGAGGAGCTGGCCGAGATCGTGGCGCAGCTGGACCGGTACGCCGTCCCGGTCCGCGAACGGCTGGCGACCGACCGGCTCGGAGTGGGGCTCTGGCTCGCCGCACCGGTGGCCGCCGAGCTGGCCGCCAGCCCGCCCGCGGTACGGCGGCTACGCCGGGAACTCGACGCGCGCGGGCTGGAAGTGGTGACGTTCAACGGTTTCCCGTACCGTTCCTTCCATGCGCCGGTGGTGAAGCGCGCGGTGTACCAGCCGGACTGGACCACCGCCGAACGGCTGGACTACACGGTCGACCTGGCCCGGATCCTGGTCGAGCTGATGCCCGACGACGCGGCGCGCGGCTCGGTGTCGACGCTCCCGCTGGCCTGGCGTACCCCGTGGGACGACCCGCGGGCAGCGCTGGCCGCGAAGGTGCTGGATGCGTTGGCGGCGCAGCTTTCCGCGCTGCACGCGAGCACCGGCCGGCTGGTCCGGGTGGCCTTCGAGCCGGAGCCCGGCTGCGTGGTCGAGTCGACCGCCGACGCGGTCGCCCAACTGTCCACTGTGGACACCGAGTACCTGGGCATCTGCCTGGACCTGGCGCACCTGGCGTGCGCGTGGGAGGAGCCGGCCGCCGCGCTGGCCGCGCTTTCCGGGGCCGGGCTGCCGGTGGTGAAGGTACAGGTGTCCGCGGCGCTCGGGGCCGATCAGCCGGACGTCGCCGGGGCCGCCCTGCGCGGGTACGCCGAGCCGAGGTTCCTGCACCAGACCAGGTCGGCCGGTGGGGCGGGTACCGACGACCTGGCCGACGCGCTGGACGGAAAGCTGCCCGGACCGTGGCGGATCCACTACCACGTACCCCTGCATGCCGCGCCCGAGCCGCCGCTGCACTCCACCCTGCCGGTGCTGCGCGCCGCGCTGGCCGCGTTGCTCGGCGGCGCGACCGCGCGCTGTGACCACCTCGACGTGGAGACCTACACCTGGAGCGTGCTGCCCCCGGCGCAGCGCCCGACCGGCCCGGCACAGCTGGCCGACGGGATCGCCGCCGAGCTCGCCTTCACCCGCGCCGAACTACTCTCGCTGGGACTGTCATGACTGAGCCGGCTGCCGGCGGCGGGCGCCTGACACCTTTGGTCGTGCTCAACGTCGTCGGCCTCACCCCGCGGCTGCTGGCGCACATGCCCCGGCTGGCGGCCGTCGCGGACACCGGATGGCGGGCCGAGCTGGGTACGGTGCTGCCCGCGGTCACCTGCCCGGTGCAGTCCACCCTGTTGACCGGCGCGCTGCCGCGCGAGCACGGCGTCGTCGGCAACGGGTGGTACTTCCGCGAGCTGGGCGAGGTGCTGCTGTGGCGCCAGCACAACGCGCTGGTGGGCGGGGAGAAGCTGTGGCAGGCGGCCCGGCGGGCCCGCCCCGGCTACACCGTGGCCAACATCTGCTGGTGGTACGCCATGGGGGCGGATGTGGACTGGACGGTCACGCCACGCCCGATCTACTACGCCGACGGCCGCAAGGAGCCGGACTGCTACACCTTCCCGCCGGACCTGCACGACGAGCTGACCGCCGAGTTGGGCCCGTTCCCGCTGTTCACCTTCTGGGGACCGGGCGCCGGGTTGCCGTCGTCCCGGTGGATCTGCCGCGCCGCCGAGCAGGTGATGGCGCGGCACAGCCCGGACCTGACCCTGGTGTACGTCCCGCACCTCGACTACGACCTGCAGCGCTTCGGGCCGTCCGGGCCGCCGGCCGTGGCCGCCGCGGCCGAGCTGGACGGGGTGCTGGCGCCGCTGCTCGACGCCGCCCGCGCGCGTGACGCGGCCGTGGTGGTGCTCTCCGAGTACGGCATCACCGAGGTACGCCGGCCGGTCGACGTCAACCGGGCGCTGCGCGGTGCTGGGCTGCTGCGGGTATATACGCAGGCCGGGATGGAGTATCTGGACCCGTGGACCTCGCGTGCCTTCGCCGTGGCCGACCACCAGGTGGCCCACGTGTACGTCGCCGACCCGGCCGACCTCGACGCCGTCCGCAAGCTCTGCGCCGGTCTCCCCGGCGTCGCCGAGGTGCTGGACGGGCCCGGCAAGGCGGCGTACGGGCTGGACCATCCCCGTGCCGGGGAGCTGGTCCTGGTCGCCGAGCCGGACGCCTGGTTCACCTACTACTACTGGCTCGACGATGCCCGGGCACCGGACTTCGCCCGGCTGGTGGAGATCCACCGCAAGCCCGGGTACGACCCCGCTGAGCTGTTCTTCGACCCGGCCGGGCCGGGTGCCGCCAAGCTCCGGGCCGGGGTCGCGCTGCTGCGCAAGAAGCTCGGCATGCGCTACCTGATGAACGTGGTCGGCCTGGACGCGGGTGCCGCGGCGGTACGCGGCTCGCACGGCCGGCTCCCGGACGACCCGCGGGACGGGCCGGTCCTGCTCTGTTCGGTACCGGAGGGCGCCCGGCCCCGGTACGAGGCCATCGAGATCAAGGAGCTGCTGCTCGGAATCGCCCGTCTGGAGGGCTGAGATATCCCCTGGCCACTCGGCCCTGTACCTTGGCGGGCACGGTCAGAATAATCATCGTACGACTCGTCCGCGGCACGAGAGGGGGCAGCGGATGGAGCGGCCGTCATGGTCTCCCGAAACCGTCGACATCGACCAACCGAGCCAGGCCCGGATATATGACTACTACCTCGGCGGCTCGCACAACTTCTCGATCGACCGCGAGATGGCCCGGCGGTTCTTCGAGGTGATGCCGGACATCGCGGTACAGGCGCAGGCCAACCGGGCCTTCCTGCACCGGGCAGTCCGCTACCTGCTCGACGCCGGGATACGCCAGTTCCTCGACATCGGCTCGGGTATCCCGACCGTGGGCAACGTCCACGAGGTGGCCCTGCGGTACGCACCGGACGCGCGCGTGGTCTACGTCGACCTGGACCCGGTCGCGGTCGCGCACAGCCGGCAGATCCTGGACGACGCCACCGGGGCGGTGGCGATCCAGGAGGACCTGCGCCGGCCGGACGCCATCCTCGCCCACCCCGAGCTGCGCGGGCTACTCGACTTCCGCCAGCCGATCGGACTGCTGCTGCTGGCGATCCTGCACACCATCCCGGACGAGGACGACCCGGCGCGGATCGTGGCGCGGCTGCGCGATGGCCTACCGTCCGGCAGCTACCTGGCCGTCTCGCACCCCACCGACGAGAGCATGCCCGAGCTGTGGGTGCGTCTGGTCGAGCTGTCCAGGAAGACCCCAATCGCGATCACCCCGCGCAGCCGGGCCGAGGTGGAGGCGTTCTTCGCCGGCTTCGAGCTGGTACCCCCGGGGCTGGTATGGGGGCCGGAGTGGCACCCCGAGTCGCCGGAGGACGTGGGGGACGACCCAGGGCGGTCGATGAACTACGTGGGGGTCGGTCGGAAGCCATGACGGACCGGGGTATGGCCGGCTTCGTCCGGGCCTGGGCGCAGGCGCTCCAGGCGACGAGGTATGTGCCGGCGACCCGGGCGGAGCGGTACGAGCTGCTGAACGGGCTCGCCGAGCGGCTGGCCGCCGGACTGATCGCCGAACCGTTCGACCCCGCGGTCGGCTACCGGATCGGTGTCGACCTGGTGGCCGCCGACTATGCGCTGCCCGAGTCGCTCGGCGCCACCGTCGGGCTGATCAACACCCGGCTGCTGGACGACCTCGGCCTGATCGGCTCGCTGTTCCGGTCCCGGCTGACCGAGCTCGTGGCGGCCCTGGTCACCGGGTTCGCCCGGGCCGCCCGCGACGCCACGCTGGAGGCCCAGGACGCGGTCCGGCTGGCCACTCTGACGACCCGGGACGAAGCCGAGCGGGCGATACGCGCGGCCGAGGCGCACTTCCGGCGCCGGGCCCTGCACGACCCGCTGACCAACCTGCCCAACCGGCTCCTGTTCCAGCAGCGGCTGGCTGAACTGCTCGCCACCCCGCCGTCCGGCACCCTGATCGGGGTGTGCTGTGTGGATCTCGACGGCTTCCAGCGGGTCAACGACAGCCTCGGCCATCAGGTCGGCGACCGGCTGCTCCGGGCGGTCGCCGCCCGCCTGCGTGCGCTGGCCCGCGAGGGTCACCACCTGCTGGCCCGGTTGGACGGCGACGAGTTCGCCCTGCTGGTGGAGACCCCGAGCGGCGCGGAGCGGGCGGCCAAGCTGGCCGACCGCGTGGTGGCCGCGCTGGCCGAGCCGTTCCAGATCAACGGTCACGAGTTGCCGGTCACGGCCAGTGCCGGGGTGGTCGAGCGGCCGGCGCAGGGCGCGGACCCGACCGAGATGCTGCGCGCCGCCAACATCGCGCTGCACTGGGCGAAGCGCGCTGGTGGCGACCAGTGGACGCTGTTCGACGAGGAGCGCAGCACCCGGGACGTCTTCCGGTACCGTCTCTCCGCGGCGATGCCGGGCGGCTTGTCCCGGGGCGAGTTCACCCTGGCGTACCAGCCGCTGGTCAACCTCGCCGACGGGGCCCTGGTCGGGGTCGAAGCGCTGGCCCGGTGGCGCCATCCGCACCTCGGCCTGCTCGGCGCCGAGCAGTTCATCGCGCTGGCCGAGGATACCGGCCTGATCGTGCCGCTGGGTCTGCGCCTGCTTGAGCAGGCGTGCCGGCAGGCGGTCTGGTGGCGCCGGGCCGGCGTATCCATCCCGGTGATCAGCGTCAACCTCGCGGTCCGCCAGATCCACCAGCCGGGCCTGGTCGCCACGGTCGCCGAGGTGCTCGACCGCACCGGGCTGCCGGCGAGCGCGTTGCAGCTGGAGATCACCGAGAGCGCGGTCATCGAAACCGACCGGGACACCCTGCACACCCTGCACGGCCTGGCCGACCTGGGCGTACGGCTGGTCATCGACGACTTCGGCACCGGCTACGCCAACCTGGCCACCCTGCACGTCCTGCCGGTACACGGGCTCAAGCTCGCGGCCGCCTTCGTCCAGAGCGTGGGCCGCCACCAGCCGGACCGGCGGGACGCCTTCCTCAGCGCGGTGGTCTCGCTCGGCCTCACCCTCGGCCTCACCGTGACCGCCGAGGGCATCGAGACCGAGGAGCAGGCGAAGCTGCTCCGGGCGGTCGGCTGCGAGATCGGGCAGGGCTGGTACTTCGGCCGCCCGTGCTCGCCGCGCCGGTTCCTCCCGGATCGATAGGGCGAACTCTTCCGTACGGGTGCCCGGAGTGGGACCCTGGGGATACCTTGAACCCCGCCCCTGGCAAGGGGGTTGCCGATGGTTGGAAAACGGGACCCGTTCACCGCCGAGCCCGCTCCGTGCGGCCGGTCCGTGGGTGGCGAATGCTACCGGGACGATGACGGGGAGGGACTGGTCGTCTACGACCAGCACTACGATTGCGGCTGCCAGCGGACCCGGCACGAATACCACGACGGCACGGTGACCACCACCACGATCCGTCATGGTCGCCGGCCCGGGCGGCGGCACGCCGGAAAGCTGGTCTCGGAGGAGCACTCGGAGCACCCGGTCTGACCCGATGAGCACATCGCATGACGTGGTCATCGTGGGCGGCGGCGGGGCGGGCCTGCGCGCCGCCATCGCCGTGGCCGAGGCCGACCCGCGGTTGAGCGTCGCGGTCGTTTCCAAGGTGTACCCGATGCGCAGCCACACCGTGTCCGCGGAGGGTGGGGCGGCGGCGGCGATCCGCGCGGACGACAGCCTCGACGAGCACGCCTACGACACCGTCTCCGGCGGTGACTGGCTGTGCGACCAGGACGCGGTCGAGGCGTTCGTCGTCGAGGCACCCCGCGAGCTGCTGCGCCTGGAGCACTGGGGCTGCCCATGGAGCCGCGAGGAGGACGGCCGGATCGCGGTGCGCCCGTTCGGCGGCATGAAGAAGATGCGCACCTGGTTCGCCGCCGACAAGACCGGCTTCCACCTGCTGCACACGTTGTTCCAGACCACGCTGAAGTACCCGTCGGTGGTCCGCTACGACGAGTGGCACGTGACCCGGCTGCTGGTCGACGACGGCCGGGTCTGCGGGGTGGTGGCGCTGGAGCTGATGTCCGGCCGGATCGAAGCGATCATGGGGAAGGCGGTCATCCTGGCGACCGGCGGCTGCGGCCGGGTCTTCCCGTTCACCACCAACGCCGCGATCAAGACCGGGGACGGCATGGCCCTGGCCTACCAGGCCGGGGCGCCGTTGAAGGACATGGAGTTCGTCCAGTACCACCCGACCGGGCTGCCGTTCACCGGCATCCTGATCACCGAGGCGGCCCGGGCCGAGGGGGGCTGGCTGGTCAACAAGGACGGATACCGGTACCTGCAGGACTACAACCTCGGCCAGCCCGCGCCCGGGCCGGTGCTGCGCAGCATGGAGTTGGGGCCCCGGGACCGGCTGTCCCAGGCGTTCGTGAAGGAGGTGGAGAAGGGCCGGACCGTCGACACGCCCTACGGTCCGGTGGTCTACCTCGACCTGCGCCACCTCGGCGCCGAGCTGATCGACGCCAAGCTGCCGTTCGTCCGCGAGCTGTGCACCAGGTACGAGAACCTCGACCCGGTACACGAGATGATCCCGGTACGCCCGGTGGTGCACTACATGATGGGCGGGGTACACACCGACATCCACGGCGCGACCAGCCTGCCCGGGCTGTATGCCGCCGGCGAGGTGGCCTGCGTGAGCATCAACGGCGCCAACCGGCTGGGCTCCAACTCCCTGCCCGAGCTGCTGGTCTTCGGTGCCCGGGCGGGGGCCGCGGCCGCCGACCAGGTCGCCACCAGCCCGCCGGTCGGGCCGGCGGCCGCCGCGCAGGCCGCCGACGAGCAGCGCCGCCTCGAACACGCGCTGACCGGCCGAGCCAACGGGGGAGAGCGGCTGGCCACCATCCGGACCCGGATGCGCGACATCATGGAGGACTCCGCCGGCATCTACCGCGACGGGGACACCCTCAGCAAGGCCGTCGAGCAGCTGCGCGACCTGCGGGAACGGGCCGCCGCCGCGGCCATCGACGACAGCAGCCGTACCTTCAACACCGAACTGACCTCGGCGCTCGAACTGACCGGCATGCTCGACCTGGCCGAGGCCATCGTGCACAACGCACTGCACCGCGAGGAGTCGCGCGGGGCGCACCAGCGCACCGACTTCCCGGCCCGGGACGACCAGCGCTTCCTCGCGCATTCGCTGGCGTACCGGGAGCCGGACGGTACCCCCCGGGTGGAGCACGTGCCGGTCACCATCACCCGGTGGCCGCCCGGCGAACGGGTCTACGGGAGGTAGCCGATGCCCGAAACGATCACGTTGCAGGTCGCCCGGTACCGGCCCGAGCAGGAGGAGCGGCCGACGTTCGACGCGTACGACGTACCGCTGCGCAAGGACTGGGCGGTGCTCGACGGGCTCAACTACGTCAAGGACGAGCTGGACGGCACACTGTCCTACCGCTGGTCCTGCCGGATGGGCATCTGCGGCAGCTGCGGCGCCATGGTCAACGGAGATCCGAAGCTGACCTGCGGTGCCTTCCTCACCGACTACGCCCCCGGCCCGGTACGCATCGAGCCGCTGGTCAACTTCCCGGTGATCCGCGACCTGGTCGTGGAGATGACCGACTTCATGCACAAGCTCGGCGTGGTCAAGCCGTGGCTGATCCGCGACGAGGAGCAGCCGGTCGAGGCCGGCGAATACCTGCAGACGCCGGCCGAGCTCGACGCGTACAAGCAGTTCAGCATGTGTATCAACTGCATGCTCTGCTACGCCGCGTGCCCGGTGTACGGGCTGGATCCCGGGTTCCTCGGGCCGGCCGCGATCGCCCTGGCCCAGCGCTACAACCTGGACTCCCGCGACGAGGGCGCGGATGAGCGCCTCAGGGTGCTGTCCCAGCCCGAAGGCGTCTGGGGCTGCACATTCGTCGGCGAGTGCTCGCGCGCCTGCCCCAAGGGCGTCGACCCAGCCGCGGCGATCCAGCGCTACAAGCTGACTGCCGCCATGGCCGAGGTCAGGTCGCTGCTGATGCCCTGGGGCCGGCGATGACCTCTGCCCGGCTCTACAAGCCGCGTACCCCGCTGCTGTGGTGGCTGCGCCGGTGGACCTACACGGCGTTCGTACTGCGCGAACTGAGCAGCGTCTTCGTCGCGTGGACCGTGGTCTACCTGCTGCTGCTGGTACGCGCGGTCAGTCTCGGCCCGGACGCGTACCACCGTTTCCTCGACCGGTCGGCGAGCCCCTGGCTGGTCGCGCTGAACGCGGTCGCGCTGGCCTTCCTGCTCTACCACACGGTGACCTTCATCAATCTGACCCCGCAGGCGATGGTCGTCCGCCGCGTCCCACCGCGCCTGCTCGGCGGCTCCCTCTACCTGGCCTGGCTGCTGGTCTCGGCGGTGCTGGCCTGGCTGGTGGTGGGGTAGATGGCGACCAAGCGGACGGCCGAACCGTTCGTGTGGCTGCTGTTCAGCGGTGGCGGCATGGTGGCCGCCCTGGTGCTGCCGATCCTGCTGCTGCTCTTCGGACTGGCGCTGCCCCTCGGCTGGGTCACGCCGCCGGAGCACGCGCACCTGCTGGCGGTGCTCCGGCACCCGCTGACCCGGCTCGGGCTGCTCGCGGTCTGCGCCCTGGCCCTGGTACACGGCGCCCACCGGTTCCGCTACACCCTGCGCGACGGCCTCCGGCTGCGCCGCTACGACGGGCTGATCGCCACCGGGTGCTACGGCGTGGCACTGGCCGGCTCGGCACTCGCGGGGTACCTCCTGCTGGTCGCCCTCTGACCGGGTCAGCCGCGGTGCGCCCGGACGGCCAGCACATCCGGCGTCGGCTCACCGACCTCGACAAGCTCGTCGATCGCCAGGCCCGCGCCGATGACCACGGCGATCAGGTCGCAGTACCACCAGGCGTGACCGTTGGGGCCGACCGGCCCCAACGACCCGCGCAGGTAGTACTCACTGCTTGTACGCGTCCTCCAGGCCCTGGACCTCGATCTTCTTCATCCCCATCATGGCCTGCATGACCCGACCGGACTTGACCGGGTCAGGGTCGCTGAGCAGCTCGGTCAGCTGCCTTGGGACGATCTGCCAGGACAGCCCGTACCGGTCCTTGAGCCAGCCGCACGGCCCTTCCTCCCCGCCGTCGGTCAGCTTCGCCCACAGCTCGTCGACCTCTTCCTGATTCGCGCAGTCGACCATGAGCGAGATGGCTTCGGTGAACTTGTACTCCGGGCCACCGTTGAGCGCGATGAACCGCTGCCCGGCCAGCTCGAACGCCACGGTCATGACGGTTCCGGGCGCACCCGGCCCGGCCTCGCCGTAGCGGGAGACGTCCAGGATCCGGGAGTTGTCGAAGATCGACGTGTAGAAGGTCGTCGCCTCCTCGGCCTCCTTGTCAAACCAGAGGAACGTGGTGATCTTTTGCATGGTCTTTCTCCTCACCGAGCTTGAGATCGAATGGCTCGCCAGGGGTAGACCTGCCGCGCCCCCGAAACTCATCTACGCGCCGACCGATGAGTTGACGCGGCGGCACCGGTCGGTATGCGCGAACACCGTCGTGTACCCCACCCGGAAGGAAGAATCCCAATGACTGGCATGGTGTTCGCGCTGGTCGCCCGGTACCGCCGGCGCCGGGGCTGAGCACGCCGTGGTTTGCTGTCTGAGGAGGTGCGGATGGCCGAGAGTGAGGTGCGTGACGGGGTCCCGCTGACCAATCTCGACCAGCCACTGTTCGAGGGGGCCGGCGCGACAAAACGCGACCTGGTGGACTACCTGGACGCCGTCCGCGACCGGATCATCCCGGTGCTGCGGGACAGACCCCTTTCGGTGGTACGCGTGCTCCGCGGTCAGCAGCCCTTCATGCAGAAGAACGTTCCCCGGTACACCCCGTCCTGGGTACGGACCGTGTCCCTGTGGGCGCAGAGCTCCCACCGCGACGTCTCGTACGCATTGTGCGACGATCGCCGTACCCTGCTCTGGTTCGCCAATCAGCGGGCGGTGGAGTACCACCCGACGCTGATCCGCGCGGACCGGTGGGACCGCACCACCCACCTCGTGCTCGACCTCGACCCGCCGACGCCGGACGCGTTCGGCCTCGCCGTACGTGCCGCCCAGCTCATCCGACAGGCGCTGACCGACGCCGGCTTGACCGGTGCGGTCAAGACCAGCGGGGCCAAGGGCCTGCACGTGTTCGTACCCCTCGATGCTTCGCCGCCGCTCGACGACGTGGCCGCGGCGACCCGGGCGATCGTCGCCCGCGCCGAGCGCCTCGATCCCGCGCTGGCCACCACGGCCTTCATCCGGGACGACCGCGAAGGCAAGGTCTTCCTCGACTCGACCCGGGCCGGTGGCGCGACGGTGGTGGCGGCCTACAGCCCGCGGATCCGTCCCGGCACCCCGGTCTCGTTCCCGCTCGCCTGGGACGACCTGGATCGGGTCACGCCGGCCGACTTCACCATCCACACCGTGCCCGGCCTGGTCGCCGACGCCGACCCGTGGGCCGACCGGATGCCGGCACCGCAACCGCTGGACGCCGGCCTGATCGAGGAGGGGCGGGCCATCCCGATCGCCCGGGTGCAGGCGATGCACGAGGGTAAGCGGCGCGCCCGTGCCCGCCGTACCTGACCCGGCCGTCCCGTACGGTGAGCCGGTGATCCGCACGCGGGTGGTCGTCTCCGGCCGCGTACAGGGCGTCTACTTCCGGGACACGTGCCGGCAGCTGGCCCTGCGGTACCGGCTGTCCGGGTGGGTACGCAACCTGCCCGACGGCCGGGTCGAGGCGGTCTTCGAGGGGCCCGCCGACGATGTGCACCGGCTCGTCGAATGGACCCGCGAGGGCCCCGACCCGGCCATCGTCACCGGGGTCGTCGTCCACGACGAGCCGCCCGAGGGCCTGAAGACCTTCGTCGTCCGGTAGCCCGCGCAGCGTGTCGACGGGGTGAACCCTCCGCCACCGGCCGGCAACGCGCAGGCGTATATACGGCACCTGACCGATGTTTCGCCGCTGTTACGGACGAGAATCGAATCTTGTTCAAACAGCCAGGTTACTGATGCGTCGGACATCGAGAACGGCGGATACCGCTGATTCTTCGATGTCCTTCGGCGTGGTCAAAGGGGCGTGGCGAAATTGTTGGCTGACCAATTCTACTTGATCGCGCACGACGACCGGGCCGGGCGGTCGCGACTGCATCCCCGGGCGACCGCACTGGGTTTGGCGGCGGCTCTCGTCGGCGAACTGGTACTGCTGGATCGGGTCCGCGTCTACAACGGCGAGCTGTTCGTGGTGAGTCGGGAACCACCCGGCGATGCGTTGACTCACGACGTCCTGGATCTGCTCATCGTCCAGCGACAGCATCGTGAACTGCGAATGTGGTTGGCCTTTCTGGCGCAGGACGCGACGGTGCGGGTCGGCGAGCGGCTGATCCGTGCCGGCGTCGTCGAGCCGGTGACCCGCCGCGGGCTGTGGGGCAGCCAGACGCACTACACGCCGACGAGTTCGGAGCAGCGCAACGCGGTCGCCTGGGCGCCGGTACGCCTGGCGAACATGCTGGTCCAGGGGCGCCCGATGGACCTGGCCGACCAGGCGCTCGCCGGCCTGGTGTTCGCCACCGGGCTGACCCGGTACGTGTTGTGGGACCTGCCGGTACACCGGGCCGGCATGAACTACCTGTACTCCGTCGTGGAGTCCCTCCCGGCCGACCTGCGTGAGCTGGTCGAGCACACCGGGGCGTCCGTCGGATCCGTACTCGCGGCTGGCCGACGTTGAGCCGCCGCGGGCGCCATTCCGCTCGTTGGTGGAAGCGCCGTCCATATACCCGAGCTTGGAGATCGGCGATGACCCAACCTGAACCCGTTGGACCCGACATTGTGTCGCGGGCACTGGCCCAGAACCGGCTCGGCGTGCCGTCGGTGGTGTTTTTCGGTATTGCCGGCGCGGCACCGTTGACGGTTATCCTCGGCGCGGTCACCACGATTTACGCGGTAATCGGAAATACCGCGGTACCGATCTCCTATTTTGTCGCCGCTGCGATTCTTTCGCTATTCACGGTCGGGTTCGTGGCGATGAGCCGGCACATCGTGAACTCCGGCGCCTTCTACTCGTACATCAGCCAGGGCCTGGGGCGGGTGACCGGGGTGAGTGCGGCGTTCGTCGCCCTGCCGGCGTACGCGATCATGCAGATCGGGCTGTTCGGGCTGTTCGGTGTGGTCGGCTCGGGCCTGCTGGCGGCGTTCAACATCCACGCCAGCTGGATCATCTGCGCGCTCGCCGCCTGGTTGGTGGTCGCGATCCTGGGTCTGCTCTGGGTGGATCTGAGCGGCCGGGTGCTGGCCGTGCTGCTGGTCGCCGAGATCGTCGTGGTGCTGATCTACGACGCGGTGATGATCGCCAATCCCGCCGAGGGCACTATCAGCTTCTCCACGCTCTCCCCGGCGGCGATGCTCTCACCGCAGGCCGCCGCCATGCTGGTGTTGGCGATCGCCGGTTTCGTCGGCTTCGAGGCCACGGTGGTGCTGTCCGAGGAGGCCAAGGACCCGAAACGGACCATCTCCCGGGCCACCCACTGGGCGGTGGTGATCCCGGCGGTCCTCTGCGGGGGCTCGGCCTGGGCGATGTCGGTGAGCACCGGCCCGAGCCATATCGTGGCGGCCGCTCAGCAGGAGAAGACCAACCTGGTCTTCGCGCTGGTCGCGCCGCACGTGCCCGCCATTCTCGTCCAGATCGGCTACCTGCTCTTCCTGACCAGCGTGTTCGCCGCGCTGCTCGCCTTCCACGCCGCGGTCGCCCGGTACCAGTTCGCCCTCGGGCGGGAGGGGATCCTGCCCGAGGCGTGGGGCCGTACCCATCCGCGGACGGGTGCGCCCACGCTCGGCTCGATAACCCAGAGCCTGCTGGCCCTGGGGGTACTGATCGCCTACGCGAAGGGTGGCGCCGACCCGCTGGTGTACCTGTTCGCCTGGCTCACCGTGCTGGGCGGCCTGGGCGTGCTCATCCTGATGTGGGCCGCCTCGGCCGCGGTACTCGCGTTCTTCGTCCGCAACCGGAACCTGGAGAACGCCTGGCGTGCCAAGATCGCCCCGGCCTTCGCCTTCCTCCTGCTCACCGGTGTCCTCACCGCGACCTTGATCGGCCTGCCCGAGATGCTCCAGGTCGGTCCGGACTCGCCGCTGCGCTGGCTGATCCCGCCCGCGTACGGAGTCATCGCTTTGCTCGGCCTGTGCTGGGGCCTGATCATCCGGGTCGCCCGGCCGGACGTGTACGCCGCGATCGGCCGGGGCACCGACGGGCGCCTGCTCATGCCCATCAGTCCGGTGCCGCAGGCGTGGTTCCCCGAACCGGTCGGCGCCCGCAGGCACTACAGCTCAGTCAACCGCTGAATGAACAACCAGAAAGGAACATCGATGACGTACGCCACCCAGGAACTGGTGATCCGCGACCTCGCGCCGGTGGACATCACCGAGATCACCCGAGTTCTGGCGGACGCGATGGGGGATGGGCGGGTTGCCCGGTGGCTCACCCCCGACGCGGGCCTACGGCGGGAGTTCGCCCCCGCCTACTTCGAGATCTTCGCGGAGCACGCCGCGCGGTACGGCGAGATCTACGGGTCCGCGGAGGCGACCACGGGCGAGCTGTGCGCAGTGGCTCTGTGGTTCCCGCTCACCTCGCTGATCCCCCCGCCGGCCGACTACGACCTGCGTCTCAAGGACGCCGAGCCGAATGCATTCGACCGGGTGACCGAGCTGGACGCCGCACTCGCGGCGAATCATCCGGCGGAGCCGCACCACTATCTCGCCTTCCTCGCGGTGCATCCGGTTCATCAGAATCGGGGGATCGGAAGCGCCCTGCTCAAGCGCCATCACGCCCGGCTCGACGCGGCCGGGCTGCCCGCCTACCTGGAGGCCAACGATCCGCGCAACCGCGACCTGTACCTGCGCCACGGGTACCTGAGCCGCACGCCGATCCAGCTTCCGGACGGCCCGGAGATCTGGCCGATGTGGCGGCCGCCCGCGTCCTGAGACCGGTACCGGGTGCGCGGTGCTCAGGCGGCGTCGGGGAACTCGTACAGCCAGTACGACTGCTCGTCGGCCCGCTCCACCCGCGCATTGCTGGACAGGCGCCGGACCAGAATTCCAGCCGCACGTGACATGTGGCGTGCCTCGCCGTTGTACCGGCACACGTCGAGCCCGACGATGCCGTTCTGCGAGGCCGCCACCACGTGCATCGCGTCGACCAGCTCAATGAGCGCGTTCATCGCGCGCCCGCTGGGCTTGACCGCGACGAATCCGATGTACCAGATCCGGCGCTCGGCGTAGTGCTGCGGCCAGCGGCGCTGGAAGTACTCCGGGGAGATGAGCGGTACCGCGTCCAGAACATTGGTGTAGGTGGACAGGCCGCACAGCGAACCGTCGTCGCCCAGGCATAGGTACTTCTGCACCCGCCGGTCGCGCATCACCGCTTCGAACTCGCTGCGGTACATCAGATGCCGCTGTACCGCGAGCCCGTTCAACTCCCGGAACGCCTCGTGGTAGAGCGTCCAGGCATCTTCAAGGAAGCTCTCGTGGAGGTCCTCGACCACCTTGACGTTCATCTCCAGCTCCCGATCGCCGTGGCCGCCGGGATCCTCCGGCTGACCTTCCGTACCGATGGATGTCGAACTAAGATACTGGAGGTGTTCGTCAGATAACAGTACGTGAATGTTTCCGTGAGTTGAACGAATCGCGCTGATCTCCACGGCCGGGGACGCTTCCGCGTGCCCGCGGAGGGGTGGAAACAGGGAATTTACGCTTGACCGCGGTGGCGCTCAGTAGTCACCGAGAGTGATCGTCCGCAGTACGCGCAGTTCAGACACGACGGGTAGATCGAAACTTCGTTCACCCTTCGTGGTCGCCAATGAACGGGTCTTCGTACTGTGATGGGTGATCCTTTACCTTCGTCCGTTGGTGTGGTTATATGATCACCCCGCGGTCAACGGAGGCTCCGGTGAACCACCCCGACCGTTCCCCCGCGCTGGTCCTCGATCTGGGTGTCGTGGCCACCGCATACCAGGCGCTGACCACGGCACTGCCCGGGATCGCCCTGCACTACGCGTTGAAATGCAACGACTTCCGGCCGGTACTGACCACATTGCGCGACAACGGATGTGGGTTCGAGATCGCCTCGGCCACCGAGTTGGACGGCCTGCTGGCCATCGGGGTCGATCCCGCGGAGGTGTTGTACAGCAACCCCGTCAAGCCGGTGCGGCACATCGCCCGGGCCTACGCCGCCGGCATCCGGCAGTTCGTCTTCGACTCCGAGGAGGAGCTGACCAAGCTCGCCGCGGCCGCGCCCGGGTCCTGGGTCAGCGTCCGGCTCGCCGCCCGCGGGATCGACAGCGACGTGCCGAGCGAGGGGAAGTTCGGGGTGGACCGGGAGGCGGCCGTCGACCTGCTACTAGCTGCCCGCCACTTCGATCTCGTCCCCTACGGCATCGCGTTCCACGTGGGTTCGCAGATGATGCGCCCGCAGGCGTGGCGGACGCCGCTCCGGGCGGTCAAGGAGATCATGGAGAAGCTGGCGGCCGACGGCGTCCTCCTGGAACTGGTCAACGTGGGCGGTGGCTTTCCGGCCCGGTACGACGTGCCACCTCCGCCACTGGCCGAATACGGCGCGGTGATCACCGAAGGGCTGGCCGCCCTCCCGTACGAGGTCCGGGTGGTTGCCGAGCCCGGCCGGGCGCTGGTCGCCGAGGCCGGCACGCTCGTCGCCACCGTCATCGGTACCGCCCGGCGGTCCGGCCAGCGCTGGATCCACCTGGACGTCGGGGCGTTCAACGGGCTGATGGAGAGCCTGGAGACCGGAAACCGGCTGCGGTTTCCGGTACACGACTCCCGCCGCTCACCGGTACGCGAACTCTGCCACCTCACCGGTCCCACCTGCGACAGCCAGGACACGATCCTCTTCGACGTGCCGCTCTCCGTCGGGCTCACCACCGGTGATCAGGTCTACCTCGGCTGTGCTGGTGCCTACACCACCGTCTATGCCTCGACTTTCAACGGCTTCGCCGTCCCGGACATCCGCTGCGCACCCGACTGACTCAGCCGACCCGGGCCGCCTCAGCCGACCCGGGCCGCCTCAGACGACCCGGGCCGCGGAGACCGGCCGCTCCGAGACCGTGTGCGTACCGGCGGATCCGGTGTTGACGCTCCAGCGGTACCGGGAGAACTCGCCGGTGGCGTCGGACGCGTAGCACATCATGTGCCCGAGCCCGACGCCCTGGAAGTTGTTCAGGTCGTCGACCATGCGGGTGTCCGGATACAACGGGTAGGTCGGCAGGCCGTAGACGCCGTGCGGATCCGACGTGCAGTCGACGACCTCGACGGCGTACTGGGTTTCCCCGGTGAAGTTCATCGACCCGGAGTACACACCCTTCAGCTGCCGCACCATGACGACGTGCCCGGTGTTGTCGGGGTCGCTGCCGTTGTAGTCGACCGCGATGAGATCGCCCGGCTGCAGCTCCGCGACTCCGCGGATTCGCTTCAGTCGCGGCCCGGGGTCGTTGTCGAAGCCGATCCGGTAGTCGGCCGCCTCGGGACTCGGGTCCGCGAAGTAGGTCTGGAAATAGCTGTCGGTCGCCCAGGTGCAGGACCGCTTGAGCACCGCGGTGATGAACGAGGCGCAGCGCGCCCGGGCGACCCAGCCGGTGAGGTCGGCCGGCGGACCCCAGACCACCGACGCGGGTGCGTCGCGCAGGTAGACGTTGTTCTGCCGTGCCGTGCGGCTGCTGACAACGGCGATCTCGGCCGCCGTCAGCGCGCGGTTGTAGGCCCGGACGTCGTCGATGGATCCGTTCCACCAGTTGACCGCGGCGCCGCCGTACTTCCCCCGCCCGATGTTGAACGCCTGCGGCGCGGCCCAGTTGTAGGCCACGTCGGCGGTCCCTTCGAGCACTCCGTTCACGTACAGGTGGATCCCGCTGGTGTCCGAGACACCGGCCAGGTGCACCCAGGTGCCAGGTTGCCCGGGTGTGGTGGCGACGGCGGAGACCTTCCCGGTGCCGTCGGAGAGGCGCACCTTGAACGCCCAGCCGGCCCCGGGGTCGTACTGCAGGAGGAAACGGCTGCTCGTCACGCCGTCCTGGCTGACCGCGGTGTACATCCTGGACAGCGAGGCGGCGGGCGCGAGCCGTACCCACGCCGACACGGTGAACGGGGTCGTGGTGTCGAGAACCGGCCCGGTCGACGCATACGCCTCGGTCGTACCGTCCAGACTGAGTTCCCCGCCGGCCCGGAGACTGGTCCAGGTTGTTCCGGTCCCGGCCGAGACGGGCCGGGCGAAGCCGGAACGGTCCCCGCCGTTCCCGTCCAGTGGCCAGTAACCCACGATGCCGCCCGGAAGGTGCCCGGCCGCGAGCATGCGCTGGTAACCCGCCATCTGCTCGGCCTGGACCAGATGCGGCACGGTGACCCCGGTGAACGGCGTCGTGAGGACGTCAGCGTGCGCCGCTGTCGGCGGGATTGCCGCCACCGTCAGTCCCCCGACGCCGGCTGCCGCGGCACCGCCCAACAACGCCCGCCTGCGGACCATCCGCCGTCTCCCCCCGAACAAGCCGACCTGGCATGCGGGAAGGTATCACGCCATGCCTTCCTGCCCGGTGCGGGTGGGGTCGGGTGACCGCGCGACAGCGTCGCCGGCGGGCGCAACGGACGCGGGTACACCCGCGGTCGTGGTCGGGACCTTGAAGCCGATGAACCCGAAGAGTACGTCGAGCAGCGGGCTCAGGAAATTGAAGAAGCAGAACGGCAGATAGGCACTGGTGGCAACGCCGAGCACGCCGGAGATGTAGGCGCCACAGGTGTTCCAGGGGACGAGGACCGAGGTGACCGTGCCGGAGTCCTCGACCGCGCGCGACAGCGTCTGCGGTGCGAGTCCGCGACGGGCGAACTCCTCGCGGAACATCCGGCTCGGCAGGACGTCGGCGACGTACTGGTCACCGGCGATGACGTTCAGCCCGACGCCGCTCACGTTGACCGCCAGGATCAGCCGGCCGCGCGTCGTGGCCCACGACACGATCGGTGCCAGCAGGCGCCTGAGGAACCCGGCATGCTCCACGACGGCTGCGAACGAAAGGGCGCCGAGCACGAGCCAGATGGTCGTCAACAGGCTGGCCATCCCGCCCCGGGTGAAGAGCGTATCGATCTTCTCGTTGCCGGAATGGCTGACGAAGCCGGTTGCCAGCGCGGCGAAGCCTGCGTGGATGCCCGTCGTGAGTGGGGAGAGGTCGGGGTTGTCGACGAACGCCTTGACGGCCTGCCACTGGGTGAAGGGCGCCAGCAGGGCGGCGAACACGGCTGAACCGAGGATCGACAGGAAGGGAGGGAACTTGCGTATCGAAAAGACAACCAGGAGGAGCAGGGGGAGCAGGCTCACCCACGAGACGTTGAACTCCTTCGCCAGTGCCTTCTGCGCGTCCCCGACGTTCACCGTTCCGCTCGGTGTCGCAACCAGGCCGAGGATCAGGAAGATGACGAGGCTGATGCCGAGCGCGGGTCCCGCGGTCCAGAACATGTTGCGTACGTGCGTCCCAACGGTGAGGCCACCGCCCACCAACTTCGGAACCAGGATCGTGGTCTCCGAGAGCGGGGTCATCTTGTCGCCGAAATAGCTGCCACAGATGATCGCACCGGCGGCGATCGCCGATGACAGCCCGAGGACGTTGGCCATGGCCACGAACGCGACACCCAACGTGCCCGCGGTCGTCCACGAGCTCCCCGTGATCATGCCGACCAGGGCGCAGATAGCGGCCGACGCCAGGTAGAACCACGCCGGGCTGAGCAGCCCGATGCCGTAGTACACGATGGTGGGAATCGTGCCCGCCATGTTCCAGGTACCGATGAGCCCGCCCACGGCGAGCAGGATGAAGATCGCTCCGACCGCGGACGTGACGCCGCCGACCGCCGCGTCGGCCACCGCCGTGACCGTGAACCCGTTCTTGAATGCGATGAGGCTGGCGAATGCCGCGCTGAGCAACAACGCGACCTGCAGAGGACCGTTGGTCGCGTCGACACCGAACAGGGCGATCGTGAGGATGAGCAGCAGGATCAGCACGACGATCGGCAGGATCGCGTCGAGCATCGTCGGGGCCTTCGGCGCAGCCGCGATCCCGTCGCCGGGGACCTGTGCCGGAGGTCCCGGTTCATCGATGTCGGCCATTGAAGTCGCCTCTCGCCGCCGTCCTGTCCCGCACCGGCTCGGTTCATTGTTGAGCGCGGGCGGGGGGCACATACGTCACCCGGCGGGGGTGAATCACGGCCTCACATGGAGCGGGCGTCAGGCACCAGTTGATCTGCGAGGGCCGCGGTGAGCGCCCGCCCGGCCGCTTCCACCCGTGGCCGGAGAGACATCCAGTCGCGCCCGGTTGCCAGCGCCTCGTTCTCCGCGTCTACCGCGGCGATCAGGTCCTGGAGCGCGCCTCCGATCTGGAGAGCCCGGTTCCTTCGCTGGTCGCCGGGTGCCCGCTGGGCGAGGACGTTCCACCGGCCCACCAGATCGACCAGGCCGGCTCTCACGGGTGGCCACGCCAGGGCCCGCTGTGCGGCGCTCTCCGTGCTCAGCACCGGCGGCAGCCGGTCGGCGGTGGCGGTACGGGTGTCCGTATCCAGGGCGCTTGCCTCGGCGTCCCACGCCGCCTTCCCCCGCGACCTCCAGATCAGCAAACCGACGATCAACGCGGCGGCGAGCCCGATCAATATCAACAGAAGCCAACCCAGACCGCCGGACCCCCCGGTGGTCGCCGTGCCGACAAGCGACGCCGTTGAGGTCGGGGTGGCCGGCGCCGCCGCGGCCGATGTCGGCGGTGGCGGCACCGCCGCGGCCGATGTCGGGGGAGCTTTGGTGGTCCCGGTCGGTTTCGGCGTCTCGATCGGTGTCGGCGTCTCGATCGGTGTCCCAGTCCGGACGGGTGCCTGGGTCGGCGTGGGCGTAGCAGGCTCAGTGCGGCTGGGCGCGCCGCCCGCGGGGGAGCGCGTGCTGGACCGTTCCACGGTGGGACGGGCCGTCGGCAGTGCCGGCGGGTTGCCGTTGCCGCAAGCGGTCAGCGGGAGGAGCAGACCGGCCACCAGGCCGGCCGCCAGGTACCTCGTACCTCGTCGGACGTAGCGCGGAGATCCCACCGGCAGCCCCCGATCAGCGCAGCGCGAAAAGATTGAACTGCCACGGTTCCAGCGCGACGAACAGCCCGGGATCGATCAGTTCGCCACCGTCGCGCTCGATGACGCTTCCGTCGCGGAGGTCGGTGAGGCGCGGGCTGCGGCCACGCAGGTCCGGCCAGTCGAGCGGGATCCGTCCCTGGGCCGGTTGTCCGGCGAGGTTGACCACGACAACATGCCGATCGGTTCCGTTGCCACCAGCCCACGACCAGGCGACCAGGTTGTGACAGGACTGGTTGTCCGGCCAGCCGCGGGCCTCGATCAGGCGCCACGCGCCGGCGCGTACCCGGTGCTCCGCGACGGTCCCCAGCAATCGCCGGTACCAGTCGGCGAGTTCACCGTCCGGACGCTCGTCCGGCCGCCGACCGAGGAAGACCGGTGGCCGTACCCGCCGGCCTTCGAACTGCCCTTCATGCCAGAGCGTGGCACCGGGCAGCGTCGCGATGGCTACCGCCGCGGCCTGTTCCGCCTCCTTCGGCAGGCGGGCCGCGACGCGGGGCTCGTCGTGGTTTTCCAGGAAGCGCAGCAGCCGCGACTGGTAGGCCAGGCCGGCACGCAGGTGGTCGCGGACCGCGGACGCCTCCCCGCCGATGAGCCGGTCGTAGAGCCGCTTGTCGTAGCAGAGGTCGAACCCCTGCTGCTGAAGCTCCCATTCCAGGTCCCAGTACGCCTCCGCGACGAGTACGGTCTCCGGGTGCCGCTCGCGCAGTTCCCCGATGACCGTCGGCCAGAACTCCTCGGCGGGTTGGGGACCGGCGCGCCCGCCCCACGTCTTGGCGAACACCTGGTTGGTCACCAACATGGCCATGTCGCACCGGATCCCGTCGCACTGGTCGGCGATGCTCGCCAGCGTGTCAGCCGTAGCGGTACGCAGCGCGGGCGAGAACGCGTTGAGCTGAACAACATCGGGCCACGGTGGGAAGTAGGGATCGCGGCCACGGGCCAGCACCTGCCCGGCGGTCGCGAGCCAACCGGCGGGGTCGGTTCGCAGGTCGTCCGCGTCGCCGTGCACGAACAGCTCAGGGTTGCCGGTCACCCAGGGATGGTCCGGTGAGACATGGTTGGGTACGTAGTCGAGGAGCAGCCGTACACCGCGCTCCGCCAGCGCGGCTCGTGCCCGCGCCAGCGCCTCGGGTCCGCCGAAAGCCGGATCCACCACATAGCGGCGCACGCAGTACGGCGACCCGATGATGTCCTCATCCCGCAGGTCGGGTAGCGCCTCGCGGAAGGATGCCTGCAGTTCGGCGTCCGCCCGCGCCACGGCGAGTCCGGCCGGGCTGCGTTCCCATACCCCCATCAGCCAGACCGCGTCCACCCCGGCGGGGGTGATCGCGTCCCAGTCGCTGGCCGCCACCTCGGCCAGCGTGAGCCGGCGTCCAGCCGTCCGGGACAGCGCGTCCAGCCAGACCGCGGTGTTCACCTCGTAGATCACCGGTTGTGCCGGCCAGCCTGTCGTCGGGTGGCTGCCCCCGGACGATCCGGTGCCGCGGCGGGCGAGGACTTCGCCGCCCCGGAGTTCGCCGCCCCGGACTTCGCTGCCCCGGACTTCGCGGCCGCGCTCGAGCAGTCGCCGGGCGTTGCGGCCACGGAACAGCAGGGGCAGTACCGCGACCGTGCCGGTCCAGCCGGTCTGGTGGCTCGCACCGATACCCGCTCCGTTGTCTCCGTGGAAGTACTCGTAGAAGAGCACCAGGTCGCGCCAGTACGCGTCGGTCTGCAGGATCGGCTGGCCACCGTGCACCGGCCGGTGGCCGCCGGCATCCTCGCGGAACGTACCGATGAGCCGGTCGCTGATCTCGCGGGCCACCTCGTACAGATTGAGCTGCCGTCCCGATCCGGTCGGGCACTCGACCCGGTACCCGTCCCCGAAGTAGAGGTGCAGGTTCAGCAGCGCCCGGATGAGCATCAGGTTGATCGGGAACCACACCGGCCCGCGCCAGTTGGAGTTTCCGCCGAACATGCCGCTGTCGGACTCCGCCGGGCGGTACCGGACCTCGTACTCCTGGCTGCCGATCTTGATGGCGTACGGGTGGTCCGCGTGCCACCGGGAAAGCGACCGTATCCCGTGCGGCCCGAGGAACTCGTCCTCGTCCAGCATCCGGGCCAGGATCCGGCGCATCCGTTCCTCGTCGAACAGGCAGAACAGGGCGGGCCCGCTTTCCTGTGCCTGGCGCCCGTGTCCCCACAGGGCGGCGGCGACCGCGGGATGGCGGTCAAGGAATCCGGCGGTGTCCGCGACCAGTTGCGGGAACTCGGTCCGTACCGCGCCGTCGACGACCGTCGCCGCGGCCAGCGGCATGAGGCCGACGATGGAGCGCACCTTGAGCGGGATCGAGCTTCCGTCGGGACGGCGCAGCACGTCGTAGAAGAAGCCGTCCTGTTCGTCCCACAAGCTGACGCCGTCCGGGCCCACGTGGCTGGTCGCCGCCGCGATCCAGGCGAAGTTCTCCAGCAGCGCCTGCGCCTGCTCCAGATAGATCGGGTTCTCCCGGGCCAGTTCGATCGCCATCATCGTCATGTTCTGGCAGTACAGCGCCATCCACGCGGTACCGTCCGCCTGGTCGATCCAGCCGCCGGTCGGCAGCGGCGCGCTGCGGTCGAACACGCCGATGTTGTCCAGGCCGAGGAACCCGCCCTGGAAGATGTTGCGGTCATCGGCGTCCTTGCGGTTGAGCCACCAGCCGAAGTTTCTCAGTAGCTTGTGGAAGGCTCCTTCGAGGAACGCCCGGTCACCCGTACCGGTCCAGGCCTTCTCGAGTTCGTAGACGAACAGCGTGGCCCACGCGTGTACCGGCGGGTTGACATCGCTGAAGTTCCACTCGTACGCCGGCAGTTGGCCGTTGGGGTGCAGGTACCGGCGGTTCAGCAGGAGGGCCAACTGCTGCTTGGCGAAGGCGATGTCGACCACGGACAGCGCGACGGCGTGGAAGGCCAGATCCCAGGCGGCGAACCACGGGTACTCCCAGGTGTCGGGCATCGAGATGACGTCCTCGCTGAGCAGGTGCCGCCAGTCGTGGTTGCGTAGCCAGGTGCCAGCGCCGAGCGGGTCGGCGCCGTGCTCGACCAGCCAGCGCTCCACGTCGAACGCGTAGTACTGCCTGGACCACAGCATGCCGGCGAGCGCCTGCCGGGCGATCAGCCGTTCGTCGCTGGAAAGGTCGCCGGCGAGCAGGTCGGCCCAGAAGTCGTCGGCCTCGCCGCGCCGGGCGCGCAGCACCTCGTCGAAGTCCGCGAACGGCCCGGCGGCTGAGGATGCGACCGCCACCTCGGTCAGCCGCATCCGCAACGTCGCGCTGCCGCCGGCCGGGACCGTCAGCCGGTGGTGCAGGGCTGCCTTGGTACCAACGCCACCCGGGTTGACCGCCGCTGTCTCCCCGTGTACGACGGCCCGGTCGATACCGTCCTTGACGTACCGGGTTTCGTTCGCGGTACCGAACACCCGTTCGTTGTTCGTCTCGTTCCCGGTCACCAGGACCGGTACGGCGCCCTCGGCGTAGAACCATCGGCTGCCCCGCTCGGCATGGTCCGCGCGGAGCGCGCTGAGGCCCGGAAGTTCGGTCAGCGCGCTCAGCGATGGCGTAGCCGAACCGCCGGCCCACGACCAGGTGTGGCGGAACCACAGCGTGGGCAGCACATGGAGCTCGGCGTCCTCCGGTCCGCGATTGTGCACGGAGACCTGCATGAGGATGTCTTCCGGCGCGGCCTTCGCATACTCCACGACAACGTCGAAGTACCGGTTGTCGTCGAATACACCGGTGTCGAGCAGCTCGTACTCGGGATCCGATTTCCCGCGCGCCCCATTGGTGGCGACCAGGTCGGCGTAGGGAAACTCCGCCTGCGGGTATTTGTAGAGCATCTTCAGGTACGACGACGTGGGCGTGGCGTCGAGGTAGAAGTAGTACTCCTTCACGTCCTCGCCGTGGTTGCCCTCGGCGTTGGTGAGTCCGAACAGCCGCTCCTTCAGCAGCGGGTCCCGCCCGTTCCACAGGCCCAGCGCGAGGCACAGCAACTGCCGGTCGTCGCTGATCCCGGCGAGCCCGTCCTCGCCCCACCGGTAGGCCCGGGAGCGCGCCTGGTCGTGCGTGAACGACGACCACGCGTCGCCCCCGCCGCTGTAGTCCTCGCGGACGGTGCCCCATTGTCGCTCGCTCAGATACGGGCCCCAGCGCCGCCAGGGGACGCCGCGTGTGTCAGCCTCGTCGAGCCGGTGCCGCTCCGCGTTCACCATGATCCCGCCTCCACCTACCTCCCGCTCAGGTACTGCGCTGCCACGGCTCGGTCGGTGCCGGCGGCAGGCCGGGATCGCCATCAACCGGCCCGGACGCCCGCGTGGGGCGCGCCGGGCAGGACAGCCGGCATCAGGGCCAGCACGATCAATGCGGCCGTTCTTCCAGGTTGACGTCGCATCGTCGCGTACATTTTTCCGTGCCGCCTCACCTGGAACGGGTGGTCCGCGCGGATCAGCCCCCCGGCCGGGGCGCCCGTGGAAGCGGCGGGAGGCGGCATCGCCGACATACCGCCCGCCAAACTCACCCGCCGGGAATGATGCTGCGCGCGCCGGGACCGATCATGCTGCGGTAGGTAAAGGAGGGGACCTCAACGGGAGTACACCATGGTCGATGTCAAACCGGTACCGTCGTCCTCGCGACCTGAGACCGCCCGTACCCTTCGGCTCCCTCAGGCGACCGCGCTCATTCTGGGCAGCATCATCGGCGTCGGCATCTTCAACCTGCCTTACTCGTTGGCGTCGATCGGACCGATCAGCATCTTCGCGATGGTGCTCACCACGGTGGGCGCCATCGCGCTGGCGTTGATGTTCGCCGCGCTGTCGCGGCGGCTGCCGGCCGACGGCGGACCGTACGCGTACGCGCGAGCCGCCTTCGGCAACGGGGTCGGGTTCACCAACGCGTGGTCGTACTGGATAACGGCGTGGGCCGGTAATGCCGCGATCGTGACCGGCTGGGTGTTCTATGTCGAGCACTTCGTCAACAAGAGCGGCGTGAAGGGGTGGTCGATCCTCATCGCGCTCATCGGCTTGTGGATCCCGGCCGCGATCAACCTCACCGGTGTGAAGAACATGGGCGCGGTCCAGCTGTGGACCAGCGTCATCAAGTACATCCCGCTGGCGATCATGTCGACGGTGGGGTTGCTGTTCATCAAGTCCGGAAACTTCACGCCCTGGAACGTCAGCGGACAGAGCAACGTCTCGGCGATCGGTAGCGCGATGGCGATCTGCCTGTTCAGCTACCTCGGTGTGGAGACGGCAGCGGTGGCCGCCGCGCGGGTACGCGATCCCGAGCGAAACGTACCCAGGGCCACCCTCCTGGGCACCCTGGCGAGTGCCGTCGTCTACCTGCTGTCCATGGTTGCGATCTTCGGTATCGTGCCCGCCACCGAGCTCGCCAAGGACGAGAACAAGGCGTCCTACTCGGTGGCCGCCAACAGTATGGCCGGCAGCGGTCACTGGGCCGGCGATCTGGTCGCGATCGCCGTCATCATCTCCGGCATCGGAGCGCTCAACGGCTGGACCATGATCTGCGCCGAGATGCCGTTCGCCGCGGCCAAGGACGGCCTCTTCCCGGCGGCGTTCGGGCGGCTGTCGGCGCGGCAGGCACCGACGACCGGCATCGTCGCCTCGACCGCGTTGGCCAGCGTCGCAATGGTCATCAGCTATCTCGGCACGAGCGGCGCGACGGTATTCAACACCCTGGTACTGATGACCGGCATCACCGCCGCCATCCCGTACGCGTTCTCCGCGCTCGCGCAGATCAAGTGGCGCTGGCGCGACCACGCGACCTTGCACACGCCGCGATTCGCCCGGGACCTCACGGTCGCCGTGGTCTCCCTGGTGTTCTCGATTCTGTTCATCTGGTACTCGCGCAACACCGGTCAGGAGCATTGGTACGTCGTGTGGGGGCCGTTCCTCATGGCCGGCGCGGCGCTTCTGATCGGCATCCCGGTCTACCTCTCGATGCGCAGCCGGATGGCCGAGCCGCCACCGGTGCCGCCGTACCACTGATCCAAGGAGCGGATGACGACGATGGCCTTTCATGTGGACTCCGAGACCGGCCGGCTGCGCCAGGTGATCCTGCACCGGCCGGGCATCGAACTCAGCCGGCTCACCCCGGACAACGTCAGGGACCTGTTGTTCGACGACATCCTGTGGGCCAAGCGGGCCCGCGAGGAGCACGACGCGTTCGCCCAGGCGCTGCGGGACCGCGGGGTCAAGGTTCACTACTTCGCCGAACTGCTGGCGCAGGTGCTGGACATCCCGCAGGCGCGGTCCTGGGTCCTGGACCGGATCATCAACGAGGACACGGTCGGGCGGACCCTCGTCGGACCGCTGTGCAAGCTCGCCGAGCAGGCGGAGAGCGAACGGCTCACGGAGTACCTCATCGGCGGCGTGCTCAAGAGCGAGCTTGCCGACTTCACCGTCAACAGCCTGCGCTGGGAGCTGATGAGCGGGGACGACTTCGTGCTCACCCCGCTGCCGAACCACCTGTTCCAGCGGGACAACTCGGCCTGGATCTACGGCGGTGTGAGCATCAACCCGATGGCGATGGCGGCCCGACTGCGTGAGTCGGTACACAGCGCTGCCATCTACCGCTTCCATCCGATGTTCGCGGGCGGCGATTTCAAGATCTGGTACGGCGGGGACGACCGGTCACACCAACCGGCGACTCTCGAAGGCGGTGACATCCACGTCCTGGGCCGCGGTGCGGTGATGATCGGGCTGGGCGAGCGCAGCACCGCGATGGGAGTGGAGAACCTCGCCCGGCAGTTGTTCGTCAACGGCGGAGCGGAGAAGATCATCGCGATCGAACTGCCGCACTCCCACGCGATGATGCACCTCGACACGGTCATGACGATGATCGACCGCGACACCTTCGTCATCTACCCGTACCTGCAGGGCGCGCTGCGCTCGTGGACCGTACTGCCGGCGGGCCCGGATGACCCGGACGGGCTCGAGGTGGTCCGCAACGACGACCTGTTCTCGACCATCGCCGAGACGATCGGGGTGGACAAGGTCACGGTCCTGGAAACCAACGAGGACATCCGCGCCGCTCAGCGGGAACAGTGGGATGACGGAAACAACTTCCTCGCCGTCGAGCCCGGGGTGATCGTCGGCTACGAGCGGAACGTGACGACGAATACGTACCTTCGTAGGCAAGGGATCGAGGTCATCACCATCGCCGGCAGTGAGCTCGGCCGGGGCCGTGGCGGCCCGCGTTGCATGACCTGTCCGATCGAACGTGACGCCGTCTAGGAGAAACGAGATGTCATTCAACCTGCGTAACCGGAGCTTCCTCAAGGAGCTGGACTTCACCCCGGCGGAGTGGCGGTTCCTGCTCGGGCTGGCGGCCGAGCTGAAGGCCGCCAAGTACACCGGCACCGAGACGCCTCGCCTGCGCGGCAAGAACATCGCCCTGATCTTCGAGAAGACCTCGACCCGGACCCGGTGCGCTTTCGAGGTGGCCGCGTACGACCAGGGTGCCCATGTGACCTTCCTGGATCCGGGGAGCTCCCAGCTCGGCCACAAGGAGTCGGTGGAGGACACCGCCCGGGTGCTCGGCAGGTTCTACGACGGCATCGAATACCGCGGATTCGGCCAGGAGCGCGTCGAGACGCTCGCCCACTACGCCGGCGTACCGGTGTGGAACGGGCTCACCGACGAGTGGCACCCGACCCAGACGCTCTGCGACATGCTCACCATGCGCGAGCACACGTACAAGCACGACAACGAGGTCGTCTTCGCCTTCCTCGGCGACGCGCACAACAACATGGGCAACTCGCTGCTGATCACCGGGGCGATGATGGGCATGGACGTACGCATGGTCGCGCCGACCGCCCGGTGGAACCACGACGACGTCATCAAGGAGGCGCGGCGGATCGCGGACACCACCGGCGCGCGGATCGCGCACACCGAGGACGTCGAGGAGGGGGTCCGGGACGCCGACTTCCTCTACACCGACGTCTGGCTGTCCATGGGCGAACCCAAGGAGGCCTGGAACGAGCGCATCGAGCTGCTGCGCCGGTACCAGATCAACATGGATGTCGTCCGGGCGACCCAGAACCCGAACGTGAAGGTCATGCACTGCCTGCCCGCGTTCCACGACCGCCGGACGAAGGTCGGCGAAGAGATCTTCGAACACACCGGACTCGACGCGTTGGAGGTCACCGACGAGGTGTTCGAGTCCTCGTACTCGATCGTCTTCGACCAGGCCGAGAACCGGATGCACACGATCAAGGCGGTCATGGTCGCCACCCTGGGAGAGTGAGGATCGATGCGTCTCGTCATCGCGATCGGAGGTAACGCCCTACTCGAACGCGGCCAGCGGCCGGACGCGGCGATCCAGCGGACCAACGCCATCAACGCGGTCCAGGCGCTGGCACCGTTGGCCGCCGAGCACGAACTCGTCATCACCCATGGCAACGGCCCGCAGGTCGGCCTGCTCGCACTGGAGAGCGCGGCAGACCCGGACCTGGAGATGCCGTACCCCTTGGACGTGCTCGGCGCGCAGACCCAGGGGATGATCGGCTACTGGTTGCTGCAGGCACTGCAGAACGCGATGCCCGGGCGGCAGGTCGCGGCGGTGGTCAACCAGACCCTCGTCTCGGCTGCCGATCCCGCGTTCGGCGCCCCGACCAAGTTCGTCGGCGCCGTCTACGACGAGGCGACCGCCCGGCAGATGTCGGCTGAGCGCGGCTGGGACGTCGCACCCGACGGCAAGTACTGGCGGCGCGTGGTTCCGTCCCCGCTGCCGCAACGGATCGTCGAGACGCGCATCGTCCGCCTGTTGCTCAGTTCCGGCGCTGTGGTGGTGTGTGCGGGGGGTGGCGGAGTACCGGTCATCCGCAACGACGACGGGCAGCTGCAGGGCGTCGAGGCGGTGGTCGACAAGGATCTCGCCACCGCGGTCCTGGCCGAGTCGCTTGAGGCGGACGCCCTGCTCCTGCTCACCGACGTACCAGCGGTCGTGCGCGGGTTCGGGACCCCGAACGCCGAACCGATCCCGCGGGCCACTCCCGGCGCGCTGCGCCGGGAGAACTTCCCATCCGGATCGATGGGTCCGAAGGTCGAGGCGGTGTGTCGCTTCGTCGAGGTGACCGGAGACATGGCGGCGATCGGTGCCCTGTCGGACGCGGCGGTGATCCTCGCCGGCAAGGCCGGCACCATCGTGACGCCTGCCGGCGACTACGGCGGTCCGCACGACCTGCAACCGCCGCACAGCGGTCGGTACGACCGGCGGCTCTGACCGCCGTACCCCATCTCGAAAGGCGTCTGCGATGGCACAAGCTCAACAACCGGTACGCCAGGGACGACCGGCCTCCGGCACCGCCGACCCCACCATGTGGCTGGGCTGGCTGCTGTTCGGCGGCATCATGATGTTCGTCGCCGGGGCGTTGGACATCATCGAAGGACTCGTCGCGCTGTTCGACAAGAGCTACTACCGGGTGGCCCCGTCCGGCCTGGTCATCCACCTCAACTACACCACCTGGGGGGTCGGGCTCATCGTGCTCGGCGTCCTGCTGATGGCCGCCGGATACGGCGTGGTGGTGGGGCAGACGTGGGCGCGGGTCTTCGGCGTCGTCGTCGCCGTCCTCAACTCGCTCGCGAACTTCGCGTTCGTGGCGGCCGCACCGGTATGGACGCTACTGATGATCGCCCTGAATGTGGTGGTGATCTACGCGTTGATCGTACACGGGCGGGAGGCGCGGGCCTTCCGCTGACCGGTTCGTCAGTGCGGGGTCAGCGGGGGAAACGCTCCCGTCCGGCTGGTGCCCGGGCGTACCGACGCCGGCAGGCTGCCCTCGACGTCATCGAATTCGTCGCGGTAGGACCGCATCTCCCGGCCGTGTACGACCAGAGAGTAGATGACGAGGACATCGAGAGTGATCAGCATCGTGATCCACAGTGGGTATGCGTTGATGAAGGTGATGTTCACCAGGGCGAGCACGATCCCCAGGATGACTCCCATGACGCGGGCCCAGGTCTGGCCGACGAGCATCCCCAGGGCCACGGCGATGGTCAGGACGCCGAGGATCAGGTGCACCCAGCCCCATACCGTGTAGTCGACCGGTACGGCCAGTCCGTGCCGGTCCACCAGGTAGTAGCCCGGCTGGAACAGCCCGATGAAGCCCATGAAGGCCTGGAAGCTGCCCACCATGATCATGATGACAGAAGCGAAGACGATCCATCCGACCCAGCCGGTCCGGGGTTCCCAATCGATGTCCTCTGTGCCTGCCGACCCGGCAGGCGTGGCCTTCCTTGTCTCCGACATGCCCGCATCACCTCGTCCCGCGATGAACCAAGCATCCGCTGCCCGGTTGGGTCGTCTCGTCATCCGCAACGGGTGAACGCGGGAACAGGTCGAGGTCGGCGCCGGTCACCCGCCCAGCCGTCCGGGTTGGACAGCCGCCAGCGTGTTCGCGGGTAGGTCACCCGTAGGGGGTGAGGTAGTCATCACCTCGCCTCCCCACGCTGAACGGCAGGGGATGCGGTCCGTCGCCTCGGTGGCGAACGCCGGTGATCGATTCGCGGAGACCCTGATCCAGGGGATGAGTAGGGAGTGCACCGATGGCGGCAACAGTGAATGCGGCGAGCGTCTCGGCACCCCCCGAGTTTCACGTCCTTTCGGTCACCGAGGCGCTGGCGGCCGAGAAGGTGGATCAGCGGCGGGGCCTGAGCACGGCGGAGGCGGCGCAGCGCCGGGAGGCCTTCGGGCCCAACCGGTTCGCCGAAGGGAAGAAGGAGCCGTGGTGGCGCGCGTTCTTGCGGCAGTACGCCGATCCCATGCAGATCGTCCTGCTCGCCGCCGGGATCGGCAGCCTCTACCCCCTCAAACAGTGGGGCACCGGGATCCTGCTCATCCTCCTGACCCTCTTCAACGCGGCGCTCGGCATGCATCAGGAGGGCAAGGCGGCGGCCGCGATCGGCGCCCTGGCGAAAATGATGATCGTCAAGGCCAAGGTACGGCGGGACGGTGAGTTGGTCGAACTGCCGGCCGAGGATCTCGTGCCCGGTGATGTGGTGCAGATCGAGGCCGGCGACCTCGTCCCGGCCGACGGGCGGCTGGTCCGGGCCGCGACGCTGGAGATCGACGAGTCCGCGCTGACCGGCGAGAGCCTACCTGTCGTGAAGAACGTCGATCCGGTACCCGGCGTCGACACCGCCCTCGGCGACCGCTCGGACATGGCCTACATGAACACCAACGTCACCCGCGGCGCCGGCGAGCTGTTGGTCACGGCAACCGGAATGGCGACCGAGGTCGGGCACATCTCCGGGATGCTCCAGACCGAGAAGGACACCGAGACGCCGCTCACCCGCCAGCTCAGCAAGTTGACCAACCAGATCCTGATCATCGCGGGTATCGCGCTGCTCGCCTCCGTGATCATGAACCTGGCTCGGGGGAACGAGTTCAACGTCGTGTTCACCGCCGCGATCGCGTTTGCCATCTCGGCGATCCCCACCGGCCTGCCGGCGGTGGTGACCACGATCCTTTCCATGGGAACGCAGATGCTCGCCAGGGCGAACGCGATCGTCAAGCGGCTGCGCTCAACCGAGACCCTCGGCTCCACCTCCGCGATCAACTCCGACAAGACCGGTACCTTGACGCTGAACCAGATGACCGCCGTCGAGATGACGATCCCTGGTCGGCAGTACGCGATCTCGGGCACCGGGTACTCGACCGAGGGGACCGTACGCCACGTTGGCGGGCAGCCGGACGTACCGCTGGATGCGTTCCTTCTGCCCATGGCGCTGGCCAGCGACGCGGTCGTCAGCAACGGTGCGCTCGTCGGTGACCCGACCGAGGGCGCCCTCGTGGTGCTCGCCGAAAAGGGCGGCCTGGCCGCCGTGGCGACCCGCGAGCGGTACCCCCGCGTCGCGGAGCTTCCGTTCGACGCCGCCTACAAGATGATGGCCACCTTCCACCGGATGACCGACGAGGCTGGCCGGGACGTGATCCGCTGTTTCGTCAAGGGCGCGCCCGACCAACTCCTGGCTCGCGCCGCTACGGTGCCCGGGCCGGACCTGAGGTTGGTGCCCGTCGATGACGACTTCCGCGGCCGCTACCTGGCGGAGAACGAGCGGATGGGCAGGCAGGGACTGCGTGTCATGGCCACCGGGCGCAAGGATTTCGACCCGGCGACCTTCGACCCGCAGGCCGACCTGCTTCCCCTCCTCGATGGCCTGACCGTGCTCACCCTGGTCGGCATCGTCGATCCGCCGCGGCCGCAGGCCAAGTCGGCGATCGCCGAGGCGAAGTCGGCTGGCATCCAGGTACGGATGATCACCGGCGACCACGCGGTCACCGCCGCGGCGATCGCCGGCGAGCTCGGCATCGAAGGCCGGGCGATCACCGGCGCCGAGTTCGGCGCGATGAGCGACGAGCAGGCCGCGAAGGAGATCGACGGGATCGGAGTCATCGCACGGGTCACGCCCGAGCACAAGGTCCGGTTGGTCGATGTGCTGAAGCGGAACGGGCGCATCGTGGCGATGACCGGCGACGGCGTCAACGACGCGCCCGCCTTGAAAAGGGCCGACATCGGTATCGCGATGGGAATCACCGGTACCGAGGTGTCCAAGGAAGCCGCCGCGATGATCCTGACCGACGACGACTTCGCCACCATCGTCAAGGCCGTCGGCTTGGGCCGTGCGCTCTACGACAACCTGAAGAAGTACATCTTCTTCCAGATGGGCGCGCTCATCGGTTTCATCGTGACGTTCCTCGGCGCCAGCATCTTCAACATCGCGGCGGGCGTGCCGTTCCTACCACTGCAGACCCTCTGGGTGAACTTCACCACGCAGGTGTTCCAGGCCGTCGGTCTGGGGTACGGCAAGGCGGACCCCGACGTGATGAAACGCAAGCCGCGCCGCGCCGACGAGCCGATCCTGCCGCCGCGGACCCTCGCCTGGCTGGCCATCGTCGGCCTGGTACTCGGTGTCGGCACCCTCGCCGTCATCTGGCAGGCCGACCGGCAGTACGGGCTCGACGTTGCCCGGACGATGGGATTGACCACCTTCTCGCTGTTCAACCTGTTCTTCTCGGTCACCGTCCGGAATGAGCTGCGGTCGGTCTTCAGCCTCGATACGTTCGACGACCGCCGCTTCCTCATCACCAGCGGAATGTCGGTCGCGGCGATCGTGCTCGCCACTGAGTTCGGCCCGTTCCAGCGGATGCTGCACACGGTCCACCTGAACGTGGGGCAGTGGCTGGTCTGCGCCGCCGTCGCGGCATCGGTGGTCGTCGTGTCCGAACTGCGCAAGGTAGTGCTGCGGCGGCGAGCCGGGGCGAGCGCCACCTCCAGCCGTCCGGTGCCCGCGCCGGTACCAACGGCGTGAAGCGGAAGGGACGAAGGGCATGCCCGACGAGAGAGCCAAGCGGATCACCGAGCTCATCGCGCCGTTCCGGGTCCGGCCGGGTGCCAAGGTGCAGCTGGAGCGCGACTTCGACCCGGCATACAAGGTCGAGACCCTGCACGAGCGGAAAGCCGAGCTGCTCGAACAGGGCGTACAGATGCTCACCGACTATCAGGCGAGGCTGGCCGCCCAGGACACGTACGGGGTGCTGGTCGTCCTCCAGGCGCTCGACGCGGCCGGCAAGGACGGCACCATCCGCCATGTGATGAGCGGGGTCAACCCGCAGGGCGTCCACGTGTACAGCTTCAAGGTCCCGTCGGACGAGGAACTCGACCACGACTATCTGTGGCGGTACGCCCGGCGGCTGCCCGGTCGCGGCGAGATTGCCATCTTCAACCGGTCGCACTACGAGGAGGTCCTCGTCGTACGGGTGCACCCGGAGATCCTGGAGCGGCAGAAGCTGCCGAAGCAGGCCCGTACCAGTGGAGTCTGGGAGCGGCGGTACCACGAGATCAATCACTGGGAGCATTTCCTTCACGACAACGGCTTCCGGATCGTGAAGCTGTTCCTGAACCTGTCGAGGGAGGAGCAGCGCAGGCGGTTCCTCCGGCGCATCGACCTGACCGACAAGAACTGGAAGTTCTCCGCCCACGACGTACGGGAACGCCAGCACTGGCGCGAATACCAGCGCGCATTCTCCGAGATGCTGTCGAACACGAGTACCGAATGGGCGCCGTGGTACGTGATTCCGGCCGACCACAAGTGGTTCGCCCGGGTGGCCGCCGCCGGCGTCATCGTCAACACGCTCATCGACATCGACCCGCAGTACCCGACCCTCGACGAGGATGCGCACCGCGACCTACTCGCGGCGAAGGCCGACCTCGAAGCCGAAGTGCCGCACGCCGCGGCCGTAGCCGGTGCCTGAAGGTGGAACCTATGGAAGCACCTATGGAAGCCATGACGACCGGTGAACGCAACCACCGCGCCACGTCAGCCGTTGTCGGCGCCGCCGCGCTGGTCTGGGATCGGCTGGCCCCGACGCGCAAGCAGCCAGGTTGGCGGGACGTCGCGGTAGGCGCCACGTTCGGCTTGGAGGACGCGGTGTCCGAACTCCTCCACCGAGCCCGGCGAGCCGCGGCGTACCGTCGTCAACTCGCCATCCTGCGGGCGGCCTCGGCGATGGCGGAGACCCGTCGACGGGTCAGCCAGCTCGCCGAACGCGGTGCCGCGGAACAGGACCGCGGGCGCCGCCGCGCGGCGGAGGCGGTGAGCTCTGTCGTCGATGCGGTCGCCACCGCGAGCGTGGTCGACCGGATGATCGATATCCAACTCGACCGGGTGGTACGGCCACTGGTCACGGCCATCCTCGATGACGTGTTCGCCGTGCTGGAGGCCGAACCGGACCGGGTTCAGACGTTGATCCGGGGTCAGCGGGACAGCATGGTCGACGATATCGTCGAGCGCATCCGTACCGGGACGGCAAGTGGGGACGCGGTCGTCGACCGGTTGACGATGCGGATCCTGCGTCGCAACACGGAACCGGGTTCGCCGCCGGCGTCCACCAGCGAGCCGCTGTGACCGAACCGGCCCGCAGCCAGTACGGCGGCTTCGTCAGCCGGGCGGTCGCTCTCGTCGTCGATGCGGTGGTGGTCGCCGTCGTCGCGGCCGGTGCGCTGGTGTTCGTCCAATTGATGGGCACGGTCTTCGGCGCTCAGACGCGGGACTTCGCGCGCGCTGTCATCCAGCTGTCCGCGATCATCCTGCCGGTCCTGATGATCCTGTACGACTCGGCCTTCTGGGCACTGGCCGGACGGACGCCGGGTATGGCGCTGGTCGGCGTGCGGGTGGTCACCACCGGCGGCCGGGAGGTCTCGTGGTTGTCGTCGTTGATCAGAGCCGTGGTGTTGGTGGTCTTCCCGGTTGGCGCGTTGTGGTCCCTCGTCGACCGCCGGCACCAGGCGGTACACGACAAGCTCGCCCGCACCACCGTGGTACGCCTGGCACCGGTGCCCTCCCAGCCGGTTCCGCTCAGGGGAGGATCGGCCGGAATGCAGCCAGCTCGTCCGCGCCCTTCTGGATGACCCCGTAACTCGACTCCGGCACCGGCTGCCACGCGCCGACCAACTCGCCCAGCGGCTCGGACACCACGATGCGGGTCTCGTCAGAGACCCGCTGGAGGTTCTCGTTGTCCGGATACATGTCGCGCAGGGTGTGCACCACGGTGCTGTAGTACAGCGATCGGCTGTTGCCCTCACTGGAGTACCGGAAGGCCCACACCCGATCGCCGTCCGTCGTCGCCACGGTCATCTGCACCGGATGCTCCACCCCGTGCCGCCGTCCGGTCGCCTCCACGAAACCCACCATCCGCTCGACCGCTTCGACCGGTTTCTCGTGCAGACCGAAGGTCAGGGCGAGATAGAACATCACTTCCGAGTCCGTCGACCCCGCGATGAACGGGTACAACTCGGGGTCCACCGCCAGCACCAGGTCCCGTTTGACCGTCGCGAACTGGCGCACCGACCCGTTGTGCAGCCACAGCCACCGGCCGTGCCGGAACGGATGGCAGTTACTCTGCTGCACCGGCGTACCGGTGCTCGCCCGGATGTGCGCGACGAACAGCGGCGAGGACACCGACGCGGACAGCTCGCGCAGGTTCACGTCCCCCCACGCCGGGCCCACCCCCCGGAAAACTGTCGGAGCCGTGCCGTCCAGGCCGTACCAGCCCACGCCGAACCCGTCCCCGTTGGTCGTCTCCACACCCATCCGCGCATGCCGGCTCTGATCGATCAGCGAGAACCGCGGCTTGTACAGCAACTCTTCCAGGAGGATCGGAGACCCCGAATAAGCCAACCATCGACACATGACCCCATCATCGGTCGACGCCGGTCCGCCGACCCTCACCCCGCAAGGATGAGGTGGAACGGCTCGTCACCAACCGCGGGCACCGCGCGACCGGCAAGAGCCCCAGGGTCCAGACCGTGTCCGGCTGATCATCAAAGCCGGACCGGCGCAGCGACGGGAACGGCAGGCGCGCTAGGCTGCCGCGCATGGCGAGCCGGCTTGGCGACATTGTGATCGACTGTGCGGAGCCGGAGAGACTTGCCCAATTCTGGTGCGGCGTTCTCGGGTACCGGGTCTTTGACCGGGACGAGACCGGAGTGGCGATCCGGGGAGCGACGATCAGCCCGGACATCCTCTTCATCCGCGTCCCGGAACGCAAGGCGACGAAGAATCGGGTGCACTTCGATGTCTGCCCTACCGACCGGGACCAGGAGGACGAGTTGGCCCGGCTACTCGATCTGGGTGCCAGGCGGTCGAGCACCGTCGGCAGTGGGTCGTGGGTGGTGCTTGAAGACCCTGAGGGTAACGAGTTCTGCCTGATGTCCAAGCGGATCCCGGCTGAGCCGGTGCCGTTTCACGACCCGTAGAGCACCGTAGCGTGACGAGGGCGCCATTCTGTGATCATCGAAGTTCATGAGCGCCGCGATGAGGGACAGGCGCCCAGCCCGCAGCTTCGAGAGAATTCGGGCCAGAGTATGCCGTCACGCAGCCATCCGCCTTGGCCGAGCGCGCTCGATCACGTCCTCCGGCGAGAGCGGAGCCTTGGGATGGTAGGTGAGGCACAGCGGCGTCTTCACCTTCACGAACGAGAAGCCTTCACCGGCGGCGTAGAACTCGCCACTGCCCAACAAGCCGATGTCCGGTAGCCGGCCGCCCTTGGCCTGGGCGAGTTCCCGGGCCGCGTCGATCTGTGCCGGTGCGTTCAGCAGTCCGAAGAACTGCGTGGTCGCGTTCCCGGAGATCTGGTTGTGCAGCCCCTTCGGCGCCTGGGTCGCGAAGACCAGGCCTAGCCCGTACTTGCGCGCCTGCGAGGCGAGGGCGATCGAGCTGGCCGTACACGGGGTTCGACCGCTGGCCGGGGCGAGGGTCTGGGCCTCGTCCATCACGAACAGGCCGCCCAGCGGGCGATCGCCGGCCGGGTGGCGCTTGATCCAGGCGAAGAGCGCCATCTGTAGTTGATTGACGAAGCTCTGCCGCTGCTCGTCCGAGTTGAGCCCGACGAAGCTGATCACTGAAACTCGGGCGCGCTTACCCCGGGACGGCGTGAGCAGCACACCCGGGTCCGCCGCCGTACCCTCTCCGCCGAACAACGGGTCGGTCACCATCGCCGCCTTGAGGGTCTCCGCGGCATCGTGCGCGAGCTTGGGCGCCTTCGTCATCCGGCTCACTCCGTCCGGAAGGTCTTCAAGGAACTCTGTGAAGCCACGCAGACCCACGCGTCCCGTCTTCGCGTATGCCAGGAGTGCCTCGGTCAGCACCGCCTTGCCCTGCTGGGCGAGCTTGGTGAGGCCATTGACCCCCGCCCGCGGGGCAAGCGCCTCGACGGCGGACCGGATCGCCTGGTCGAACTCGTCCGCCGACTCCTTTAGCGGCGCGAAGTCAGGCAGGGGCTGGAAGCTGAGTGGTCGCCCGCTGGTGACCCGGGGTGTCCACAGGACGACGTCGGTGTGATCGAGGTAATCACGGGCGCGGGCATCGTCGCCAGGGCCCCAGGCACGAGGCGGTTCCGGCCAGGCTTCACCGAGTCGGGCGAGGTCGTTGTTGGGGTCGAGCACGATCGCGGATACGCCCTGCCGTGCGCATTCCTCAACCAGTCGCCGGATGAGTACCGTCTTGCCCGAGCCGGAACCCGCGAAGATCACACTGTGCCGGCGCAGCGATTCGAGGTTCACCGCGAACGGTACCCGGCCCTCGATCGTGTACCCGAGAGCGATCGTCGGCCCGGTCCCGACCACCGCCACCGATTCAGGTACCGACTGGGAGTTCCCAGCCCTCGATCCGTGCGACTCGGTGTCCGCCTCAGCCGGGAGTGAGACCTGAACCGACCGGTCGCCGAGAACATCCTTGAACAGCGGTATGTTGCTCGCCGGCTGCCGGGCTGCCAGCCACTCCTGGAAGAGCGGTCCTGATGTCTTGCGCATCTGCTGGAGCGCGGCCATCACCTTGAGGTCGGCCTCGGGGATCGCGTGGAAGACGCCACCCGCGGCGCCGAACCCATCGAGGATTTCCTTGGTACGTTTGCCGGTCGGCCACGGCCCGTTTCGCAGGAGCACCAGCCGGCGCTGCGGGATGTCATGGTCGAGGCCGGCCATGGTGCAGGCTGCCTTCACCCGGCTGATCACCGCTATCGCGCTCGTACTGGCAATCGCCCGGAACCCGCAGTGCGCCTCGTTCTCGGTCGCTTCGTTGAGTACCTCGATCAGCCGCGCGTGCAGCGCCGGCTTCGCACTCGGCGGTGGATCCTGCTTGTATGTCGTACCGCTCGGTGCCCGCTCGTCGATCCAGGCGGCCAGGCCGGCAGCGAGTAGCGCCGGCATATGCGCGTCCTCGGTCGTGTGGTCGAGCGCGCCACTCACGTCAACGGAGGCGACGAGTTCCGCGAACCGGTCGTCCAACGCTTCGAGGTCGGTTCGGGCGCCGTCCTTGCGGTGACGCGGGACCCTTACCTCCCTATCAGGAAGGTGCTCAAGCTCGACGGTCTGGTCGTGATCCAGGCACCACCTGATGTGAACTTCGATCCGGCGTAGCAGTTCGCGGGGAGTCAGTTCGGTCGCTTCGGCGAACACGCTGTCCTTGACTGGCCACGTCTCATAAGGAGCGTCGAAGCGCTGCGCGGTGTAGGCAGCCGTGAACCGCTTCGTGATGATGGCTCGAGCAATCTCGACTTTGTCCATCCGGTCAGGAAGATCGGAAGACCGGAATCGGTCGCGAACAGGCGCGGGCGCGCTCTTCTCCAACAACGCCCAGGTGTCCGGGAGAGACGATACGACAATCAGGGTGCGCGGGGAACGGTCCCGGAGCGTGAGCAACCCGTCGGCGACGGGACCGAAGACCTTCGCCTGCGTGTCCTCCAACCCTTCGCTGGCATCGAAGAAGCTGGCACTTGTCTGGGCGAAGAGTGTATCGATCTGGTCGATCGCGATGACGGTCGGGCTGAGCGTCAACGCGATGAGGTGGGAGATCTCGCCGACGATCTGCTGGGCGTTGCGTGTGCCCGGGGTGAATCCCCAGGCGGCCCGCGCCGACGGGTCGCCTGGTTCGGAGATCAGGTGGGCGTACCCCACGTCCTGCGCTTCGAAGTCCCGCGCCCCGATCAGGGCCAGGGCACGAGCCGTGTCCTGACAATCCCGTCCGATCTCGCGATTGAAGGTACGCAGCGCCCGGATGAACTGGTCCAGCTGGCCGCGCGTCAGTTCCGTGTCTCCGGCGATCGCGTCCCGTACCTGTTGCGGCAGGCCGAGTTGAGTCGTGAGCCGGCGGAGGAACGTCTTGAGCTGCGTCCCCCAACCGATCGCATCGTGCCCGAGGCCCTCCACGATGCACAGCGCCGTGCTCTCCCAGAAGGTCTTGCCGTTTATGAGGTTGACGAGGAAGAAGTAGCCGAGGTCGCGCTGGATCTGCTCGCGGACGGCGCCGAGCAGATGGGTCTTGCCGGTGCCAGCCCGGCCCTGCATCGCTACACCCAGCGGTCTGGCGGTGTCATCTCGACGCGCCTTGTTAACCCCCCGCAGGATCTCCCGGACCACGCCCTCGTGTAGCTCCGGGACGTTGTACGGGGATGGCCGCCACACATCGTCAGGTGTGGGCGCCGGGTTGAAGTTGACCGCCTCCAGCGCTGCCCGTTGGTCACGGGCGATCATGTCCGGCCGATCAAGAGTGCGTGGTTGTCCTCGTCGCCGATGCGTAGCGCCGCGGCATGGTCTCGCGGTTTCAACGCCTTGGTGTTGGCGGCCGGGATGATGCGGACGCCGTCCTGACGCAGCAGGGCACGGAGGCCCTCGTCGACCGCCGACCTGTCCAGGTCACCCAGCCGCCCGCGCAGGTCGGCCAGACCGACCCAGCCACCCGGCGCCTTCGGCAATTCCTCGTAGGCAGCTCGAATTCGGTCCTCAACGTCCGCCCCGGTCGTCACGACAGGGCGCTTCTCGGGCGCGGGCTCGTCCGATTGCTTGAAGAACTCGGCGTGACTGACGCGCAGCCGCTCCAGCGAGCGATGCAGCCCATCCAGAAGCACGAAGATTGACCTCGCCGCAATGCTGCGGCCGACGTTCACGTCGGTGGCGTGGAGCTGCTTGCAGAAGAGCCACCCCTTGTCGGTGAGCTGAAAGGCAAGCGTCTGGCCGACCTTGCGGCTCTCGATTAAGCCGAGCTTCTCCAGGTCGGTGCGTTCCGTCCCGGTAAGCGTGAACTTCGCCATGATGTCAAAGTCCTTGTTTGAGACCTCCCGGGCCTCGGCCATGAGAATGACCAGCGCCGCAAGCTGAACAGGCTTCAGCTTGGTGACGGACTCAGTTGTTGACATGCGGCCTCGTCTCGATGTGGTACGCGCGGTCTGCGCGTCGTTTGGTCAGCAGTTGTTTGATCTTCATGACGGTGGCGTCGATGTCCGAGAGCACCTGTTCGTTGGTAAACCGGAGGACATCGTGCCCGAGGAGCTGTAGCTGTACGTCCCGCCGCCGATCGTCGGCGAAATTCAGTGGCCCCCGGTGCTCGGGCCCGTCCACCTCGACGACGAGACCCTCTGCCGCCCAGAAGAGGTCGAGCCGGTACGACTTAGCGAGCAGGTGCCATTCGTACGTGTGGTTCCAGCGCCGCCCCTGTGCCCAGTCGTGCGGCCCCAGCGCACGCTCCAACGCCTGTTCCGCGCGGCTGTCCGGACGTGGCAGACCGGACAGTGGCGGGTACGTGAAGACTGGGCCGTCGGCTGTGGTGGGTTGACCGAGTTCGGATTCGGCCACGAGGTCCGTCACGTACGCCGGCAAGGTAACCGGCACCTGGCGCACCCGGTCGACGGCTCGCAGCGGGGCGCCGGCGAGCCATACGGTCACGCCGCCGTGCTGGACCAGCCACTCGGAGGCGGCCGTGAGCACGCGCTCTCCGGTCGGGGAGAGGTCCGGCGGCAGATACACGACAAGGACGACCGACTGCCGGCCGTACGCCCTCGCAATGACCCGGACGAAACCAGCCGCGCGTACCTCCGCGGGAAAGCGTGACCGGCCGCCGCCTCGATTGCACATCGCCCGCTCCGCCAGATCGGCGAGAAAGGGTCCGAAGTCGGATGACCGTGCGGCGACCTTGGCCGCGAGCGCGCGGACGGCCGGCACGCCGAGCCCCTGCGAGGCGTCGAACTGTTCCGCACCTGGTAGCCAGCGCGGGTAGAGCGCGACGGCGGCCCGGTCCAACTCGTCGAGGAGCACGGTGACCGGATCACCGGGCGAACCGGGGGTGGGTCGGAACTGGACCACGGCGGGCGCGGTTGGCGGCAATGGATCCACCGCGATGCTCAGCCGCTCCGGGTCAGCGCCGACCAGATAGCTCACCTGGTTGCGCGGCGGCACGGCCCACCACTGCGCTGAGGTCCGGGTCCCATCCGTCACCGGTAGGACTGCCTTGCCCGACGTCGGCTGCGAGTCGCCGCACAAGCGTCCGCGCCCCGAGAGGTCGTCGGCTCGTACGCCACGCATGCACGTTACTAGCGGGAGCCGATTGATCACCTTCCGCTGTTTGGCGGGCCACGGAGGTCCAAACCGGTCAGGCGATCGGCCTGATCGATGATTGCTATCCGGACATGTGCATCGTCCCGTCAGGGATGGTCGGCTCGCCGTACCTTGATCGGAGCGACCCGCGCGATCGTCTCGAAGTCGGCGTCGACGTGCAGTACGGTCAGGCCCCACGCCTCGGCGGTCGCGGCGACGAGGAGATCGACCACGGAGGGTCCCTTGTGCTGACCGAGGTCGACCAGCTCGTCCTGGACACGCTCCACAAAGCGCCAGGCATCATCGGGCATCGGGTGCCAGCCGAAGAGTGACCGTAGTTGCTTTCGAAGCTGGTCTCGATCGGCTTTGCTGCCGGTCGCTCGGACGAGTTCGGCCTCGACGACCGGGCAGACGCTGACCAGTCCCGCCCGTACCGCATCGGTCCAGCGGGGCTGGATGTCTGCGCCCCGCCGCAGTCGGATCACCATGGAGGTGTCAGCGAGGAACGTCACGCAGCGTGTCCCGTGTGATCGTCGATCTCGTCTTGCTCAATGAGGTCCATGTCCAGCCGGCCGAGGAGATCACGGAACGAGTCGAGTACCCGTGCGCGCTTGTCTGCGTCGACGGCTGCAGCCAGTTCCAGCGCGGCATTGACGGTCTCGCGCTTGGTGGTCGTGCGAAGAGCGCGCTGCGCCCGAGCCAGCTTTTCGTCGTCGATGTCGATGATCGTCCGGGACATGTACCAACGCTAGCTGCCTGATATCAAGGTATCAAGCAGCCGAGCGTCACCAACGACTGCTATACCTGAGGCTGCGTGATGTTGACCATCCAGGGGATCCCGAACCGGTCCGTGCACATGCCGAACTCATCGCCCCACATCTGCTTCTCCAGCGGCATGTTCACCTGGCCGCCAGCCGCGAGCTTTTCCCAGTACCCCCGAAGCTCGTCGCCATCGTCGCCGCTGAGGCTGATGGTGATGTTGTTGCCTGGCGCATGCTCCATCCCAGGTGCCAGGTCCGAGACCATCAGGGTGTATCCGCGGTCGGTCTCCAGCATCGCGTGCATGACCTTGTCGGCCACGGCGGCATCCTGGTTGCCGAACTCGCCAAACGTGTTCACGTTCAAGTTACCGCCGAAAACGGTCTGGTAGAACTCCACGGCCTCCCGGGCGTTGCCGGGGAAGCTGAGATACGGGTTCAGACGAGAGGTCATGACATCCTCCTTGATGACGGCCCGATGTCGCCAGCCTAGCGGCTGCTCTGACGTTGCGAGCTGAAGACGCCCACCCCGCTCACGCGGTCCGTTGGCGAGCTCGGGAGTACCGAGCGGCTGACCAGCCGCGGACCCCGCCACTCGGGTAACGCCGGACGCTTCCTGCCCAGCGTGGAGTCCGTGCTGTGGTCGGGATCGGCCGCTGATACCCAATGGTGGTCAGTTGTCCGCGGGGCCAGGGGGTCCAGGAGACGCCTAGAATGGGCCGCATGAGCGCGGAGACCGTCGGAAGGCATATGCCTTCAGTCGTCACGCTCGATGATCTCGTCGCCATGATCGCTGCCGACGAGCATGGGCATCGTTACGAGGTCAGCCCGGAGGGAGCGCTTTCCGTAATGCCGCCGCCGGACTCCGAGCACGCTGCGATCGCAAGCCGACTACTGGTCTGGCTCGCCATGGCGGGCTGGCCCGCCGAGCAGGTGTTGCAGGCCGCTGGTGTGCGGATCCCAGGCCCTGCGGGAGACGGCGGTCGGATCCCCGATCTGACCCTGTGGGCCAGACCACAGCCACGAAGTGTCTGGCTGTCGGTCGCGGACATCCTGCTCGTGATCGAGATCGTTTCGCCGGGGTCTGAGGCGATGGACGAAATGATCAAACGTCGAGAGTACGCCAGAGCAGGCATACCGCGGTACTGGGTGGTCGACCGGGACGCTGCCCAGACAGTCACCCTCCATCGCCTTGATCAGAACGGTGAATACACAGTAGCCACGAAGGTGCCGTTGTCCTGGTTGTTGAACACAGCGCCGGCTGACCACCTCAGCTGACCGGAAGCGGCTACCAGCCGCGGGCCCGCCACTCCGGTAGTGCCGGACGCTCCTTGCCGAGCGTCGAGTCGGCCCCGTGCCCAGGGTAGAACCATGTCTCGTCCGGTAGCCGGTCGAAGAGCTTGGTCTCGATGTCGTGGATCAGCGACCCGAACCGCACCGGATCCCGATCCGTGTTGCCCACCCCGCCGGGAAACAGCGAGTCGCCGGTGAACAGGTGCGGGATACCGGACGGGTCGCGGTAGAGCAGGGCGATCGATCCGGGGGTGTGTCCGACGAGGTGGATCACCTCCAGCGTGCATTCGCCGACCGGGATGGTGTCGCCGTCCTGCACGGGTTCGGTCGGTACCGGCAGCTCGGGTGCGTCCGCCGGGTGCGCGACCGCTCGCGCTCCGGTGGCGGCGACCACCTCAGGTAGTGCCTGCCAGTGGTCGCCGTGCCGGTGGGTGGTCACCACCCGGGCCAGGCCGGCTTCCCCGATCAGCTCCAGCAGGCGCGCCGGCTCGTTGGCCGCGTCGATCAGCAGCTGCTCGCCGGTGTGGGTACAGCGCAAAAGGTATGCGTTGTTGTCGAAGGAGCCGACCGAGACCTTCGTGATGGTCAGGTGGGGCAGCTCGCGTATCGCGGGCGGGCTGCCCGGGGACACGTCGCCGGTGTAGGGCATGGTCAGATCCATTCCGGTACGGCGGGCAGGGGGCCGGGCGGCTCGACGGTCAGGTCGGTACCAGGGGAGCGGCCGGCGAGCCAGGCGGCCAGGGCGTACGCCGGTCCGGACACCTCGGGTGCGCCGCCGTTGCCGACCTTCAACGGGTGGCCGAGGTGCTCCGGGCGCAGCGTCAGCGAGAGGTCCTCCAGACCACCGGCGATCTCGTGCAGCACACGGTGGGCGAAGGACTCCGGCCAGTCCGCGGGCGTGTACGGGCCGGCCAGGTCCACGTGGTGTACCTCCACCTCGCGTAGCCGCCGCCACGGGACCAGCGCCACCGGGGAGGGTCCGCGCGGCAGGTCGAGCAGCACGGCCCAGGCCTCGGCGTCCAGGGCCGAGGCGGCTTCGGCGAACCGCGCCGCGCTGTCGCGGACGTCGGCGACCAGCACCTGCCAGGGGCGGCCCGCGCCGGCTTCGATGTCGGCGTCGCGCTTCTCCGGGCTGGCGTACTGCGGGGTCACCACGCCGGTACGCGCCGAGGTGAGCAGGTTCACCAGACCGTCGGCGTTGCGCGCGACATGGGTCAGGACGTGCCCGCGGGACCATCCGGGCAGCAGGGACGGGGTCGACGGATCGCCGTCGAGGGCGGCCGCCGTATCCAGCAGCCGGGCGGTGGCCCGGTCCACGTCGACGAGGAGTACCAGCGGATCAGCGCTCACCCGATGACCGTACCCGTTAATGCCTTTCCTCCGCGCCGACCGGCGCCTACCGTCGGTCCGAAGCAAGGGATGGCAGGCAATATAGATGAGTCTCGATTTAACGGCACTGGGCTGGGATGCGCGGTTCGCCGCCGGTTACGCCCGGTTCGACCGGGCGGAGCACCGGCCGGCCCGGGTGACCCGGGTCGACCGCGGGGTCTGTGCCCTGCTCGCGGCCGACGGCGCGGCCCGTGCCGGTCTGGGCGGACCGCTGCTCGCCGAGGCCGCCCGCGACCCGCTCGGGTTACCCTGCGCGGGCGACTGGGTGGTCCTGCGCAGCTGGCCGGACCAGCGCACCACGATCGAGGCGGTGCTGGAGCGGCGCAGCGCGATCGTCCGGGCGACCGCGGGTGGGCAGTCGCACGGGCAGGTGCTCGCCGCCAACCTGGACTTCGCGGCGGTGGTCGAGCCGATGGACCCGATGCCCGATCCCGGCCGTATCGAACGCCTGCTGGCACTGGCCTGGACCTCCGGTGCGGCGCCGCTGGTGGTGCTGACCAAGGCGGATGTGGTACGCCGTGCCGAGCGGGTCGCCGCTCAGGTCTCCGATCTGGCCCCGGGGATACCGGTGCTCGTGGTCAGTGCCCGTACCGGCGCCGGACTGGCCAGGCTGCGACCGATGATCGCGCCCGGCCGGACGCTCGGACTGCTCGGCCGGTCCGGTGCCGGCAAATCGACGCTGGTCAACGCCCTCGCCGGTACCACCGTCATGGCGACCCAGGCGATCCGCCGCGCCGACGGCCGGGGCCGGCACACCACGACCTACCGGGCCCTGATCCCGTTACCCGGCGGCGGCCTGGTCCTGGACACCCCCGGCCTGCGCGGGGTCGGCCTGCAGGGCGGCGCGGGCGGCGTGGACCTGGCGTTCGCGGACGTCGACGCGCTGGCTGCCCGGTGCCGGTTCGCGGACTGCCGGCACGAGCAGGAGCCCGGCTGCGCGGTGCGCGAGGCGCTGGCCACCGGCGAGCTGTCCGGGCGGCGGTTGGACAGCTGGCGCCGGCTGCACCGGGAGGCGGCCTGGCAGACCCGCCGGCTCGAGATCAAGCGCCGGAACGGGCACCGGCGCGCGGCCGGCGGGCGGCCGTAAGGCCCACCTGACCCGGACGAGCGGAATATTGTCGTACCGCGTGGATAGAGTTGCGGCGGCGTGCCGAGCGCCGTTTCCTATCCGGACAAACCAACATCGTTGGAGCAGCTGGCCGTGGCCGACCGCCTGATCATCCGTGGTGCGCGGGAGCACAACCTGCGCGACGTCAACCTGGACCTGCCGCGGGACGCGATGATCGTGTTCACCGGCCTGTCCGGTTCGGGCAAGTCCAGTCTCGCCTTCGACACGATCTTCGCGGAGGGCCAGCGGCGGTACGTGGAGTCGCTGTCCAGCTACGCCCGCCAGTTCCTGGGCCAGATGGACAAGCCGGACGTCGACTTCATCGAGGGACTCTCCCCGGCGGTGTCGATCGACCAGAAGTCCACCTCGCGCAACCCCCGTTCGACGGTCGGCACGATCACCGAGGTCTACGACTACCTGCGGCTGCTGTTCGCCCGGGCCGGCCAGCCGCACTGCCCGACCTGTGGCGAGCCGATCTCCCGGCAGACCCCGCAGCAGATCGTCGACCGGGTGCTCGCGATGGAGGAGGGCACCCGGTTCCAGGTCCTCGCCCCGGTCGTACGCGGCCGCAAGGGCGAATACTTCGACCTGTTCGGCGAGCTGCAGTCCAAGGGATACGCGCGGGCCCGCGTCGACGGCGTCGTACACCCGCTGACCGAGCCGCCGAAGCTGAAGAAGCAGGAGAAGCACACCATCGAGGTGGTGATCGACCGGCTGACCGTGAAGGCGGGCGCCAAGCAGCGGCTCACCGACTCGATCGAGTCCGCGCTCAGCCTGGCCGGCGGGATCGTCCTGCTCGACTTCGTCGACCTGCCGGAAGACGATCCGCACCGGGAGCGTCGCTTCTCCGAGCACCTCGCCTGCCCCAACGACCACCCGCTGGCGATCGAGGACCTGGAGCCGCGGGCGTTCTCGTTCAACGCGCCGTACGGCGCCTGCCCGGTGTGCACCGGCCTGGGCACCAGGAAGGAGGTCGACCCGGAGCTGATCGTCCCGGACCCGGAGCGCACCCTGAGCGAGGGCGCCATCCAGCCCTGGGCGACCGGGCACACCCTCGAATACTTCCTGCGCCTGCTGGAGGCGCTGGGCCGGGACGAGGGATTCAACCTGGACACGCCGTGGCGCGCGCTGTCCAGCCGGGCGCAGAAGGCCATCCTGTACGGCTCCGAGGACCAGGTACACGTCCGCTACCGCAACAAGTACGGCCGGGAGCGCTCGTACTACGCCGGCTTCGAGGGCGTGGTGCAGTGGATCGAGCGCCGGCACTCGGACACCGAGTCGGACTGGTCCCGGGAGAAGTACGAGGGTTACATGCGGGACATCCCGTGCAACGCCTGCGGCGGCACCCGGCTCAAGCCGGAGATCCTGGCGGTCACCATCGCCGGCAGGAACATCGCCGAGGTGTGCCGGCTGTCCATCGGCGAGTGTGCCGAGCTGCTGGCCGGGCTGGAGCTGACCGACCGGCAGCGGATGATCGCCGAGCGGGTGCTCAAGGAGATCAACGCCCGGCTGCACTTCATGGTCGACGTGGGCCTGGACTACCTGTCCCTCGACCGGGCGGCCGGCACGCTGTCCGGCGGCGAGGCGCAGCGGATCCGGCTGGCCACCCAGATCGGCTCCGGCCTGGTCGGCGTGCTGTACGTCCTGGACGAGCCGTCGATCGGCCTGCACCAGCGGGACAACCACCGGCTGATCGAGACGCTGGTACGCCTGAAGAACCTGGGCAACACGCTGATCGTGGTCGAGCACGACGAGGACACCATCCGTACCGCCGACTGGGTTGTCGACATCGGCCCCGGCGCGGGCGAGCACGGCGGTCACATCGTGCACAGCGGGCCGGTCGAGGGTCTGCTGAAGAACAAGCAGTCGATCACCGGCGCCTACCTGTCCCGCCGGTCCTCGATCCCGCTGCCGGCCATCCGCCGGCCCCAGGCCAGGTCCCGCGAGCTGGTCGTGCACGGCGCCCGCGAGCACAACCTGAAGAACCTCACCGTGGCGTTCCCGCTGGGCCAGCTGATCGCGGTCACCGGGGTCTCCGGGTCGGGCAAGTCCACGCTGGTCAACGACATCCTCTATACCGTGCTGGCCAACCAGGTCAACGGCGCCCGGCTGGTCCCTGGCCGGCACACCCGGGTCGCCGGACTGGACCTGGTCGACAAGGTGGTCGGGGTAGACCAGTCCCCGATCGGGCGCACCCCGCGCTCCAACCCGGCCACCTACACCGGCGTCTTCGACCACATCCGGCGGCTGTTCGCGGAGACCACCGAGGCGAAGGTCCGGGGATACGGGCCGGGGCGGTTCTCGTTCAACGTCAAGGGCGGCCGGTGCGAAGAGTGCGCCGGCGACGGTACCAAGAAGATCGAGATGAACTTCCTGCCCGACGTGTACGTCCCGTGCGACGAGTGCAAGGGCGCCCGGTACAACCGGGAGACGCTGGAGGTGCACTACAAGGGGCGGACCATCGCCGAGGTGCTGGACATGCCGATCGAGGAGGCGTGCGGCTTCTTCGAGGCGATCCCGGCGATCCACCGGCACCTGCGCACGCTGGTCGACGTCGGGCTCGGGTACGTGCGGCTGGGCCAGCCCGCGCCGACCCTGTCCGGTGGCGAGGCGCAGCGCGTGAAGCTCGCCTCCGAGTTGCAGAAGCGCTCCACCGGCCGGACCGTGTACGTGCTCGACGAGCCGACCACCGGCCTGCACTTCGAGGACATCCGCAAGCTGCTGCTGGTGCTGGAGGGCTTGGTCGACAAGGGCAACACGGTGATCGTCATCGAGCACAACCTCGACGTGATCAAGACCGCGGACTGGCTCATCGACATGGGTCCGGCGGGCGGGCACCGGGGCGGCGCGATCGTGGCCGCCGGTACCCCCGAGGAGGTGGCCGAGGTGCCGGAGAGCTACACCGGGCAGTTCCTCCGTCCGGTGCTCGGCCTGACCGGTGAGGCGGCCGGCGGACACGACGCGACGGCCCGTGCCGAGGTGGCCAACAACGGCAAGCCGCCGCGCAAGGCCACCGCGTCCCGGGCCGGCTCGAAGTCCCCGGTGAAGCGGGCTGCCGCGGCCCGACGCTGAACCGCTCCGGGCAGACTGACGTGTGTCGGTTGACGGGGCAAGTTACGCATCGGGAGACGAGACATGGGTGTAACCAACGAGGAGGCCGGTCCGGCCCGGCGCACCGTGCTGGCCGGCGCGGGTGCCGCGGGCGTGGCACTCACGCTGGCCGCGTGCAGCTCGGACAGCGGCTCCGACGGGGGTGGCGCGGGCGCGACGACCGGTGGTGCCGGGCCGGCCATCAAGACCGGTGACATCCCGGTCGGCAGCGGCAAGGTGTACGAGAGCCAGAAGGTCGTCGTCACCCAGCCGACCGCCGGACAGTTCAAGGCGTTCTCCGCCGTCTGCACCCACCAGGGCTGCTTCGTCCGGGACATCTCCGACGGGACGATCCATTGCCCGTGCCACGGCAGCGCCTACTCGGCCACGGACGGCTCGGTGAAGAACGGCCCGGCTACCCAGCCACTGGCCGAGAAGACCGTGGCCGTCTCCGGCGACACGATCACCGTGAGCTGATCCATATCGCGACAGCAGGCCGCCAGCTGCGCTGACGGCCCGCTGTCGTACGCCGGGACTAGAGTTGCTGCGTGCCCGATCCGAGTACGTATCGCCCCGCTCCCGGTACGATCCCTGACGCGCCCGGGGTCTACCGGTTCCGGGACCCGAACGGACGGGTGATCTACGTCGGCAAGGCCAAGAGCCTGCGCAGCCGGCTCCACTCCTACTTCGCCGATCCGTGGACCATGCACCCGCGCACCCAGCAGATGGTGACCACGGCCGGGAGCGTGGACTGGATCACCGTCGGCACCGAGGTCGAGGCGCTCCAGCAGGAATACACCTGGATCAAGCAGTACGACCCGAAGTTCAACGTCCGATACCGCGACGACAAGTCCTACCCCTACCTGGCCGTCACGCTCGACGAGGAATACCCGCGCCTGCAGGTCATGCGCGGTGCCAAGCGCAAGGGGGTGCGCTACTTCGGCCCCTACTCGCACGCCTGGGCCATCCGGGAGACCCTCGACCTGCTGCTGCGGGTCTTCCCGGCGCGCACCTGCTCACTCGGGGTCTTCCACCGGATGCACCAGATCGGCCGGCCCTGCCTGCTGGGCGACATCGGCAAGTGCTCCGCGCCCTGCGTCGGCCGGGTCAGCGCGGCCGAGCACCGGCAGATCGTCGAGGAGTTCTGCGACTTCATGGCCGGCCGCACCGACACCATGGAGCGCAGCCTGGAGAAGCAGATGCGGGCGGCCGCCGCCGAGCTGGAGTTCGAGAAGGCCGCCCGGCTGCGCGACGACCTGGCGGCCCTGCGTCGGGCGATGGAGAAGCAGGCGGTGGTGCTCGGCGACGGCACCGACGCGGATGTGGTCGCGTTCGCCGAGGATCCGCTGGAGGCAGCGGTACAGGTCTTCCACGTACGTGGTGGGCGGATACGCGGCCAGCGGGGCTGGGTGATGGAGAAGACCGAGGAGCTGACCACCGGCGACCTCGTACACCACTTCTGCACCCAGGTCTACGGCGACGAGCAGGGCGAGAACGACATACCCCGGGAGCTGCTGGTTCCCGCCCTGCCCACCGACGCCGAGGCGCTGGCCGAGTGGTTGTCCCAGCACCGGGGCTCCCGGGTCACCCTGCGGATACCCCAGCGGGGCGACAAGAAGGCGCTGATGGAGACCGTCGCGCGCAATGCCGGGCAGGCGCTCGCCCAGCACAAGCTGCGCCGGGCCGGCGACCTGACCACCCGGAGCAAGGCGCTGGAGGAGATCGCCGAGGCGCTGGGCATGGGCCAGGCGCCGCTGCGCGTCGAGTGCTACGACGTGTCCCAGATCCAGGGCACCGACGTGGTCGCGAGCATGGTGGTCTTCGAGGACGGGCTGGCCCGCAAGGGGGAATATCGGCGCTTCGCGGTCCGCGGCGCCACCGACGACCTGTCCGCTCTCTCCGAGGTGCTGCGCCGCCGGTTCGCCCGCTACCTGGAGGCGGTCGCCGAGATCGGCGACGGGCCGTTGATCGATCCGGAGACCGGCCGGCCGCGCAAGTTCGCCTACCCGCCCCAACTGCTCCTGGTCGACGGCGGCGAGCCGCAGGTCAACGCGGCCGCCCAGGTGCTCGCCGGGCTCGGCATCACCGACGTCACGCTGTGCGGCATCGCCAAGCGGCTGGAGGAGCTGTGGCTGCCGGGCGAGGCCTATCCGGTGATCCTCCCGCGCAGCTCGGAGGGGCTCTACCTGCTCCAGCGGATACGCGACGAGGCGCACCGGTTCGCGATCACCTACCACCGGGAGAAGCGCTCCAAGCGGATGACCGTCTCCGTGCTCGACAGCATCCCGGGGCTCGGCGCCGCCCGGCGCAAGGTGCTGCTCACCCACTTCGGCTCGGTCAAGCGGCTGGCCGCCGCCACCCCGGAGGAGATCGCCGCGGTGCCCGGCATCGGCCCCCGCACCGCCGAGGCCATCGCTGCCGCCCTGCGCAGCGATGGTCCGGCGACCTGATATTGCTGGCGATATAGGCCGAGGTATACCCTTGGGCTTATGAAGACGATGATCGACTTGAATGATGAGGCTCTCGCCTTGGCTGCGAAGGAGCTGGGTACCACCACGAAGAAGGACACCGTCAATGCGGCCCTGGAGTTCGTGGCCAGTCGGCAGCGCCGGATCGAGCAACTCCTCGACGACCCGTACGCCTTCGGCGTCGGCCCGGACATCACCGACCCGGAGATCATGCGCCAGGCCCGGCGGTGACGCTGCCGACCCGGCCAGCTCGCCCGGGCCAGCTCTACCTGATCGACACGTCGGTACACGCCCGGGTGAACCATCCCGTCGTGCGCCCGGTCCTCGCCGGGCTCATCGTGGATCGGGCCGCGGCGACCTGCGTCACCGTCGATCTCGAAGCCGGCTACTCCGGCCGCGACCTCACTGACGTACGTGAGATCGCCGCCCGTCGCCGTTCCCGCTACGTGGTCCTGCCGATCAGCGAGGCGATCGCCGAGCGGGCGAGGGACGTCCAGCTCCGCATGGCCGCCCGCGGCCATCACCGGGCGGCGGGCGTCGTCGACCTGCTGACGGCGGCGGTGGCCGAGCACCACGGCGCCGTGGTGCTGCATTACGACGCCGACTTCGAACACATCGCGGCGACGACCGGGCAGCCACATGCCTGGGTCGCACCGCGTGGCAGCCTCGGCTGATCAGGATCCCGGTTCGCGGCGGGGCCGATCCTGCAGCGCACTAGGATCGACTCGCTCCTGCCGGGTGGCTGACGACCGGCGGCGCGAGGCGAGGGGGGAGATGTGACCGACGAGGAGCAGCCGCGCTCCGACACCGATCTGGTGATCGTCACCGGGGTGTCCGGCGGGGGGCGCAGCACGGTCGCCCGGGCGCTGGAGAACGTCGGCTACTACGTGGTGGACAACCTGCCCCAGACGCTCATGCTGGACATGGCCGAGTTGGCCCACAAGGCCGGCGGGACCGCCCGGCGTACCGCGATGGTGCTGGACGTACGCAGCCGGGCCTTCTCCTCCGACCTCGCCGGAGCGATCCGGGCCCTGAAGGAGCGCGGCTTCTCGCCCCGGGTGGTGTTCGTCGACGCCGACACCGACGTGCTCATCCGGCGGTTCGAGAGCGTCCGCCGGCCGCATCCGTTGCAGGGGGACCGGCGGCTCTCCGACGGCATCGCCGCCGAGCGGGAGCTGCTGGTGGAGGCGCGCGGGCAGGCCGACGTACTGATCGACACCACCCATCTCAACGTCAACCAGCTGCGCAGCCGGGTCGAGGAGCTGTTCGGCGGGGAGGACTCGCGCCGGCTCCGGGTGACCGTACTGTCCTTCGGCTTCAAGTACGGGCTGCCACCGGACGCCGACTTCGTGCTGGACGCGCGGTTTCTACCCAACCCGTACTGGGTGCCGGAGCTGCGCGACCACAACGGGCAGGAGCGCGAGGTCAGCGAGTACGTGCTGGGCCAGCAGGGGGCCCGCCAGTTCGTCGAGACGTACGCCCGGCTGATCGCCGCCACCGCGCCCGGATTCGAACGGGAAGGCAAGCGCTACCTCACCGTGGCGATCGGCTGCACCGGCGGGAAGCACCGCAGCGTCTCGCTCGCCGAGGAGCTGGCTCAGCAACTGCGCGACCTGCGTCTGGTCGCCCATTCACACCACCGTGACCTGGGTAGGGAATGAGGATCACAGCATTCGGCGGGGGACACGGGCTGGGAGCGTCCTTGCGGGCGCTGAAGCAGGTACCGGGGCTCGACATCACCGCCGTGGTCACCGTGGGTGACGACGGCGGGTCGAGCGGGCGGTTGCGCGCGGACCGGGGGGTACTCCCGCCGGGTGATCTGCGCCAGGCGCTGGCCGCACTGGCCGGGCCGGACCCGCTCTCCGCGGGCCTGGCCGAGCTGTTCCAGCACCGCTTCGGCGGGGCGGACGCGTTGGCCGGCCATCCGGTCGGCAACCTGGTGCTGTGCGGGCTGATGGAGTTGCACCCGGACCCGGTGGTCGCGCTGGACCAGGCCGCGGCCCTGCTGCGGGTCTCCGGGCGGGTGCTGCCGATGTCGCGGGTACCCATCGGGATCGAAGCCGACGTGCTCGACGAGGACGGCAAGGTGGAGGTGCTGCGGGGTCAGCACGCGGTGGCGATCACCCAGCGTCACGTCGAAGAGGTCCGGATCCTGCCCGCCGACCCGCCCGCGTGTGTCGAGGCGGTGGACACCATCCGTACGGCTGATTGGTTGATCTTCGGTCCGGGCTCCTGGTACACCAGCGTGATCCCGCACCTGCTGGTGCCCGACCTGGCGCGGGCGATCCTGGCCAGTCCGGCGCGCCGCCTGGTGATCCTCAACCTGGCCGCGGAGAAGGAGACGGCTAGCCTCACGGTGCCCGACCACGTCCACGCGCTCACCCGCTACCTGCCCGGACTGCGCGCCGACATAGTTCTTGCGGACGGAAAAGCCGTAGGTGACCCCGGACCGGTCCACGGTGCGGCAGAATCGCTTGGTGCCCGGCTCGTGCTCGCCCCCGTCGCGGTCCCGGACGGTGGACCCCGGCATGACCCGTCCGCGCTTGCGGCTGCCCTGGCACAGATACTGGCCAAGGCGTCGAACTGACATTTCGGGGTACGTGAGGTGACGAGACGATGGCGATGACGGCTGCGGTGAAGGACGAGCTCAGCCGGGTCGACGTACCCAAACCGTGCTGCCGGCGCTCGGAGATGGCCGCCCTGCTGCGGTTCGCCGGTGGCCTGCACATCGTCTCCGGCCGGGTGGTGGTGGAGGCCGAGCTGGACACCGGTGCGGTGGCTCGCCGGCTGCGCCGGGAGATCGCCGAGGTCTACGGCTACCCGAGCGAGATCCACGTGCTCGCCTCCGGTGGCCTGCGCAAGGGCAGCCACTACATCGTCCGCGTCGTCAAGGACGGCGAGGCGCTGGCCCGGCAGACCGGCCTGCTGGACGTGCGCGGCCGCCCGGTTCGCGGCCTGCCCCCGCACGTCGTCTCCGCGAACATGTGCTGTGCGGTGGCGGCGTGGCGGGGCGCGTTCATGGCGCACGGGTCGCTGACCGAGCCCGGCCGGTCATGCGCGCTGGAGGTCACCTGCCCGGGACCGGAGTCGGCGCTGGCGCTGGTCGGCGCCGCCCGGCGGATCAGCATCGCGGCCAAGGCGCGGGAGGTGCGCGGGGTGGACCGGGTGGTGGTCAAGGACGGCGACGCCATCGCCCACCTGCTCACCCGGGTCGGCGCGCACGCCAGTGTGCTGTCCTGGGAGGAGCGGCGGGTACGCCGGGAGGTGCGGGCGACCGCCAACCGGCTGGCCAATTTCGACGACGCAAACCTGCGCCGCTCGGCCCGCGCCGCGGTGGCCGCGGCCGCCCGGGTCACCCGGGCCCTGGAGATCCTCGGTGACGACGCGCCCATCCACCTGACCGGCGCCGGGAAGCTGCGCCTGGACCACCGCCAGGCGTCGCTGGAGGAGCTGGGCGCGCTGGCCGATCCGCCGCTGACCAAGGACGCCATCGCCGGCCGGATCCGCCGGCTGCTCGCGCTGGCCGACAAGCGCGCCCGCGACCTCGGCATCCCCGACACCGAGGCGGCGGTCACCCCGGAAATGCTGGCCGTCGACGCGTGAGTGAGCCCGGCGGAGCGAACCGGCAGCCGTGACCCCGGTCGCACCTGGGGTTCCACCTTTCGGATAGGGTTTGCACTGTTCGGCGACGAGGCCGCGGGCCGCGAGTTGTCCGGGGCCGGGGTCCCGGCCGGTGGGCGGCCACCCACATTCACCACTGCGGGCAAGGAGACGTGTCCTGTGACCATCCGGGTTGGCATCAACGGCTTCGGCCGGATCGGCCGTAACTTCTTCCGGGCGGCCCTTGATCGGGGGGCCGACATCCAGCTGGTCGGCGTCAACGACCTGACCGACAACAACACGCTCGCCCACCTGCTCAAGTACGACAGCATCCTCGGGCGGCTGCCGTACGAGGTGAAGGCGACCGCGGACGAGATCAGCGTGGGCGGCCAGACGTTCAAGTCACTCGCCGAGCGCGACCCGAGCAAGCTGCCCTGGGCCGACCTGGGCGCGGACGTGGTGATCGAGTCGACCGGCCTGTTCACCGACGCCGAGAAGGCCAAGGTGCACGTGGCCAACGGGGCCAAGAAGGTGATCATCTCGGCGCCGGCCAAGAACGAGGACATCACCCTTGTGGTCGGGGTCAACGAGCACCTGTACGACCCGGCCAGGCACACGATCATCTCCAACGCGTCCTGCACGACCAACTGCCTGGCGCCGATGGCGAAGGTGCTGCACGAAGCCTTCACCATCGAGAAGGGCCTGATGACCACGATCCACGCGTACACCCAGGACCAGAACCTGCAGGACGGGCCGCACAAGGACCTGCGCCGGGCCCGGGCCGCCGCGCTGAACATCGTGCCCACCTCGACCGGTGCCGCCAAGGCGATCGGCCTGGTGCTGCCCGAGCTCAAGGGCAAGCTGGACGGATACGCGCTGCGGGTGCCGGTACCGACCGGGTCGGCGACCGACCTGACCTTCACGGCCGGGCGGGAGACCACCGTCGAGGAGGTCAACGCGGCCGTCAAGCAGGCCGCCGAGGGCGCGCTCAAGGGCATCCTGGTGTACACCGAGGACGAGATCGTCTCGACCGACATCGTCACCGACCCGGCCTCGTGCGTCTTCGACGCCGGGCTGACCAAGGTGATCGGCAACCAGGTCAAGGTCGTCGGCTGGTACGACAACGAGTGGGGCTACTCCAACCGGCTCGTTGACGTGGTAACCCTGGTGGGCTCGTCGCTGTGAAGACGCTCGACGACCTCATCGGCGAGGGAGTCGCGGGTCGGCGCGTCCTGGTCCGCGCCGACCTGAACGTCCCCCTCGATGCGGTGACTATTACCGACGACGGCCGGATCCGGGCGGTGCTTCCCACGCTGACCGCGCTGCGCGACGCCGGTGCCCGGGTGGTCGTCATGTCCCACCTGGGTCGCCCGAAGAACGGTCCGGACCCGAAGTACAGTCTGGCCCCGGTCGCGGTACGGCTGGGTGAGCTGCTGGGTGCACCGGTGGCGTTCGCCTCCGACACGGTGGGGGAGTCGGCACAGTCCACTGTGGACGGTCTGGCCGACGGCCAGGTCGCGCTGCTGGAGAACCTGCGCTTCAACGCCGGTGAGACCAGCAAGGACGAGGCCGAGCGGGGCGCGTTCGCGGCCCAGCTCGCCAGGTTCGGACAGTCCTATGTGGACGACGCCTTCGGTGCGGTACACCGCAAGCACGCCAGCGTATACGACGTACCGAAGCTGCTCCCGCACTACGCCGGTGGCCTGATAATGCGTGAGCTGGAGGTGCTCAGCAAGCTGACCAGCGCCGCGCAGCCTGTCGGAGCGGCGACCAGCCAGCGATCGTCAGCCGCGCAGCCTGTCGGAGCGGCGACCAGCCAGCGATCGTCAGCCGCGCAGCCTGTCGGAGCGGCGACCAGCCAGCGATCGTCCGAGCCGACCCGGCCCTACGTGGTCGTGCTCGGCGGCTCCAAGGTCTCCGACAAGCTCGCGGTGATCCAGGCGCTGCTACCGAAGGTGGACGCGCTGCTGGTCGGTGGCGGGATGTGCTTCACCTTCCTCAAGGCGCAGGGACTCGGAGTCGGCGACTCGCTGCTGGAGGAGGACCAGCTCGACAGCTGCCGGGAGCTGCTCGCCTCCGGCAAGATCAGGCTGCCCACCGACATCGTGGTGGCGGACCGGTTCGCCGAGGACGCGCAGACCCGGACAGTGGCCGCCAGTGAGATCCCGGACGGCTGGAAGGGGCTGGACATCGGCCCGGCCACGGTGAGCGCGTTCGCGGACCTCCTGAGCACCGCCCGTACCGTGTTCTGGAACGGGCCAATGGGCGTGTTCGAGCTGGCGCCGTTCGCCGCCGGTACCCGGTCGGTGGCCGAGGCCATCACCAAGGTGGACGGCTTCACCGTGGTAGGTGGCGGGGACTCGGCCGCGGCGGTACGCCAGCTCGGGCTGGACGAGACCGCGTTCGGGCACATCTCCACCGGCGGTGGCGCCTCCCTGGAATACCTGGAGGGCAAGACCCTGCCCGGCGTTCAGGCGTTGGAGTCCTGACGTGGTCACGAAGGAGATCCGCCGGCCGCTGATGGCCGGCAACTGGAAGATGAACCTCAACCACCTAGAGGCCATCGGGCTGACCCAGAAGCTGGCGTTCAGCCTGACCGAGAAGCAGCTGGCCGAGGTCGAGGTGGTGGTGCTGCCGCCGTTCGTGGACATCCGCAGCGTGCAGACCCTGATCGACGGGGACAAGCTGCTGCTCGGGTACGGCGCGCAGGACCTGTCCCCGCACCAGTCCGGGGCGTACACCGGGGACGTGTCCGGCCCGATGCTGGCCAAGCTGGGCTGCCAGTACGTCGTCGTCGGGCACTCCGAGCGGCGGGCCTACCACCACGAGGACGACGCGCTGGTCAACGCGAAGGTCAAGGCGGCCCACGCCAACGGGATCGCACCGATCCTGTGCATCGGCGAGGGGCTGGAGATCCGCGAACAGGGCGGGCACGTGGCGTACACCCTCGGGCAGTTGGACGCCGCCCTCGACGGCCTGAAAGCGGACCTGGTCGAGAAGACCGTCGTGGCCTACGAACCGGTCTGGGCCATCGGTACCGGCAAGACCGCCACGCCGGAAGACGCGCAGGAAGTGATCGGCGCGATCCGCGGCCGGATCGGGCAGCTGCAGGACGCGACCACCGCGGACCGGGTGCGCATCCTCTACGGCGGCTCGGTCAAGTCGAGCAACATCGTCGACATCATGGCCCAGCCGGATGTGGACGGTGCGCTGGTCGGCGGGGCCAGCCTGGCCGCCGAGGAGTTCGCGCGGATCTGCCGCTACTACGAGAAATGAGCAGGCCGGGAGCCGCCGTCGGGTGGCCCCCGGCTATCGTTGGTGAGCTGTCGAGGGCCGGCAGCGCTGGAGAGGACACGCAGGCGCCATGACCTGGTTCGCATACACGATGATCGCGCTGCTCGTGTTGACGAGCATCCTGCTCACCCTGCTGATCCTGCTGCACCGGGGCAAGGGCGGCGGGCTCTCCAGCATGTTCGGCGGCGGTGTCTCGTCCAGCCTGACCGGCTCCTCCGTGGCGGAGAAGAACCTCGATCGATACACGGTCCTGGTCGGTATAATCTGGTTCGCCAGCATCGTCGGCTACGGCTTGTGGCTGCGGATCGCCACCAAGTAGTTCCTTCAAGCGGTTTATCCGGCTTACACTCATCCGCGGTCCGGACCGGGTCCGGCCCGCGCAGGGTCTTCGTCCTGTGCCCCGTCGTACCCCCCGACGACAGGAGCGAGCAGTCGTGGCCAGTGGCAACGCAATCCGTGGCGTACGGGTCGGCTCCGGGCCGATCCGCCCCGACGAACGTTGTGAGCCGGTCCCCGTACGAACCGTCGCCTACTGGTGCGCCAACGGCCACCGGATCGAGCCGCTGTTCGCGGCCGATGCCGCCGCGCCGGCCACCTGGGAGTGCCCGCGCTGTGGCCTCCCGGCCGGGCCGGACGAGCAGCACCCGCCGGGCAAGCCGCGCAGCGAGCCGTACAAGAGCCACCTCGCGTACGTGAAGGAGCGGCGCTCCGAGGCTGAGGGCGCGGCCATCCTGGCCGAGGCGCTCAGGAAGCTCCGCCAGCGCCGCGGCGAAGAGTAACGCTGCTATTCCGGCGCTCGCCCGCGCTCGCGCGGCACCGAGGCTCCTAAGGCGACGCCTTCCCTCGTCGCTGACGCTCCTCAGTCCAGGCGCCGCCCGCCTCGGTGCGCTATTACCGCAGGCTGCGCAGCCTGGGCGCGACGTGGGCCGCCGCGGCCCGGTCGAGTAACCAGAGGGTCCGGCTGACCCCGCTCACCCCGGCCGCCGGCAGCTGCACCGGACCCGCGCCGGACAGCGCCATCCCCACCGCATCGGCCTTGTCGGCTCCGGTGGCGACCAGCCACACCTCCTCGGCGGTGTTGATCGCCGGGAGGGTGAGTGTGATCCGGACCGGCGGCGGCTTCGGGCTGCCCCGGACCGCCGATACCGGCCGGGACTCGTATGCCGCCGGGTGCTCCGGGAACACCGAGGCGACATGCCCGTCCTCACCCACCCCGAGCAGCAGTACGTCGAAGTGCGGCAGGATCTCGCTGCCCGGCTTCGCGGCGGCGGCCAGCTCGGCGGCGTACCGGGCGGCGGCCGCCTCCGGATCGGCACCGTCGGGCCCGTCGCTGGGCGGCATCGGGTGTACCCGGGCCGGATCCACCGGTACCGAGTCCAGCAGCGCCGCCCGGGCCTGGGTCTGGTTGCGCTCCGGGTGGCCGCCCGGCAGGAACCGCTCGTCCCCCCACCACACGTCCACCCGGGACCAGTCCACCGCGTCCCGCGCCGGGCTCGCGGCGACCGCCCGGTAGACCTTCTCGGCGATCCGGCCACCGGTCAGCACCACGCCGGCGACACCCCGGGCGGCCTGCGCGTCGACCAGCCGGATGAGCAGCCGGGCGGCGACCGCCTCGGCGAGCACCCCCGGCTCCGAATGGACGATGACGCTGGCGTCGGTGTTCATTGGGCCACCGTGTTCATCGCATTGCCGTGTTCATTGGGCCGCGGAGGCGAGGGCCGGGTCGCTCCAGATGTGTACCCGGGTCGGGGAGCGCTGTTCCAGGCCGGACAGGCCGAAGAGGGTACCCAGGGCCTCGGCGTAGATCTGGTCGGGATCCAGCCGGCGCAGCTCCTCGGCCAGCTCGTCGCCGAGCGGGC
>WNGE01000332.1_pt1 | contig 107845 bp, 97 predicted proteins | sample 5400651 | NCBI WGS metagenome assembly WNGE01 (sample SAMN13153370, study PRJNA577476) | soil metagenome | isolation source: 60 cm soil or saprolite under grassland replicate 2 | place: USA:California | collected 2016-06-15 | reverse complement strand
CCGCTCGGCACCATCGTCGCGACCGCGGGCATGGCGGGGAACCTCGGCTACCAGTCCGGGTTCACCGAGTCCGCCAGCGCTGGCGGGCGGGTCAACATGGCCGCCCGGTGGTACAACCCGGCAACCGGCCAGTTCGACAACCGCGACAGTGTCGGCAACAACCCGGTGCCGAATTCCGCGAACGCCAACCGTTACGGGTACGCCAAGAACAACCCGCTCACCAGCATCGACCCTGACGGACACATCGCCTTCGACACCAACGATGACGGCAGCCGATACTACATCATTCCCGAGATTTCACACGGTCACCGAACAGGCGGTTACCACTACTTCCATCGCCGTGAGCCCTGCCACAATGACAACGCGTGCAGCAACCACATGCAACATTCATCGGCTGGACCGCCCGACTTCACCGGTAAGGTCGAGAACAGCCGGCAGTGTGGTTCCGATCTGTCCTGCAACACCTCGCTAAAGAACCAAATTGAGGACGTTGCGAATCGCATACGAGAACAGATGACGGCGGCGCTTGACTCGTCGCACTGCTCTTCCCTGGAGTGCTTCGACGGCTACAGGAAGGCTATCGGCGCATTTAACTGGGTCGGCAAAGGCGACGGCACCTACGTAACCACCGATGGTTACTCACTGCTCACGGTTACCGACCACAGGCTCCGAAAGATGGCAATAGTCAAACCAGCGCCGACTCCGTGTCCATTCGATCGAATGACCTGCTTGATGGGCGGCGCGGGCCAAGAAGCGTTGAAGGTCATAAAGAGTGTGCTTCTCTCTTATACGCAATTCTCCACGATGAGTAGTCTGGACCAGGCCAAGTCGATGCTCAACGGCATCAAAGACTGGATAACCAAGTACTCGACCGAGGATCATTTCAGCCAGCAACTGGACCTACTCGACGCCGTGGTACCTGTGAAGGATCTCGCAGACCACGCGTACGACGCCTATCACGCGGCGAAGAACAAAGATTACGTCGGACTGGGTGGCCAACTACTTCATGTCGGCGTGGATCTCGCCCTAGCCGCAGCCACGGTGTTACCTGTGGCGGACGCGCTGGGCTCTGCAATCGACGCCGCCCGTCTAGCCGACGCCGCGTACGCGGCCGCGCGCGCCGGAGTCCGCTCGGGAGCTCGATTCGAAGTCGATTCGAATGGAGTTGCAACCGATACTGTTGAGGGAGATCCGAATGTTCTGGATCGCAATCCGCTTGACGGTACCAGGTATACGCCAAAAGTCTTGCAGCAGGCTGCGAGTGGTGACTACCATGGATTCCCTGAGATTGCCGATACGATGCCCACGATGCGTGATGCTACGGTCGAAGCCGGTGGGGATGGGATACCGAGAATGCATGTGCGACTGCTCGGAGAATACGATGGAAAGCAGGGCGTCTTTCACTGGATTATTGAACAAGACGGCAGCATAAACCACCGCCTTTTCGAGCCGTTTTCGAAGTAGGGATGCCTGGCTGATGCAGCAATATTTGAACGGAGTATCTATGGCTCATCCACGGCAAGAAGAATTGTTGGCGGCGCTGCCTGTAGCCCTGCAAGCTCGGTCGGTAGACCTCTCCGAAGCGGGGTCCGCTGAATACGCCTTTCCCGTGGATTGCGCGGAACAGGTTTTTCACGTCCTTTCTATGGCGGGATTCGTAATCCTGGGCGGAGATCTTTGGCGACGAAGGGAACCCGGCTTCGAGCCCGCCCATGAGGGTTGGTACACGGAACGCCCTGGCGAAGACCCGCAACTGTCCTGGAATCGGTTTCTCCGCATCATTCCCGAGGGCGAAGGCTTTCTTGTCACATTCGTGGTCCAGTAGGTCAAGGGTCGGCAGTATTGTACGTACTGGATACGGCCTCTCCGGATGGCGCTGGGGAGGAGGCCCCGGTATTTACACGGGAACCGGCGCGCAGTTCCAGGGTGTTCCACCGGCACGGGCGTCGGATAGCTTTGGCGAGTTTGCGCTGCTTATAGCCGAAGCCGTACGCCGGCAGGTAGCGCTGCGGAGTCGAGTCGACACTACTAATAGCCTGGCGGGTCCTCCCAAATTGGTGGCGGGCTTGGACGTGTCGTACGAGATTGGCACGCAACGCGTGGCAGCTGCAGCCGTTGTGATTGAGTTGCAGACGTTCGAGGTGAGGGAGTCTGCCATCGCGCATGGCGAGGTAACCTTTCCCTACGTTCCGGGATTGCTAGCGTTTCGCGAGGTGCCGATTCTCCAGGAGGTCCTTGGGAAACTTGTGTGCCGGCCCGAGGTGCTCGTTTGCGATGGCTACGGGATTGCCCATCCAAGACGATTTGGATTAGCCTGTCACGTAGGCGTATTGACTGGCCTGCCGTCATTTGGCGTGGCGAAGTCCCCTTTCACGGCGACATTCGTAGAGCCGGGGCCGCGACGAGGCGATTGGTCGCCACTTAGTGAGGGTGGCGAGATACTTGGTCGCGTGCTTCGTACGCAGAGCGAGATTAGGCCCGTGTTCGTATCTGTTGGGCATCGAATCGGCTTGGATCAAGCTACCGACCTGACACTGACGCTGAGCCGTGAATATCGAATCCCTGAGGCAATTCGCAAAGCAGACTCTCTTTCACGAGAAGCGCTACGCAAGACCCGGGAGTAATGGAACGTATGTCGCTCAAGAAGGCCTCGGTGGTGGCGGGCAAGGTGCATAGGTGACGTGTACGGATCGAGCGTCAGCGCGCCGCTGGCCGCCGGATCGGCACCGGCCTGGTCGGCAAGCTCGAAGCCCGGGTCATCGAACTGCGCCACCTCGAAGACTCCGTCAGCAGTGCCCACCTGCGCCCCGTGCGATGGCCAACCTGCGCAACCTCGCCATCGGCATCCTGCGCCACGCGGGCGGACTCAACATCGCCAAAGCCTTACGCCACAACGCCCGCGACGCCTCCTGCCCCCTGGCGCTGCTGGGCGTCACGACAAGCGGCAGCCCACACCTCAACCTCGCGGCCGTACCGTGACAGCCATCCAGCCATGGCTAACCTTGACCGATGCCGATCGAGATCGTGTACGAGACACACGCGCTGACCGAGGACAACGAACGAGGCATCGCTACCGGTTGGCTGCCCGGCCGCCTTTCGACTCGCGGCCGTGACAACGCCGCGCAGATGGGCACCCGGCGACGCGACGACAGAATCTCGGCGGTCTTCACCTCGGACCTCCACTGTGCCGCGCAGACCGCCCAGATCGCGTTCGGCGACACCGACATCCCGATCCTCTACGACTGGCGGCTGCGGGAGTGCGACTTCGGCCACCGCAACGGCACACCCACCGTCGGGATAAAGAAAGATCTCCAACAACACATCGACCAGCCCTACCCCGGCGGCGAAAGCCACCGCGAAGCGATACACCGTGTGACCGGGCTCCTGGCCGACCTCCCGACCCGATGGGCCGGACAACGCGTCATGATCATCGGCCACCTCGCCACCTACCGAGCCCTGGAGCACGTCGTCAACAGCACCACCGTGGAAGAGCTCCTGGCCACCGAGTTCACATGGCGTGAGCACGGCTGGGAGTACCTACTCGACTGACCAGTCGATCACCAGAAATCGGGACAACCCACTACCTTGCCGGAGCCTTGCCCCCTACCAGGGTGTATAGGCAAGCATTTCCGTTGTTTCGCGATGCAGGGCTATCAAGCGATGAGCCGCCTGTACCCGAACCTCCGGTACCCCGTCGTCGACCGGTACGACCACCTCGAGGTACGCCTTGAGTTTGGGCTCCGTACCGGAAGGGCGTACCACCACCCGGGCGGTATCCGTACGCAACACCAGTACGTCGGCGTCCGGCAACAGATCGGTGACCGAGACCGGCTCCCCAAGCAACCGAGAGGGTGGAGCCCCCCTGAGTCGCCGCATCAGTTCCTCGATCTCCCGCAGGTCGGTGACCCGCACCGAGATCTGGTCCGTCACGTACACCCCGAACTCGGCGGCCAGCTCGTCGAGCCGGTCCGACAGCGTACGACCCTTCGCGCGCAGCGAAGCCGCCAACTCACACAACAGCAACGCGGCGCTGATCCCGTCCTTGTCCCGCACCAGGTTCGGGGCGACGCAGTAGCCGATCGCCTCCTCGTACCCGTACACGAGGTCGGCGCCGGCGCGCACGATCCACTTGAAGCCCGTCAACGTCTCCCCATACGGCATGTCCCGCTTCTCGCAGACCGCCCGCAACATCGACGACGACACGACCGTCGCGGCATATCGCCCCGAAACCCCACGCCGCATGAGGTGGTCAGCCAGCAACACGCCGACCTCGTCTCCCCGAAGCATCCGCCACCGATCACCGCCTCCCGAGCCCGCGGCCACCGGGGACGACATCGGCACCGCGACCGCGCACCGATCGGCGTCAGGATCGTTCGCCAGAGCCAGGTCGGCACCGACCGACCTGGCGAGTTCGATGACCCGGTCCATCGCCCCGGGCTCCTCCGGATTCGGGAATGCCAGGGTAGGGAAGTCGGGATCCGGTGCCGCCTGGCTGTCCACAATGGACGGCGTGGCGAACCCCGCACGCGTCAACGCCGACACGAGCAGCGACCCGCCGACGCCGTGGAACGGGGTATAGGCGACAGCCAGCTCGCGACGCGACGAAGGATCCACCACCCGGGCCACACTGTCCACATAGGATTCAACGATTTCCGGCCCCAGCACCGCCCCGGGAGGTCCGAGCGGCACCGCTCGCAACGAGCCCACCGACCGGATCGACGCCGAAATCTCCACGTCGGCGGGCGGTGCGATCTGCGCCCCGAACCCGACCTCGCCGCCGAGCAGGGAACCCAGATACACCTTGTATCCGTTGTCCTTCGGCGGATTGTGGCTGGCGGTCACCATGACACCGGCCACCGCGTCCAGGGACCGGACGGCGAACGCGAGTACCGGCGTCGGCAGCGGCCCGGGCAACAGGAACGCGGCCCGGCCGGCCCCGGTCGCGACCCGGGCGGTCTCCTGCGCGAACTCCCGGGACCGGTACCGTGCGTCGTATCCGATCACCAGCGAGCCTGGTGCACTTTTCGACGAGAGCCAGCGCACCAGGCCGGCGGCTGCCGCGCGTACCACCGCGATGTTCATGCCGTTGGGTCCGGCCCGCAGCGCACCGCGCAGCCCGGCCGTCCCGAACGTCAAGGATCCGGAGAACCGGTCGGCCAGCTCGGCCGCGGTCGACGGCAGCGCGTCGAGAAGGGCCTTGAGTTCGGCCGCGTCCCCGGCATGCGGATCGTCGGAAATCCAGGCCAGCGCCAGCTCCCGCAGCTCGCCGACCGAGGGCCCCGAGGGTGCGGCGGCGGCGGACACCGACCGCCTCAGCCGGACTTGTTGAGCTGGTACGAGCTGGCTGCGTGGTCGTAGATGACTTTGCTCTCCGCGAACCTGCTGTCCTCAACGGACAGGTAGAACTCATATGCCCTGCCGCCCGACACGGTGGCCCGCCAGATGCCGTGCCGCATGTCGGCGCCCTCGCCGCAGGTGTATTCCAGCTCGGCGGCGGGCTGCCCGGCGAGGGTGACGTCGTCGTGGAACCCGACCTGCGTGAAGGGGGCCGCGCATTTGCGCGTGTCCGAGCTCAGGATGCGGGAGACGACCTGGAGGAATGCGCTGGGGGTGCTACCGGCCGGCTCGACGTTCAGGCGCATCCGGCGTCCGGTGTCCTTCGGGTCGGTGTAGTCGATGAAGGATTTCGAGCTGCCGGTACGGGTCCAGCCGGCCGGTACCTCGATGGTGAAGCCCCGGTCGTCGGCCACCGTCTGCACCGGGAACGGCGGGGCGGCCGGCGACGGCGGATCGGACTGCCTGGCGACCGGCGGGTTCCCGCCACTGAACACCCCGGCGGCGCCGAGCGTCGCCAGCAGTACCACCGCGGCCACGCCGCCCACGATGCCCAGCCGCAGGCCCTTCGGCAGGCCGGTGAACCAGCCGAACCGGCCGCCCGTCCTCGTCGGCGGGGGCCCGGCCGGCCCGGCCGGGATGGCCGGAGCCGGAGGAAGAGCTGGCGGCGCACCCCACGGAAGGGCGGTCTGCTCAGGCGCGCCCGCGGGTGCGGCGTGCCGGCTGGCGCGGCGCTCACCCGGCAGCTCGCCGGGGGCGAGCATGGCCCGGCCGCCGACCTGGGTGGTCGGCGCCTCGGGGTGCCGGGCCGGCGGCGGCGCGGCGACCGGCACGACGGTGTACGGGTCGGTGACGTGCTGCGTGGCGCTGTTGGCCAGCGGTCCGGCGAGCAGGTCGCGGAGCACCTGCCGGGCCCGGCCCACGTCCCAGCGCTGCTCCGGCTCTTTCTCCAGCAGGCCGTACAGGACCGGGGCCAAGGCACCGGCGCGTACCGGTCGGGCCGGCGGCTCCTCGACGACCGCGCGCATCGTCTCGAACGGGTCGCCCTTGTCGAAGGGCGGCCGGCCCTCCACCGCGGTGAACAGGGACACACCGAGCGAGAACAGGTCGCTGGGCGGACCGAACTTCCCGCCGACCGCGCGCTCCGGGGAGATGAAATGCGGCGAGCCGAGCACCATGCCCGGCGTGGTGAGGTTGCTCTCCGAGGGCATCCGGGCCACCCCGAAGTCGGTCAGCACGCAGCGGCCATCGGTGCAGATGAGTACGTTGGCCGGCTTGACGTCCCGGTGCAGTACCCCCGCGCTGTGCGCCACCTCGAGTGCCCCGAGCAGTGCCACGCCGATCTTCGCCACCGCCCGTGGCGCCACCGGCCCGTCGGAAATGATCATGTCGGCCAGGCTGCGCGCGTGCAGCAGCTCCATCACGATCCAGGGTCGGCCACCCTCGGTGACCACGTCGTAGACCTGGACCACGCTCGGGTGGGACAGCGCGGCCGCCGCGCGCGCCTCGCGCAGGGTGCGCTCATACATCGCGGTCCGGTCGGCGGGCGCCATGCCAACCGGCAGCAGCACCTCCTTCACCGCGACATCGCGGCGCAGCAGGCTGTCGGCTGCCTGCCAGACGGTACCCATGCCGCCGTTGCCGATCGAGGTGCGCAGTTGGTAGCGGCCGCCGATGACGGTGCCCGGCACGGCGCGCTGCGCCTGTGCCGGTGGGGTGGGGTCGCCATGCCACGTGGAGGTGTGAGCTGTCACTGGCTGGTAACCGTCCTTTGGGAAACCATCCCCACTATCTTGCGGGGTACGCCGACAGAGGGAAACCCGGGGGTCCACCAATCGGACACTTGTTGCCTATCAGTTAGGTCACGAGGCCGTTGGCGTGAAGTTACTGTGCCGTAGCGAACACCGATTCCCGCCGTCGTTCACCCTAGGATCCGGTTATGGACCCCCGTTTGACCGAGTCCGGCCAGCCGCTCAAGCCAGTGTACGGCCCGGACGACCTGCCGAAGGATCTGGCGGAGAAGCTCGGCGAGCCGGGCGGATACCCGTACACCCGGGGCGTCTACCCGACCATGTACACCCGGCGGCCGTGGACGATGCGCCAGTACGCCGGCTTCGGTACCGCCACCGAGTCCAATGCGCGCTACCACCAGCTGCTGGCCAACGGCACGATGGGCCTGTCGGTGGCGTTCGACCTGCCCACCCAGATGGGATACGACTCGGACGACCCGATCGCGCACGGCGAGGTGGGCAAGGTCGGGGTGGCCATCGACTCGATCGAGGACATGCGCCAGCTCTTCGCCGGCATCCCGCTGGACAAGGTCAGCACGAGCATGACCATCAACGCGCCCGCCGCCATCCTGCTGCTGCTCTACCAGCTGGTCGCGGAGGAGCAGGGGGTACCCGGGGACCAGCTCGGCGGGACCATCCAGAACGACGTCCTCAAGGAGTACATCGCCCGGGGTACCTACATCTTCCCGCCCAAGCCGTCGCTGCGGCTGGTCGCCGACACGTTCGCCTACTGCCGCGCCGAGATCCCGAAGTGGAACACCATCTCCATCTCCGGCTACCACATGGCCGAGGCAGGCGCGACGCCGGTACAGGAGATCGCGTTCACCCTGGCCAACGGCATCGAGTACGTCCGGGCCGCGGTCAACGCGGGTCTGGCCGTCGACGACTTCGCGCCCCGGCTCTCCTTCTTCTTCGTCGCCCGCACCACGGTGCTGGAGGAGGTGGCCAAGTTCCGGGCGGCCCGGCGGATCTGGGCCCGGATCATGCGCGAGGAGTTCGGCACCAAGGATCCACGCTCGTGGATGCTCCGGTTCCATACCCAGACCGCCGGGGTACAGCTGACCGCGCAGCAGCCCGAGGTCAACCTGGTACGGGTGGCGGTACAGGCGCTCGGTGCGGTGCTCGGCGGCACCCAGTCGTTGCACACCAACTCGTACGACGAGGCGATCGCGCTGCCCACCGAGAAGGCGGCCCGGCTGGCCCTGCGTACCCAGCAGGTGCTCGCCTACGAGACCGACCTGACCGGCACGGTCGACCCATTCGCCGGCTCGTACGTGGTCGAGGCGCTGACCGACCGGGTCGAGGAGGCGGCCGTGGCGTTGATCGGCCAGGTGGCCGAACTTGGCGGTGCGGTCGAGGCGATCGAGGTCGGGTTCCAGAAGCGGGAGATCGAGGCGAGCGCCTACCGGGTGGCCCAGGAGATCGACTCGGGTCAACGGGTGGTGGTCGGGGTGAACCGCTTCACCCTGGACGAGGAGGAGCCCTACCAACCGCTGCGGGTGGACCCGACGATCGAAGCCGGGCAGGCCGCGCGGCTGGCGAAGCTGCGGGCCGAACGGGACGACGCGGCGGTCGCCGATGCTCTTGACCGTTTGCGGGAGGCTGCGGAGGGTACGGGCAACGTGTTGTATCCGCTACGCGAGGCGCTCCGGCGGCGCGCCACCGTAGGTGAGGTGTGTCACGCACTGCGTGCGGTCTGGGGGAGGTACCAACCGGTCGAGCGGTTCTGACGTACCCGTTGTCCGTATTTCGGATGCCCGGACTCGTCAGACTGGCCGACGAGATGGTCCACCCCGATCGTCACCCGTTGTAGGAGGTGTGGGGCCTGTGGCGAGGGCGAATATAGATCAACACGTCCCAGTGACGCCCGCAGAACGCTCCTACCAGGGCAAGCGTGACAGAGTGCAGTCTGGACGACACGGGAATGAGATTGCGCAGCGTCACCATTCTGGGTCTACGCTGTCCCAGTTGTTTCCTACTCGCCGAGATCAAGTAGAGACCGTGACCAGTGTGTTGACGATCCCCGCGTCCGCCCAGGAGTCCGCATCGCGGCCCTCGCGCACGCACGCGGCCAACGCCGCGTCCCGCACCGCGTCCCTGACCGCGTCGTGGCCGGAGCTGCCGGCCGGCGCGGACCCGTTGCCGGGCCAGCTGGACCGCTGGCTCGCCACCCGCGGCGCGGACCTCGTAGCGGTACGTCGACACATCCACGCCCACCCCGAGCTGTCCGGTGCGGAGTTCGAAACCACCGCGCTGGTCGCCCGGGAGCTGGCCCGCGCCGGCCTCGCCCCGCGGCTGCTGCCCAAGGGCAACGGGCTCATCTGCGAGATCGGGGCGGGCGACCCGGTGGTCGCGCTGCGCGCCGACCTCGACGCGTTGCCGCTGCCCGACACCAAGGACGTGCCCTACCGGTCCACCATCGACGGCGCGTGCCACGCCTGCGGGCACGACGTGCACACCACCGTCCTGCTCGGCGCCGGCCTGGCCCTGGCCCAGCTGGCCGAAAGCGGCGAGCTGGATGGGCGGGTACGGCTGCTGTTCCAGCCCTCCGAGGAGAACTTCCCGTCCGGCGCGCCCGAGGTGATCTCGGCCGGTGGCCTGAAGGACGTCTCGTCGATCTTCGGCCTGCACTGCGCCCCGCAGCTGCCCACCGGACTGGTCGGGGTGCGCTCCGGGCCGCTGACCGCGGCCGCCGACGTGGTGGAGATCAAGGTGAGCGGTCCGGGTGGGCACACCGCCCGCCCACACCTGACCGCCGACCTGGTCTACGCGCTCAGCCGCGCGGTGGTCGAGGTGCCCTCGCTGCTGGCCCGCCGGGTCGACCCGAGGGCCGGGGTCTCGCTGATGTTCGGCATGCTCAACGCCGGTACGGTGGCCAACGCGATCCCGATCGAGGGGCGGGCCAAGGGTACCGTCCGCGCGCTCAACCGGGAGGCCTGGAACGAGCTGCCCGAGCTGGTGCCGCAGCTGATCCGGGAGGTCATCGCGGGCAGCGGCGCCAAGGTCGAGGTGGTCTACACGCGCGGGGTACCGCCGGTGGTCAACGACCGGATGGCGACCGCCGTGGTGGCCGGCGCGGCCGGCGCGGCACTGGGTGCCGACCGGGTGGTCGAGGCCGACGTCAGCATGGGCGGCGAGGACTTCGCGTTCTACCTGGAGCAGGTACCGGGCGCGATGCTCCGGCTGGGTACCGGGATCCCCGGCTCCGGCCAGCAGTTCGACATCCACCAATCGCGCTTCGACGTCGACGAACGGGCGATCGGCTACGGCATCCGGGTCATGGTGCACACCGCTCTGGCGGCACTGTCAGCTGCTGAACTCTGATCGTCGTACCGGCGGCGTAGTTTGCTGCCATGGCGACGGAGTTACGGGTACACGGGGTCAGCGGGTCACCGGTGGAAGGCGTGCTCGACCGCCCGTGGCTGGGTCGGGTGGCCGGTGACGGCGACTCGGGGTTCTACCGGCCCCGGCCGGAGTTCGGCGCCACCACCGGTCCGGGCGGTGCCACCCTCGAAGGGTACCGGTGGGGCAGCCTCACCTCCGGTGCCGCGGCCCGGGCGTTGTGGCTGCTGCTGTTGCCGTTCATGTTCGCCAACGTGGCGCTCTGGCTCCGTCCGCCGTCGAGGAAGCCCGGGCATAGGTGGCCGGGGACCTACCGCACGATCGCCCGGCTGTTCGCGGTGACCGTGACCGGCACCTTCGTGCTCGCCCTGGTCGGCTACTCGCTCGACCTGGTCGCCTGGCAGTGCGCGGCGCCCGGCAATTCCTGCGGCACCACCCGCCCCTACCTGGCCTTCCTGACCCACGGCCTGCTCGCCCCGACCGGCCGGCGGCTGGCCGTCGCGGCGCTCGTGCCCATCCTCGGCATCGTCGTGCTGTGGGAGCTCGGCCGGCGCAGCTGGTGCCGCTACGAGGCCCACCCGAGTGACACCGACGTGGACGGCGACGGGCTCAACTCGCCCGGGTTCTGGCAGGGCAAGCCGCTGGTCGGGCGGCTGCGTGCGCTGCACGTGGCGATCGCGTTCGGCACCCTGGACGCCAGCCTGCTCGGCGTGCTCGCGCCGCATGACCGGTGGCCGGTCAGCTGGGCGCTGGCCGGGGTGACCGCCGGGCTGCTGCTGTTCGCAGTGGTCGCGCTGGGCCTGCCCGGCATGGTCGACCGGGATCGCCCGGGCCGGTGGGCGGAGGGCTACGCGCGCGCCCTGCGCTGGCTGTCGGTGCTGCTGACGATCGCCACCCTCGGCTACGCCGGGTGGCCGCGCGCCGCCTGGCCGACCAACACCGGCGGGCTGCCCGGATACGGGACCACCGTGACCGTGCTGTTCGCCGTGCAGATCGGCCTGCTGCTGATCCTCGCCGCGGTCGCGGTCGCGCAGCGCTGCCCCGGCCAATACCTCGGCGGGCTGGCCGGCCCGGTGGTCGCCTCCCTCGGGCTCGCCGTCGAGGCGGCGTTCACCGCCGGCATCGCCTTCCGGATCGCGGACTACCTCGACCGGGGTGCGTCGCCGGTCGGCGAGGCGCCGGGTGCCCGGCTCCAGCTACCGGACTCGTTGCAGTGGGCCGCGTTCGGCATGGTGGTCACGGTCGTCGTGGTGGCTCTCGTCGCACTGGGCGCCTGGCTGTTCCTCATTCCCCGGCTCCGCAAGGCCGCCCGGGACACCACCGACGCGGACCACCCCGGCGGGCGGGCCGCCCACCCGGACCGCGCGAAGCGGATCGACCGGACGACCGCCGACGCCCGGCTGACCGACCGCAGTACACAGTTGCTGCTCTGGGGATACCTGCCGCTCGGCATCGCCGCCGTCGCGGTCACCGTACTGGCGTTGCTCGGCAAGGGGCCGGCCGACGTGTTCCCGTGGAGCACCCGGGCCATCCAGGTGATCACCAACGTCGGAACCTACCTGATCGGGCTGGCCGCCCTCGGGCTGATGGCGCTGGGCGTGCAGGCATACCGCAAGCAGGGGGTACGCCGGATCGTCGGGATCGCCTGGGACCTGGGTACGTTCTGGCCGCGCGCCGCGCACCCGCTGGCCCCGCCGTGCTACGCCGAGCGGGTCGTACCCGAGCTGGTCACCCGTACCGCCTGGCTGGCCGCGCAGGACCGGGTGGTGCTTTCCGGGCACAGTCAGGGCTCGGTGCTGGCCGCCGCGACGATACTCCAGCTGCCGTCGTCCACTGTGGACAACGTGGCCCTGCTGACCTACGGGTGCCCGCTGCACCGGCTGTACGCCACCCTGTTCCCGGCCTACGTCCACCTTTCGGCATTGACGGAGGTCCAGGTGAGGACCGGTGGTCGATGGATAAACCTGTGGCGGGACACCGACCCGATCGGTGGACCGGTCGGGTCACCGGCACGCGATCGACGCCTGGTCGACCCGGCCGGCTTCCCGATCCCGCCCGGCGACACCGCCTACCCGGCGATCCACGGGCACGGCGACTACCCCTCCGATCCGGCCTTCGGCGGGGTGGTCTCCGAGCTGAGCGGACCCGGACCGGTACCGCCCGGGGACGGCGCGGTCCCGGTCAGCGCCACCGCCGGGCGCGGCTGACCCAGGCGGCGCCGGCGCAGCCCGAGCACGACCAGCCAGACCGGTAGCCCGATCAGCACCACGAACGGCAGCACCGCGCCGATCACGGTGAGGACCACCTGTATCGACGCCGCAAACGCCCGCCAGCCACTCTTCAGCCCGGCCAGGAACCCGGTCTCGGCCGGCTTGGGCTTGGCCGGGACCGCCGCGTCCGGGCCGAGCAGGGTGACCGCGATCGTGGACAACGCGGTCAGGTCGGCGAGCCGGCTCTGCTGCGCCTTGAGCGACTCCAGGTCCGCCTCCCGCCGGGCCAGCTCGCTCTCGATGCTGGTGATGTCCGAGAGGGACTGGGCCCGGGCCAGCAGTGCGCGTACCCGGTCCACGCTCGCCTGCTGCGACTGGATCCGGGCGGCCACGTCGATCACCGCGGCGGTGACGTCCTCGGTGGATACGTTGCGGGTCTGCTCGGTACCCAGGTGCCCGATCTGGTCGAGGGTCTCGGTGAACTTGGCCGCCGGGATCCGCAGGGTCAGCGTGGCGGTCGACCGGCCGTCGTCCATCTGCCGGTCGTCCTTGCCCACCAGCCCGCCGGCCCCGATCGCCAGCGAGGTGAGCTGCGCCGCCTTGGCGTTGACGTTGTCCACCCGGACGGTGATCGAGCCGGTGTAGACGATGCTGCGCTGCCCGGTGGTCGCGGGCAGGTTGGGCTTGCCGGCCACGGCCCCACCTTGTTGCGGGGCGCCAGCTTGTGCCGGAGCGCCCTGGCCGGCGGCGTCCTGCGCCGGCGCGTCATTGAGGTTTTCCGGCTTGTCCTGGGCCTTGGCGGGCATCGGCGCGGCCGCCCCACGGGTGTCGCTGCTCGCGTTGGTCGAGCCGGACCTGGCGCAGCCGGCCAGCCCGGCGGTCAGCGTCAGGCCGAGAAGAAGGAGGGCGGCGGTACCCCGCCGGACTGTCCTGGGTGTCATGCGGCTGAGACGTGACGCGGGATGGGTACGGTTCCGGCAGACTGGCGGGTGAACCATCACGATTGAGCGACGGAGGCTCTCATGCGGCTGACGAAGTACTCCCATGCGTGCATCCGGCTGGAGCGGGAGGGAGTCCTGGTCATCGATCCGGGCGGATACTCCGAGCGGGTCGCGCTGGACGGGGTGGACGCCGTGCTGATCACCCACGAGCACGGTGACCACCTCGACCTCGACGCGCTGACCGAGGCGCTGGCGCGCCGGCCGGCGGTGCGGATCTTCACCCATCCCGAGGTGGTCGCCAAGCTCGGCGACCTCGGCTCGGTGGCCACCGAGGTCAACTCCGGTGACAACTTCACCGCGGGCGGGTTCGGGGTACGCGTCTACGGCGGGTGGCACGCGTTGATCCACCCGGACATCCCGCGGGTACCCAACCTGGGGTTCGTCATCGACGAGGCGGTGTACCACCCGGGCGACTCGTTCGACGTACCGGCGGACGTACAGATCGACACGCTGTTCGTACCGGTGTCCGCGCCGTGGTTGAAGGTCGCCGAGTCGATCGACTTCATCCGCGCGGTCAAGCCCCGCCGGGCATACGCCCTGCACGACGGGATCATCAACGAGCTCGGCGCCGGACTCGTCAAGGGCCTGCTGCCCAGGATGACCGGCATCGACTACGAACGGCTGACTCCGGGCCAGTCCATCACGGTGTGACGTGCTCACCGACGATCTGCTCGACCAGCTGTACACGGCGCCGCCGGAACGGTTCATCGCGGTCCGGGACGACGCGGTCGCGGCCGCCCGCAAGGCCGGCGACCGGTCCACCGCCGAGGCGATCGGCAAGCTGCGCAAGCCGACCGTGGCCGCGTGGCTGGTGAACCTGTTGTCCCGCAAGCGACCGGAGCTGCTCGGCGAGCTGCTCGCGCTCGGCGACGCGCTCCGCACCGCACAGCACGACCTGCGCGGGAGCGAGCTGCGCGAGCTGAGCATCCGCCGGCGGGCCGCGATCGGTGGACTGGTCGGGCAGGTGCGTCAGCTGGCCCGGGAGGCCGGCCGGGACGGCCGGGAGGCGCTGCCGCTGGGCGAGGTCGAGGCGACCCTGGCCGCGGCACTGGCCGAGCCGGAGGTGGCCGAGGCGGTACGGGCCGGCACGTTGACCCGGGCCACCGGGTACGCCGGATTCGGGGAGACGCCGAAGCCGAGGCTGCGGGTGATCGATGGCGGGTTGAAGGAGAAGGCCGGCAAGGACACGGCCGGCAAGGACACGGCCGGCAAGGACACGGCCGGCAAGGACACGGCCGGGAAAGGCAAGGTCAACGAAGAGGCGCACGAAGCCGCCCGTACCAGAGCCAGGGAAGCCCAGGCGGAGCTGCACCGCGCCACCCAGGCCGAGCAGGACGCGGCCCGGGTGCTCGCCGAGCTGACCGCGCAGCTGGAGGAGCTGCGTGAGCGGCAGGCGCAGGCGCAGCTCGATCTGCGCCAGGCCCGGCTGCGGTTGAAGGCGGCGCAGCGGGCGGCTGCGCGCACCGGCGCGTGACCCGGGCGCAGGTGGCCGGCACAATCGCAGGCGTGACCCCCGAGCAGACCGCCACGCTCATCCGGCCCGCCGTGCAGGAGCTGGGCGGGGCGTTCGAGGAGTGCCCGAAGACCCTGCGCCGGGCCCGGCAGCTCGGGCTCACCGGCTGGTCGTTCTATGTGGCCGGCCGGGGCGGGGCCCTGGGCGACGTCGGGCTGGACACCGTGGCCGCCGCGCTCGGATTCATTCCCATCGATGCTGTACGCGACGGTTGGGACACCGCCAGGCGGGTCACCACGCCGAGCCAGGTTGCCGAGCAGCACCTCGCCGAGTGCTGCCGGTGGGGGCGGGAGCGGCTGGACCACTTGCCCGGGGTACACCGGCTGGTCGAGTTGACCGAGCGGGTGGTGTACGCGGCCGACCCGGCCGGGCTGGCCCTGTTCGGCGCCTGGCGCGCCATGCCGGTACCGGAGGACGGGCCGGGTGCGCGTGCCGCCGTCCTCGCCAAGCTGCTGCTGGAGCACCGGATCGGGGCGCACCTGGTGGCCGTCCGGGCCGGCGGTCTGAGCCCGCTGGAGGCGCTGGTCGCCGGGCACCGCGGCGAGGCGGCCGCGCTCGCCTACGGGTGGCAGCCGCCGTTCCCACCGGTCGGGCCGCTGCTGCGGCGGCGGATCCGGGCCGACGTGGTCACCGACCGGATCGTCGGCGAGGCGCTGGCGGTGCTCGACGTCACCGAGCGGGTCGAGCTGGCCCGGCTGCTCGCCGAGGCGGTCAAGGGGTAATTCGGTCGCCGTACCGCCGGTCCGGTCGTTGAATACCGGCATGGAACTGCCCGACGGATGGACCGGCCGGCCGGCCACCCTCGACGACGTACCCCCGATCCTGGATCTGATGGTGACCAGCGACATCGCCGCGGTCGGCGAGCCGGACACCACCACCGATGTCGTGATCGAGACACTCACCGCGCCCAACGCCGAGGCGGTGGTCGCGTTCGACCCGGCCGGCCGGCTCGCCGGCTTCGCCGCGCTGATCAACGCGACCCGTTCCGACCGCGACAACATCGACGTGTACACCCACCCCGAAGGTGGCCAGCCGGCGCTGACCCCGCTCATCCGGTGGGGGCTGGCCCAGGTGGGCCGCCGGGCGCGGGAGTGGGGGCGGCCCCGGCTGACCGCCCGGATCGCGCTGATCGCCACCGAGACGGACCTGGCCGACGCGGTCCAGGCCGAGGGTTTCCAATTCACCAAGCGGTACGCCCGCATGCGCGTCGACCTGCCCGCCCCGGTCGAGCCGGTGTCCCCGCCCGGGGTGACCATCCGGCAGTTCCACCACGACGACGACGCCGAGCGGCTGACCTGGCACCGGATCCTGATGGAGGCGTTCGCCGACACTCCGGACTTCATCGCGTCCACGCCCGGGGACTGGTGGACGAAGGTCGAACGGATGCCCCGGATCGACTGGGACGAGTGGTGGCTGGCCCTGGTCGACGGGACTCCCGCCGGCCTGCTCCAGTCCGACAGCCTGGGCGTCGAGCAGGGCGAGGGCTGGGTGAAGAACCTCGCGGTGCGGCGGGCCTACCGGGGCCGGGGGATCGGGCGGGCTCTGCTCGCGACCGCGTTCGCGGCGTACACGTCCAAGGGACGCAAGCGCGCCGGGCTCGGCGTCGACCTGACCAACCCGACCGGGGCCTACGACCTGTACCGCTCGGTCGGGATGAGTCCCGCCTTCGAGGCGGACATGTACGAGCTTGACGTCCCAGCACGTTGAGCCGGGGTGCCCGGCCACGGGCCCGCGCGAGCGGAGGCGAGCGCCAGCTACCCAGCGTCTTTGCGGGTCGGGCGGGCGCGCAGGCTCGCCACGTAGTCGGCCGGGGCACCGGCCTTCTCCGCGGCGCCGGCGATCTCGGCCAGGTACCAGGCAGTGGGCAGCCCGCCCTCGTACCCGGTGTAGACGTAGACGTACGCGGTCACGTCGCCGTCCAGCGTGGCCACCCGCAGGTGCAGCTTCTGGTAGGTCCCCGCGTTGGCCCCCTCCAGCTCGTCGAGCTGCTCCTCGTCGGTCGGGTGGACGTCGTACAGCGCGACGAACACCCGGTCGCCGGGCGACTCGACGATCGTGGTGACCGCACCCTCCCAGCCCAGTTGATCTTCCCCGCCGAAGGTCAACCGCCAGCCTTCCAACCAGCCGACCCCGACCATCGGGGAGTGCGGGCAGTAGGCGCGCATGCGACCGGGGTCGAGACTGGAGCCGTAGGCGGCATACAGGCGCACGGCGATGACCATAACTCCCCGTGGCGGTGAGAGAGAATACGGGCGGAGCGTGTCGGAAGTTTGGGGGCGTATGTGGCGCACATTGTGATCATCGGAGGCGGTCCGGCCGGGTACGAGGCGGCGCTCGTCGCGGCCCAACTCGGGGCCGAGGTGACGGTCGTCGAGGCGGAGGGCGCCGGCGGCGCCTGCGTGCTGTCCGACTGCGTACCATCGAAGACCTTCATCGCCACGTCAGACGTGGTCACCGGCTATCGGGACACCGAGGAGTTCGGGGTACACGCGGGTGGGCTGGCCGCGGTGAGCGTGGACGCCAAGGCGGTACATTCCCGGGTGAAACGGCTTGCCCGCGCGCAGTCCTCGGACATCCACGCGAAGCTCGTGAAGGCCGGGGTGAACCTCGTCCAGGGCACCGCCGCGATGGGCGCGGACACGCTCGGCCACACCCATCAGGTCGAGGTGACCCCGGCAGATTCTGACTCTCCGTATAACATCGACGCATCGTCAGTGTTGATCGCCACCGGCGGTACCCCCCGGGTGCTGCCCGGCGCGCTGCCCGACGGCGACCGGATCCTGACCTGGCGCCAGGTGTACGACCTCGACGAGCTACCCGGCCACCTGATCGTGGTGGGGTCCGGGGTGACCGGCGCTGAGTTCGCCTCGGCCTACCTCGCCATGGGCGTCGCGGTGACCCTGGTGTCCAGCCGGGACCGCGTGATGCCGCACGAGGACCCGGACGCGGCGGTGGCCATCGAGCGGGTCTTCCGGGCCCGGGGCATGACGATCCTGAACAACTCCCGGGCAGCCTCGGTCACCCGTACCCCCGGCGGGGTCGCGGTGACCCTCGCGGACGGGCGGGTGGTCGAGGGCTCGCACGCGTTGATGGCGGTCGGCTCGGTGCCGAACACCGCCGACCTGCGGTTGACCGAGTACGGCGTGCAGGTCGGTCCGGGCGGGTACGTGACCGTGGACCGGGTCTCCCGCACCAACGTGCCGGGCATCTACGCCGCCGGGGACTGCACCGGCGTACTGCTGCTGGCCAGTGTCGCCGCCATGCAGGGGCGGATCGCGATGTGGCACGCACTCGGCGGGGCGGTCGCCCCGCTGCGTGTCAAGTCGGTGGCCGCCAACGTGTTCACCGACCCGGAACTGGCCGCCGTCGGGGTGTCCCAGTCCGAAGTGGACAGTGGCCGGACGGCTGCCCGTACCGTCATGTTGTCCCTGGACGGCAACGCCCGCGCGAAGATGGCCGGCATCCGGGACAGCTTCGTGAAGCTGTTCTGCAGCCCGGCGTCCGGCCGGGTGATCGGCGGCGTGGTGGTCGCACCGAAGGCGAGCGAGCTGATCCTGCCGATCTCCATGGCCATCGACAACAACCTCAGCGTCGACCAGCTCGCCCATACCATCACCATCTACCCGTCGCTCTCCGGTTCGATCACCGAGGCCGCCCGCCAGCTCATGCACCACGAAGTGGACTGACCCTGTCTCGCGCCCGCCGCCTGAACTACCGTTAACTGAGCTGAGGTGAGGGACGCGGGGAGTGAGGGCGCCATGACAGAGGTCACGCTTGAGCACGCGGACGGCAGCCTGACCCTGCCGGTACGGCCGGCGGTCGAGGGCGCGTCCGGGATTGAGATCGGCAAGCTGCTCCAGGAGACCGGGAAGGTCACCCTCGATCCGGGCTTTGTCAACACCGCTATGTGTACGTCGCAGATCACCTACATCGACGGCGACGCCGGGATCCTGCGCTACCGGGGCTACCCGATCGAGCAGCTCGCCGAGAACTCCTCCTTCCTGGAGGTGTCGTATCTGTTGGTTTACGGCGAACTGCCGACCGCCGACCAGCTCGCCGACTTCACCGACCGGATCCGCATGCACACCCTGCTGCACGAGGAGATGAAGCGCTTCTTCGACGGGTTCCCGCGGGACGCGCACCCGATGGCGGTGCTCTCCGCCGGGGTGAGCGCGCTGTCCACCTTCTACCAGGACAGCCTCGACCCGTTCGACCCGGCACACGTGGAGATCTCCACGGTGCGGCTGCTCGCGAAGCTACCCACGATCGCGTCGTACGCGTACAAGAACTCGATCGGGCAGCCACTGTTGTATCCGGACAACTCACTGGGGTATGCGGAGAATCTGCTGCGCCTGACGTTCGGGGTACCGGCGGCCGCGTACGAGATCGACCCGGTCTTCGCCAAGGTGCTCGACATGCTGTTCGTGCTGCACGCCGACCACGAGCAGAACTGTTCCACCGCGACGGTACGGCTGGTCGGATCGGCTCACGCCAACCTCTTCGCCTCGGTGTCGGCCGGCGTGAACGCACTCTTCGGACCGTTGCACGGCGGCGCCAACGAGGCGGTACTGGAGATGCTCGGCGGTATCCGGGCCAACGGCGGAGACGTGAAGTCGTTCGTATCCCGCGTCAAAGCCAAGGAGCCGGGCCAGAAGCTGATGGGTTTCGGTCACCGGGTCTACAAGCACTACGACCCCCGTGCGGCCATCGTCAAGCGCGCCGCGCAGGAGGTACTGGCCCGGATGAAGACCCCGGACCCACTGCTCGACCTGGCCATGCAGCTCGAGGAGATCGCGCTGGCCGACGACTTCTTCACCTCCCGCAAGCTCTACCCCAACGTCGACTTCTACACCGGCCTCATCTACAAGGCGATGGGTTTCCCGGCGAAGATGTTCACGGTGCTTTTCGCGATCGGCCGGCTACCGGGATGGATCGCCCAGTGGCGTGAGATGATCGGCGACCAGGCCACGAAGATCGGCCGCCCCCGCCAGGTGTACGTCGGCTCCGCCCAACGCGACTACGTCCCGATCGACCAGCGCTAGCCGTCGCGCTCCGGCCCGGTGGTCAGCTGCGCGATGATTTGTCGAGCGCGCTGCGCAGGTGGCGGCGCTCGGCGTCGGTGAGGGTCGCGGCTCGGTAAACCGGTCGCGGCCGGTGTTACCTTGAGGGCATGCGAAGCGTGAATGTGACGACGGCGCCGGGAGACCCCGGCGACGCTTCGCGCTGAACACCGCGATTCCACGCCCGGGCGACCCGCCCGGGCGGTTGTCCTTGCCTGGCGGTCGCCCCCGATCCGCCAGGAGGACCAAATGATCGACCATCGTCAACTCGGCCGGGAGCTCGACCTCTTCGACTCCGATCCGCTGGTCGGTGCCGGCCTGCCACTGTGGCTACCCGCCGGGGCAGCCGCCCGGCATGCCGTCGAGGAGTACATCCGGGAGGCCGAACGCCGGGCCGGATACCGGCACGTCTACTCGCCCCCGTTGGGGCGCAAGGAACTCTACGAGCGTTCCGGGCACTGGGCGCACTTCGCCGAGGACATGTTCGCGCCGGTCCGCGACGGCGGGGAGGAGCTGGTGCTGCGCCCCAGCCTGTGTCCGCACCACGCGCTGGTGTACCGGGCCCGGGGTCGCTCCTATCGCGATCTGCCACTGCGCATCGCCGAGCTGGGCGGCATGTACCGCGCCGAGCGCTCCGGCGTGCTCGGTGGGCTGCAACGGGTACGGGCGATCGGGCTGAACGACGCCCATATCTTCTGCACGCTCGACCAGGTGGGTGCCGAGATCAAGGGGGTACTCGAACTGATGCGCGAAGCGCATGCCGCGCTAGGCGTACAGGTCGCTCGGATCCGGCTGTCCCTGAAGGATCCGGGCGCACCTGTCGATGCCGACTGGGCGCGCGCCGAAGCCATGCTCCGCGACGCGCTCGCCGGACTGTCCTATGTGGACGGACCTGGGGAAGCGGCGTTCTACGGCCCGAAGATCGATGTGCAGATCGCCGACCCGGCCGGGCGCGAGTCGACCCTGGCAACCATTCAGGTCGACTTCCACCAGCCGGCCGCCTTCGATCTGTCCTATGTGGACAGCGACGGTATCCGGAAACGCCCCGTACTGATTCACCGGAGCGTCCTGGGCAGCATGGAACGGCTCTTCGGTCACCTGATCGAGGTGCACAACGGTGCCTTCCCGGCCTGGTACGCCCCGGTCCAGCTGGCGGTGCTGCCGGTCAGCCTGGCTGAAGTCGAGGCGGCGCAACGGTTTGCCGATGCGGCGGGCGATCTCCGGGTGGAGTTGCACGCGGAAGGTTCGCTCGGTGCCCGGGTACGGGACGCGTGGCGGGTACCCTTCGTCGCCGTGATCGGGCCACGGGAGGGCGCGGCCGGTGCCGTGTCGCTGCGCCCGCGCGGGGAGGAACCGGTCGTACGTCCGGTACCGGAGGCGCTGGCCATGATCCGTACCGCTGCCCGTACCCCCGATCTTGGAGGTGATTACCCTCGATAGGGGGAGCAGGCGTCCAAGATCGGGCAGGTCCGGATCGCACTCCGCCTCAGTTGGCCGGTACCGCCGCCCGACCCTGCCGGCTCTACGCTGTACGCATGTTGGTGGTCACGAGCAATGACATCCCCGGATACCAGGTCCGGGCCGTGTACGGCGAGGTCTTCGGGGTCACCGTGCGGGCCCGGAACGTCGGTGCCGGGTTCACCGCCGGGCTGCGCTCGATCGGCGGCGGGGAGATCCCGGAGATGACCCAGCTGCTGCTACAGAGCCGGAACGAGGCGATGGGCCGGATGATCTGGCAGGCCCAGCAGCGCGGGGCCAACGCGGTCCTCTCGTTCCGCTTCGACAACGGCGAGATCGCCGGGCGGTGGACGGAGATCTGCGCCTACGGCACGGCCGTGTGGGTGGACCCGGTCACCGAGGACGCCAAGCGGCAGTACCAGGCGATGGTGCAGTCCGGCCGGATGCCGCACCAGCAGCAGTACGCCACCAACGTCAGCGAGTTCGGCCCGCCGGCCGCGCACTGAGCCCGGCCCGGCGGGCGGACCAGCGGCCCGGCCCGGTCGAGCCCGGCCCGGTCGAGCCCGGCCCGGTCGAGCCCGGCCCGCGCCCGGGCTAGCGGATCTCGCAGATCGTGGAGCCGGCCGGTACCACATCGCCGACCGCGGCCTTCAGGCCGGTGACCACGCCCGCCTTGTGCGCGGAGATCGGCTGCTCCATCTTCATCGCCTCCAGGACGACCACCAGGTCGCCCGCTGCCACGGTGTCCCCGTCGGCGACTGCGATCTTCACGATGGTGCCCTGCATGGGTGCGGTGAGCGCGTCCCCGCTCGCCGCGGCGTGTGCCTTGCGGTGCCCACCCCGCCGGGCCGGGGCGGCGCCGGCGCTGCGCGACGGCGCGAAGGCATCACCCGGCAGCGACACCTCCAGCCGGCGCCCGGCCACCTCGACGACGATCGTGCTGCGCTCCCCGGCATCGTCCACAGTGGACGCAGCGGGGCCGAACGGCGGGACCTCGTTCTGCCATTCGGTCTCGATCCACCGGGTGTGTACCGTGAACGGCTCACTCGTGAACGCCGGATCCCGGACCACCGCCCGGTGGAACGGCAGCGCCGTGGCCATCCCGTCGACCACGGTCTCGTCGAGCGCGCGGCGGGCCCGCTCCAGCGCCTCGGTGCGCGTCTCGCCGGTCACGATCAGCTTCGCCAGCAACGAGTCGAAGTTGCCGCCGATCACACTTCCCGGCTCGATCCCGGTGTCCACGCGTACGCCCGGGCCGGCCGGCCAGCGCAGCTCGGTGACCGTACCGGGAGCGGGTAGGAAGTTGCGCCCCGGATCCTCGCCGTTGACGCGGAATTCGATGGCGTGACCACGCGGGGCCGGGTCGGAGTCGAAGCGCAGCCGTTGCCCGTCGGCGATCCGGAACTGCTCCCGCACCAGGTCGATGCCCGCGGTCTCCTCGGTCACCGGATGTTCCACCTGCAGCCGGGTGTTGACTTCCAGGAAGGACACCGTCCCGTCGGCACCCACCAGATACTCCACCGTACCGGCGCCGTGGTATCCGGCCTCCCGGCAGATCGCCTTGGCGGACTCGTGGATCCGGGCCCGTTGCTCGTCGGTGAGGAACGGCGCCGGTGCCTCCTCGACGAGCTTCTGGTGCCTTCGTTGCAGGGAACAGTCCCGGGTACCGACGACGACCACGTTGCCGTACCGGTCGGCGAGCACCTGCGCCTCGACGTGCCGGGGCCGGTCGAGGTAGCGCTCGACGAAGCACTCGCCGCGGCCGAACGCCGCCACCGCCTCGCGGGTCGCGGACTCGAACAGCGCCGGGATCTCCGCCAGCGTCCGGGCCACCTTGAGCCCCCGGCCACCCCCACCGAACGCGGCCTTGATGGCCACCGGAAGGCCGTACTCCCGGGCGAACGCGACGATCTCGTCCGGCCCGGCGACCGGGTCGGGGGTACCCGGAACCAGCGGCGCGCCGGCCCGCTGCGCGATGTGCCGGGCGGTCACCTTGTCGCCCAGGTCACGGATGGCCTGCGGGCCCGGTCCGATCCAGATCAGCCCGGCCTTCTCCACCGCCTCGGCGAAGTCGGCGTTCTCGGCGAGGAAGCCGTAGCCCGGATGCACCGCGTCGGCCCCGGACCGGGCCGCGACATCGAGGAGCTTGTCGATGCGCAGGTAGGTCCCGGCGCTCGTGTCGCCGCCGAGGGCGAAGGCCTCGTCGGCCAGGGTCGCGGCCAGCGCGTACCGGTCGGAGTCGGCGTAGACCGCGACCGAGGCCAGGCCGGCGTCCCGGCACGCCCGGATCACGCGTACCGCGATCTCGCCCCGGTTCGCCACGAGTACCTTGTGCATGCCCGGGAGTCTAAACCGGGCGGTAACTATCCGTCGGTGTCGCGGATCACGAATACCCTGGCACTCATGTCGTCCACCCGGATGCTGATCCTCGGGATCGTCCGCATCTTCCAGCCGGTACACGGTTACGACGTACGGCGGGAGCTGCTGAGCTGGCATGCCGACGAGTGGGCCAACATCGCCCCCGGCTCGATCTACCACGCGTTGAAGAAGCTGGCCGACGAGGGGCTGCTGCGCGAGGTGGCCACCGAGCAGGTGGGGGCCCGACCGGCCCGGACGACGTATGAGATCACGCCCAAGGGGGAGGGGGAGTTCCAGGACCTGCTGCGCCGGCACTGGTGGGAATTCCGGCCGCCGATCGACCCGTTCACCTCGGCCTTCGCGTTCCTGCCCGCGCTGCCGCGCCGGGAGGGGGTGGGCGCGCTCCGGCACCGGGCCCAGCAGTTGCGGCTCTACGCCAACGCGGCGGAGATGCGCATGGAGAACGATCTCGACTGGGAGCATGCCCCGCACGTCGCCGAAATGTTCCGGCTGGAGATGCTCCGGGCCCAGGTGCAGGCAGACTGGTGCGAGACGGTCGCCGACCGGCTGGAGAAGGAGGAGCTGCCCGCCGCTGACGATTAGCTGACACGCGATACATCGCGCAATATTCAAAGTTGACTCCACGCGACATATCGCGTTAGCGTTTCTCCGCACACGTTGCCGACCGGAGCGGGGAGACTGTCATGATCGAGACGGCCGGGCTGCGGAAGTCGTTCCGCACCCGCAAAGGCGCGGTGGACGCGGTCCGCGGCGTCGACCTCAAGGTCGAGGAAGGCGAGATCTTCGGGTTCCTCGGACCCAACGGCGCGGGCAAGACCACCACGCTGCGCATGCTCGCGACGCTGATCGTCCCGGACGGCGGAGACGCGACAATCGCCGGCGCGGACCTACGCAAAGATCCAGCAGGGGTACGCCGCCGGATCGGCTACGTCGCGCAGGGCGGCAGCACCTGGGACACCGTGACCGCGCGCGAAGAACTGGTGCTGCACACCCGGATGTACGGCATCGGCAAGGCCGAGGCGCGCCGGCGCGCCGGCCGGGCGATCGAGAGCTTCCAGCTCACCGAGTTCGCCGACCGCAAGTGCCAGACCTACTCCGGCGGGCAGCGCCGCCGGGTCGACGTCGCGCTCGGCGTGATCCACGCCCCGAAGGTGGTCTTCCTCGACGAGCCGACCACCGGCCTGGACCCGCAGAGCCGGGCGCACATGTGGGACGAGGTACGCCGGCTGCGCGCGGAGGGCATGACCGTCTTCCTCACCACGCATTACCTGGAGGAGGCGGACGTCCTCTGCGACCGGGTCGCCATCATCGACCACGGTGAGATCGTCACCGAGGGTACGCCGGACCAGCTCAAGCGGGACGTGGCCGGTGACGTGGTGACGGTCGGCGTGAACGGGGCGACCCGGCACGCCGCCGCCCTGCTCGACGGCCAGCCGTACGTCCGCGAGCTCGAACAGTCCGGGCACGCCCTCCGGCTCTACGTTGACGCCGGCGCGACCGCCATCCCGCAGATCCTGCGCACCCTCGACGGGGCCGGGCTGGAACTCGGGTCGATCGAGCTGCACCGGCCGAGCCTCGACGACGTTTTCCTGGCCAAGACCGGCCGCTCGCTGCGCGAATCCTGAACGGAGAGATAGCGATGAAACTGCTCCGCGACATCTGGCTGATCTTCCAGCGGCAGATCACCCTCGTCCTGCGCAACCCGGTCTGGCTGATCGTCGGGGTCGTCCAGCCGCTGTACTACCTGCTGCTGTTCGGCCCGCTGCTCAAGCCGGCGCTGCGCCCGCTCGGCGCGACCACCGATGCGCAGGTGTACCAGATATTCGTCCCCGGCGTGCTGGTGATGCTCGCCATCTTCAGTACCTTCTTCGTCGGCTTCGCCCTGATCGCCGAACTCCGCGCGGGTGTCATCGAACGTAGCCGGGTCACCCCGGTCAGCCGGCTGGCACTGCTGCTGGGCCGCTCGCTGCGTGACGTGGCGGCCCTGCTGACCCAATGCGTGATCATCACCGTGCTGGCGATCCCGTTCGGGCTCAAGGTACAGCTGGGCAACATGCTGCTGGCGTACCTCCTGCTGGGCCTGATCGCGCTGATGCTCTCCGCGCTCTCCTACGGGATCGCGCTGAAGCTACGCAGCGAAGACGCGCTGGCCCCGCTGCTGAACACGGTCGGCCAGCCGGTCCTGCTGCTCTCCGGGATCCTGCTGCCGATGGCGTTCGCACCGGCGTGGCTGCGGCGGGTGGCGGACTGGAACCCGTTCTCCTGGGCGGTGACGGCGGCCCGGGCCCTGTTCGACGGGCAGCCTGGTGATCCTTCCGTGTGGAAGGCTCTGGTGATCCTCGGGGTGCTCACTGCTCTTGTCGTTTCCTGGGCGGCTCGGTCTTTTGCTCGCAGCATCCGCTGAATTGGTTGCGGTTTCGGGCTTCGGGGCGGCGTGCCCCCCGGAGCCCGTCAGGCTTGATGTCTCCGGGGGTCACCCCGCCCCGGAGCCCTGACCTGGTTGGCCCCCTTGATAAGGCACGTCGGCGGGGGCGCTAGTCGTGGGTTTGGGCTACCGCTCGGCGGAGGATGATCGGGAAGGCTTTGTCGAAGTCGGGGCGGGCCTGTGGGGGCAGCGCGTCGCGTTGGCGGAGCCAGGCGATGGCATGGGCGAAGGCGCCGACGCGGAGGGCCAGTGTGAACGCTCCGGTCATCCCGTTGCCCCACGGTTCGAGGTAGGCGTCGCGGAGGCGGGTGTACCAGGGGTCGGACGGCGGGAGACGGTTGACCTCTTCGAGAAAACGGAAGGTGACGACGAGCGAGGCGAAGGGGTGGGAGATGCAGGCGTCGCCCCAGTCGAGGAGCCGTAGCTGGTTGCCCTTCGCATACACGTTCAGCATGTGCAGGTCGTCGTGCTGGATCGTCTCGGGTACCCCGTACGCGGCGAGCTCGTCGCAGAGCTCGGTGAAGCGGGAGGCGAACTCGCGGAGCCGGGCGATCTCGACCGGCTCGATGGGTAGGTCGTGGCGCAGGAGGTCCTCGTAGCGCGCCGGCATCGTCGCGACCCGTAGGTCGGGTACGTGGTGGGCCAGGTGCTCCGGGGCGTACGCCGCCTCGCCGCGCTGGAGTTCGGCGTACCGGGGGAGGGCGACGAGCCAGGTCTCGGGGGAGTTACCGGATTCCGCGAGCGGCGTACCGGCGTCGGCGAGCAGGAGCCAGGCGCGCTCCTCGTCGTGGCCGAGTACCCCGGCGACGCGGTCCGGCCAGCGCGCGTACAGTCCCGCGCTGAGCCGCGGCTCGAACGCCTGGACCGGGGCGCACGCCTTGAACCAGCCGACCCCGTCGGCCAGCGGTACCCGCAGCACCGTGGCCCACGGTCGTTCGCGCGCCAGCTCGATCGCACCCGCCACGGGGACGTGTGCGCGGATCCAGTCTTCGGCGGCGGCGCGGTCCACCGCCCCACTATGCCGATCCTTTGAACCGGATGGCTGTTGAGCCTCCCGGCTTCCTCCTGCGACAGTGACTGAATGCGGCAGGGGGTGCTCGGTCGCGAGTGCGAGGTTGAGGCCGGGGCGGCGTTCCTGAACCGGCTCGGACCAGGCCCGGTCGCCCTGGTCTACGCCGGCGAGCCTGGTATCGGTAAGACGACGCTGTGGACGGAAGCCGTCGAACAAGCGCGGGCGCGGTCCTTCGTCGTGCTGGCGGCGCGGCCGGTCCAGGCAGAGGACAGGCTCGCCTTCGCCGCCCTCAGCGACCTGCTCGAGCCCGTCGCCGACGACCTGCTGCCAGCGCTGCCGGTACCGCAGCAGCGCGCGATCGCGGTCGCCCTGCTGCGTGAAGATCCGGACGATCGACGCCTCGACCAGCACGCGATCGGTGCCGGGACAGCGACGATCGTGAAGGCGCTCGCGCGCACCGCCCCCGTGGTCGTCGCGGTCGACGACCTGCAGTGGCTCGACCCGTCTTCGGCGCGTGTGCTCGAGTTCGCGCTACGGCGTCTGGAAGGGCTGCCTGTGGCGATCATCGCGGCTCAGCGCACGGGCGATCCGTCAGGGTTCCGCTCGATCTCGAGCGTGCGCTCCCACACGGGCGCGTCACACGCGTCAAGGTTGGGCCGCTGGGCCTGGCCGTCCTGCACGGCCTGATCAAGTTGCGACTGGGCCGCTCCTTTCCGCGGCCGACGCTCCTACGGATCGAGCAGGCGACGGCCGGCAACCCCTTCTTTGCGCTGGAGATCGCGCGCTCGCTGCCGGAAGCCGTGGACCCCGGCTCGCCCTTCCTGCCCGTGCCCGAGGACCTGGCTCAGCTTGTCCAGACGCGGGTAGCGGGGCTGCCCGCGCCCACACGGAAGGCGCTGCTGGCGGCGGCTGCGGTGCCGTCTCCGACGGTGGACCTGGTCGCCGGTGCCGTCGAGCGGACGCGGTCCCAGGCGCTCGTGGCGCTTGAGCGCGCCGCAAACGCCGGCATCGTCCGGCTCGACAGGTTCGCGGTGCGCTTCTCGCATCCGCTGTTCGTCGCGGCCGTCTACGCCTGCGCTTCGCCCGCGGATCGGCGCCGGCTGCACGCGCGGCTGGCGCAGCTCACCGGCGAGCTTGAGGAGCGCGCCCGTCACCTGGCCCTCGCCGCGGAGACGCCCGACGAGGCGATCGCCGCGGTGCTTGCCGAGGCCGCCGAGCATGCCCGACGCAGGGGAGCTCCCGACACGGCCGCCTCGCTGGCGGACCAGGCACGGCTACTGACGCCGCCGGACCAGACCGAACACGCCCTACGCCGCACGATCCAGGCCGCGGAGTACCAGTTCCACGGGGGTCGGCTGCGGCAGGCACGGCAGGTACTCGAGGCGGTGCTCGAGCAGGCGCCGGTGGGATCGTTACGGACTCAGACCCTGCGCCTGCTGGGCGAGATCCTCTTCCACCAGAGCAGCTTCCGGGAGGCGACCGGCCTGTTTGAGGAGGCGCTGGAGCTTGCCGGCAACGACTGCGAGGTGCGGGCCATGATCGAGATGCACCTCGCCTTTGCCGCCAACGCCGCCGGCGACGTCGCCGGCGCCGGGGTGCACGCACGCCGCGCGCTTGAGCTCGCCGAGCCGCTGGGTGCGGAAGGGGGCCTCGCCGAAGCGCTGGCGGTATCGGTGATGGTGGACTACATGCTCGGCCGCGGTCTGGACGAGGCCAAGATCGAGCGTGCGCTTGAGCTGGAGGACCCGGACCGGCAGGTGACCGCGGAGATACGCCCGAGCCTGATCGCCGGGTTTCTGATGCTCTACGAGGGCAGGCTGGCGCGTTCGGTTGGCATCCTCGGCCGGCTCCGGGAGCGGATCCTGGAGCGCGGGCAGGAGAGCGATCTGCCGTTCCTGTTGAGCACATTGGCTTGGGCCCAGTGCTGGCAGGGCAGCCTTCAAGCGGCCGCCGCCCGCTGCGAGGAGTCGTTGGAGTGTGCCGAGCGGGTGGGCGGCGCGCCGCTGCGGTGCTGGTCGCTCGGGTTCAGCGCAGTGGCGGCCGCGTACGCCGGGGAGCGGGATCGGGCGACGGCGCGCGCGGAGGAGTGTCGGGAGTTGGCTGGCCGCGTCGGCCTTCACATCGGCATCGGCGTCGGCGAGCGCGTCAAGCAACGTCTACACGGTGATGGTGGACGCCCAGCCCACCCCAGGCGAACCGTGGGCATTCGAGAGGTACTTCCCGCATGCCATCAAGGTTCATCAAGGCGACATCATCACCGCCGCCTGGAACGGGACAGAATTTCCGCATACCGCGACGTTCGTCAACACCAGTAACCCCGTCGCCTGGCGCCAGCAGAACCAGGCTCCTGGCGCGGCGTATGCCGTGATTGTGCCGGACTCCGCCGTTGGGGGCGACGACAACGAGTTGATTTTCAATCCGAGCGTACTGTTCCCGTCGTCGTTTGCCTGCGGAACGGCCGCCACCCCGTGTTCCTTCGACGGCACGTCGGTGGTTTCGAGCGGCGTGTTGTTCTCGAACCCATCGGCTCAGCCGAGCTTCTCGGTGCGAGTGAACGCCCCGGTCGGCCACTACTCGCTGCTCTGCCTGTTGCACCCCGGTATGGAGATCCCACTCGACGGGGTCTCTCCTGACCAGTCGATTCCCTCACCCGCGCAGGTGGCCGACCAGGCGGCGCGGGAAGCGGCTCGCGCGAACGCGGTCGATGCGCCCAAGGCCGACGCCCAGGCCCAACAGGTCACGACCTCCGACATCGGCGGCGGCCACACCCGCTGGACCATCTCGGCCGGCGGCTTCTACAAGCAGGTCAGCGCCAACGAGTACCTCGACAATGGACTCACGATCCGGGTCGGGGACGAGCTGCAAGTGAACGGCACGGAGGAGATCCATACGGCGACGTTCCCCCTGTCCGCCGCCAGCACGGTCCCGTTCACCGTGAGCCAATGCGAGGTGCCGGGTCCAGACATTCCGGCAACCTCACCTACTGACTGTGCCAGCCCCAGCCAGTTCCAGGTCGCGGTGAACAACGAGGCTATCGCACCCACCCCATCAAATGAGCTGAGTGACCCAGGCGCGTTCGTCAACGGCGGGCTGATAACCACGGGCCAGTCTTCGGTATTCCGCGCCGTGAACCCAGGAACGTACACCATGGTGTGCCTGGTCCACGGGCCAATGATGAGCATGACCATTACCGTCGTCGGCAGCTGACCAAGAGCTGATGCTGATGCCCTGCGCCGGGCCACCGGCGCAGGGCACGCAGCTGGACGGGACGCGCTGCGGCACATCGGCCCATCGCAACACAACACCGGATCTTCAGGTTTCCGTCGCAAGAACCATGATCAGGCAAGGGCTGCCCTCGTGATCAACCGGGGTCGCTCCTACATATCCCGCAGGTCAAACGGCAAGCTCAGAAAACGCGAAATTTCCAACCGGCCCGTCAAACCGGACCAAAGTCACATTCATTGGCGGGTCTACTGTCCTCATCGTCGCCACCTGAATAAAGCGGCCAGTCACGCGAAAGCCGGCCAATTATCCACTGTGCATACCGGGCACTATGCGTGCTGTCGGAAATGCGCCAGGCAGAACTCAACCGATGATTACCTCGTGGCAACAATTGCCGGTCAAAATTCGCTCGGGGTTGTTATTGCACGTGCGCGCGATGGTGGCCGCCCGTAGGCAGCCGCTGGTAACGCACGCCACGGGAGGAGTACCAGATTGCTGCAGGAATCAGGTGTGGGCCTGCGCGTGCGCCCGCGCATCCGTCGGCGGCGCAGAGTAATGGCGGTCGCTCTGGTGATCGGGTTGGTTCTGGTCAGCACCGTCACCGCCCGCCTGTTCGTCTGGCCCGACCTGCCGGCGCCGCCGCCGCGCGTCGACGCCGTCATCGAGCTGGGCGGGCCGGGCGACCGGGACGCCGTGGCGCTCAACCTCGGCCGGGCCCACCGGGCCGCGTTTCTGGTCCAGTCGACGACACCGGACGACGCCCGGTCGGGCTGGTGCCTTCCACCGATCTCCGGGGTGGCAATTCTGTGCTTCCATCCGGACCCGAACACGACCCGGGGAGAAGCGCGGTACATCGGCCAGGAGGCGCGGCGACGGCACTGGAGTTCGGTGATTGTCGTCACCACGCCGGACCATGCCTGGCGGGCCCGATTGGAGATCGGCAGATGCTTCAGCGGTGCGGTCTATGTCGTCACCGCCGCGCTGCCCCCGGTCATGTGGTTCCGGCAGATCCCGTACCAATGGGTGGCAACCACAAAGGCGTTGATATTCGAGCGGTCGTGCTGAGCACCGTCACTTCTTCCGCGCGACGGTAAGCCCATCCGCCATTGGCAGCATCACCGACTCCATCCGCTTGTCGGCGAGGGCCTCCTCGTTGAAATCGACGATCGCCTTGGTGTCACGGTCGCTCGGGTTGAGCACCCGGCCGTGCCGGAGCACGTTGTCGACGAGAATCACCCCACCCGGCCGCATCCGGGGTACCAGTTCGGCCCAGTAGACCGGGTACGCGGTCTTGTCGGCATCGATGAACGCGAGATCGATGTGCTCTTCGGTCGGCATCGCGCGAAGGGTCTCGGCGGCCGGTCCCAGCCGCAGCTCGATCTGCCGGTCCAGCCCGGCCCGGGCCCAGTAGCGCCGCGCGATCGAGGTGTACTCCGCGGAGACGTCGCAGCAGACCAGCCGGCCCTCGGGCAGCATGCCGCGGGCGATCGCGATCGACGAGAGTCCGGTGAAGGTACCGACCTCGACGGCGTACCGCACCCCGACGATCCGGGCCAGCAGAGTCATGAAGCCGGCCTGCTCGGGTGCGATCTGCATGCCCGCCTCGCCGGGCAGGACCGCGTGGGTCTCCTCGATGAGTTCGGCGACGAGCGGGTCGGGTACCGAGCCGTGCGCGACGACGTACGCGTGCAGCTCGTCGGTGAGCGCCAGGGTCTTGTTCGTCATGCCCCGAAGCTAGCGCGTGTCCCACAGATCGATCAGCCGGATACCCAGCTCACCGAGCAGGCGCCGGAGCAGCGGCAGGGAGAGCCCGATCACATTTCCGTGGTCGCCTTCGATGGACTCGATGAACGGCCCGCTCCGCCCGTCGAGCGTGAACGCGCCGGCGACGTGCAGCGGCTCACCGGTACTCACATATGCGTCGATCTCTTCGTCACTGACCTCGGCGAACCGCACCGTGGTGCTGGCCACCCCGTCGGCGCGTTTGCCGTCCGCGACGTGGACCAGACAGTGGCCGGTGTGCAGGACGCCGCTACGCCCGCGCATCGCCTGCCAGCGCTGCCGGGCCTCCGCCGCGTCGGCCGGCTTGCCCAGGCTCTGCCCGTCGATGGCGAGCACCGAGTCGCACCCGACGACCACCGCCTCGACCCGGTCGGCCAGCCGGGCGGCCACCGCCTCCGCCTTGAGCCGGGCCAGGGTCAGGCAGAGCAGCTCCGGGGTGGCAGCGTCCACTGTGGACTCATCAACCCCGCTGAGCATGACCTCCGCGGCGATCCCGGCCGCCGCGAGCAGGTTGCGCCGTGCGGGTGAGGCCGACGCGAGGATCAGGGTGGGTACGGAGATCACGCCGGTAAGCCTAGGACAGAGCCTCACCACGCCGGGTGGTACCGGCATGGCACGATGCGCTCATGCTGAAGGTGTGGCGTGAGTTCCGGGCGTTCTCCATGGGTGGCAACATGATCGACCTGGCGCTCGGCTTCATCATCGGGGCGGCATTCTCCAAGCTGGTTGAGTCGTTCTCCCAACACATCGTCATGGACCTGGTCGCGGCGATCTTCGGGCAGCCGAACTTCGCCTCGCTGAATATCAACATTCATCATTCAAAGATCGAGCTGGGCGTCTTCCTCAGTGAGCTGATCAGCTTCCTGCTGCTCGCCTGGGTGCTCTTCCTGCTGGTCAAGGTGATCTCGGCGGTGGGCATCGGCCGGCCACGGGTGTTCGAGGAGCGGGAGTGCCCGTACTGCCTGGAGCTCGTACCGCCGCGGGCGCTGATCTGTAAGATGTGTGGCCAGGCGCTGGTGGAGGAGCTGCCGACGCTGGCCGAGGCCCAGCGGCGGGCCGCCGAGCTGCGCAGTCGACGGGCGCTGACCCTGCCGCCCATCCCGGTACCGAGCCGGCGCCGGGACGCCGCATCGACCGCCGGCGATGCAGACTAGCACCGAGGCGGGCGGCGTCTGGACCGAGGAGCGAAGCGACGAGGGAAGACGACGCCATGGAGAGCCTCGGTGCCGCGCGAGCGCAGGCGAGCGCCAACATGTCAGCTCGGCAGTGCGGCCGCGCGCCAGGTGTCCGGCCGGGCGCCGGGGCGCGCCGACCGCGCCCACCGCGACGGTGCCGCAGCCGGCTCCGCGGCGGTACCCGCCCGCACCAGCAGTACCCCGACGAGAGCGGCCAGCTCCTCGTCGGTCGGCACACCCCGAACAATCCTGATCAGTGGGTCTTCCCGCATCCGCCGAGCATACGGTGGGCGGTGCGTTAGACCATCGGCACAGCCGGGTACCGTTCAAGGGTGTCGGTGTCGTCAACCTCACCGGTCGCCGAGCGATACCGTCTGGTGAGCCCACTCGGGCACGGCGGTATGGGCCGGGTGTGGCTCGGTTATGACGAAGTGCTGCACCGCGACGTGGCGGTGAAGGAGGTCGTACCCCCGCCCGGGTTGACCGCCGAGGAACGGGACATGTCCAGCACCCGGAGTCTGCGCGAGGCCAGGGCGATCGCCCGGCTCAACCACCCCGGAGTGGTCCGTATCTATGACGTGGTCAACAAGGAGCCGTGGCCCTGGATCGTCATGGAGTACGTACCCTCGCGGTCTCTTCACCAGGTGATCGCGGAGGACGGCCCGCTGCCGCCCGCGGAGGTCGCCCAGATCGGCCTGGCGGTGCTGGCCGCGCTCTGCGCCGCGCACCGCGCCGGGGTGGTGCACCGCGACGTCAAGCCCAGCAACGTGCTGCTTTCCGGCAAGCGGGTGGTGCTCACCGACTGGGGTCTGGCCACGGTGGAGGGAGACGCGACGGTCACCCGAAGCGGGATGATCATCGGCTCGCCCGCCTACATCGCTCCCGAGCGCGCCCGCGACGGCACCTCCGGCCCCGCCTCCGACCTGTGGTCCCTGGGCGCCACGCTCTACGCCGCGGTGGAGGGCCATTCGCCCTACGAGCGCTCCTCCGCGATCGCGACGCTGACCGCCCTGGCCACCGAGGAGCCCGATCCGCCCCGGCACGCCGGCCGGCTGCGGCCGGTGCTGAACGGCCTGCTGCGCAAGGATCCGAACCACCGGATCAGCCCAAAGGAGGCGGAACGCCTGCTGCGTAAGGCAGTGGGCCGGGTCAAGCCGGCACCCGCGCCGCTGTGGCTCTCGCCCCGCCGGCGACCCTCGGACGCAAACGCACCCACCGCGACGGTCATCCCGGTCTCCCCGGCACCGGTCGAGCAGCCGCCGCCCCGGACCGGAATACCGGATGCGGAGACCGCCGTGGTGAGCCCGGCCCGTTCCGAGTGGGGCCGGTGGGCCGCGCTCGCCGGCATCGTGGTCGCCCTGCTGCTGGTGGCGATCGGGGTGCTGCTCACAAACCGGACGCCCGCGCACCGGACCCCGCATGCACCGGCGGCGGCCACCACCACCGCGGCAGCCTCCGCACCGGCGCCCAGCACGGAGGCGCCGAGCACGCAGGGGCCGAGCCAGGAAAGCGGACTCGCGTCGGCCGCCGCCCCGGTGCTGCCCGGCGGCTGGCACATGTACCGTGACGCCACCGGGTTCAGCGTCCCGGTACCGGACGGCTGGTCGAAGTTCGTGCGCGACGGGATCGTCTACTTCCAGGACCCGGTCGGGCATCGACTGCTCGGCATCGACCAGACCGACCAGCCGAAGATGGACCCGGTCAAGGACTGGCAGTCGCAGGAGGCCATCCGGGTCAGGCGCGGGGACTTTCCCGGGTACGAGCTGATCGGCATCCGCCACGTGGACTACCACGTCACGGCGGCGGACTGGGAGTTCCGGTACAACTCCGGCGGGCTACGGCTGCACGTGATCAACCGGGGTGCGGTCTTCAACAACCACCAGGCGTACGGCTTCTACTGGTCCACCCCGGACAGCCAGTGGAACGCCAACCTCGGCAACTTCGAACTGATCACGAGGCTGTTCCAGGGCAAGCCGTGACCCCGTACCCTGCCAAGGCGTGAGTGATCTCTGGCACCGGGTCTGGGGCGCCCAGCCCGACCCTCCGCGTCTCCTGGTCCTGCTGACCGCCGCCGCCGCGCTGCTCATGGTGCTGCCCCGCCCCGGCTGGGTGCTGGCCCGGCATGCCATCACCATCGCGCACGAGGGGGGTCACGCCCTGGTCGCGGTGCTGGCCGGGCGGCGTCTGCGCGGGATCCGGCTGCACTCGGACACCTCCGGCCTGACCGTGACCAAGGGCAGGCCGACCGGCCCGGGCATGGTGTTCTCGTTGCTCGCCGGCTACCTCACCCCGTCGCTGCTCGGCCTGGCCGGCGCCCTGCTGCTCGGTGCCGGACGGATCACGCTGATGCTCTGGGTGGCCCTGCTGCTCCTGCTGGCCGTACTCGTGATGATCCGCAACGTGTACGGCGCGATCGCCGTCCTCGCCGTCGGGGCGGTGGTGTTCCTCGTTTCCTGGTACGCCCCGTCGTCCGCCCAGGCGGCGTTCGCCTACGCCGGCGTCTGGTTCCTGCTCGTCGGCGGGGTACGCCCGATCGGCGAACTGCAGCGGCTGCGCTACCGCGGCTACGCCCCCGACTCCGACGCCGACCAGCTCGCCGGCCTGACCCGGGTACCCGGCCTGCTCTGGGTCGTCTTCTTCGGCGTCGTCAACCTGGCCGTCCTGGCTCTCGGCGGCTACCTGCTCCTCCAGCCGGTCCTGCCGCGGCTCCAGTTGTAGAGCGCATTGGCACCGAGGTAGCGCCGCCCGCCGAGCCCGGCTCGGTGCCCTCATTCACCCAGTGACGCCGGATCCACCTCGGCGACGATCGGCGCGGTGAACAGGAGCCGCTGTCCAGGCTCCGCCGTCGCCTCTTCCACGTACTTGTCCCCGTCGAGCCGGTAGAGGTTCGCTGGAGCTGCCATGGGTTCGAGTCTGGGATCGTCCGACATGGAATGCAAACCTCCAGCCGAGGGCCGGGCTCGTCAGAGCGGGATGTTGCCGTGCTTCTTCGGGGGGAGGGTCTGGCGCTTGGTACGCAACGTCCGCAGCGCGCGGACGATCTGTACCCGGGTCGCGGACGGGTCGATCACCGAGTCCACGTACCCGCGCTCGGCCGCGACGTACGGGTTGGCGAGCGTGTCCTCGTACTCCTCGATGAGCTGCGCGCGCAACGAGACCGGGTCGGCGGCGTCGGTCAGCTCGGAGCGGTACAGGATGTTCACCGCGCCCTGCGCGCCCATGACCGCGATCTGCGCGGTCGGCCAGGCGAAGTTGAGGTCGGCGCCGAGGTGCTTGGAGCCCATGACGTCGTACGCACCCCCGTACGCCTTGCGGGTGATCACGGTGACCTTCGGCACGGTCGCCTCGGCGTACGCGTAGATGAGCTTGGCGCCGCGCCGGATGATGCCCTCCCACTCCTGGCCGGTACCGGGCAGGAAGCCCGGTACGTCGACGAACGTCAGCACCGGCAGGTTGAACGCGTCGCAGAAGCGGACGAACCGGGCCGCCTTCTCGGACGCGCCGATGTCGAGGCAGCCGGCGAAGTGCATCGGCTGGTTGGCGACCACGCCGACCGGGCGCCCCTCGACCCGGCCGAACCCGACCACGATGTTCTGCGCGTAGAGCGCTTGTACCTCAAGGAAGTCCTCGACCACCGCCTCGATCACCTGGTGCATGTCGTACGGCTGGTTGGCCGAGTCCGGGATGAGCCGGTCCAGCTCGAGGTCCGCCTCGGAGATGTCGAGCGAGGCCGGGGCGGGGAACACCACCGGCTCGTCGAGGTTGTTGGCGGGCAGGAAGGAGAGCAGGGTCTTGACGTACTCGATGGCGTCCTCTTCTGAGGAGGCGAGGTAGTGCGCGTTGCCGGAGGTGGCGTTGTGGGTGCGCGCGCCGCCCAGCTCCTCGAACCCGACGTCCTCGCCGGTGACCGTCTTGATGACGTCGGGTCCGGTGATGAACATGTGTGAGGTCTGGTCGACCATGACGGTGAAGTCGGTGAGCGCGGGGGAGTAGACAGCCCCGCCCGCGCACGGACCCATGACGAGCGAAATCTGCGGGATGACCCCGGAGGCCAGGGTGTTGCGGTAGAAGATCTCGCCGTACAGCCCGAGGGAGACCACGCCCTCCTGGATCCGTGCGCCCCCCGAGTCGTTGATCCCGATGACCGGACAGCCGATCTTCATGGCGAGGTCCATCACCTTGACGATCTTCTCGCCGAACACCTCGCCGAGCGAACCGCCGAAGACCGTGAAGTCCTGCGCGAACACGCACACCTGCCGGCCGTCCACGGTGCCGTAGCCGGTGACCACCCCGTCACCGTACGGGCGGCTCCCGGCCAGCCCGAACTGCGTGCTGCGGTGCCGGGCCAGCTCGTCCAGCTCGACGAACGAATCGGCATCCAGCAGCAGCTCGATCCGTTCGCGCGCGGTCTTCTTGCCCCGCGCGTGCTGCTTCTCGACCGCCCGGGCCGAGCCGGCGTGGACGGCCTCGTCCATCCGGCGGCGCAGGTCGGCGATCTTTCCACCGGTGGTGTGCACATCAGGCGTTGTCGCGGTCACGCCGCGATCGTAACGGCCGTTCAGGCATAGGGTGACCTGGTGCGAGCTTCGCCATACAGCCAACTCGACCGGCCGCCGCTGTCCGGGGCGGCGCTGCGCCGCGCGCTGCTGGTCCCCGACGGGCTCTGGAACGAGATCGTGGTCACGGCCGAGACGGGATCGACAAACGCCGATGTAGCTGCGGCCGCGCGGGGTGGCGCGGCCGAGGGCCTGGTGGTGGTCGCCGAGCGGCAGACCGCCGGCCGCGGGCGGCTGGACCGGCAATGGATATCGCCGCCGCGGGCCGGGCTCGCGTTCAGCGCGCTGTTGCGCCCGCGCGACGTCCCGGTCAGCCGGTACGCCTGGCTCCCGCTCCTGGCCGGAGTGGCGCTCGTCGAGACGGTACGCCGGCTCGGCGAGGTCGACGCCGGGCTCAAATGGCCCAACGATCTACTCATTGGCGATCGCAAATGCGCGGGTATCCTCGCCGAGTCGGTCGGCGACGGGGTGGTCCTCGGCATCGGGCTCAACGTGTCGCTGCGGGAGGAGGAACTGCCCACCCCGGACGCGACCTCACTGCTGCTCGCGGGATCGGCGTGCACCGATCGCGACCCGCTCCTGCGCGCCCTGCTGCGTACCCTCGCCAGTTGGTACGACCGGTGGTGCGAGGCTGCCGGGGATCCCGACACCAGCGGACTTTCCGCCGCGTACCACCTGCACTGCCGGACCCTCGGCCGGCGGGTGAGCCTCGCCCTGCCGGACACCGCGACGGCGGCCGGCGTCGCGTCCGATGTGGACAGTTCGGGCCGGCTCGTGGTCACCGGCCCGGACGGCCGATCGACCGCGGTCGCCGCCGGCGACGTCATTCATGTCAGATAGCCGGACAGCCGACCCCCAAATTTGCTGTTTGCGGCTACCGTCACACCGGACATTGTGACGACAGGAGGTTGGTGTGGGCTTCCCAGAGAGTGTGCTCACCAAAGACGAGCACGTGGAGATCCACCTGCACCCGCATTGGAAGGCTCTGGTACTGCCGGTTCTCGCCGCGGTCGTCCTGGTTGCCGGGGTGCTGGCGGCCTGGATCTTCCTTCCCGCGGCTGGCTGGTCGACCATCGCGCTCATCGCGGTCGGGGCGTTGGCGCTGGTGCTGTTCATCTGGTTGGTCGTGTGGCCGTGGCTGGTCTGGCGGACCACCCACTACGTGTTCACCAACGAGCGCGTGATCATGCGCGAGGGCGTCTTCTCGCGGGAGGGTCGGGACATCCCGCTCAACCGGGTCAACGATGTCTCGTTCCACCACACGTTCTTCCAGCGGCTGCTGGGTACCGGCGTGCTGACCATCGAGTCGGCCGGTGAGCGCGGCCAGGTGGTGCTGGACAACATCCCGCACGTGGAGCGGATCCAGAGCCAGCTGTACGAGTTGGTGGAGGCCGACCACGAGGCGCACACCTTCGACGACGGCGACGCCGACAAGATCGCCCGCAGCATCGCCAAGGAGCGCAGGGGCGACTGAACCACGCCTGAACTGGGGGCGGGGCGCGACCGGCGTCCCGCCCCCGGCCTGCTCAGTCGGTCGAGCGGAGGGCGAACCAGCCGCGGAAGCGGGTACGCAGCACGTCGCCCTCGGGCTCGCCGTCCGGGCCGAGCCGGATCATCGTGCCGGACAAGGTCACCGTGCCGAACCCGGGCTGTGCGCGCGACAGCGCCCGGTCCACCACCGCCAGCCGGCTGGCCAGCCGGTCGCCGGCGTACACCGGCGCGGTCCAGCGCAGCTCCTCCAGGCCCGGGGACGCGGCCGCCGCGGCGCGGGACAGCACGTGGTCCACGTAGGCGCGCATGAACAGGCTGATCGTGAAGAAGCCGCTGGCGATCGGCGCCCCGTACGCGCTCTCCGCGGCCAGGGCCTCGTCGACGTGGTACCACTGCGGGTCGAACCGGCGGGCGAACGCGAGCATCTCCGCGCCGTCCACCAGGGTGACGCCGAGGTCGAAGAGCGCGCCCGGGACCAGGTCGTCGTAGAAGAGCTCGGCGGTGCCGCCGGTCCCCGACCGGGTCACGGGTGCGTCACCGGCTCCCCGGCCAGCTCAGCGGCGGCCTTGTCGGTGCTGGCGGCGACGAACACGAACCGCCGGTAGGACCAGAACCGGAACAGCGTGCCCAGCACCAGCCCGACGCCCTGCGCGGCGATGGTGTCGGCGAGCTTGGTGTGGAAGATCGAGGGCCAGAAGTGACCCAGCACGAGGTGGCTGATCCCCAAGCAGCTCAGCGCGATGGCCAGCCCGACCGCGTTGAAGAAGAAGTACAGCGCGTACTCCCGGCGCAGGCCGGAGCGCTCGCGGTCGCGCCAGGTCCAGAACCGGTTGCCGAGGAACGCGACGGTGGCCGCCACGACGGTCGAGGCGACCTTGGCCCAGAACCAGCCGAGTGTGCCGTACAGCGTCACGTAGATGGACAGGTCGACGAAGTAGGACACCAGCCCGACGACGCCGAACTTGCCGAGTTCGTGGACCAGGTGGCCGAAGCGTTCCCAGAGCGCCTTCACCCGCGCAGCGTACCCACTCGGGCTGGTAACTCCGACATTTGACCGGTCATCGGAGCACTGAACGACGACTCAACCGGTAAGGACCCGGGCCGCGGACGGGTCGTCGATCGGCGGGTATCGAAAGAGTCTCTGCGCGCTGGTGCTTCGTACCGCAGAAAAACGTGCTCACGCGCGCACGGTCCCGAAGAATCTTGAGTGCTTGTGCATTTTTTCACAAGCTCCGCCGATGCTTCCTGGCCAGTTCAGGCTTACGCTAACGGAAATCCATCGGCCCTTACGCAGCGTGTGGATTTCGTCGGTCAATCGCGACCATCAAGGAGACTTGCTATGACCGCTCCGGCCGTTATCGACGGGCTCAACGACGCCCCGACGTCCCACCAGCGCCTGCTCTCCTGGGTACGCGAGGTTGCCGAGCTGACCACGCCTGAGCGGGTGGTGTGGTGCGACGGGTCGCCGGCGGAGTGGCAGCGGCTGACCGGGGAGCTGGTGGCGGCGGGCAGCCTGGTGCCGCTGAACCCGGAGAAGAAGCCCAACTCGTTCTGGGCGCGTACCGACCCGTCCGACGTGGCCCGGGTCGAGCAGCGCACGTTCATCTGCTCGGTCGACCAGGCCGACGCGGGCCCCACCAACAACTGGATGGCGCCCGCCGAGATGAAGCGGACCATGACCGAGCTGTACCGGGGCTCCATGCGCGGCCGCACGATGTACGTCATCCCGTTCTGCATGGGCCCGCTGACCGCCGCGCAGCCGATGTTCGGCGTGGAGATCACCGACTCGCCCTACGTCGTCGTGTCGATGCACATCATGACCCGGATGGGCGCGGCGGCGCTGACGAAGATGGGCACCGACGCGGACTTCGTACCCTGCCTGCACTCGGTCGGGGCGCCGCTGCAGCCCGGCCAACCCGACGTCGCGTGGCCGTGCTCGGACACCAAGTACATCTCGCACTTCCCGGAGACCCGGGAGATCTGGTCCTACGGCTCGGGCTACGGCGGCAACTCGCTGCTCGGCAAGAAGTGCTACTCGCTGCGGATCGCCAGCGTGATCGGGCGCGACGAGGGCTGGATGGCCGAGCACATGCTGATCCTCAAGCTCACCTCACCCGAGGGGAGGATCCATTACATCGCGGCCGCCTTCCCGTCGGCGTGCGGCAAGACCAACCTGGCGATGCTGGAACCGACCATCCCGGGCTGGAAGGTGGAGACGCTCGGCGACGACATCGCCTGGATGCGCTTCGGTCCCGACGGCCGGCTGTACGCCCTCAATCCGGAGTACGGGCTGTTCGGCGTCGCTCCCGGTACCGACTGGAAGACCAACCCCAACGCGATGCGTACCCTCGCCAAGGGCAACTCGGTGTTCACCAACGTCGCGCTGACCGACGACGGCGACGTCTGGTGGGAGGGTATGGGTGACCCGCCGGCCCACCTGACCGACTGGCACGGCAACGACTGGACACCGGAGTCGGACCAGCCGTCGTCCCACCCCAACTCGCGCTTCTGTACGCCGATCACGCAGTGCCCGATCCTGGCCGACGAGTACGAGGACCCGCAGGGCGTACCCATCGACGCGATCCTGTTCGGCGGCCGGCGGAAGACCACCGTCCCGCTGGTCACCCAGGCCCGGGACTGGGTACACGGTGTCTATCTCGGAGCCACCCTCTCCTCGGAGACCACCGCGGCGGCGGTCGGACAGGTCGGCGTGGTCCGCCGCGACCCGATGGCGATGCTGCCGTTCATCGGCTACCACGCGGGCGACTACCTCCGGCACTGGATCGAGATGGGCAAGGGTGTCGACGGGGACGCGACCAAGCTGCCGAAGATGTTCTACGTCAACTGGTTCCGCCGGGGCGCGGACGGCCGGTTCCTGTGGCCCGGCTTCGGGGAGAACTCCCGGGTGCTGAAGTGGGTCATCGAGCGGCTGGAGGGCACCGCGCCCGCCGTGGAGAGCCCGGTCGGCCTGCACCCCGCGCCCGGCTCGCTCGACGTGACCGGCCTGGACCTGTCCCCGGCCGACGTCGAGGCCGCCCTCGCCGTCGACGTCGACGAGTGGAAGGCGGAGGTACCGCAGGTGACCACCTGGTTCGAGACCTTCGGCGAGAAGCTGCCCGGCGTACTGTGGGCGGAGCTGGACGCGTTGAAGGCGCGCCTGGGCATGGAGTGACGGCCGCATACCGGATGGCTAGGCTGCGGGGGTGACCCTGAAGGACCTGGTCTACTCGGTGTACGAGCGCCGCCTGGTGCAGCTGCTGGCCGGCAAGCCGAGACCGAAGCACGTCGGCGTGATGTGCGACGGCAACCGCCGGTGGGCCAGGGAGATGGGTTACGTCGACCCCAACGACGGGCACCGGGTCGGTGCCCGTCGGGTGCTCGACCTGTTGCGCTGGTGCGACGAGGCCGGCATCGGGCATGTCACGCTCTACCTGCTGGCCACCGACAACCTGCGCCGGCCGGCCGCCGAGCTGGACCCGTTGTTGAAGATCATCGAGGATCTGGTGACGGAGCTGGCCGAGGAGGGCAACCCGTGGCGGCTGCGCATGGTCGGCGCGCTCGACCTGCTGCCCTCCACCACGGCCAGCGCGTTGAAGACAGCGGAGGAGCGCACCGCCGACCGTACGGGTGGGGTACAGGTGAACGCGGCGGTCGGGTACGGCGGCCGGCAGGAGATCGCCGACGCGGTACGGTCACTGCTCCAGGAGCACGCCCGGGCCGGCCGGACCATCGAGGAGCTGGCCGAGATCCTCGATGTCGAGCACATCGCCGAGCACCTCTACACCCGTGGACAGCCCGATCCGGACCTGGTCATCCGGACCAGCGGGGAGCAGCGCCTCTCCGGCTTCCTGCTCTGGCAGTCGGCGCACTCGGAGTTCTACTTCTGCGACGTCAACTGGCCGGACTTCCGGCACGTCGATTTCCTGCGCGCGCTGCGCTCGTACGGCAACCGGCAGCGCCGGTTCGGCGCCTGAGCGCTCAGTCGTCCGAGTGCGCCGTCCGGCGGGGTACCCCGCGCGGGGCGAGCGGCACCACCGGTGCCGGCACCTCCGGCGCGTCACCATGACCGAGCAGGTAGCCCTCGACGAACCCGGTGTTGCGGTCGCCGACGCGGTTGTCCAGGTCGTCCAGCCGGCCGCGGAGGACCTCGATGTACCCGTCCATCCTGCGGTCGCTGCGTTCCTGGAGGTGAGCGATGAACGCCACCAGTGACCCCACCACGACCAGGCTGAGCGCAAATCCGTTGAGCACGTCTGGCACGGTGTGCGGGGTCAGGGTGGCGAGGAGGAGGTTGGCCATGGCGGCCAGCGCGATGGTCACCACCGCGATCAAGATGCCGGTCCACTTGAACGCCGTCACGCTTGCGTCTCCTTTTTGATCAACGGGCGTCCTCTCACCCGTGATCCCCGCCCCCGTCGGAAATCCCCCTGCAGCTTTGTCATCGGACGTTAATGGTTCGTCCGATGCCCCGTGGCTATCCTGCCTTAAATACCGCTCCTGTTGCACGATGTGCACATCACCCCACGCGGCGCTGGTTGTCGCCACTTTCCGGTGGGCTGGGTCGGTATGCGAGATAGCGAATAGTCTCCCGCATGTGGTACTTCTCCGCCTCGGAGACCGCGGGGTCGACCAGCCGGCGCAGCAGTGCCTCCACGTCCGGGTCCATCGGCGGCGGTGCCGCCGGTACCGGCCGGCTCGTTGCCGAGCGGTCCCAGCCGAGTGCCCCGAACGCCCGGGTCGGGTTGATCCCGAGCGCCTCGCAGAAAGCGACCACCCGGGCCGGCTCCGGGTCGCTGCTCCACTCCCCGCGCAGCCACCGGTTGATGGTCTGCCGGGACAGGCCGGTACGCCTGGCCACCTCCGAACCGTTCCAGCCCCGGACGGTACGCGCGTCGGTCAGGGACTTGCGGACGAAGTTGGCGAACGCCTCGTGGCGCGCTGACGGGTCGGGTACACGCCGTAGCGACGCCCCGGCCTCGGGACGCTCAGGCGGGAAGGACCTCAGGTCACGGATGCGTGACAGTCTAGCCATTTCGGTATCCATAAGAAACCGATGAACCTCGATTCAGGTGTACCAACTGCCTGAACGGGGGATGCTATGCCGTATAAGATGCGAATACCCTATGTCACGCCTGTGGGACAACGGGTAGGTGGTCCGGTTATTCTGGCTGGACGACACGGTGGGCTGATCCAGGCCACACCGGGTGCGTCCTCCCTCGGGCGCGAAAGCGCCCAGGTCGAGTGACGCCGGGCGGCCGGCGGGGCGCGGGGAACCCCCGCCGGCCGCCTCGAAAAGCCAGTCCACGCACCGGGTTGCTGCTGGCGGCGGTGCCGTACGCCGGCTAGCTTCTAGGCATGGCACCGGGGACCTCCCGGGCCAACCGGCCGGCCCGGACTCTCGACCCAAGCCACGGGGCCCGCACCCGACCTCGTGACCCGGGCACCCGGACGAGGCCGAGCGCGGGCGCAGGGGGTGCCGCCCGCCGGAGCAGCCCGTGACCAACTTCCGCACTGCCCGCAAGTCCCCGGTCCGCACCTTCGTCCTCGACACATCTGTTCTGCTCGCCGATCCCTCCGCATTTCTGCGCTTCGCCGAGCACGAGGTGATCCTCCCGCTCATCGTGATCTCGGAGCTGGAAGGCAAGCGGCAGCATCCCGAACTCGGTTACTTCGCCCGACAGTGCCTGCGCCTGCTCGACGACCTGCGGGTCACCAGCGGACGGCTGGACCAGCCGGTGACCATCAACGAGGCCGGCGGCACCCTGCGGGTCGAGCTCAACCACGCCGATCCGGCCGTACTGCCGCTGGGCTTCCGCAACGACTCCAACGACAGCCGGATCCTCTCGGTGGCTCGGGCCCTGGCCGCTGAGGGCAAGGACGTCACGCTGGTCAGCAAGGACATGCCACTGCGGGTCAAGGCCGGCGCGGTCGGCCTGACCGCGGACGAATACCGGCACGGTCAGGCCACCGATCCGACCTGGACCGGCATGGCCGAGCTGGACCTGACCGAGGAGCAGGTCAACGCGCTGTACGCCGGCGAGACCCTGGACGTCGACGACGCCGCCGGGCTGCCCTGCCACACCGGGCTGGTCCTGCACTCGCCGCGCGGCTCGGCGCTCGGCCGGGTGCTGCCGGACAAGACGCTCCGGCTGGTCCGCGGTGACCGGGAAGCGTTCGGCCTGCACGGTCGCTCGGCCGAGCAGCGGGTCGCGCTCGATCTGCTGCTCGACGACTCGATCGGGATCGTCTCGCTCGGCGGGCGCGCCGGCACCGGAAAGTCCGCGCTGGCCCTGTGCGCCGGCCTGGAGCAGACCATGGAGCGGCGCCGGCACAAGAAGGTGATCGTGTTCCGCCCGCTGTACGCGGTCGGTGGCCAGGACCTCGGCTACCTGCCGGGCTCGGAGTCGGAGAAGATGTCGCCCTGGGCGCAGGCGGTCTTCGACACGCTCGGCGCGCTGGTACACGACAACGTGCGCGAGGAGATCGCGGTCCGGGGCATGCTCGAGGTCCTCCCGCTGACCCACATCCGCGGCCGGAGCCTGCATGACGCGTTCGTGATCGTGGACGAGGCCCAGTCGCTGGAGCGGGGCGTGCTGCTCACCGTGCTGTCCCGCATCGGTACCGGCTCCCGGGTGGTGCTCACCCATGACGTCGCGCAGCGTGACAACCTGCGGGTGGGGCGGCACGACGGGGTCGTCGCGGTGATCGAGGCGCTCAAGGGACATCCCCTTTTCGCCCACGTCACGCTCACCCGTTCGGAGCGGTCGCCGATCGCCGAGATGGTCACTGATCTGCTGGAGGAGGTACCGCTCTGACGAGAATGGGCCCTTTGCGGCGTGATACAAGTCACATCAGCCGGCCGGTCGACTAGCGCTCGTCCGCACTGTCCGTAAGGGTGGTGCCTTGCGCGGGCCGGCGGGAGCGGCCCCTCGACGAAGGGACTGCTTCGTGGGTCGGCTGTGGAGCCGGTACGGGGCCCGGTCGCTGGCGATAAGCTCGACATGAACGTGCAGCAGCTGGCGAACGCGCCGCAGCGGGCCGCTCAGGCCGACGCCCAGGCCAAGGCGGACGCGGCCGCGCAGGCGGCGGCGGACCAGGCCCGGGCGGCGGACGACGCCGCGCGCCGCGCCAGCCGCAGCGCGGCCCGCCCCACCACGCCGCCGGTACCCATCCCCACCTCGTGCGCCCCGTACCACGGCAACCAGGCGATCGCCTGCGCGCTCCTGCCGGAGTGGGGCTTCGGCATCGACCAGATGGCCTGCCTGATCCCGATGTGGAACAAGGAGAGCCACTGGAACGAGCGGGCCCGCAACCCGAGCTCGGGCTCGTACGGCATCCCGCAGGCGCTGCCCGCGTCGAGGATGGCCGTGTACGGGGCGGATTACCTGACCAACCCGACACCGCAGATCAAATGGGGACTGTCGTACATCAAGAGCCGGTACCACACGCCGTGCGGGGCCTGGGCCTTCTGGCAGGCGCACAACTGGTACTGACCAGCACAATCGAGGGGTGAGCTTGGTGGACGGCGACCCCAACCGGTTCGGCACGGTCGCGTTCTACGCGACCCTGGGCCGGGCTTTCGTGATCATGTGCGGGGTCATCCCGCTGCTCTTTCTGGTCGAGCTGCTGGACATCGGCACCAACCACCAGCTCGACGTGCAGGCCGGGATCATCCCGCACGAGTTGGACGGGCTGGACGGCGTGATCTTCGCCCCGCTCCTGCACGCCAACTTCAACCACCTGTACAGCAACAGCGTGCCGCTGCTGCTCACCGGTACCTTCGTGCTGGCCACCGGGGTCAAGCGCTTCCTCGCGGTAACCGGCGTCATCGTGCTGGCCAGCGGCCTGGGCGTGTGGTTCACCGGCGACCCGGGCACCGTCGTGATCGGGGCCAGCGGGCTGATCTTCGGGTACCTCGGCTTCCTGCTGGTCCGCGGGATCGTCGAGCGCAGCTGGTGGGGGATCGCGGTGGGCGTGCTGGTCGGCCTGCTGTACGGCACCCAGCTGGCCAACGTGCTGCCCACCGAGGCGCGGTTCTCCTGGCAGGCGCACCTGTTCGGGTTGGTCGGCGGGGTGGTCGCGGCGTTCCTGTTCCGCGGTGGGACGCGGTTGCCGCTTCCGCTCGACCGGCCGTAGGGTCTGGACAAACTCGATGGTGGGGCCACTTCGACGGGATGACGGGCGGTAGAGATGGACGGGGGCACACGCGCGGTCGACCTTGCCATCGTGGGAGCCGGTCCCACGGGGCTGTTCGCGGCGTACTACGCGGGCTTCCGGGGACTGTCCACGGTGGTCATCGACGCGCTACCCGAGCCGGGCGGGCAGGTCACCGCCATGTACCCGGAGAAGATGATCTACGACGTCGCCGGCTTCCCCGCCATCCGGGGCCGGGACCTGGTGCACAACCTGGTCGAGCAGGCCGCGCCGTTCGCGCCCGGCTACCTGCTCGGCGTCCAGGCGGAGGAACTGTCCTATGCGGACGACAAGCCGCTGCTGAGCCTCTCCGACGCTACGAGTGTCCACTGTGGAGCGATCATCGTCACCGGCGGGATGGGCAGCTTCACCGCCCGCCCGCTGCCGGCCGCCGAGCGGTTCGGCGGCACCGGCCTGGTCTACTTCGTCCCGCACCTGGACGACCTGGCCGGGCAGAACGTGGTCATCGTCGGCGGCGGGGACTCGGCGTTCGACTGGGCGCTGTCCCTGCAACCGATCGCCAAGTCGGTGACACTGGTACACCGGCGGGACAAGTTCCGCGCGCACGCACACACCGTGTCCCGGGTACAGAGCCTGCCGGTGGAGATCATCGTCAACGCGGAGGTCCGCCGCATCTTGGGTGACGACCGGGTCGAGGGCGTCGAGGTGCAGGTCAAGGGGGAGGAACCGCGGGAACTGCCGGCCGACACCGTGGTGGCCGCGCTCGGCTTCACGGCCGACCTCGGCCCGCTCACCGAGTGGGGGCTCGACCTGGACAAGCGGCACATCCAGGTGGACAGCACGATGGCCACCAACCGGCCGCGGATCTTCGCCGCCGGCGACATCGCCGAATACCCGGGCAAGGTACGGCTGATCGCGACCGGCTTCGGCGAGGCGGCCACCGCGGTCAACAACGCCGCGATCGTCATCGACCCGTCCGCGCACCTGTTCCCGGGTCACTCCTCCGACAACGGGTGACCGTCGAAGTCGACGATCGAGTAGGCGGCCAGCTTCTCCAGGCGGTGGTACGAGTCGATGATCCGGATCGTGCCGCTTTTGGAGCGCATGACGATCGACTGGGTGTAGGCCCCGCCGGACCGGTAGCGTACGCCGCGCAGCAGGTCGCCGGAGGTCACCCCGGTCGCCACGAAGAAGCAGTTGTCACCGGTGACCAGGTCGTCGGTGTGCAGCACCCGGTCCAGGTCGTGTCCGGCGGCCAGCGCCTTGTCCCGCTCGGCGTCGTCGGTCGGCCAGAGCTTGGCCTGGATCGCCCCGCCCAGGCACTTGAGCGCGCACGCGGCGGTGATGCCTTCGGGGGTACCGCCGATGCCCATCAACACGTCGGTCTCACCCTCCCGGGCGGCGCTGATCGCGCCCGCGATGTCGCCGTCGGAGATGAACCGGATCCGGGCGCCCGCGTCGCGTACGTCCTGCACCAGCTGGGCGTGCCGGGGCCGGTCGAGGATGCACACGGTGACGTCGGAGACGCTGGACTTCTTCACCTTGGCGATGCGGCGCAGGTTCTCCCGTACCCCCGCGTTGATGTCGATGACATCGGCACAGTCCGCGCCGACCGCGAGCTTGTCCATGTAGAAGACCGCGCTCGGGTCGAACATCGCCCGCCGCTCGGCCACCGCCAGTACGGACACCGCGTTGGGCATACCCTTGGCCATCAGCGTGGTCCCGTCGATCGGGTCGACCGCGACGTCCACCTCGACGCCGGTCCCGTCGCCCACCTTCTCGCCGTTGTAGAGCATCGGGGCGTGGTCCTTCTCGCCCTCGCCGATCACCACGACGCCCCGCATCGAGATCGAGTTGATCAGCTTGCGCATGGCGTCCACGGCGGCGCCGTCGCCGCCCTCCTTGTCGCCGCGTCCGACCCAGCGGCCGGCCGCCAGCGCCGCGGCCTCGGTCACCCGGACCAGCTCCAGGGCCAGGTTGCGGTCGAGTTCCTCTCGTTTGCGCGTCAGGGGCTCCATCTGCTGATCCTGGCATGGAGTTGTTTCAAATGCCCGCAGATCAGCGCCGGGGTGCGGGTGGTGCATGCCACCCGGGCCGCCGCTGGTGGCGGGCGTCAGCGAGGATGGGTACGTGTCCACCGACGCCAACTCCGCCCCCGACGCGCCTGTCAAGGAGGCGCGCTCCGGCCGGCCGGCCCGGGACATGCTGCTGTCGATGGCGGTCCTGCTGATCCCGATCTTCGTGCTGCTCGGCCTGTACCGCGTCGTGTTCTCCGGCGATGCCCCGATCGCGCTGGACGCCAGCCAGACCTGGGCGGCCGCCCGGCACAGCGCCTCCTTCCAGGTCCTCGCGCCCGATGGGCTGCCGAAGGGCTGGACGGTGATCAGCGCCACGTACGGGGGCGGGACGCTGCGGGTCGGGTACGTGACTCCCGCCGGTACCGGCCTGCAGCTGGTGGAGAGCGACCAGCCGCTGGACACGCTCGGACCGGCCGAACTGGGTACCGGGGTCAAGCCGGGCAACCTGGTCACGCTCGGTGACCGGACCTGGCGGGAGTATCCGGCACTCACCCCGGGCCGCGCGTTGGTGCTGGTCGATGCCGGCCGTACCGTGCTGGTCGTCGGTCCGGCGTCCCCGGCTGACCTACGGACCTTCGCGGCGAGCTTGCGCTGAGCGGTCGTATAGCGACCGCGCTAAATGGGTACGGTACCCACCGGCCCCTTCCCCCCGAACTGGAGGAATCTTGTGAACATTCAGCGCCTCGCCGTGGCCGGCCTGGCGGTGTTCGCTTCGGCGGCCCTCGGCACGGCCGGTTGCACCAAAACCACCTCACCCGGCTCGGCGGCCTCCTCGTCGGCGCCGGCGGCCTCCCCCACCCGGTCGGTGTCGCCCACCGACACCGTGCTCGCCGCGGTCAAGAAGCTCAACGAGTCGAGCTACCGGTACACCCTCGCCACCGGCGGGTTGTCCGGGCAGGGTGCGGTCGACCCGCTCGGCAAGAAGGTGTCCCTCTCCCTGACCGGCAAGCTGAGCGGCGTGAACGTCAAGTGGGACATGATCCTGATCTCGCCGGACTACTGGATGAAGATCGACTTTGGCGGTCAGAACGCCGCTCTGGGGATACCGGCCGGCAAGTGGATGCATATCGACCAAACCAAGATCAAGAACGCCTCGGGCTTCGGCATCGACCCGAGCAGGACCGATCCGACCAGGATCTCCGGGCTGTTCGACGGGATGACCGACGCGAAGAAGGTGGACGCCACCCATTACACGGTCACGCTGGACCTGACCAAGGCGACCGGCAACTCGATCGACGCCGCCACGCTCACCAAGATGGGCGACAAGGCCAAGGCGGTACCGGCGACCGTCGTGCTCGACGAGCAGGGCCGGCTGGCCTCGCTGTCGCTGGACATGTCCTCGGTCGATCCGGACGCGACCATCAACAGCACCTACACCGACTACGGCGCACCCGTGAACATCACGCCACCGGCCTCGTCGGAGACGGTGGAGGCGCCGGACGCGGTGTATCGCATCTTCAACGGGTAACAAGCTCAGCCCGGTTCGGCGCTGTCCCGTTCCCCCCGGGCGGCGTCGAGCCGGGCCCGAGCCCCGTCCAGCCACCGCTGGCACAGCTCGGCGAGCTGTTCGCCGCGCTCCCAGAGGGCGAGGGACTCCTCCAGGGTGGTACCCCCGGCTTCCAGCTTCTCCACGACGGTGGCCAGCTCGCTGCGGGCCTGCTCGTAGCTCAGTTCGGGCTCAGTGGTCATGATTCCGCCACAGTAGCCGCCAGCTCACCCCCGGCCAGGCGCAGCCGGAGTGGATCGCCCTTGACCACCTGGTCGGGGTGGCGCAGCACCGTTCCGTCCGGGCGCTGGACGATCGCGTATCCCCGCTGGAGCGTGGCCGCGGGGGAGAGCGCGCGCAACCGGGCCAGGGTGTGCCGGAGGTCGGCGGCGCCCTGCTCCAGCCGGTGCCGCAGGCACCGGGCGGCCCGCTCGCGCAGCGCGGCGACCTCAGCCGCACGCTGGTCGAGCATGAGCTCGGGCCGGGCCAGCACCGGCCGGCTGCGCAGCGCGTCGAGCCGGTGCTGTTCCCGGTCGAGCAGGCCGGTCACCGCGCGGGTGATCCGGGCCCGGGCCTGGCCGATCCGCTGGCGTTCCTCGGTCAGGTCGGGGACGGCCCGCTTGGCGGCGTCGGTCGGCGTGGACGCGCGCAGGTCGGCGACGAAGTCGACCAGCGGGGTGTCGGTCTCGTGACCGATCGCGGTGATGACCGGGGTGCGGCAGGCGAAAACCGCCCGGCACAGCGCCTCGTCGGAGAAGGGCAGCAGGTCTTCGATGCTGCCCCCGCCGCGGGCCAGGATGATCACGTCGACCGCCGGGTCCCGGTCGAGCACCGCCAGGGCGTCGATCATCTGCGGTACCGCGGTCGGGCCCTGGACCGCCACGTTGACCACCCGGAACTCCACGGCCGGCCAGCGTCGCCGGGCGTTGGTCAGTATGTCGCGTTCGGCGGCGCTGGCCCGGCCGGTGATCAGCCCGATCCGGCTGGGCAGGAACGGTGGCCGGCGCTTGCGCCTGGGGTCGAAGAGGCCCTCGGCGGCCAGCAGCTTCTTCAACCGTTCCAGCCGGGCCAGCAGCTCGCCGAGGCCGACCTGGCGGATCTCGTCGGCGCGCAGGGACAGGGTGCCCCGGGCCGGGAAGAACTCCGGCTTGGCGTGCAGGATCACCCGGGCGCCCTCGGCCAGGTTGGGCACGCCGGTGTCGAGCACGTCACGATGCGCGGTGACGGTCAGGCTCAGGTCGGCGGAGGGGTCCCGCACGGTGAGGAAGACGACCTGGGTACCCGGCCGGCGGGTGATCTGCGCCACCTGCCCGTCCACCCAGACCCAGCCCAGCCGGCCGATCCAGGCACCGATCTTCTGCGTGACGACCCGGACCGGCCATGGCTGCTCCGGGCTGGACTTGCCGTTCTCAGGCTGGGCCACCCCGACAGCGTAGTGTTGGCCTGTGACAAAGCGCGTGCTGCTCGCCAAGCCCCGGGGCTACTGTGCCGGCGTCGACCGGGCGGTACAGACCGTCGAGGAGGCGCTCCGGCTGTACGGGGCGCCGATCTACGTACGCAAGCAGATCGTGCACAACAAGCACGTGGTGGCGACGCTGGAGGCGCGCGGGGCGATCTTCGTCGAGGAGAACGAGGAGGTACCCGAGGGTGCGACCGTGATCTTCTCCGCACACGGGGTGGCGCCGGAGGTTTACGAGCAGGCCCGCGCCCGGCGGTTGAAGGCGATCGACGCAACGTGCCCGTTGGTGACCAAGGTGCACCAGGAGGCCCGCCGGTACGCGGCGGACGACTACGACATCCTGCTCATCGGCCACGAAGGTCACGAAGAGGTGATCGGTACCGCCGGTGAGGCGCCCGCCCACGTCCAGCTCGTGGACGGGCCGGACGGCGCCGACTCCGTGGTGGTACGCGACCCGGCCAGAGTGGTCTGGCTGTCCCAGACCACCCTTTCGGTGGACGAGACGATGGAGACCGTGGCCCGGCTGAAGCAGCGGCTGCCCCTGCTCCAGGCCCCCCCCAGCGACGACATCTGCTACGCCACGCAGAACCGGCAGCACGTGGTCAAGGAGATCGCGCCCTCGTGTGACGTGGTGCTCGTGGTCGGCTCGCGCAACTCGTCCAACTCGGTACGCCTGCGCGAGGTCGCCCTCGACGCCGGTGCCGGGGCGGCATACCTGGTCGACTACGCCACCGAGATCGACCCGGACTGGCTGGACGGCGCGACCACGGTCGGTCTGACCTCGGGCGCGAGCGTACCGGAGGACCTGGTCAGCGAGGTGCTGGCGAGCCTGGCCGGGCTCGGCTTCACCGAGGTCGAGGAGGTCGTCACCGCCGACGAGCGGCTGGTCTTCTCGCTGCCGCAGGAGCTGAAGCGGGACATGCGCGCCGCCGGGTCGCGGTGATATTACAGGCGCGGATTGTGCATGATCGTGCGGTAGGCGGCGACACCCCAGGCGGCCGCACCGACCAGCAGGGCCACCAGGCCGGGCCAGTCGTTGCCGGGGATCAGCAGGTCGCCTTCGTGGGTGCGGACGGCCGCGCCGAACATAGTCAGGAACCACACGACGCCGGGCAGGAGCGCCAGGCCGGTACGGCCGGTGACCCGCTTGGTGAACCAGACCAGCGCGACGTTGCTCAGGATGGCGAGCACCGGCGCGACCGGCAGCATCGTGCCGCCCACGGAGACCGGGCTCAGGAAGATCTCCCAGAGCGCGGTGAGGAAACCACCGAGCACACCCAGGGCGGTACCGGCGATCCGCAGGAACAGCTCCATCAGGCCGGTACCGCGCCGTCGAGCCCGGCGAACAGGTCGTCCTCCCAGCTGTACGGGCCGGTACCCGGGCCCTTCGCGCCGTACGCCAGCGTGTAGTGCTCCACGCCCATGAACTCCGCCCCGAAGTTGCCGGCGATGGTGTAGAGCCACGAGGTCGGCGGGATCTGGGTGGCGTGGGCGCGCAGGGCGGCGGTCTTCCGGTCGGCATGCTCGTGGCCGTCGATCCGCGCGGCGACCTGGTCGTCGGGGGTACCGAACGGGAGGTCGTCGGGCTTCTCCACGTCGGCGAACGGGTTGTTGTCCGAGTCGGCGAAGGCGGCCATGCCGTTCTCCAGCACGCTGCGCGGTACCGCCGTCCAGTAGATCTTTGCCGGCCCGTCCGGGCCGGCCAGCTCGGCGGCCCGCATGGCCACCCGGTGCGCCTGGATGTGGTCGGGGTGGCCGTAGAAGCCGTTCGGGTCGTCGGTCACCAGCACCTGCGGGCGTATCTCCTGGATCACCGCGACCAGCAGCGCCGCGGCGGTATCCAGGTCGGCCCGCCAGAATGCCCGGGGGTGGTCGTTGGTCGGCAGGCCCATCATCCCGGAGTCGCGGTAGCGGCCGGCGCCGCCGAGGTAGCGGTGGTCGGTGACGCCGAGGGCGGCACACGCGGTGGCCAGCTCGGTCAGCCGGTACCCACCGAGCTGGTCGGCCTGGGCCGCCTCCAGCTGGGCCAGCTCCGGGACGTGGATCTCGCCCTCCTCGCCCAGCGTGCAGGTGACCAGCGTGACGCGGGCACCCCGGGCGGCGTAGTGGGCCATGGTGGCGCCGGTGCTGATCGACTCGTCGTCGGGGTGCGCGTGTACGAACAGGATCCGCTGGTCGGGTGCTGCCACGCCCGTCACTGTACGCGGCACACGGTTGTCGACTTGATACCGCGCCGACTGGCCCGGCGCGGCATCATGAGCGGATGGAGTATCCGGAACTTGCCGCGCGTACCCGTCGCTTCTCCTGTGGCGCCCCCCGGGCGATCGGCGTCGCGGCGGACGGCTCCCGCGTGGTGTTTCTGCGCTCCACCGGCCCGGAGGATCAGGCCGACCGGCTGCACGTCTTCGACGTGGCCGGCGGCACCGAACGCCTGGTCGCCGATCCGGCGACCCTGCTCGCCGACAGCGGTGACCTGCCGCCGGAGGAGCGGGCACTGCGCGAGCGGCTGCGGCTGTCCGTCTCGGGCATCGGCTCATACGCGATGGACCCGGCCGCGACGGTGGCCGCCTTCGCGGTGGCCGGCCGGCTGTTCCGGGCCGATCTGGTCACCGGTGCGGTCAGCGAGGTGCCCACGGCCGGGCCGGTGATCGATCCGCGGCCCGACCCGACCGGCAACCGGATCGCCTACGTGACCGCGGGCACGCTACGGGTGGCCGATCCGGCCGAGGTTCCGGCTCGCCCGGCGCAGCTCCGGGAGCCGGAATCCGCGGATCGGTTGATCGCCGGCGAGGAGGGGATCACCTGGGGTCTGGCCGAGTTCATCGCGGCCGAGGAGTTCGGCCGCTACCGGGGATACTGGTGGGCGCCGGACGGGCGGTCGATCCTCGCCGCCCGGGTGGACGAGACCCGGGTACCCCGGTGGACGCTGCACGACCCGGCCACTCCCGAGGCGCCCGCGCGCACCGTGGCATACCCGCACGCGGGCGCGCCCAACGCCGAGGTCACCCTGCACCTGCTCGACCTGGACGGCGGCTGGGTGGACGTGCACTGGGACCGGGAGACCTACCCGTACCTCGTGTCGGTGTCCTGGACCGAGCTGGGTGGCCCGCTGATCACCGTGCTGCGCCGGCTCCAGCAGCACGGGCTGGTGCTCGCCATCGACCCGCGTACCGGGGAGACCCAGGTACACGCGGAGCTGGCCGACCCGCGGTGGGTGGAGCCGATCCCCGGTACCCCGGCGTACCTCGGCGACGGGCGGGTACTGGTCGGCGGCGAGCTGGCCCACGACGGCTACGACGCCCGGTGCCTGTTCGCCGACGGGAGCCTGCTCACCCCGCCCACGCTGTACGTCCACCGGGTGGTCACCCGGCTGCACAACGGCGACCTGCTCGTCGAGGCGAGCGAGTCCGAGCCCAGCGAACAGCACCTGTACCAGGTCACCGCGCACGCGGGCGCGCCGGTGGTGGACGCGAAACGGCTCACCTCGGGCTCCGGCTGGCACACCGGTGCCGGCGGCGGCGGGACGACCGTGGTCGGCGCGCTGTCACTGGACCACCCGGGCGCGATCTGGACCGTGTACCGGGGCAGCGAGCAGGTCGGGGAGCTGACCAACCTGGCGGCGGCGCCGCCGTACCAGCCGAGGCCGGTCCTGGAGCGGGTCACCGACCGGCGGCTGCCCAGCGGCGTGCTGTACCCCCGCAACCACGTCACCGGCCGCAAGCTGCCGGTGCTCGTCGACATCTACGGCGGCCCCGGGCGCCAGCGGGTGATCGCCGCGCGGTCGCAGTGGCAGGAGCGGCAGTGGTGGGCCGACGCCGGGTTCGCCGTGGTGGTGGTGGACAACCGGGGTACCCCCGGGGTGTCGCCCAGCTTCGAGAAGGTGATCCACCGGCGGATGGCCGACGTGGTGCTCGGCGACCAGGTCGACGCGCTGCACGCGCTCGCCGGCAAGCATCCCGACCTGGACCTGTCCCGGGTCGCGATGCGAGGCTGGTCGTACGGCGGCTGGCTGGCCGCGCTGGCCGTGCTGCGCCGCCCGGACGTGTACCACGCCGCGATCGTCGGTGCACCGGTCACCGACTGGGCGCTCTACGACACCGCCTACACCGAGCGCTACCTGGGCCTGCCGAGCGACGGCTCCGACGTGTACGCCCACCACAACCTGGTGGAGTTGGCCGCCGAGCCGCCGGTACGCCCCGGCGACGCCCGGCCGATGCTGCTCATCCACGGCATGGTGGACGACAACGTGGTGGTCGCGCACACCCTGCGCCTGTCGGCGGCCCTGCTGCTCGCGGGACGGCCGCACTCGGTGATCCCGCTGCCCGGCGCCACCCACATGACCGCCGGTGGGATCGGCGAACGCCTGCTGCGCCTGGAACTCGACTTCATCCGCGACGCCCTGGGGAGCTGACATGGCCGACGTGCTGTCCGCTGACGAGCTGGCCACCGCGCTGTCCGCCCTGCCGGACTGGTCCGGCGACAGCAACGGGATCGAACGGTCGGTCACCGCGCCCTCGTTCCTGGCCGGGATCCGGCTGGTCGACGCGGTGGCCGAGGCCGCCGAGGTGGCCGATCACCATCCGGACATCGACATCCGTTGGCGTACCGTCACCTTCCGGCTGTCCACCCACTCGGTCGGCGGGGTGACCGACAAGGACCTCGCCCTGGCCCGGCGGATCGACGAGCTGGCCGAGCCCCGCTAATGTCTGCCAAATGACCGAGTTCGACGCGGCCGGCGCCGCGGTGGAAGCGGCTCTGGCGGCGGGGGCGCGGTACGCGGACGCGCGGGTGATGCACCGGCGTTACGAGTCGATGTCAGCGCGCAACGGTGAGGTCGAGGAGCTGACCCAGGACGAGGACGCCGGGCTGGGGGTACGTGCCCTGGTCGGCTCCGGCTGGGGCTTCTTCGCGGTACCCGAGCTGGACGGCGGGTCGGCTCGCCAGGCCGGCGAGCGGGCCGCCGCGATCGCGGCCGCCTCGGCCTCGGTCTCCGGACCCGCCGCCGACCTGCTGCCGATCCCGGTCAGCACGGCGTCGTGGGCCAGCGAGTGCCTGGTCGACCCGCTCGCGGTACCCCTGTCGGAGAAGGGTGACCTGCTCGTCGCCGCGACCAAGGAGATGCACCAGGGCGGTGCCGACATCGCCGAGGCGCTGTATCAGGTCTGGGACACCCGCAAGTGGTTCGTCTCGTCCGAGGGGCACCGGATCGACCAGCACATCCGCGAGTGCGGCGCGGGCATCTCGGCGACCACGATCGGCGAGGGCGAGACCCAGCGCCGCTCCTACCCGGCCTACCGCGGCCAGTACGGCACCCGCGGCTGGGAGCTGGTCAACGAGCTGGACCTGGCCGGGCACGCGGCCCGGGTGGCGGACGAGGCGCGGGCGCTGCTGACCGCACCGCCGTGCCCGTCCGGTACCACCGACCTGATCCTGGGCAGCGAGCAGATGGCCCTGCAGATCCACGAGTCGGTCGGACACGCCATCGAGCTGGACCGGATCCTGGGCTGGGAGGCCGCCTTCGCCGGTACCTCCTGGCTGGAGCTGGCCAAGCTGGGCAACCTGACCTACGGCTCCGAGCTGATGAACATCGCCATCGACCCGACCATCCCGGGGGCGCTGGGCTCGTTCGGCTTCGACGACGAGGGCACCCCCGCCGGCCGGCGCTACGCTGTCCACAATGGACAGTGGGTGGGCGTGCTCGCGGGGCGGGACTCGGCGACCGTGGCCGGGCTGGACTACGCGGGCAGCGTACGGTCCGACGGGTGGGCCCGGCTGCCGATGGTCCGGATGACCAACGTGGGGCTGGAGCCCGGCCCGCACACCTTCGACGAGATCATCGCGGCCACCGACGACGGCGTGTTCATGGACAACAACAGATCCTGGTCGATCGATGACAAGCGGCTGAACTTCCAGTTCGGCTGCGAGATCGGCTGGGAGGTGAAGAACGGCAAGCTCGGCCGGATGCTGCGCAACCCGACCTACACCGGGATCGGGCCGCAGTTCTGGCGGTCGATGGACATGCTGGCCGGCGACATCACCGCGTGGGGTACACCCAACTGCGGCAAGGGGCAACCCGGCCAGGTCGGCCACACCGGCCACGCCGCGGCGCCGGCTCGTTTCACGGGGGTACGGGTGGGGGTGCGCGGATGACCGAGTTGGATCTCGCCGCACAGGTGTTGGAGTGGGTACGGGTGATCAGCGGCCCGGGTACCGAGGCCGAGGTGCTCGTCGAGCGCCAGGCGCTGGCGTTGACCCGGTTCGCCAACTCGTACATCCACCAGAACGTCGCCGACACCGTCACCACGGTCCGGCTGCGGCTGCACCGGGAGGGGCGCACCGCTCTCGGCTCGACCACGCTCACCGTGACCGACGCGCTCAAGGATCTCGTCGAGCGGACCGTGGCCGCATCGCGGCACACCCCGGCCGATCCGGGTTGGCCCGGACTGGCCCCGCCGGAGCCGGTCGACAAGCCCGGTACCGTCGACGAGGACATCATCGCGGCCAGTCCGGCCGATCGCGCCTCCCGGGTACGTGCGTTCGTCGACGCCGCCGGCGGCCTGCCCACCGCCGGCTTCTGCAGCACGGCGTACACCACCGGGGCGTTCGGCAACTCCGCCGGGCAGGTCGCGCAGGGCGCGACCACCGGGGTCACCATGGACGGCATCGCCCGTACCGACAGTGCGGACGGGGTGGCCCGGCTGGCCGGCCCCCGACTGTCCGATGTGGACGGTGCGGTGCTCGGCGCCCGGGCGGCGGCCAAGGCGCTCGCCGGAGCCGACCCGATCGAGCTGCCGCCGGGCAGGTACGAGGTGGTGCTGGAGCCGACCGCGGTCGGTGACCTGCTGCTCTCGCTCGCCCTGTACGGCTTCAACGGCAAGGCCGTACACGAGCGCCGCTCGTTCGTCGAGGTCGGGGCGACCCAGTTCGACGAGCGGGTGACCCTGGTCGACGACCCGTCCGCGGGCTACCAGGTCGGCCAGCGCTTCGACCCGGAAGGCACCCCGAAACACCCGGTCACCCTGGTACGCGCCGGAGTCACCGAGGCGGTAGCGCACGACCGGCGTACCGCCAAGGTGGCCGGGGCGGAGTCGACCGGGCACGCGATCCCCGGCGGTAGCACCTGGGGTGCCCTGCCGATGAACCTCAACCTGCTGCCCGCGCCCGGCGACGACCCGGCCACCGAGGTGCCCGGGCCGGCCGCCGACTCGGCCGTGCTCGCACTCGTCGGGCAGGTCGAGCGCGGACTGCTGGTGACCGACCACTGGTACACCCGGGTGCTCGACCCGAGGACCCTGGTGATGACCGGACTCACCCGCAACGGCGTCTGGCTCATCGAGCACGGCGAGATCGTCCGGCCGGTGCGTAACCTCCGGTTCACCCAGTCTTACCCGGAAGCTCTGGGGCCGGGCGGTGTGCTCGGTGTCGGTACCCACCTCACGGTCGGGATCTCCGGCTGGGAGGCGGCCTGCTACGCCGCCCCCGCGCTGCGTCTCGCCGCCTGGAACTTCACCGGCGGCGCCTCCGGCTGAGATTCCGCGCTCGCCTCCGCGTAACGCACCGAGGCGGGCGGCGTCTGGACTGAGGAGCGCAGCGACGAGGGAAGACGTCGCCTTAAGAGCCTCGGTGCCGCGCGAGCGAAGGCGAGCGCCAAAATCACGGTGAGGTTGTGCACACTCTGGCCGGAGTGTGACGTGACGGCTTTCCCAGAACGCGGGAACGCGCCAGACTCCCTAGCGCGTGGCCGGTGCTTGGCTGGGCGTAACGTGTGCGGAGCACCACGCCTGCGTCAGCAGTCTCCGAGATAGATCAACATAAGCCCGTCAGGGAGCGAAACAACGATGACGACGACGGCAACGATGCCGGCCGCGCCCCGGCCGCGCGCCGATATTCCGGCGAAGACGTTGCGCACCGATCGGTGGTGGCTGGCCCCGCTGCTCACAGTCCTCGGCCTGACCGCCTGGGTGACCTACGCGGTGGTCCACGTGTACATGCAGAAGTGGTACTTCGCCCTCGGCGACCACTACCGCTACCTGACCCCGTTCTACTCGCCCTGTACCTCCACCGCGTGCGACCCGGAGGCCGCCGAGTTCGGTCGATTCACCCCGGCCAGTGTCCTGATCCCGTACGCCGCGCTCAGCCTGCCGTTCCTCGGGCTCTTCCGGCTCACCTGCTACTACTACCGGAAGGCGTACTACCGCAGCTTCTGGCTCTCCCCACCGGCGTGCGCGGTACCGGACGGGCACAAGCGCTACACCGGCGAGACCCGCTTCCCGCTGCTTTTCCAGAACGCCCACCGTTACGCGTTCTACGCCGCGGTGATCATCTCGCTGATCAACACGTGGGACGCGATCCGCTCCTTCTCCGGTACCCAGGGCTTCGGGCTGGGCCTGGGCAACCTGGTGCTGACCGCGAACGTCATCCTGCTCTGGGCGTACACCCTGTCCTGCCACTCCTGCCGGCACATCACCGGCGGGCGGCTCAAGCACTTCTCCCGGCACCCGCTGCGGTACCGCTTCTGGCTGTTCGTCTCGAAGCTGAACGCCCGGCACATGCTGCTGGCCTGGGTGACCCTGGGCACCCTGGCGTTGACCGACTTCTACGTGATGGCCGTGTCCGCGCACTGGATCTCCGACCTGCGGTTCATCGGCTGAGGATCGACTGACATGACTGAGCGACACACCTTCGACGTCGTGGTGATCGGGGCCGGCGGCGCCGGGCTGCGCGCCGCGATCGAGGCCCGGCTGGCCGGCAAGAAGACCGCGATCATCTCCAAGTCGCTGTTCGGCAAGGCGCACACGGTGATGGCCGAGGGCGGCGCGGCGGCCGCGATGGGCAACGTGAACAGCAACGACAACTGGATGGTGCATTTCCGGGACACCATGCGGGGCGGGAAGTTCCTGAACAACTTCCGGATGGCCGAGCTGCATGCCAAGGAGGCCCCGGACCGGGTCTGGGAGCTGGAGACCTACGGTGCGCTGTTCGACCGCACCAAGGACGGGAAGATCTCCCAGCGCAACTTCGGTGGGCACGAGTACCCGCGCCTGGCGCACGTCGGCGACCGTACCGGCCTGGAGCTGATCCGTACCCTGCAGCAGAAGATCGTCTCGCTCCAGCAGGAGGACTTCGCCGCCACCGGGGACTACCAGAGCGGCATCCAGGTGTTCGCCGAGTGCACGATCACCGAGCTGATCCTCGACGGCACCAAGGTGGCCGGCGCGTTCGGCTACTACCGGGAGAACGGCGAGTTCGTCCTCTTCGAGGCGCCGGCCATCGTGCTGGCCACCGGCGGGGTCGGCAAGAGCTACAAGGTCACCTCGAACTCCTGGGAGTACACCGGCGACGGGCACGCGCTCGCGCTGCGGGCCGGCGCCACGCTGATCAACATGGAGTTCCTCCAGTTCCACCCGACCGGCATGGTCTGGCCGCCCTCGGTCAAGGGCATCCTGGTCACCGAGTCGGTCCGCGGCGACGGCGGGATCCTGAAGAACTCCGACGGCAAGCGGTTCATGTTCGAATACGTCCCGGACGTCTTCCGCAAGCAGTACGCGGAGACCGAAGAGGAGGCGGACCGCTGGTACACCGATCCGGACAACAACCGGCGCCCGCCGGAGCTGCTGCCCCGCGATGAGGTCGCCCGGGCGATCAACAGCGAGGTCAAAGCCGGCCGGGGTACGCCAGCGGGCGGGGTATACCTGGACATCGCCTCCCGCCGTCCGGCCGAGTTCATCCTCAAGCGGCTTCCGTCGATGTACCACCAGTTCAAGGAGCTGGCCGACGTCGACATCACCAAGCAGCCGATGGAGATCGGACCGACCTGCCACTACGTGATGGGTGGCGTGGAGGTCGACCCGGACACCGGCGCCGCCGCCGGTACCGTCGAGGGTCTGTTCGCCGCCGGTGAGGTCTCCGGTGGCATGCACGGCTCCAACCGGCTGGGTGGCAACTCCCTCTCCGACCTCCTGGTCTTCGGCAAGCGGGCCGGCGAGTACGCCGCGCTGTACGCCGACGGCCTGGCCGCCCGCCCGGCGGTCGCCCAGGAGGCGATCGAGAGCGCGGTGGAGACCGCGCTCGCGCCGCTGACCCACGAGGGCGGGGAGAACCCGTACGTCGTCTGGAGCGACCTCCAGCAGGTCATGCAGGACCTGGTCGGGATCATCCGGCGCAAGGCCGAGCTGGAGGAGTCGCTCAAGCTGCTCGCCGACATCAAGGAGCGGATCAAGAACATGACCGCGCCCGGCGGCCGGCGGTTCAACCCGGGCTGGCACCTGGCGCTGGACCTGCGCAACATGTTGGTGGTCTCGGAGGCCACCGCGAAGGCGGCGCTGGAGCGGGAGGAGTCCCGCGGCGGCCACACCCGCGAGGACTTCCCGCAGATGGACCCCAATTGGCGGCAGGTCAATCTGGTCTGCTCGCTGACCTCGGCCGGCGACGTGGCGCTGACCCGCAAACCGGTACCGGCACTGCCACCGGAGCTGCTCGGCCTGTTCGAGCTGGCCGAGCTGAAGAAGTACATGACGGACCAGGAGCTGGCGTTGATCGACGAAGCGAAGCCCGAGTCGACCGGCCAGCCCGGTCAGCCCGCGAAGGACGGTGAATGATGGGCTCGGTACACCATTTCCGGGTCTGGCGCGGTGACCAGACTGGCGGCCAGCTGGAGGACTTCCAGGTCGAGGTCAACGAGGGCGAGGTCGTCCTCGACATCATCCACCGGCTGCAGGCCACCCAGGCGCCCGACCTCGCGGTGCGCTGGAACTGCAAGGCCGGCAAGTGCGGGTCCTGCTCGATGGAGATCAACGGCCAGCCGCGGCTGGGTTGCATGACCCGCATGTCCATCTTCGAGGAAGGGGAGACCGTCACGGTCACCCCGCTGCGTACCTTCCCGGTGATCCGCGACCTGGTCACCGACGTGTCCTTCAACTACGAGAAGGCCCGGGAGATGCCGGCGTTCTCCCCGCCGGCCGACCTCAAGCCCGGCGAGTACCGGATGCGGCAGGTCGACGTGGAGCGCTCGCAGGAGTTCCGCAAGTGCATCGAGTGCTTCCTCTGCCAGAACACCTGCCACGTGATCCGCGACCACGACGACAACAAGCCCGCGTTCGCCGGACCGCGCTTCTTCATCCGGGCCGCCGAGCTGGACATGCACCCCCTGGACGCGCGCTCGGACCGCGAGGAGTTCGCCGTCGAGGAGCAGGGCGTCGGATACTGCAACATCACCAAGTGCTGCACCGAGGTCTGCCCAGAGCACATCAAGATCACCGACAACGCGATCATCCCGATGAAGGAGCGGATCGTGGACAACCGGTACGACCCGCTGGTCTGGCTCGGCCGCAAGATCCTCCGGCGGGACCAGATCAAGACCTGAGCGACATCACAACGGGCCCGGCTGGCGCCGGGCCCGTCGTCATGTCATGCCATCAGCCGCTCCAGCGCCGCCACGATCGGCGCGTCGGCCGGCAGCCAGTCGACCGAGTAGAGCTGGTCCGGGGCCAGCCAGCGCAGCTCGGCGTGCTCCAACCGCTGCGGCTGCTGACCGGCGGCCAGCTTGGCGAGGTAGACCTTGAGGATTGCCCGGCCGTGCGCCAGCGGTACATCGGCGCCGACCCGTACCCCGACCTCGATCCGTACCGCCAGCTCCTCATCGCATTCCCGGACCAGCGCCTCGATCTCGGTCTCGCCCGGCTCGACCTTCCCGCCGGGAAACTCCCAACGTCCCGCCACCTCCGGCGGGTCGGCCCGGGCACAGGCCAGTACCCGGCCGTCCTCCACGATCGCGGCACCCACGATGATCCGCTGTATGGGCCGTTCGGTCTGCACGAGGCATCAGCCTGCCAGACAAAAGAAGAAATCGGTGTCCGGCACTGCCCTCTCCCGTACTAGATGACCAAAATGTGGCCGTGGACACGAAGTGGACACGCGACAACACTGGGGGCACAGACCACAACGGTATGGCGACGAATTGGCCACAAGCCGGCAACGACGCCAGGGGGGACGTGAGCCATGCGCGCCCGTCGACGGGACGAGTTGAACGCTGACTACCTGACGGATGCTCTCGCACTGCTCGCCGGTTGGAGCCGGGAGGGGCGGGAGATCAAACGTACCCTCCGGCTCGACGAAGCACAGCATGCCGCGCTGACCGAACGGGTCAAGGTGGTCGCCGATGCCCTCCAGTTGCGGCCCAGCATCCGACGCATCGAGGGATTTACGCAGATCAGAGTGGGTACGCCGACCGGCGCCCTCACCGCCGGCGAAGTAACCCTGGCCGCGCGCATCGAGGACGTCTACCGGTCGCTGCTCGCCGAATAGGCCACTCAGACGTTGAATCGGAACTCCACCACATCGCCGTCGCGCATCAGGTAGTCCTTGCCCTCGATCCGGGCCTTGCCGGCCGCCCGCGCGGCGGCCACCGAGCCGGCCGCGATCAGGTCGTCGTAGGAGACGATCTCCGCCTTGATGAAGCCGCGCTGGAAGTCCGAGTGGATCACGCCGGCCGCTTCCGGAGCAGTCGCACCCACCGGGATCGTCCACGCGCGCGCCTCCTTCGGCCCAGCGGTCAGGTAGGTCTGCAGGCCGAGGGTACGGAAGCCGACCCGGATCAGCTGGTGCAGCCCGGTTTCCGGCTGGCCGATCGACGCCAGCAGTTCGCGCGCCTCATCATCGGGCAGGTCGATCAACTCCGACTCGACCTTCGCGTCCATGAACACCGCCTCGGCCGGCGCGACCAGGGCCCGCAACTCGTCCAGGTATGCCTCGTTGGCCAGCTCGGCCTCGTCGACGTTGAAGACGTACAGGAACGGCTTGGTGGTCAGCAGGTGCAGCTCACGCAGCGCCTCGACGTCGATATCGGCGGCCTTCGCGCCGGTGTAGAGCGTCACGCCGTCGTTGAGCAGAGCACTCGCGGCGGCCGCCGCGGCGGCGACGCCCGCCCGGTCCTTGCGCAGTTTGGCTTCCTTCGCCAGCCGGGGCAGCGCCTTGTCCAGCGTCTGCAGGTCGGCCAGGATCAGCTCGGTGTTGATCGTCTCGATGTCGTCGGCCGGCGAGACCTTCCCCTCGACGTGTACCACGTTGGGATCCGAGAAGGCCCGGACCACCTGGCAGATCGCGCTCGCGTCGCGGATGTTCGCGAGGAAGGCGTTACCCCGCCCCTGACCCTTGCTCGCCCCGCGCACCAGCCCGGCGATGTCCACGAAGCTGACCGGCGCCGGCACGATCTTCTGTGAGTCGAACAGCTCGGCGAGCCGGGCCAGCCGGGGATCGGGCAGCCCGACCACGCCCACGTTGGGCTCGATGGTGGCGAACGGGTAGTTCGCGGCCAGCACGTCGTTCTTGGTCAGCGCGTTGAACAGGGTGCTCTTGCCGACGTTGGGCAGGCCGACGATCCCGATGGTGAGACTCACGGAGTACCAGCTTACGCAGCGGCCTCAGAGACCGAGCACACGACGGAGGCCGCGATCCACCTCCCGCAGGATCCCGTCGGGTAGCTCGCCCGCGGGCCCAGCGAGCTCGGCCCGGTTGAGCGTGACCAGAGCCGTCACGTTGACGACCGAGTCACGCGGCAGCCCGGTCGCGACGGCCGGCAGAAACACGTTGCCCGGCATCGCGGCGAGAGCGGTGTTCGAGGTGACCACAGCGGCGATGGCGGTCGCCAGCCGGCTCTCGTTGTATGGCGCGGACTGCACTATGAGGACCGGCCGCCGCTTCGCCGGGCGGCTACCGGTAGCCGCGCCGAGGTCCACGCAGTAGATGCCGCCCCGGCGGATCACCACTCACCCTCGTCGGTCGCGAGGCGACGACGGCTGGCCGCGACAGCCAGCTCGGTGGACTCGTCGGCACCGACCAGGTCAACGGCGGCGTTGATCCGGTGTATCCACGAATCCGCGTCGAGCACCTCGAAGTAGCTCTGCACCGCCCGGGCGAAGAACTCCGAGCGGCTTACCCCGAGCGCGGCCGCACGCTCGTCGACCTGCCGGAACGTCTCGTCCGGGATGGATATCGCGGTCTTCATGCGACGAGTATAACCGGGTATAACCACTCCGGGCAGCCCGGCTCCGATCACGGGGGCCACTCTGTCGGACCGGCCGGGTAAGGTCCGGTCAACGGGAGGCGGTGAGGCATGCGACGGCTACGGGCACGCCGGGAGTGGCAGTTCTTCACGATCCTGCACCGGGCCGATCTCCGCCTGGCCTTCGCCTGGTGGTCCGTGCTGCTCGCCCGGGGCATACTGCCCGCGGTGTTCGCGATCGCCACCGGGGTGCTGGTCGGGGCGGTCCAGGCCGGTCACGACCTGACCTGGCCGCTCACCCTGACCGGCGCGGTGTTCCTCGCCCTCCAGGTGCTCAGCCCGATCCACACCTCGATCAGCACCAACCTGGGCGACCGGACGGCCGCCTGGCTCAACGACCGGCTGGCCGCCGCGTGCCTCGGCCCGCCGGGCCTGGCCCACCTGGAGGATCAGGAGCTGACCGCCGACCTCACCGTGGCGCGCGACTTCGACCTGGGCATCCAGGGGCCGCCGCTGGCGATCTCGATGGACTTCATCGCGGGCGGCCTGATCGAGATGCTCGGCGGGCTCAGCTCCGCGGTGGTGCTGGCCGCGTTCCGGTGGTGGGCGCCGATCGCGCTGGCCGGTGCCTGGCTGGCCACCCACTGGCTGCTGCGGGAGAGCGGGGTCTGGAAAGACCGCAACACCGCGGAGGTACGGACGGCCCAGCGCGACTCGGACTACGCCTACCGGATCGCGGTCGACCCGCCGGCAGCCAAGGAGCTGCGCCTGTTCGGGTTGGCCGGCTGGACGGTTGAGCGGTTCATCGCCCGCCGCACCCGGCTGCACGAGCTGCAATACCGGGCCACCCGGCTGCGCGAGAAGCCGGTGCTGTGGAGCCTGCTGCTGGTACTGGCCGGAAACGTCCTGGTGTTCTGGGCGCTGGCCGCGGCGGCCATGGACGGGCTCGGACTCGGCTCCGTGGTGGTCTACGCCCAGGCAGCCGTGGGCACCAGCATGATCGCCTTCGGCGGGCTCAACTGGGCGCTGGACAGCGCCGCCGCGCCGGTCGCCGCCGTACTGCGCCTGGACGCGGCGATGGCGTCGGTAGGCGGGCTGACCGAGACGGCCGATCCGCAGGCGGCCACCGGCAAGCCGGCCGAGGAGATCCGCTTCCGCGGGGTCACCTTCGCCTACCCGGGCACCGACCTGCCCATCCTGGAGCGCTTCGACCTGACCATTCCGGCCGGGTCCTCGCTGGCCATCGTGGGGCGTAACGGCGCCGGCAAGACCACCCTCGCCAAGCTGTTGTGCCGGTTCTACGATCCGCGGTCCGGTGCGATCGAGGTCGACGGCGTCGACCTGCGCCAGCTCGACCTCGCCGGCTGGCGGAGCCGGGTCACCGCGGTGTTCCAGGACTTCACCCGCTTCGAGCTGACGCTGCGCGAGAACGTCGCGCCGGGCGGGGCACCCGACCAGGTGATCCGCGCGGCGCTGGCCGAGGCGGGCGCGACCGACCTGGCCGACCTGGACACGGTGCTGGCCCGGGGTTATGAGGGCGGCACCGACCTGTCCGGCGGGCAGTGGCAGCGGATCGCGCTGGCCCGCGCGCTGTGCGCGGTACGGCAGGGTGCGGGCGTGGTGCTGCTCGACGAGCCGACCGCACAGCTCGACGTACGAGGTGAAGCGGAGATATTCGAGCGGATCCTGGCCGCCACCCGGGAGTGCACCACGATCCTGGTCTCCCACCGGTTCTCCACGGTCCGGCACGCCGACCGGATCTGCGTGGTGGAGGCCGGGAAGGTGGTCGAGCTGGGGTCGCACGACGAGCTGATCGCGCTCGACGGGCGCTACCGGGAGATGTTCGACCTGCAGGCCCAGCCGTTCAGCGTCATCGAGGGCGAGGAGGAGGTTGAGCACGATGTCCTCATCTGAGCCGGCGGCCGACCGGCGCCTCGACGAGCTGCCCCCGGCGCTCTCCTCGATGTGGCGGCTGTGCCGGCTGGGGTACCGGCACGAGCCCAGGCTGCTCATCGCGGCGTTCCTGTTGGCGTTGCTGGCCGCGTTGCCGGACGCGCTGATCGCGGTGTGGCTGAAGTTGCTCGGCGAGGGCGTACTGCACCGGGACCGGGGGCTGCTGCTCGCCGCCGCCCTGGGCCTGGCCGGCTCGACCGCGGCCACCTGGTTCCTGCGCACCGTCAGCGTCCGGGTCCAGCGGCGGTTCCGGGACAAGGTGACCATCGCGCTGGAGAGCCACGTCGCCCGGCTCCAGGCCTCGGTCGCGACCATCGCCCACCAGGAGCGCCCGGAGCTGCTCGACCGCCTGGCGGTGCTGCGCGACCAGGTGTTCGTCCTCGACCACATGTACATGTCGGTGTTCACCACCGCCGGCTGGATCCTGCGCCTCGCGGTCACCGTGGCCCTGCTGATGTCGGTGCACCCGGCGCTGGCGCTGCTCGCCCTCTGCGCGCTGCCGACGGTGCTCACCTCCAGCTGGCGACCGGCCGTCGAGCGTACCGCGGAGGAGCGGGGCGCCCCGGCCAACCGGCTGGCCCGGCACCTGTTCGTCATGTCGACGACCGCCGCGCCGGGCAAGGAGGTCCGGCTCACCGGGCTCGGCCCCCGGCTGGTCCGGCAGCGGCGCACCGAGTGGGAGCGCTGGTACGCCCTGGTGTCCCGGGCCCGCTGGGGCAGCGCGATCTGGCACACGCTCGCCTGGGCGGTGTTCGGCGCCGGATACGTGGGGGCGATCGTCTTCGTCGCCTCCGGGCTGCACGCGCCCCCGGGCGACGTGCTGCTGGTCCTGGCCGCCGGGGCCCGGCTCTCCGCCTACCTCAGCGCGACGGTCGGGGAGATCGGGTTCCTGCGCGGCATCTGGATGGACGGCTCGCGCCGGTTGGCCTGGCTGGAGGACTACGTCGCCGCGTTGGTCGCGCCGGCCGACCTGCCGGTCCCCGAGCGGCTGACCCGGGGGATCCGCTTCGAGCACGTCTCGTTCGCCTACCCGGGCACCGACCGGCTGGTACTCAACGACGTGAACCTCGATCTGCCGGCCGATACCGTGATCGCGATCGTCGGCGAGAACGGCGCCGGCAAGTCCACCCTCGTCAAGCTGATCTGCAAGCTCTACGCACCGACGGCCGGGCGGATCCTGGTGGACGGCGTCGACCTGGCCCGCCTGCCCGCCGAGGAGTGGCGCTCCCGGCTGGCCGGAGCGTTCCAGGACTTCTTCCGGTTCGAGCTGCCCGCCCGGCAGTCGGTCGGGCTCGGGGACGTACCCCGGGTCGACGACGAGCCAGCCGTACGCACCGCGGTCGACCGGGCCGGGGCAGGGGATGTGGTCGACCGGCTGAGCAACGGCCTGGACACCCAGCTCGGGCCGACCTGGCCGGACGGGGTGGAGGTGTCGTTCGGGCAGTGGCAGAAGCTGGCGCTGGCCCGGGGATTCATGCGCGACGAGCCGCTGCTGCTCGTACTCGACGAGCCGACCGCCGCGCTGGACGCGCAGACCGAGCACGCGCTGTTCGACCGCTACGCCGCCGCGCTGAAGAACGCCTCCGACGGGTCCAACGGGCGGATCAGCATCCTGGTCTCCCACCGGTTCTCCACCGTCCGGATGGCCGACCACATCGTCGTGCTCGATGGAGCCAGGGTGGTCGAGACCGGCAGCCACGACGAGCTGATGGCGGCCGGCGGCAGCTACGCGGAGCTTTACCTGATCCAGGCCGCTGCTTATCGATAACTCCAAGGGTGACGCCGCTCCGTCCAGCCGCCCGCTACGATTCGGTTGGTCAAGCGTGAGTCCGTGAGGATCTGCATGAAACCCCTTGGGCCCAGCGACCCGACGAGTGTCGCGTCGTACCGTCTGCTCGGCGTGCTGGGAGGCGGCGGGATGGGTCGGGTCTACCTCGGCCAGTCTCCGGCCGGCCGGCGGCTGGCCATCAAGGTCGTCCGGGTCGACCTGGCCGAGGAACCGACCTTCCGTCGCCGCTTCGCTCACGAGATCGCCGCGGTGCAGACGGTCAATCCGCTGTTCACCGCGACGATCGTGGACGCCGACCCGGACGCCGACCCGCCGTGGCTGGCCACCACCTACATCGACGGGCCCAACCTGCGCGACTGGGTCACCGACCATGGACCGCTCGCCCCCGGGGCGGTACTCCTGCTGGCCGCCGGGCTGGCCGAGGCGCTCGCCTCGTTCCACCGCACCGGGCTGGTACACCGCGATCTGAAGCCGAGCAACGTGCTGCTCGACGAGACCGGGCCGCGGATCATCGACTTCGGGATCGCGGTCGCCTCGGGCGCGACCCGGCTGACCGTCAGCCTGGTCGGTACCCCCTCGTATCTGGCACCCGAGCTGATCGGCGGCGGCGAGCCGAGCCCGGCCAGCGACGTGTTCTCGCTCGGGGCCACTCTGGTGTTCGCCGCCACCGGGGTGCCGCTGGTCCGCGACGGCACGATATTCCAGCAGTTCGTCCAGATCTCCACCGGCCGGTTCGACCTCTCGCTGTTACCCCGGGAGCTGCGCCCGATCATCGTGCGCTGCCTGAGCCGGCGCCCCCGGGACCGGCCCACCGCCGAGGAACTGGCCCGCATCCTGGTCGGCACCGGGATCTCCATACCCGGACCGGACTGGTACGGCTCCGCCCCCGCCCTGCCGGCCAAGGTCGGCTCGCTGGGCGGCCACCGGTTGTCGCGCCGGCAGGCGCTACGGGTCGGTGCCGCGGTCGGGATCGCGGTTGCCGGTGGCGGACTCGCGGTGGCGACCTTCGAGCGAGCCGGGCCGGCCGACGCGCGGACCCGGGGAGGAACGATCCTGTGGCAGCTCGGCTCCGGTGCGCCAGCGGACTCGCCGCCCAGGTTGCCCGGCGACGAACACCTGATCGTCCATCGCGACACCCTGCTCATCTTCGCGGCCGGATCGCGGGTGACCGCGGTCGATCGGCGGGGCGACCCGCGGTGGAGCCGGGACCTTGCCGGCGGCTCGGTCGGGCTGCGCCGCTGGGGGGACGCCGTGCTGGCCAACAGCGCCAGCCACGCCTGGTTGCTGGACCCGGACACGGGCCGACCGCTGTTCCTGGCCGACCCGGTGGTCACGGAACGGGCCGCCGCGCCCGGCGGCGCGGTGGAGCTGCGCCGGATCGCGCTCTCGGGCACCCGCGCGTTCCTCGACCTGACCAGTGCGACCGTCGCGATCGACCGGGCCGGCCGGGTGCTCTGGCGGGAGCCACGGCTGGCCCAGCCGGACGGCCTGCCCAAACCGCCCGGCACCCCGCTCGCGGCCGATGCCGCCTGGCTGGTGGCGCAGGACACGGTGCCGCAGGACGCGGCGGGCCAGACCGCTCAGGTCAGCCTCGTCGACCCGGCGACCGGGACGGTCCGCTGGTCGATCCGTCATCCGATCACGCACGACGATCGGGCAGGTCCCCGGGACGGTTCGCATCCGGAAGAGCCGCCACCGGACGGCGGGTCGGGTGGTGGGCCACGGCGGCCGCCGCCAGAGCCGGCCTGGCAGATGTCAGAGGCGCGGATCGGCAACGGGTTGGTCGCGCTGCGTGATGTCGAGGACTTCCAGGTGGTACGGGTGTCGGACGGGAGCACCGTCTGGCATCGGAAGTCGGAGAAGCCCGTCGTCACCGTCGAGCTGACCGACGATCTCCTCCTGGTCGCGGCCGACCAGCTGTACGCATACAACGTCGGTACCGGGGAGCCGTTGTGGCAGGCGCAGGCCCGAGGGGCACGGCTCGCGCTCGCGCCGGACCGGCCGCTCATCGTCGCGACCGGCGACGACGGGGTCATGGCGCTGGACCGCAGCGGTCACAAGCGTTGGCAGACGCGGTGGCCGGCGTCGCTGGCCTCCGCCAGGCCGGACCGGGTGAGCATCGAGGACGGGGTGGTGTACGTGACCTTCCATCCCGCACCCGACCAGCACGACACGTTGGACGTCGCCGTGGTCGCCATCGCCCTGGACTGAGCTGACCATCCGAGTGGCAGAGCGTTGACGGACCCTCCCGCACCGGCCCGAACGGCGTTCCGTCCCGACCGGGCCACCGTCTCCCGGGCGACGTACACCAGCAACGCGTACCGGACGTCGTCGCAGTCGGCGCTGGACCGGGCGGGGGCGTGATGCCCGGGTACCGGCGGGTGGAGCAGGTGATGGGTACGGCGGTCAGCCTGCTCATCGCCGACCCGCTGCCCGACCCGACGCTGGCGAAGCTCGGCGACCAGGTGTTCGGCTGGCTGCACGAGGTCGACGCGCGGTTCAGCACCTACCAGCCGGACAGCGAGGTGAACCGGCTGGACCGGGGTGAGCTGGACCGGGCCGGCTGCTCGGCCGACCTGCGGGCGGTCCTGGACGTGTGCGGCGACCTGTGGCGGGAGACCGACGGGTACTTCGACGCGTATGCCACCGGGCGGCTGGACCCGTCCGGGTACGTGAAGGGCTGGTCGGTACAGGTCGCGTCGGACCGGCTGGTCGAGGCGGGTTCGGTGCACCACTGCCTGAACGCGGGCGGGGACGTCCGGATGCGCGGCCGGCCGGCACCCGGCCAGGAGTGGCAGGTGGGCATCCGGCACCCGTGGGAGGCGGACAAGCTCTGCTGGGTCCTCGCCGGTACCGACTTCGGGGTGGCCACCTCGGGCACGTACGAGCGGGGATGTCACGTGGTCGACCCGTACCGGGGAAAGCCGGCCACCGCACTGCGCTCGGTGACCGTGGTCGGGCCGGACCTCGGGCTGGCCGACGCGTACGCGACCGCCGCGCTCGCGATGGGCCTGGCCGGGCTGGACTGGCTGGCCGGGCGGTCCGGGTACGAGTGCGCGGTGGTCACCGGGGACGGGCTCAGCTTCCGCTCCGCCGGCCTGCCGGTGGTGACTCCGCAGCCGGCGTGAGCCCGCCTTCGCTAACCGGAGATCCGCCGGTGGCTACCGTGCCGCCGAGCCGTCGGAGATCGACCTGAGCGCACCGAGGACCGCGCCCAGCTCGGCGACCAGCCCGGTGAGCGTGGTGGAATCCGCCCCGACGGTGACCGAGCGCAGCTCGTCCGGCTTGGGCAGCCGCTCGACGATCTCCGGCAGCGCCGCGATCAGCTTCGCCTGCACGTTCCAGGGAGACTGATCATTGTCGATGGCTGCCTGGAGTCGGGCGCGCTCCAGGTCCAGCAGCGCTCCGGAGTGCTCGGACTCGACCCGGGACCGGACCATGGCCAGCTCGGCGTCGAGGGCCTGCTGCTTGAGGGCGTACTCCTGCTCGATGCGCAGCCGTTCGATCTCGGTCTGCTCGGCGTGCCGCTCCCGCTCCAGGCGCAGCGTGTGCAGGGTGGTCTCGTTGTGCACCTCGGCCAGGCGCCGGGCGTCCTCCTGCTCGCGCTCGGCCCGGCGGAGCCGCTCATCGGTCTGCCGGTCGAAGTCGCGCGCCTCGTTCTTCCCGCGCAGCTCGGCCAGTTCCCGCTCGGTCTCCATCCGCTGGGCCTCCCGGGACCGTCCGGCGGTCATCTCCCGCTCCGCGATCACCTCCTCGGCGGCCAGCTCGGCGAGCCGGGCGAGCTGGCTCTGCTCGGCGCGGTACGGCTTCTGCAGGTTCTCCCAGAGCCGCGACGAGCTGACCACCGCCTCCTTGATCTGTACCGTGACGATGCGCAACCCGAGCCCGGTGTCGCTGCCGCCCTCGCCCTCGGCCACCCCGCGCAGCCGGGCGGTCAGCTCCTCGATGATCGGCTGCTTGTCGCTGAGCACCTCGTGCACGCCCATGGTGGCGACCTTGTCCTTGACGGCCGCCTCGGCCTGCTCCTTCAGCTGCAGGTTGACCAGGCGCATCGGGTCCACCGGATCGCTGAAGTCGAGCTTGCGGTACGCGATCGAGAAGTCCTGGATGATCCACTGCACGTACGCCTGGACCAGCAGCCCCTGCAACTCCCGGCAGATACAGAAGGCGCTGATCAGGATCGTCTGCATGGCGCCGGGCACGACGAGATACGAGTCGGTGGTCGGGTTGTACCGGAAGGACACCCCGAGCCCCACGTGCAGCGGCTCCTGTCGGCCCCGCCGGGTGTGCACGACGAACGCGTTCGGCGGTACCACCACGGTCTTCCACCGGCCGAACCCGGTCACCCGGACGTCGACAGCGCTGGATACCGGCGGGGGCGGGGGTACCAGCTCGGCCCGGGCGCGCTTGGTCATCCGGCCGGGCGCCGGCGCGGCCGCCATCGGCGGTGGCGGCGGGAATGCGCCCGCCGCGGCCGGCGACGGGGCGGCCTTGGACCGCAGATCCTGCTCCAACTGGGCCTGCTGGGCGACGACCTGGTCCAGGTAGGTGTTGCGGGTATCGGTGGACATCGCGCCCTCGCTTCTCGATCCGGTAGCGCTGGGACAACCTCACAATCTTGCCGGTCCTGTCAAGGTGGCGCGGCAACCAACCGGTGGGTCGCTGGCCGCGCAGACTCTCCGGTCGTACCGTCCGGTGCATGGATCAACGGGCTTCCTTCGACCTCACCGTGCACTACGACGCCTTCCCGCGGGTGGAGGAGCAGTTCCAAGCCGCGCTGGATGAAAGCCTGCACCCGCGGGGTCCTGAACTGCTCTATGACCTGGTGAGCGGGTTCGGCCTGCCGGCTGGAAGCCGGGTCGTCGATGTCGGCTGCGGCGAGGGCGGGCACTCGCTGCGGTTGGCCGAGCGGTTCGGGTTGCGGGTCTGCGGCGTTGACCCGGTCCAGCGCCATGTCGACATCGCGACCGACGAACTGCGCGCCGCGGCCGCGACCAGGCCCCAACTCCAGCAGCAGGTGAGGTTCATCCTCGGTACCGCCGAGCAACTGCCCTTCGATGAGGCCACGGTCGATCTCGTCTGGTGTCGTGACGTGCTGGTCCACGTGGCCGACCTTGATCGCGCCTACGCCGAGTTCCGTCGGGTCCTGCGCCCCGGTGGCCGCGCGCTGGTCTACCAGATGTTCGGCACCGACCGTCTGGAACCCCGTGAGGCCGCAGCGCTGTTCACCGCCATGGGCGTCGTGCCGTCCAGTACCGACCCGCACCGCACTGAGCAGGCCATCGCCGCCGCGGGGCTGCGCATCGACGACTGTCTGGAACTGGGTACCGAGTGGGGTGAGTACGCCGAGGAGAATCACGGCACCGCCGGGCGCAAACTCCTCCACGCTGCCCGGCTCCTGCGCGACCCGCGGCGATACACCTCCCGCTACGGTTCGTCCGCCTACGACATCATGCTGGGTGACTGCCTGTGGCACGTCTACCGCATGATCGGCAAACTGAACCCGCGCATATACGTCTGTTCGAGGAGCACCTGACCGACGCCGCGGTCCTATTCAGTCCGGGCCCGGCTCCTATCACACAGCCACGTCCGATTTCCGCGAGCCTCCGGCCCGTACCCGAGGCAGGATCGAAGGCGTGGAACTGGATTTCGAGCGGTGCTACCGGGCCGTGGACAGCCGGGACCGGCGGTTCGACGGCTGGTTCGTGACCGCTGTGACATCGACGCACATCTACTGCCGCCCGTCCTGCCCGGCGATCACGCCCAAGCGGAGCAACGTCCGGTTCTACCCGTCGGCCGCCGCCGCGCAGCGCGGCGGGTTCCGGGCCTGCCGGCGTTGCCGGCCGGACGCCGCGCCGGGCTCGCCGGAGTGGGATGTCCGGGCCGACGTGGTGGGTCGGGCGATGCGCCTGATCGGCGACGGGGTGGTCGACCGGGAGGGGGTACCGGGGTTGGCGGCCCGGCTCGGATACACCGACCGGCACCTGCACCGGATGCTCACCGCCGAGCTGGGCGCCGGGCCGCTCGCGCTGGCCCGGGCACAGCGCGCGCAGACCGCCCGGATCCTGATCGAGTCGACCGACCTCGGGCTCGGCGAGATCGCGTTCGCGGCCGGGTTCGGCTCGATCCGGCAGTTCAACGAGACGCTCCGCGAGGTGTTCGCGGTATCCCCGTCGGCGCTTCGCGAGGCGGCCCACCGCACGCCTGACGGCGCGCCCGGCGCGTTGACGCTGCGGCTGGCCTACCGGCCGCCGCTGCACGCCGGTGCGCTGCTGGAGTTCCTCGCCGCGCGGGCCGTCCCGGGCATGGAGGAGGCCGACGCGACAAGCTATTCCCGGGCCTTGCGGCTGCCGCACGGCACCGCATCGGTCACCCTCACCCCACTCGACGGGTACGTCTGCGCCGCGCTCCAGCTGACCGATCTGCGTGACCTGGCTCCCGCGGTGGCCCGCTGCCGGCGCCTGCTCGACCTGGACGCCGACCCGGTGGCCGTGGACGAGACGCTCTCCGCCGACCCGGTGCTGGAACCGTTGGTACGTAAGGAACCCGGTGTCCGGGTGCCGCGCGCGGTGGACGGGTTCGAGATCGCGGTACGGGCCGTGGTCGGGCAGCAGGTCTCCGTATCCGGAGCCCGGAAAGTGTTGCGCCGCCTCATCCCGCACGGCGGCGGGCTGGTCCCGTTCCCCGATGCGGCCACCGTCGCGGAGCTGCCGGAGGAGGCGTTCGCGATGCCGGCCGCCCGCCGGGAGACGATCCGTACCCTGGCCCGGGCGGTCGCCGGTGGTGAGCTGGTGCTCGACGAGGGCGCCGACCGTACCGATGCCGAACAGGCCCTGCGCGCGATCCCCGGTATCGGCCAGTGGACGGCCGGCTATGTCGCGATGCGCGCGCTCGGCGACCCGGACGCGTTCCTCCCCACCGACCTCGCGGTCCGCCGCGCGGCTGGTCGGCTCGGCCTGCCGGCCGACCCGACCAAGCTGACCGAGTACGCCCAGCGCTGGCGACCCTGGCGCGCGTACGCCCTGCTACGACTCTGGAGAAGCTGATGGAATCGAGAACGATCACCACGCCGCTGGGCCCGTTCACCATCCTGGGCCGGGACTCGGCGGTACTCGCGGCCGGGTTCACCGCTGACGAAGGGCAGCTGCTGCCGCTCGTACCCCCGGGACTGCGGGCGCCTGGCGACGCGGACCTGGACCTGGCCGCGAAGGCCGTCGAAGCGTATTTCGACGGTGACCTGACCGCGCTGGACACGGTGCGGGTCGAGCAGCACGGCGGCCCGTTCCACACCGAGGCCTGGGCGGCGCTGCGGACGGTACCGGCCGGCGCTCCGGTCAGCTACACCGATCTGGCAGTCCGGGCCGGGCGGCCGGCAGCGGTCCGCGCGGTGGCCCAGGCGTGCGCCCGCAACACGGCGGCGCTGTTCGTCCCCTGTCACCGGGTGGTACGGACCGACGGCACTCTCGGTGGTTACCGCTGGGGCGTCGAAATCAAGCACCATCTGCTGGATTTCGAGGCCAAGTTCACGGTAAACCGGTCGTAAAGCGTCGGACCGGTTGGCTACCTTCGGAAGGTGACCCTCGCCCGGAGACACTCGCTGAAGAACCTCCTGCGGCTCTGGTCGTACATCCGGAAATACTCGTTCACGATGTCCTGGATGCTGGTGGCGGCGGCCGCCGGCACCGGCGTCGGCCTGCTCATCCCGCTGCTCATCCGCCGGGTCATCGACGGCCCGGTGCAGCACCACCAGCCCGGTGGCCTCCTGGTGTTGGGTCTGCTGGCGCTGCTGCTCGGTCTGGTCGAGGCAGGCCTGACCTTCCTGCGCCGGTGGGTGCAGTCCAGCCTCGCGCTGGACATGGAATACCGGATCCGCGCCGATCTCTACGCGCACCTTCAGCGGCTGCCGGTCGCCTTCCACGACCGGTGGCAGATCGGCCAGCTGCTGTCCCGGCTCACCACTGATCTGGGAGTGATCCGGCGGTTCGTCTCGTTCGGCCTCATCTTCCTGATAGTGAACACCGCCACCTACCTCACCGTGGTGGCGCTGCTGCTGCACCTCTACTGGCCGCTCGGGCTGGTCGTGGCGGTCAGCGCGGTGCCGCTGTTCCTGTTCTCCCGCAAGTTCACCCACCACTACCTGGCCACCTCCCGCCGGCAGCAGGACCAGCAGGGCGACGTGGCCGACCTGGTCGAGGAGTCGGCGCAGGGGATCCGGACGATCAAGTCGTTCGGCCGGGCGCCGCACATGTCGCGCCGCTTCGAGCGGGCCGCGCGTACCCTGCACGACACCGGCGTGGCCAAGGCCCGGCTGCTCGCCCGCACCTGGGCCGAGTTCGACACGGTACCCAACGTCACGCTCGCGATCGTGCTGGTCGGCGGGGCCTACGCGGTAGCCGTGGGCGAGCTGACCGTGGGCGGGCTGGTCGCCTTCGTCTCGTTGCAGCTGATGCTGGTCTGGCCGATCGACTCGCTCGGCTGGATCATCGCCAACGGCCAGGAGGCGATGACCGCGGCCGACCGGATCTACGAGGTCTTCGACCAACAGCCGTCCATTGTGGACAGTCCCGATGCGGTGGCGCTGCCGCCCGGGAAGGCGGTCGGGCGTCGCGAGCCGGCACTTGGGCCGGATCGGCAAGGCGGCGCGCGTCGCGAGCCGGCACTTGGGCCGGATCGGCAAGGCGGCGCTCAACTGCGCTTCGACGGCGTACAGTTCCGCTACTCCGACGCCGACCAGCCGGTACTTCGCCGGATCGACCTCGACGTGGCACCCGGCGAGACGATCGCCATCATCGGGGTGACCGGCTCCGGCAAGACCTCCCTGGTGTCACTGGTACCCCGGCTCTACGACGTGACCGGTGGCCGGATCACCCTGGACGGCCGGGACATCCGTGAGCTGACGCTGGACAGCCTGCGCGCGGCGGTCGGGGTCGCCTTCGAGGAGGCGACGCTGTTCTCCATGTCGGTACGGGAGAACCTCACCCTGGGCCGGCCCGACGCCACGGACGAGGAGATCGCCGAGGCGCTCGCGGTGGCCCAGGCCGAGTTCGTCTACGAGCTGCCGTGGGGGCTGGACACCCGGGTCGGTGAGCAGGGGCTGTCGCTCTCCGGCGGGCAGCGGCAGCGGCTCGCGCTGGCCCGGGCGGTGCTCGGCAAGCCGCGGGTACTCGTGCTCGACGATCCGCTCTCCGCGCTGGACGTCCACACCGAGGCGCTGGTCGAGGAGGCGCTGGCCCGGGTGCTGCGCGGGACGACCGCGCTGGTGGTTGTCCACCGCCCGTCGACCGTCGCGCTGGCCGACCGGGTGGCCCTGCTCTCCGACGGCGAGATCGTGGCCGTGGGTACCCACTCGGAGCTGCTCGCCACGGTTCCGGAATACCGTGCGGTGCTGTCCGCCTCGGCCGACTCCGACCTGGAGGAGGTGTCCTCATGACCGAGTTAGCTGGCGCTCGCTGCGCTCGCGCGGGTCATCCGCCCTTCGGCCGGCTGCGGGCGGCGGGCGGATGACCGTCGACGTCGAAGCGTGGCGCGGACGGGCCGCCGAGGAGGACGCTGAGCGGACCGCGGCCGAAGGCGGCTCGGCGGTACGCCTGCGGGCCGGCTCCCGGGCTCTGCTCGGCTCGCTGCTGCGCCCGCACCGGCAGGTCCTGTTCGTGATCGTGGTGCTGCTGCTGGTCCAGAGCGGTGCCGAGATGGCCGGGCCCTACCTGGTCAAGCTCGGCATCGACAGCGGCATCCCGCCGCTGCGCCAACACCGCGACTTCACCGTGCTCGCCGTTGTCGCGGTCGCCTTCGCGCTCTCCGCCATCGCCGCCTACATCGGCAAGCGCGGCTTCGTCACGCTCTCCGGCCGGGTCGGCCAGGCCGTCCTCTTCGATCTGAGAAACCGGGTGTACCAACACTTCCAGCGGCTGTCCATCGGCTTCCACGAGCGGTACACCTCGGGCCGGGTGATCTCCCGGCTGACCAGCGACATGGACTCGATCTCCGAGCTGTTCGACGGCGGCATCGAGGATCTGGTGCTGTCTGCACTGTCGGTGATCAGCGTGGCGGTGGTCCTGCTCTGGCTGGACCTGCCGCTGGCACTGGTGACCCTGGTGTCGTTCCCCGCGCTGCTCTGGCTGTCCCGCTGGTTCCAGCGCTCCTCGGCGCTGGCCTACCGGCGCACCCGGGAAGCCATCGCGCTGGTCATCGTGCACTTCGTCGAGTCGATGAGCGGGATCCGGGCGGTCCAGGCGTTCCGCCGGGAGCCGCGCAACGAGGAGATCTTCGAGGCCGTCAACGACAACTACCGGCGGGCCAACCTGCGCGCCTTCCGGCTGATCTCGCTGTTCTCGCCGGGCATCAAGGTGATCGGCAACGTGACCATCGCGGTGGTGCTGACCTACGGCGGCTACCGGGTGCTGCACGGGCAGACCCAGGTGGGCGTACTCGCGGCGTTCCTGCTCTACCTGCGCAAGTTCTTCGAGCCGATGCAGGACCTGTCCCAGTTCTACAACTCGCTGCAGTCGGCGACCGCCGCGCTGGAGAAGCTCTCCGGGGTGCTCGACGAGCCGCCGGCCGTGGCCGAGCCGGTCCGGCCCACCCCGCTGCGCGCGCCGCGCGGCGCCCTCGACTTCGTCGAGGTGTCCTTCGCCTACCGGCCTGACCGGTACGTCCTGCCCGACCTCGACCTGCACATCCCGGCCGGGCAGACCCTCGCGGTGGTGGGCGCGACCGGGGCCGGCAAGACCACCATCGCCAAGCTGGTCTCCCGGTTCTACGACCCGAGCGCCGGGGTGGTCCAGCTCGACGGGGTCGACCTGCGCGAGCTGGCTGACGACGAGCTGCGCCGCGCGGTCGTCATGGTCACCCAGGAGAACTACCTGTTCTCCGGTACGGTCGCCGACAACATCCGGTTCGGTCGCCCCGACGCGACCGACGAGGAGGTGGCCGCCGCAGCCGCGGCGATCGGCGCGGACGGCTTCATCCGGGCGCTGCCCGAGGGATACCAGACCGACGTCCGCAAGCGCGGCGGGCGGCTGTCGGCCGGGCAGCGGCAGCTGGTCGCGTTCGCCCGGGCGTTCCTGGCCGGCCCGGCGGTGCTCATCCTCGACGAGGCCACCTCGTCCCTGGACATCCCGTCGGAGCGGCTGGTCCAGCGGGCACTGCGGACGATCCTCGCCGACCGTACCGCCATCGTCATCGCGCATCGACTGTCCACAGTGGAGATTGCCGACCGGGTGCTCGTGCTGGACGCCGGCCGGGTGGTCGAGGACGGCAGCCCGGCGCAGCTGATCTCCGGCGGCGGGCGCTACGCCACGCTGCACCAGCAGTGGCTGGACAGCCTGGTCTAGGTCACACTCCGCCGGGCTGTGCCGTCTCTTGGGTATGAGCGCTGACAAGACCGTGATCGTGGCCGGAGCCAGCGGCGTCTTCGGCCGGCATATCACCAGGACTCTGCAGGACGCCGGCTACCAGGTACTCGGCCTGGGCCGGAGCGCCACGAACGAGATCTCCGCCGACCTGCTGGACCGGGACGGGCTGCTGCGGGCGGTACAGGGGGTACGCGCGGACGTGGTCGTCCACGCGGCCACCGCGCTGCGCAAGGTGCCGCTGTCGCACAAGGACATGTACCGCACCGACGACCTGCGTACCACCGGTACCCGGAACCTCGTCGAGGCGGCCCGGGTGGTCGGCGCGCGCCGGTTCATCGGAGAGAACATCGTGTTCGGGTACGGCTTCCGGGACTTCGGCGAGCGGGTGCTCACCGAGGCCGATCCGTTCGTCGGGACCGATCCGGACCGCGGCTTCGCCCGGCACCTCGCGGCCATGCGCGACAAGGAGCGGATCCCGCTGGAGAGCGGCCTGGAAGCCATCTCCCTGCGGTACGGGCTGTTCTACGGCGCAGCATCTCCACCATCGTCTCGACGGCACGGGCGGGTGCTGCCATGGGTCAACCTCGCGGACGCCGCGAGCGCGGTGCTCGCCGCGATCGAACACGGCCGGCCGGGCGCGGCGTACAACATCGCGGACGAGTCACAGCTGGGCTCCGGCGGGATGGTCAAGGCGCTCGCGGCCGCGTACCGCACCCCGAAGCCGTTGACCGTACCGACCTGGCTGACCGTCGTCGCGCCGTTCATGCACCGGGTCGCCACGATCAGCCTGCGGGTGAGCACCGAGAAGGCGCGCCGGGAGCTGGGTTGGCAGCCCGCCTTCCGCACCGTCGCCGCCGGCCTGCAGGCGCTCACCAGCCGCGATAGCGTGCAAAGATGATCGACACCGAGGTCTTCGCCGAGCACCGGCGGCTGCTCTTCGACGTCGCGTACCGGATGACCGGGAGCGTCGCCGATGCCGAAGACCTGGTACAGGAGGCGTGGCTGCGCTGGTCCACAGTGGACTCGGACCGGGTCGGCAACCCGAGGGCCTACCTGGTCCGCACGGTCACCAACCTGACGCTGACCGAGCTGACCTCCGCCCGTGCCCGGCGCGAGACGTACGCCGGTCCGTGGCTGCCCGAGCCGCTGCTCACCGAGCCGGACGCCAGCCAGGAGGCGGAGATGGCCGAATCGGTCTCGATGGCGATGCTCGTCGTGCTGGAGACCCTCTCGCCGATCGAGCGTGCCGTTTTCGTGTTGCACGAGGTCTTCGGCTACTCACACACCGAGATCGCGTCCATTGTGGACAGATCCGAGGTCGCGGTCCGCCAGACGGCCACCCGGGCCCGGGCGCACGTGGCGGCCCGCCGGCCGCGCTTCGACACCGATGCCCGGGCACGCCGGGCGGCGGTCGAGCGGTTCCGCGCGGCGTGCGCGGGAGGCGACCTCAACGCGCTGATGGAACTGCTCGCCCCGGACGTGATCGCCTGGGCGGACGGCGGCGGCAAGATCTCCGCGGCCCGCCGCCCGCTGGTCGGCGCCGACCACGTCGGCCGCTGGATGCTCGGGGTGCTGACCATGCCGGTGGTAGCCGGCGTGCAGCTGGAGCTCGCCGAGATCAACGGTGAGCCGGGCCTGCTCGCCACGTCCGCCGGGCAGTCCGTCGGGGCGATCAGCCTGGAGGTCACCGACGGGCGCATCGCGGCGCTCCGGCTGGTCGTCAACCCCGACAAGCTGACCGGCCTGAATCTGGGTCGCCGCCGCTGACCGGTGGGCCTAGCATCGGCGCATGGATACCCAGCGGCGCAGCCTCGACGGCCTGGAGGCCGAGTGGGGGCGCAGATGGCAGGAGGAGGGCACGTACGCGTTCGACCGATCGAAGGAGCGGGCGGACGTATACGCGATCGACACCCCTCCGCCGACCGTATCCGGCTCGTTGCACATCGGTTCGGTGTTCTCGTTCACGCACACCGATTTCGTCGCGCGCTTCCGGCGGATGCGCGGCAAGGCGGTGTTCTACCCGATGGGCTGGGACGACAACGGGCTGCCCACCGAACGGCGGGTACAGAACGTGTACGGGGTGCGCTGCGACCCGTCCCTGCCCTATGAGAACCTGACCGTGTCGGAACGCTTCGACCCACCGAGGTCGATCTCCCGGCGCGACTTCATCGAGCTGTGCGCGGCCATGACCGCCCAGGACGAGGCGGTCTTCGAGGAGCTGTGGCGCCGGCTCGGGCTCTCCGTGGACTGGTCCTACACCTACGCGACCATCGGACGGGAGGCGCGCGCCACCAGCCAGCGCGCCTTCCTGCGTAACCTGGCCCGCGGGGAGGCGTACACCGCCGAGGCGCCGACCCTGTGGGACCTGACCTTCCAGACCGCCGTGGCCCAGGCCGAGCTGGAGGACCGGGAACGGCCCGGTGCGTTCCACCGGGTGCGGTTCGGCCCGGTGTTCGTGGAGACCACCCGACCCGAGCTGCTGCCGGCCTGTGTGGCGCTGGTGTGCCACCCGTCCGACGAGCGCCACGCCGCACTCGTCGGGACCACCGTGCCGGCCCCGCTGTCCAATGTGGACATCCCGGTGTACGCGCACCGGCTGGCCGACCCGGCCAAGGGTACCGGCATCGCCATGGTCTGTACCTTCGGCGACCTCACCGATGTGACCTGGTGGCGCGAGCTGCACCTGCCGACCCGGGTGATCCTCGGTCGGGACGGCCGGTTCACCGCCGGACCCGCCGAGGGGCTGACCGTGCCGCAGGCCCGGCGCCGGATCGTCGAGCTGCTGCGGGAGTCCGGCGACCTGGACGGCGAGCCCCGCCCGGTGACCCACGCCGTGAAGTACTACGAGAAAGGCGACCTGCCGCTGGAGATCGTGTCCAGTCGGCAGTGGTACATCAAGAACGGCGGGCGCGACCCGGAACTGCGGGAAGCCTTGCTACGCAAGGGAAAGCAGCTGCACTGGGTGCCCGGGCACATGCGTCACCGGTACGAGCACTGGGTGAACGGGCTGACCGGTGACTGGCTGGTGTCCCGGCAGCGGTTCTTCGGCGTGCCGATCCCGGTGTGGTACAGGCTCTCCAGCTCCGGCGAGCCGGACTACGACCAGCCGTTGACCCCGGACGGGTCGCGCCTGCCGATCGACCCGGCCTCCGAGACACCGGAGGGATACACCGAGGACCAGCGCGGGAAGCCGGGCGGGTTCGTCGCCGACCCGGACGTCTTCGACACCTGGGCGACCTCCTCGATGACGCCGCAGATCGTGTCCGGCTGGGAGCGCGACCCGGACCTGTTCGCCCGGGTGTACCCGATGGACCTGCGCCCGCAGGGACCGGAGATCATCCGTACCTGGCTGTTCTCCTCGGTCCTGCGGGCGCACCTGGAGTTCGGCGCGCTGCCCTGGCGGGACGCGGAGATCTCCGGCTGGATCCTCGACCCGGAGCACAAGAAGGTCTCCAAGTCCAGCGGCAACGGGGTGGTCACGCCGATGTCGCTGCTGGAGAAATACGGCTCGGACGCGGTGCGCTACTGGGCCGCGTGCGGGCGGCCGGGCGTGGACCTCGCCTTCGACGAGAACCAGGTGAAGGTGGGCCGGCGGCTGGCCACCAAGCTGCTCAACGCCTCCCGGTTCGTGCTCGGCTTCGCCGAGCCGGCCGTTCCGGCCACCGAACCGCTCGACCTGGCGCTGCTGGCCGCACTGTCCACTGTGGTCAGTCAGGCGAGTGCGGCGTTCGAGGCGTACGACCACACCGGCGCGCTGACCGTGACCGAGGAGTTCTTCTGGCGGTACTGCGACGACTACCTCGAACTGGTCAAGGAGCGCGCCTACGGCGACGGTCCGGCGGCCGGTTCGGCGCGGGCCGCCCTGCGGCGCGCACTCGACGTGCAGCTGCGGCTCTTCGCACCGATCCTGCCGTACGTGACCGAAGAGATCTGGTCGTGGTGGCGCAACGGCTCGATCCACCGGTCCCGGTGGCCCGAGCCGGACCGGGAAGCCGGCGACCCGCGGATCCTGACGACGGTGGCGAGCGCGCTCGGTCAGGCCCGCCGGGCCAAGTCGGCGCGACGTCTGTCGATGAAGGCGGAGATCCCGGTGGCGTCGGTACGGGCATCTGCGCCGGAGCTGGCCCGGCTGGCCCAGGCGCGTACCGACTTCCTCGCGGCCACCCACATCGTGAAGCTGGAGGAGGCCGTCACGGACGCCGGTGAGCTGACCGTGGTGTGCACCTGGTGAGCGGTTACCAGTCCCCGCCGCCGAAGTCACCACCGAAGTCACCGAAGTCGGAGCCGGCGTCGTAGTCGCCGCCGCCACCGTCGTCGAAGTTGCCGTCACCGTCGGAGTCGTGGTCCTCCATGGCGTCCTGGTAGCCGGCGTCGAACCCGGAGTCGTAACCCATGCCGTATCCGCCCATGCCGCCGAACCCGTAGCCCGGCGAGAACAGCGCGTCGAACAGCAGCAGGCCGCCGACCACCCCGGCGCCGGTGGCGAGTGCGCTCTTCCACACCGGTTCGGAGTAGTAGCCGCCCGGGACCGGACGGCCCCGCAGGATGCCGCCGGGGTAGTAGTACGGCGTGCTGTCCGAGTAGCGCGGGGAGGCGCGGTACTCGTGGCCCTGCACCTGTACGGCGCGGTCCTCCCGGATCACGCCGGCCTGCCGCTGGCTGGCCAGCGGCGGCAGCTCCGGACCCGGGTCCAGCCCCATGCCGGTACGGGCGGCGCGCACGTAGGCCAGGCCCTCCAGCGCGCTCTCCCGGGCCAGCTCGTACTGCTTGACCGAGGTGGCCCGCTCGAGCTGTGACCCGGCCGCGTTGTAACGTTCTCCGGCGTCGACGAGCGCCTGCTTGGTCGCCGGTTGGTCGCCGGGTGGCAAATTCATGATCTGTCCACCGAGCCGCTCGTACCAGCGCAACGCCTCTTCCCGCGCGTCCGCCAGCTCCCGCTCCCGGCGCCGCCGCCCCCACCACATGCGACTAACGGTACCCGGCCCGGTCTTGTCGTACCCGTCGAGCATGCTGATCACGTGTCCGTACTTCTCGTGCTGATAGGCCTGGCGGTCGGTGGCGCCCTCGGCTGGCTGGCCGCCCGCGCGCGCTCGGCCGCCGAGGTGGCCCGGCTCGACGCCACCCTGCGGGCGACCCGGGAGGGCGAGGCCCGGTTGGAGCAGGCGCTGCTCGCGCTCTCCCACGAGGCCACCCGCGATCAGCACGACACCCTGGTGCAGCTGTTGACCCCGCTGCGCGAGGCGATCCACCGCTACGAGCGCCGGGTGGTCGAGGTGGAGAACGACCGGGTCGACGCATACGCCGAGCTGCGCACCGAGGTGCGCCAGATGCAGTCGCTCTCGTCCGCCCTGTCCAGCTCGACCAGCCAGCTCGTCGCGGCGCTGCGCGCCCCGCAGGTGCGGGGCCGGTGGGGGGAGCACCAGCTGCGCCGGATCGTGGAGGCGGCCGGCATGCTCGAGCATTGCGACTTCACCGAGCAGGTCAGCGCCACCACGGACGCCGGGGGGATCCGGCCCGACCTGCTGGTCCGCCTGGCCGGCGGCCGGCACGTGGTGGTCGACGCGAAGGCCCCGCTGGAGGCCTACCTGACCGCGATGGAGGCGCGGGTGGACCGGGACCGGGACGCCCAGCTGGACCTGCACGCCAAGCACCTGCGCGGGCATGTCGAGGCGCTGGCCGCGAAGGGATACTGGGCCGGGTTCGAGTCCACGCCGGAGTTCGTTGTGCTGTTCGTCCCGGCCGACCCGTTCCTGGACGCCGCGCTGCAGCGCGACCCGATGCTGCTGGAGCACGCGTTCCAGCGCAACGTGGTGCTGGCCACCCCGGCGACCCTGGTCGCGCTGTTGCGAACGGTGGCTTTCGCGTGGCGTCAGGAGGCGCTGACCCGCAACGCCACCCAGATCCACACGATCGGTCGGGAGCTCTACACCCGGCTGGCGACCATGGGCAGCCACCTCACCAAGCTCGGCAGCTCGTTGACCGGCGCGGTCGGCGCCTACAACCGGGCGGTCGGCTCCCTGGAGTCGAGGGTCCTGGTCAGCGCTCGCAAGTTCGCTGAGCTGGGCATCTCCGACGAGCCGCTGGACCCGCCGGAGCAGGTCGAGCTGACCCCGCGACAGCCGCAGTCACCTGAGCTTTTCGACGACAGCGGCTACCTTGGGTCTGGTGAGCATGAGCGAACAGTTTCCTGAGCGTCGATGCGGGGAACCGTACCCCCTGTGCGGTCCGACGAGGAAAGCGTTGACCCCAGGCAGCACCGCGACGCGGACCCGACGGTCAACGGCGCGGTGAGCGCGTCCCCGCCCGCCGGGCCGCCCGACGGCGTACCGCCGGAGGACTTCCAGCCCGGCCGGGTACCCGCGCCCCGCCCGGTGGTACCACGACCGGCGGCCACCGCCGTCCGCCCGGGTACCGCCGTCGCGCCGCGCCCCCGGCCGGTGCCGCAGGGCATCGACCCGAGGCTGGCCAAGGCGGCCCGCAAGGCCCGCCGGCGGGGCCGCCTGGCCGCGCTGATCGCGATCGCCACCATGCTCGCCGGGCTCGGCCTCGCGGTCGGCGCCTACTACTTCGACAGCGTGCCCACCCCCAACGAGCTGGCGCTGCCCCAGGCCACCACGGTCTACTACGCCGACGGTAAGACGCCAATGGCCAAGTTGGGCGCGGAGAACCGGACCATTCTCAAGTTCGACGAGATGAACGACGCGGTCAAGCAGTCCATCGTGGCGGCCGAGGACCGCACGTTCTGGACCAACAAGGGCATCGACTTCGCCGGGGTACTGCGGGCCGCGTGGAACAACGTCAGCGGTGGCCAGACCCAGGGCGCCTCGACGATCACCCAGCAGTACGCCCGCATCGCCGCCGACCTCAAGGGGGTCACCTTCTCCCGGAAGCTGCGTGAGGCGGTGATCGCCTGGAAGTTGAAGGACAAATACAGCAAGCAGGAGATCCTGGAGTTCTACCTGAACACCGTCCCGTTCGGCCGGGGCGCGTACGGCGTCGAGGCGGCCGCGCAGGCGTTCTTCGGCAAGACCGCGAACAAGAACGCGCCCCAGGCAAGCCAGATCAGCGTGGCCGAGGCGATGCTGCTGGTCGCGATGGTCAAGCAGCCCGAGCCCGACCCGGACGACCCGGACGGGCACCCCGGCTACGACCCGACGCGCAACGCCACGGCGTTGGCCAACTCCCAGGCCCGGTGGGCCTACGTGCGCGACGGCATGGTCGGGCTCGGTTACCTCACCCCGGCCCAGGCGGCCGCCCTCAAGTACCCCGACATGGTGCGGAAGTACGACCCGAACGCGCGGGCCTCCGGGCTCGACCTGCCCACCGGGCTGGCCGTCCAGCATGCGCTCAGCGAGCTGCGGCAGACCGACGCATTCAAGGGCAAACCGGCAGATTATCTCCAGAATGGCGGCTTCCAGATCGTCACCACGATCGACAAGCGCGCCCAGGACGCGGCCCAGGCGGCGGCCGACATCCGCGGCAAGGACGCGCCGGCGGTGGTACGCGGGCAACCGAAGGACTGGCAGGCCGCCCTGGTCGCGGTCGAACCGGGTACCGGCCGGGTGCTCGCCTACTACGGCGGCAACGACGGCGGCGGTGCCGACTTCGCCGGCTGGTACTACGACAAGGACGGCAACCCGACCGGTTTCGGCGAGCACCCGCCCGGCTCCTCCTTCAAGGTGTACGACCTGGCCGAGGCACTGCACCAGAAGGTGTCGATGAAGTCGCACTGGGACTCCCCACCCAGCAAGGAGTTCCCGAACAGCGGTCGGGTCAAGGGTTCCGCCGCGGGACCGGTGACCAACTCCGCCACCGCCAAGTGCCAGCCCGACTGCCTGCTCTGGGAGGCCACGGTCGCCTCGCTCAACGTCACGTTCTTCGACCTCACCGAGCACCTCGGGGTGCCCAACGTGATCGACATGGCCAAGCACGCCGGGGTGGACTCGATGTGGGCCAACGTGGCGGGCAACTCCCGGCCGGTCCGGGTCGACCTGCGCGCCAAGACCGGCCAGGAGGTGGCCGGCCAGTTCTCCACCGAGGTCGGCATCGGCCAGTACGGCATCACCGTGCTCGACCACGCCAACGGCATGGCCACCTTCGCAGGCGGCGGCAAGCGGGTCGACGCGCACTTCGTCCGCTCGGTGACCAAGGGCGACGAGCAGGTCTACGGCGAGAAGATCGCGGCCAGCGAGGTGGGGCTCGACCAGGAGCAGATCGCCGAGCTGGACTGGACGCTGAGCAAGGTCGAGGCGGCCAAGCTGAACAACGGCTGGGACGTCGCCGGCAAGACCGGTACCTGGCAGTTCGGCAACAGCACCACGGAGAACAGCAACGCGTGGATGGTCGGGTACACCCGGGCGATGGCCGCGGCGGTGTGGCTCGGCACCACCGACGGCGCCCCGCTGACCACGTCGGACGGCAACCACAACGTGTTCGGCGCCAACTATCCCGGCCCGATCTGGCGGCAGTTCATGACCAAGGCGCTGGCCGCGATGAAGCTGGATCCCAACAAGTACCGCTTCGACGCGCCGAAGTGGCCGGACGAGGCGGCTTCCAGCGCCCCGGCGTCGCCCAGCCCGTCCCCTTCGCCGAGCCCGAGCAGGAAGTCGTCCTGTCCGCCGGCCGGCTGCCCCACGCCGTCCAGCAGTCCGTCGCGCAGCAGATCCAGCAAGCCGAGCGCCAGCCCGAGCCTGGTCAAGACCCCGCCCCCGCCACCGCTGACCGGTGCCGCGCCGTAGACCTGGTTGCCCGCATGTCCGGTCGCAGGTAGCGCGCCTGGCCGGTGAGGCGCTATATCTATGGCGACTCATGTGGAGGTAAGGGGAGCGATGCGAGAGAGGTGGCAACCGGTCGCCATCCTGATCGGGATACTCTTCGCGATCAACGCGGTCACCCGGTTCATCGTGTGGCAGGTGGCGCCCAAGAGTGACACCAAGCAGATCACGCTCGGGTTGATCGGGCTCGGTCTGGTCGCGCTGATCATGGGGGTCTCGGGATACCGCTGGGCCGTCCGGTACCCGCTGTCCCGGTTGGCCGCCGACCTGGGCGCGGCGATCGCGGTGGCCTGCCTGCTGACCGTCCTGGTCGGGCCGTTCGCGGGCGGCTCGGTGCCGTTCAAGGAGGGGGCCGGGGTCTTCTTCGGCGAGATCTGGCAGTACCTCGGGTTCGCCGGTGGGGGAGCGGTGCTCGGCCTGCTGGTCGCGATCATGCTGGGCCGCGACTACCGGTCCAAGGCGCTCAAGCGCTACACCCAGCAGAAGCTCGCCAAGCCGCGCCGGGTGGTACGCCGCTAGTCCGCGCGGTACGCGTCACGTACGGGTGGTGCGTGCGGAAGCCGAGGCTGCCGTAGAGCGTGACGGCCGGCAGGTTGGTGGACTCCACCTGGAGGAACGCCGTACCCGCGCCCTCGCTCCTGCCCCACTCGGCCAGCGCGCGCGTCACGTGCCGGGCCAGTCCGCGACCGCGCGCCGGCTCAGCCACCTCCACCAGGGCCAGGTGCAGGAAGTCGCGGACCACCGCGCCACGGGCCACCGCGAGGTCGCGGTCAACTGAGGCACACGCCACCAGAGGTGCGGCGGTGAGCACATGACGCGCGGCATCCGGCAGCCCACCCTTGCGCCGGGCCACCACGGCCAGCCACGCGTCGTCCGGCGCCGGATCAAGCCGCACCGGCGGTAGGTCCGGACGCGGTCCGGCGCCGGCCAGGACCGTCGCGATCGGCGCGGTCTGCACCAGGGTCGGGACCGACCGGGCCCAGCCGCGCGCATCCAGTGCGGCGTCGAGATCGGCACAAAGCGGCAGGGGTACGTTGATCCGGGGCGCCAACCCCCTGGCCCGGTACCACGCCTCGACCGCGTCGATCGCGGCCGCCAGCGGCAGGCCGGGGTCGCCGATCGGCATGGCCGAGTTGGCCCGGCCGGTCCAGCCGCCGGCCGCCCGCAGCGTCCACTGGCCCAGCGGTTCGGTGTCCGGTGCCGGCCAGGCCGCGGTCGCGATCCGTTCCAGCCTCGCCGTGTCGACGGTGCGGGGCGGTACCCGTTTGGCGGTCTGGATCGTGTCGTGTGAGATCCGTACCGGGCCGTGCCGGGTGGCCACGGTGAGGCCGGTGGAGTCGAAGTCGAGTAGCTCACCGAGCGCGTCGGAGAACACGGGACGATTGCCGCGTACCCCGACGATTCGCCGTACCACCACCCGGTGTCCCACATCTTGCGGCCCCAGCACGATCGACCCCTTCCCAGCGGGATACTAGGCTGTGAGCGCCGCGGGGGAACGCGGCGGCCGCGCCGGTGCGAAAGAGGACGACCCGTGACTTACATCATCGCCGAGCCATGCGTCGATGTGCTGGACAGAGCGTGCATCGAGGAGTGCCCGGTCGACTGCATCTACGAAGGCAACCGGATGCTCTACATCCACCCGGACGAGTGCGTGGACTGCGGGGCGTGCGAGCCGGTCTGCCCGGTTGAGGCGATCTTCTACGAGGACGACGTGCCGGCCCAGTGGAAGGACTACACGGCGGCCAACTACGAGTTCTTCGAGGATCTGGGCTCGCCGGGGGGCGCTTCCAAGATCGGCAAGATCGACAAGGACGCCGCCTTCGTGCTCGCTCAACCGCCTCGTGAGGCAGATCACTGACCGGACTGCTGAGCCGCTCCGCGGATCTCCCGGACTTCCCGTGGGACCTGCTGGAACCCGCCAAGGCGCGGGCCGAAACCCACCCGGGCGGCCTGGTCGACCTGTCCATGGGTACCCCCGTCGACCCGGTACCCCCGGCTGTTCAGGCCGCTCTCGGCGCCGCGTCCGACGCGCCGGGCTACCCGTTGACCGCCGGTACCCCGGCACTGCGGGACGCGATCGCCGAGTGGGTGGCGGCCCACTGCGGTGCCGGGCCGGGCTTCGCGGTGCTGCCCACGATCGGCTCCAAGGAGCTGGTCGGCTGGCTGCCCACACTGCTCGGCATCGGCCCCGGCGACACCGTGGTGATCCCGACCGTCTGCTACCCGACCTACGAGGTCGGGGTACGCCTGGCCGGCGCCACCGTGGTCCGCTCCGACTCGTTGACCGCGCTCGGCCCGGCCCCGGTCAAGCTGATCTGGCTCAACTCGCCGGGCAACCCCACCGGCAAGGTGCTACCCCCGGCCCACCTGCGCAAGGTGGTCAACTGGGCGCGTGAGCGCGGTGCGATCGTGGCCAGCGACGAGTGCTACCTGTCGCTGGGCTGGGAGGCGATGCCGGCGTCGGTGCTCTCCGTCTGTGACGGTGACTACGCGGGCATACTCGCCGTGCACTCGCTGTCCAAGCGGTCCAACCTCGCCGGATACCGGGCCGGCTTCGTCGCCGGTGATCCCCGGCTGGTGCACGAGCTGCTCGCGGTACGCAAGCACGCCGGGATGATCGTGCCGGCGCCGGTACAGGCGGCGATGGTGGCCGCGCTGCGCGACGGGTCGCACGTGCGGGTCCAGCGGGAGCGCTACCGGTCCCGCCGCGCGCTGCTGCGCCCGGCGCTGGAGAAGGCCGGCTTCACCGTCGAGCACTCCGCGGCCGGGCTCTACCTGTGGGCCACCCGGGACGAGGACTGCTGGGCAACCGTTGACTGGTTCGCCGCCCGGGGCATCCTGGTCTCCCCCGGCACGTTCTACGGCCCGGCCGGCCAGCGTCACGTGCGCATCGCCCTGACCGCCACCGACGAGCGTGTCGAGTCCGCGGCCGACCGCCTAGGCTGAGCGGCATGGCTGCGGTGGTGGCGGTACGCGGTGAGTCGGTACGCGAGGTGGACCCCGAGATCGCCACGTTCTCGGTGACCGTGTCGGCGCGCGACCGGAGCCGCGCCGACGCGCTGAACCGGCTGGCCGCCCGGGTCGAAGCGGTACGCACCCTGCTCGACGGGTACGCCGAGACGGTGGAGAAGCGGGAGACCTCCGCCCTCTACGTGCGCCCCGAGAACAAGCGCTCCGGCGAGAAGGTCAGCGGATACAGCGGCTCGGTCATCACCACCGTCACCGTCTGCGACTTCACCGTGGTCGGCGAGCTGATGCTGCGCCTGGCCGACCAGGACCAGACCGTGGTCGCCGGGCCGTGGTGGGGCGTACGGCCGGACAGTCCGGTACACCGGGAGGCCCGCAGGGCCGCGATCCTCGATGCGATCGAGCGCGGCCGGGAGTATGCCGACGCCCTCGGTGCCCAGGTCACCGGCCTGGTCGAGCTGGCCGACGCCGGGCTCACCGCGCAGCCCATCCCGCACCCGCTGATGCTCGCCGCCCGGTCCGAGGGGTTCGCCGGTGGTCCCCCGGCGCTCGACCTGGACCCGCAGCGCCAGACGGTCACCGCCACCGTCGAGGCACGCTTCGAGATCAGCGAGCCGGCGGCGCTCGGCGGGTGATCACGCTCCATTCGGAGCAGGATGGACCCATGCGCGGACGGACACGGGAACACTGGTGGGGCGTCGTGCTCGACGCGCCCGACCCATCGGCGCTGGCGCGGTTCTACGCGCGCCTGCTCGACTGGGAGATCGCCGCGGAGGAGCCGACCTGGGTCACGCTCAAGCCGCCGGACGGGATCGCCTACATCGCCTTCCACATCTCGCCGGAGTACGTGCCCCCGGTCTGGCCACCGGTCGAGGGGCGGCCGCAGCAGATGCTGCACCTCGACATCGAGGTCGGTGACTTGGACGAGGCAGTCGCCGACGCGGTCGAGATGGGCGCCAGGCTCGCCGACTTCCAGCCGCAGAAGGAGGTACGGGTGATGCTCGACCCGATCGGCCACCCGTTCTGCCTTTATCTGGGCTCGTAGCCGATAGCGAGGAGTCTCAGTCGTTGGCGTGCAGGGCGGCGTTGAGGGCGATGCCGTGCCGGCCGGTGCGGGCGACCGCCTCCAGCGCTCCGGTCACCGAGTTGCGTCGGAACAGGATCCCGTCGGTACCCGACAGCGACGCCGCCTTGACCACCTCGCCATCGGGCAGGGTCACCTTGGAGCCGGCGGTCACGTAGCAGCCGGCCTCGACGACGCAGTCGTCGCCGAGCGAGATGCCGATGCCGGCGTTGGCGCCGACCAGGCAGCGCTCGCCGAGCCGGATGGTCTCCTTGCCGCCACCGGAGAGGGTACCCATGATCGAGGCGCCGCCGCCCACGTCCGAGCCCTCGCCGACCACCACACCGGCGGAGACCCGCCCCTCGATCATCGAGTTGCCGAGGGTACCCGCGTTGAAGTTGACGAATCCTTCGTGCATCACGGTGGTACCGCTGGCCAGGTGCGCGCCCAGACGTACCCGGTCCGCGTCGGCGACCCGTACCCCGCCCGGCGTCACGTAGTCCACCATCCGCGGGAACTTGTCGACGCCGTACACGGTCAGCTGGCCGCCGGCCGCCCGGACCAGCAGCCGCAGCTCGTCGACCCGGTCGGGCGGGCACGGGCCGGCCGAGGTCCACGCGACGTTGGCGAGCAGCCCGAAGATCCCGTCCAGGTTGGCCTGGTGCGGCCTGACGAACCGGTGGGAGAGCAGGTGCAGGCGCAGGTATGCGTCGCACGGGTCGACCGGCGGATCGGCCAGCGAGTCGACGGCGCTGCGCACCTCGACGGTACGCAGCCCGGCCAGCGGCCGGTCGCCGATCAGGTTGGGGTCGAACCCCGGGTCGTCGGCCGGCGCCGGTCCCAGCCCGAGCCGCCCGGTCGGATACCAGGTGTCGAGTACCTGCCCCTCGGTGGTGACGGTGGCCAGACCGGTACCCCACGCGGGGGAGTCGATGAACTCCTGCACAACCGAACCCTACTAAGGTCGAGCCCGTGGCTACGCTCGACCCTGCCGTACTCGCCGACCCGGTGGCGCTGACCCGGGCTCTGGTGGACATCGAATCCGTCTCGGGCAACGAGCGGGAGATCGCCGACGTGGTGGAGTCCGCGCTGCGGGACCGGACGCACCTGAAGGTCGAACGGATCGGCAACACCGTGGTCGCCCGTACCCACCTGGGCCGGCCCAGCCGCGTCGTGCTGGCGGGGCACCTGGACACCGTACCCCTGGCGGACAACTGGCCGTCCACTGTGGACAGTGAGGCGATCTACGGCTGTGGCACGTCGGACATGAAGGCCGGCACGGCTGTTGCCCTGCACCTGGCCGCCACACTGGCCGTGCCGCGGCACGACGTCAGCTACCTCTTCTACGAGTGCGAGGAGGTCGAGGCGGCGCGCAACGGCCTGACCATCGTGGCCCGGGAGCGGCCCGAGTGGCTGGCCGCCGACTTCGCGATCCTGCTGGAGCCGACCTACGGCGCGGTCGAGGCGGGCTGCCAGGGCGCGCTGCGGGCGTACGTCCGCACGCACGGCCGGCGGGCCCACTCGGCCCGGTCCTGGCTCGGGGTCAACGCGATCCACGCGGCCGGCGCCGTGCTGCGCCGCCTCGACGACTACGACGCACGCCGGGTAACTATTGACGGTTGCGAATACCGCGAGGGGCTCAACGCGGTCCGGATCGCCGGCGGGGTGGCCGGCAACGTGATCCCCGACGAGTGCGAGATCGAGGTCAACTTCAGGTTCGCGCCGGACCGCTCACCAGAACAGGCCGCCGCGCACGTGGCCGAGGTCTTCCATGGGTACCCCGTGGAGGTGACCGATCTCGCGGCCGGTGCGCTGCCCGGCCTGTCCGCACCGCCGGCCCGGGAGTTTCTCGCGGTCGTCGACCGGCCACCGGCCGGCAAGCTGGGCTGGACCGACGTGGCCCGGTTCGCCGCCATGGGCATCCCGGCGCTCAACTACGGCCCAGGCGACCCCAACCTCGCGCACACCCGGGAGGAGCGGGTGGAGATCGCCAGGATCGAGTCCGCGGCCCGCACGTTGATCAGCTGGCTCGGCGGTTAGCGTGTGATCCATGGCTAACGGAAACGGCGGGCACCGGCCGCGCGGGCGGCACCAGGGTTCGGTCACCCTGCGCGGACAGGCGGTCCGCGACACCACCGCCGATCAGCGACTGCTCGACTCCCGGCTGCGCAAGGACTGGAAGACCAAGGACGCCTGGCGGGCGCTGCGCATCCTGTCCGAGTTTGTCGAGGGCTTCGACACGCTGGCCGACCTGCCGCCGGCGGTGAGCGTGTTCGGCTCGGCGCGCAGCCAGCCGGACAGCTTCGAGTGCAAGCTCGCCCAGCAGCTGGGCGCGGCGCTGGCCGGGGCCGGCTACGCGGTGATCACCGGTGGCGGGCCGGGCGTCATGGAGGCGGCCAACCGGGGCGCGTCCGAGGCCGGCGGGCTCTCCGTCGGGCTGGGCGTCGAGCTTCCGTTCGAGCAGGGCATCAACGACTGGGTCGACATCGGCATCGACTTCCGCTACTTCTTCGCGCGCAAGACCATGTTCGTCAAGTACGCGCAGGCATTCGTCGTACTGCCCGGTGGGTTCGGCACGATGGACGAGCTGTTCGAGGCGCTGACGCTGGTACAGACCCGGAAGGTGACCCGGTTCCCGGTGGTGCTGATGGGCGCCGACTACTGGGGCGGGCTGCTGGACTGGATGCGCGACCGGATGGCCACCGACGGGAAGATCAGCCCGGTCGACCTGGAGCTGATCTGCCTGACCGACGACGTCGACGAGGCGGTCCGGCACATCGTGGAGGCGGACCGGGCGCTCGCCGCCGAACGGGAGGCGGTCGAGCGGGCCGCCCTCGCCGATCTCGCGGCCGAGGGTGCGGAGCCGGAGTAGCGGTGGCCGCCGTCTGCGTCTTCTGCGCCTCCTCGACGACCCTTGACGAACGCTGGCTGGAGCTGGCCAGAAAGGTCGGCGTCGAGCTCGCGGCCGCGGGCCACTCACTGGTCTCCGGGGGCGGCCGGGTCGGCATGATGGGTACCGTCGCGGGTGGCGCCCGCTCCGCCGACGGCCACACGCTCGGCGTGATCCCCGAGTCGATGGTCGGCCTGGAGCTGGCCGACAGCTCGGCGGACGAGCTTGTCGTCACCGACGGCATGGCGGCCCGCAAGAGCGTGATGATCGCCCGTTCGGACGCCTTCCTGGTGCTGCCCGGCGGGCTGGGTACCCTCGACGAGCTGTTCGAGGTGTGGACGACCGCCGCGCTCGGGCTGCACACCAAGCCGGTGGTACTCCTCGATGTCGACGGCTACTACACCGGCCTGCTCGACTGGCTGGCCGGGTTGGTACCACCGGGCTTCGTCCGCGCTTCGGCGATGGCGTCGCTGACCGTGGTGGCCACCGTGGCGGAGGCGCTGGACGCGCTCGAACGGTGTCGTACCCGCATGGTCTGATTGGGCCGTGACTTCCTACCGCCTGCTGCGCCGGCCCGCGCCGACCGCCGACCCGGTCGCGCTCGACCCGGCGCAGCGGGCGGTCGTCGAGCACCGCGAAGGTGCCCTGCTCGCGGCCGGTGGCCCGGGCACCGGCAAGACCACCACGCTGGTCGAGGCGGTGGCCGCCCGGGTGGCCGAGGGGGTCGCCCCGGACCGGCTGCTCGTGCTCACCTTCGGCCGGCGGATGGCAGGTGCCCTCCGGGACCGGATCGAGGCCCGGATCTCGGTGCGCGCCGCCGCGCAGCCCCAGGTGCGCACCTTCCACGCCTACTCCTACAGCCTGTTGCGGCGGGCTGCCGCCGAGGTCGGCGAGCCGCCACCGCGCCTGCTCACCGCACCCGAGCAGGACCTGGTGATCCGCGAGCTGCTGGCCGCCGACCCCGACGGCTGGCCGGAGTCGCTGCGGCCGGCGTTGCGCACCCGGGCCTTTGCCGAGCAGCTGCGCGACCTGCTGCTGCGCGCTGCCGAGCGGGGCGTCGGCGCCGACGAGCTGGCCGCGCTCGGGGTGGCCCGCAAACGCCCGGACTGGCCGGCGGCGGCCCGGTTCCTTGCGGAATATGCGCAGGTGCTGGCCCTGCGTGACGTGACCAGCCGGGCCGGGGTGGCCTACGACCCCGCCGAGCTGGTCCGGGCCGCGGCCGGGTTGCTGCGCGACGAGCCCGAGCTGCTCGCCGCCGAGCGGCGCCGGCTGTCCAGCGTCTACGTCGACGAGCTGGCCGACACCGACCCGGCCCAGCTCGACCTGCTCCACCTGGTCGCCGGGGACGGGGCGCACCTGGTCGCGTTCGCCGACCCGGACTCGTCGACGTTCGCGTTCCAGGGCGCCGACCCGACCGGGGTCATCGACTTTCCCGACCGGTTCGGCGCGGCGACGGTCTACCTGACGCAGAGCCGCCGGGCCGGCGCGGACCTGCTCGGCGCGACCATGCGGGTGGCGGCCCGGCTGCGCGGCCCGGTCCGGCACCGGCTGCTGAGCCCGGATCCGGAGGTCCCACCCGGCCAGGCCGAGGTGCACACCTTCCGGTCGGCGACCAGCGAGGCGGCCTATGTGGCGCACCGGTTGCGCGAGGCCCACCTGCTGGACGGGGTGCCCTGGTCCCGGATGGCGGTGGTGGTGCGCTCGACCCACCTGCTGCTCGCCCCGCTGGCCCGCGCGTTGCAGCAAGCCGGCATACCGCTCACCACGCACTCGGAGGAGCTGCCGCTGTCCGCGCAGCCGGCGGTGGCTCCGCTGCTGCTCGCGCTGCGCTGCGCGCTGGAGCCCGACCGGCTCGACGAGGACGCGGCCGTCGCGCTGCTGCACTCCCCGCTCGGCGGGGCCGACCCGATGGCCGAGCGCCGGCTCCGCCAAGGGTTGCGCGCACTGGCGTTGGCTGGTGGCGACCGGCGCCCCTCCGGGGTGCTGCTGGTCGAGGCGCTGCGCGACCCGCGGGAGCTGCTCGCCGTCGAACGCCGCTGGGCGGCACCCGCGCATACCGTCGCCGGGTTGCTGACCACCGTCCGGGCGGCGGCGGCCCGGCCGGGCGCCACGGTCGAGGACACCGTCTGGGCGCTGTGGCAGGCCAGCGGGCTCGCCGAGCGCTGGGCGGCGGCCAGTGCCCGGGGGGGTCACCGGGGCGCCACGGCCGATCGGGACCTGGACGCGGTGATGGTGCTCTTCGAGGCCGCGGCCCGCTTCACCGACCGGCTGCCGGGCGCCGGCACCGAGGTCTTCGTGGATCAGTTGATCGGCGAGGAGCTGCCCGCCGACACCATCGCCAGGACGGCTGACCGGGGCTCGGCCGTACGCGTCCTCACTGCCCACGCGGCCAAGGGGCTGGAGTGGGACGTGGTGCTCATCCCGGGCGTACAGGAGGGGATCTGGCCGGATCTGCGGCTGCGTGGCAGCGTACTGGGCTCGGAGCAGCTGGTCGACATCCTCGCGGGCCGGGAGCTGGGCACGGTCGGGCAGACCGCCGCGCTGCTCGACGAGGAGCGCCGGCTGTTCTACGTCGCGGTGAGCCGGGCCCGGCAACGGGTGATCGTCACCGCGGTCGCTTCGGGTGACGGGGAGGAGCAGCCGTCCCGGTTCCTGTCCGAGCTGTCCGGCCACGATCCGCAGGAGCACCCGGTCACCACCCGGCTGCCCCGCGCGCTCACCCTGCCGGCGCTGGTCGCCGAGCTGCGTGGCGCACTCGTCGACCCGGCTACCCCGCCGGCGCGCCGCCGCAGCGCAGCCGCCCACCTGGCCCGGCTCGCCGATGCCGGGGTGCGGGGCGCCGACCCGTCGGACTGGTGGGGCCTGCACCGGCTCTCCGACGACCGGCCGCTGCACGACGAGGGCGATGCCGTCGTCGTCACACCGTCCACAGTGGAGAGTGTGCAGCGGTGCAGCCTGCGCTGGCTGCTGGAGCGGCATGGTGGTGGCGCCCGGCCCACTCCGGAACAGGGCGTCGGCAACCTGGTCCACGCCGCCGCGATGCTGGCTACCGATGCCCAGGTCGACCGGGCCACGCTGATCGAATACGTGGCCGGCCGGTTCGACGAGATCGAGCTGTCCGCCCGCTGGCTGGCCGGCCGGGAGCGGGAACGGGCCGAGCAGATGGTCGACAAGCTGATCGGCTGGCTGACCGGCAACCCCCGCCGGCTCGCCGCGATCGAGGCAGCGTTCATGGTCAACCTCGACCAGGTCACCCGGATCAGCGGCCGGGTCGACCGGCTGGAGATCGACGATCAGGGCCGGCTGGTCGTGATCGACCTGAAGACCGGCAAGACCACCTCGGTCACCGAGGCCGATCTCCCGGAGCAGCCGCAGCTGGGCGCCTACCAGGCGGCCATCGAGGCGGGTGCGTTCCCGGAGTGGGGCACGGAGAGCGGCGGCGCGGCGCTGGTACAGCTGGGCACCGGTACCAACGTCAAGGAGCAGACCCAGCAGCCGCTCGCCGACTCGCCCGATCCTGGTTGGGCTGCCGACCTGGTCAAGCGCACCGCGGCGACCATGGCGGCGGCCACCTTCCAGGCGGTCGTCAACGCCAAGTGCCGCACCTGCCCGGTACGCACCAGCTGCCCGGTCGACGCCAAGGGCCGACACGTGACGGAGCCCGGATCATGAGCGAGCGAAGCCGAGCGGATCATGGACTCAGCCGGGCCACCGCGGGACCCCGTTACACGCCGGCCGAGCTGTCCGTCCTGCTCGGGCTCAGGCACCCGCCGACCGCCGAGCAGGCCGCGATCATCTCGGCGCCGATGAGCCCTTTGCTGGTCGTGGCCGGGGCCGGCTCCGGCAAGACCGAGACGATGGCGGCCCGGGTGGTGTGGCTGGTGGCCAACGGCTATGCCCGGCCGGAGCAGGTGCTCGGGCTGACCTTCACCCGGAAGGCGGCGGGCGAGCTGGCCCACCGGGTGCGCGCCCGGCTCGGTCAGCTGGTCCGCAAGCTGGGCCGGGACGACCTGCTCAGCGGCGAGCCGACGGTGGCCACCTACCACTCGTACGCGGCCCGGATCGTCACCGAGCACGGGCTGCGTGCCGGATTCGAGCCGACCACCCGGCTGCTCACCGAGGCCACCTGCTGGCAGCTGGCCGACGCGGTGGTCCGGTCATACGAAGGCGACATGTCCGAGGTCGACAAGGCGCCCAGCACCGTTGTCGACGCCGTCCTGCACCTGGCCGCCGACCTCGCCGAGCACCTGGTCACGCCGGACCAGCTGGCCGGCTGGACCGGCCGGTTCTACGCCGACCTGACCAGCCGGCCGGGCAAGGTCTACAAGGCGGTCAGCGACCTGCTCGACCTGCAGCGGGCCCGGCTGCAGCTGCTGCCGCTCGTGCGGGCATACACCAGGCGCAAGCGCGACCTGGAGGCGATGGACTTCGGCGACCAGCTCGCCTGGGCGGCGCAGGTGGCCCGGGACCATGCCGAGGTCGGCGCGGTGGAACGGGACCGCTACCGGGTCGTCCTGCTCGACGAATACCAGGACACCAGCCATGCCCAGGTGGTGCTGCTCGGATCGCTGTTCGGGCGCGGGCACCCGGTGACCGCGGTCGGTGACCCGTGCCAGTCGATCTACGGCTGGCGCGGTGCCAGTGCCGGTACTCTCGACCGGTTCCCGGCCGACTTTCCGGACCGGCTGGGCGCCCCGGCGCGCAAGCTCGAACTGTCCACGAGTTGGCGCAACCGGCCGGAGATCCTCCGGGTGGCCAACACCCTGTCCGACCCGTTGCGCACCCACGGCCACCAGGTCGCCCGGCTGGTACCGGCACCAACCGTGGCGCCCCTGGCCGGGCACTCGACCGTCCACTGTGGACTCTTCGCGACCTACCTCGACGAGGCGGCCTGGATCGCCGACCGGATCGTCTCGGCCTGGACGCACGGACACGACGGCGACATCGACACGATCCCGGTCGAGGAGCGGCCGACCACGGCGGTACTGATCCGGGTACGGGCGCAGATCCCGGCCATCGAAGTGGCGCTGCGCGCCCGTGGGGTCCCGGTCGACGTGGTCGGGCTCGGCGGCCTGCTGGACACCCCGGAGGTACGCGACGTGGTGAGCACCCTGCGGGTGCTGGCCGACCCCGCCGACGGGGCCGCGCTGCTCCGCCTGCTCACCGGACCGCGGTGGCGGCTCGGCCCGCGCGACCTCGTCGCTCTCTACCGGCGCGCCCGGGACATCGCCGCATCGCGGCGGAACGCGGGCGCGCTCACCGCCGACCAGCTCGACGAGGCCGCGCTCGCCGAGGCGCTGGACGATCTCGGTGATTCGGCCCGCTACTCCGACCAGGGGCACCACCGCTTCGCCGCGCTGGGTGACGAGCTGCGGCGGCTGCGCCGCCGGCTCGACCAGCCCCTGCCCGACCTGGTCGCGGACATCGAGCGGACCATCGGGCTGGATGTCGAGGTGGCCACCCGGGCGGGCGACGCCGGGCTGGCCCGGGCGCACCTCGACGCGTTCGGTACCGCCGCCGCCCGGTTCGCGGCCGAGGCGGAGGGGGCGACGATCAGCGCGTTCCTGGCCTACCTGGAGGCGGCCGAGGCGGAGGAGCGGGGGCTGCCGGCGGGTGAGGTCGAGGTGGTGGAGGGCGCCGTACAGATCCTCACCGCGCACGCGGCCAAGGGCCTGGAGTGGGATGTGGTCGCGGTCGCCGGGCTGGCCACCGGGGTCTTCCCGGGCGGGATCAAGTCCAGCGACCACTATCTCGGCGGGTTGGGCGTGCTGCCGTTCCCGCTGCGGGGCGACCAGGCCGGGCTCCCGGCGCTGCGGTTGGCCGAAGCCACCGACCAGAAGGCGATGGTCGAGGCCGTGAGGATCTTCGCCGCCGACTGGCGGGCGCATGACGAGCGGGAGGAGCGGCGGCTGGGCTACGTCGCGGTCACCCGGCCACGCCGGCTGCTGCTCTGCTCCGGATACCGGTGGGGCGAGGGTACGAAGAGGCCACGCGGCCCCTCCCCGTTCCTGCTCGACATCAAGGCGGCGTGTGACGCCGGAGCCGGCGAGGTCGACGAGTGGTTCCCGGCTCCCGACGAGGATGCCACCAACCCGACCGCCTCGGTCATCGCGAGCGCGAGCTGGCCGGCCGATCCGCTCGGCGACCGGCGTCCGGTGCTGGAGCAGGCCGCCGCGCTGGTACACGCGGCCCGGGCCGGCGCACCGGTCACCGAGCTCGATGGGGACTTCGACCGGTCCGGCTCGGCGGCGTCTGCCCGCCACGCACGACCCGGACCGGTCGACCCGTGGGCGCAGGAGGTCGAGCTGCTACTCGCAGAGCGGGCCCGGTTCGCGCCGGACCCGGGCACCACGGTCGAGGTCACCCTGCCCGGCCACCTGTCCGTGTCCCAACTCGTCACGCTCCGCCGGGACCCGCAGGCCCTGGCCCGTTCGATCCGCCGGCCGTTGCCCAGCGGCCCCGACCCGTACGCACGTCGGGGTACCGCGTTCCACGCCTGGCTGGAGCGCCGGTTCGGCTCCGACCAGCTGCTCGACATCGACGAGCTGCCCGGTGCCGCCGACGAGGACGCGGCGCCCGACGAGGCGTTGACCCGGCTGCAGGAGCTGTTCGCCCAGAGCGAGTGGGCCGACCGTACGCCGCACGCGGTCGAGGTGGGCTTCGCGACCACGGTGGCCGCAGTGGTGATCCGGGGCCGGATGGATGCCGTTTACGCCTACCCGGACGGCACCTTCGATGTGGTGGACTGGAAGACCGGCCGGCGCCCGGGACCGGGGCGGGACGCGGACGCCGCGGCCGTGCAGCTCGCCGCCTACCGGGTCGCCTGGGCGGAGCTGGCCGGCTGCCCCGTCGAGCGGGTCCGGGCGGCCTTCCACTACGTCGCCGAGGGGATCACCGTACGCCCCGCCGACCTGCTCGACGCGCGGGGCCTGACCGAGCTGCTGAGCACCATCCCGCAACGGGAGACGGAACGCGACACCCGCGCCAGCGCGTCATAGTTCCGACAGCCCGCTGTCTCCCGAAACGCGGGACGGGGAGGCTGGAGCGGGGAGGGGCGATGCGGGAGCTGCGGTACGCGCTGGTGGTGGGCCTGGCCGGCCTGGTCCTGGCCGCGCTCGCGGTGCTCGCCCCGTGGTACCCGGGGCCGGCGCAGCCGGTCGTACCGGTGGTTCAGCTGGTCGCGCCGGGGGGTGTCGCCGGGCAGCCGTGAGGTGGGGGACACTTGCGGGGATGTCCGAGCAGCAGTCACCGTGGGCGAGGTCGGGGGCGGTCGACACCGAACCGGCCACCGTCGCGTACCCCCCGAAGCCGGTGCCGCCGACCCAGCCGGCCGGTCCGCTGATCGACCTCGGCCCGGGCTGGTCCCGGTCGGGGGCGGTGACCGGGCTCGGCGAGCAGGCGCCCGACGTCGTCGAGTTCGGCGGCGACCGCGAACCCTCGGCCCAGCGCCGCACGCTGCTGTGGTTCGGCGGCTCGGCCGTGGTGATCCTGGTGGTCGGGCTGGTCATCCTGCTCGCCATGGCGATGACCGGCAGCGGCCCGCTGGCCGGCGGTGGCCACCCGTCCGGCCCCTCGAACTACGCGCCGCCGCTGGCCAAGGCGTGCCCGCCGCCCTCGGCGGCTGCGCAGCACCCGCCGCCCGCCCCGCCCCCGCCGCCGGGCCCCCGCACCGTCGACGCGGACACGGGCATCTCCTACGCCGCCCAGGGCCCGCCCTGGACCCCCTGGTCCGAGTTCTGGAGCGCCGGTGACCTGCACGTACGCTACGGCGTCGGGCAGCATTTCGTCACCGAGCGCTACAACGACGGCCTGAGCGTGCGCAACTACCACGCCTCGATCCTGTCCGGCGCGGTACCCACCGCCGAGAACGACGCCCTCTCGCTCGACCTGAAGTGCACCGGTCACCAGGTGCTCGCCGACGTCCGGACCTCGTACTACCCGCAGCCCAACACGATCGAGTCGATGCGCGACGAGGTGACCACATTGGGCGGGCGGCCGGCCTGGGTGGCCAAGTTCCGGCTGCATTTCCACGAGACCGGGCTGGTGGCCACCAGCGAGCTGGTCGGGCTCGCGTTGATCGACGTCGGCCGGCCCAACGCGGCCATCCTGTACATCTCCATCCCCGGTACCCACAGCCAGTACGACCCGCTGGTGGATCTGGAGCTGAACTCCGTCCGCCCGACTTGATCGTCGTCTCACTTCCTACCGCCTGATCGACGGATTGTGGAGACGGCGGGTTAAGGTCGCAGCGTGTCTGAAAGCGACCGCGCCATGACGATCCCCGCAACCACCTATCCGACCGAGCGGTTCACCCTGCCCAACGGGCTGCGGGTGGTCCTCGCGCCGGACCGTTCCGCGCCGGTGATCGGCGTGGCGGTGGTGTACGACGTGGGCATCCGCTCTGAACCGGAGGGGCGCACCGGCTTCGCCCACCTCTTCGAGCACCTGATGTTCCAGGGCTCGGAAAACCTGGAGAAGCTGGCGCACTTCAGATACGTACAGGGCTCGGGGGGCACCTTCAACGGCTCCACCCACCTGGACTACACCGACTACTTCGAGACCCTGCCGGCCAACGCCCTGGAGCGCACGCTGTTCCTGGAGGCCGACCGGATGCGCGGCCCCCGGCTGACCGAGGAAAACCTGCGCAACCAGGTCGACGTGGTCAAGGAGGAGATCCGGGTCAACGTGCTCAACCGGCCGTACGGCGGCTTCCCCTGGTTGAAGCTGCCGCCGGTCATGTTCGACACCTTCCCCAACGCGCACGACGGGTACGGCTCGTTCGTGGACCTGGAGTCGGCGACGGTACCGGACGCGCAGAGCTTCTTCGAGCGGTACTACGCGGCCGGCAACGCGGTGCTCTCCGTCTCCGGGGACATCGACGTGGCCGAGACGACCAAGCTGATCGAGCGGCACTTCGGCGACGTACCGGCCCGGCCGGCCCCGCAGCGGCCGGACTTCGACGAGCCGGACCTGACCGCCGAGCGCCGGGAGGCGTACACCGACCGGCTGGCCCCGCTGCCCGCGGTCGCCAGCGCCTGGCGGGTACCCAACCCGATCACCGACTTCGCCGGCTACCTGCCGTACGTGGTACTCGCCGAGGTGCTCACCGACGGCGACGCCTCCCGGCTGGTCCGCCGGCTGGTCCAGCGCGACCGGACGGCGACCAGCCTGGGCGGCTTCCTCGGCTTCATGGGCGAGCCGTTCGAGACCCGCGATCCGACCGCTCTGCTGCTCCAGGCCCACCTGCCACCGGGCGGCGACGTCGACAAGGTGCTGCGCACCATCGACGAGGAGAACGACCGGATCGCCACCGATGGGCTGGAGCCGGGCGAGTTGGCGCGCACCGTTGCCCGGATGGCCACTCACCTGCTGCGCGACACCGACGCGGTGCTCGGCCGGGCGCTGCGGATGGCCGTGCTGGAGCAGCAGCGCGGCAACGCGGCACTGATCAACGAGCTGCCGCACCTGCTGGGTGAGGTCACCGAAGAGCAGATCGTCGCCGCGGCGGCCCAGCTCCGGCCGCAGCGACGGGCCACCATCGAGGTCCAGATCAACGGGGGTACGGCGTGATCGCGCGTGAAGTTCCGCAGCTGGGTCCGACGCATGACCTGACCTTGCCCGACACCTCCGAACGGACCCTCGGCAACGGGCTGACCGTGATCGCGATCCGCCGCCCGTCCGTACCCCTGGTGGAGGTACGCCTGCGGCTGCCGTTCGCCGAGGCGGATCTGCCCGGCACCTCGCTGCTGACCCAGACCCTGTTCTCCGGAACGACGACACTGTCCACAGTAGACATCGCGGCCGCCTTGCAGAGCGTGGGCGGCGCGCTGGGCGCCGGGGCCGACCCGGACCGGCTGCTGATCTCCGGTAACGCCCTGGTCGACGGGCTGCCCCGGCTGCTGTCGGTCCTCGCCGACGTGCTCAACAACGCGACATACCCGGCCGACGAGGTGGGCACCGAGCGGGACCGGCTGGTCGACCGGATCCAGGTGGCGCAGAGCCAGCCGGCGCATCTGGCCCGGGTGGCGCTGCTCAAGCGGGTCTACGTGGACCACCCGTACGCGGTCCAGACGCCCAGCGCGGAGGAGGTCAAGGAGGTCACCCCGGAGCAACTGCTCGCCCTGCACGC
>WNGE01000246.1_pt1 | contig 108993 bp, 100 predicted proteins | sample 5400651 | NCBI WGS metagenome assembly WNGE01 (sample SAMN13153370, study PRJNA577476) | soil metagenome | isolation source: 60 cm soil or saprolite under grassland replicate 2 | place: USA:California | collected 2016-06-15 | reverse complement strand
ACGACCGCGTCGGAGTCCTCGATGAAGTCGCCGAGGTGGGAGTCCTCCTCCTCGCCGATGGGCGTCTCCAGGCTGACCGGCTCCTGGCTGACCTTGAGGATCTCGCGCACCTTCTCGGGCGAGAACTCCATCTCGCGGCCGATCTCCTCGGGCGTGGGCTCGCGGCCGAGGTCCTGCAGGAGCTGCCGCTGGATGCGGATCAGCTTGTTGATCGTCTCGACCATGTGCACCGGGATGCGGATGGTGCGCGCCTGGTCGGCGATCGCCCGGGTGATCGCCTGGCGGATCCACCAGGTCGCGTACGTCGAGAACTTGTAGCCCTTGGTGTAGTCGAACTTCTCGACCGCGCGGATGAGGCCGAGGTTGCCCTCCTGGATCAGGTCGAGGAAGAGCATGCCGCGGCCCACGTAGCGCTTGGCGATCGAGACCACCAGGCGGAGGTTGGCCTCGATCAGCTTCTTCTTGGCGAGCTGGCCGTGGCGCTCGACGCGCTGCAGCTCGCGCAGGCGCGTGGAGCCGAGCTTCTTGGCCTCGGCGGCGGCCTTGTCGAGCTCGGCGGTGGCTGCCTCGCCCTCCTCGATGGCCTTGGCGAGGATGACCTCCTGCTCCGCGGTCAGGAGCGGCACCTTGCCGATCTCCTTGAGGTACATGCGGACGGGGTCGTTGGTGGGAGCCTTGAGGGCCAGGTCGTCGTCGCGGGCCGAGCGCGCCTCGCGGGCGAACTCCTCGGCGTCCAGCTCGTCCACCATCTCGACGACTTCGATGTTCTCGTCGGCGAGCACCTGGTAGACGTTGTCGATCTGCTCTGCGGTCAGATCGACCGGAGCGAGCGCCTCGATCACCTCTTCAGTGGTGATGAAGCCGCGTTCCTTGCCCTTGACGACGAGATCCCGCACCTCGTCGAGCTGGGCTTCCTTGGCCATGGCCATAGAGTGTCCGTACCCCTCGTGTAGTCCGGACGACACAGGACGCCGGTGGCTGCCTGGTGCGCGCTCAGGGAGGGACTCCTCCCCTAGCCTCCGGGCCGCGGCTCCCGCAGGGCTCGCCGTCGGGCCTCGAGGGCGATGAGCTCTTCGAAACGTTGAGTGTACTCGTCCGGCTGCTCAACTGGGTTCATCCGCTGCAGGGTCGCCTTCAGCTCGTCGATCCCGCGGCTGACACGGAACTCCTCGAGCCGCCGGAAGACCTCCTCAGCGTACCCGCGCTCCTCCGCTCCGGCGAACGCCTCCACCGCCAGTCCCCGCAGGTAGCCGCGCTCCTTCTCGTTGGCGGCCTGCTCCAGCACCAGCTCCAAGGTAGCGCCGGGGCCGCCCGCCTTGGCCAGGGCGACGAACGAGGCGACCGTCGAGGGGGTGGTGAACCAGTCCTCGCCCCAGCGGCTGGCCACGTCGTCGGTCCACTCCGGGTGCTGCAGGGCGAGCTTCAGCGCCTCGCACTCGACCTTCATCTGCGGGCTGCGCGAACGGGGCGCCACCCGGGCGGCCGCGGCGGCCGCGCGGGTGCCGGCCACCAGGGCGCGGTACTCCGGGCCGTCCTCGCGCAGCTCCAGCCGCAGCACGATCGAGCGCGCGTAGGCGCTGCGCTGCACCATGTCGGGCACGTTGCGCATCACCGGGATGAGCTCGTGCACCGCCCGGGTGCGGCCCTCCGGCCGGCGGTAGTCGAAGCCGGCCAGCTTCCAGTCGATCCACCATCGCAGCAGCGGCTGCGCGCCGGCGACCAGCTCGCGGAAGGCCTCGGCGCCGTGCCTGGCGACGTAGTCGGCCGGGTCGAGCCCGCCGGGCATCACCAGCACGTGGGCGGAGAGGGCGGCGTTGGGCTCGGAGATCAGCTCGGGCAGGCCGCGCTCGGCCGCCTTGGCGCCGGCCTCGTCGGCGTCGAAGGCGAGCACCACCCGGTCGGTGAAGCGGGCGAGCAGGCGGAAGTGCTCCGCCCGCAGGGCGGTGCCGCAGGCGGCGACCGCCTGGGTGATCCCGGCAAGGTGGCAGGCGAGCACGTCGGTGTAGCCCTCCACCACCAGCGCGAAGCCGGCCTGCACGATCGGGACCTTGGCCCAGTTGAGCGCGTACAGGGCGCGGCCCTTGTGCCACGCGGAGGTCTCGGCGGTGTTCACGTACTTGGGGACGTGGCGCTCGCCCTGGCCGTCGTCGAGCACGCGGCCGCCGAAGGCGACCGGGTCGCCGGCGACGTCGAAGATGGGGAACAGCACGCGGGCGTGGAAGGCGTCGCGCAGGCCGCGGCTGCCGGTCCTCGCCAGGCCGGCCTCGACCAGCTCCTCGGGGCGGAAGCCCTTGCCCCGCAGGTGCTCGGTGAGCGCGTCCCAGCGGTCGGCGGGCGCCCAGCCGAGCTGGAAGCGCTCGGCGACGGCGCGGTCGTAGCCGCGCGAGGAGAGGTAGGCGCGCGCCGCGCGGCCCTCGGGCGCGTCGACCAGCAGGCGGTGGTGGAAGGCGACCGCCTCGGCGTGGGCGGCGACCAGGCGGCTGCGGCGGCCGAGGCTGCCGCGCTCCCCGGCCGAGCGGCCCTCGTAGCGCAGCTCGATCCCGGCGCGCTGGGCGAGCCGCTCGACCGCCTCGATGAAGGAGAGCCCGTCCTGCTTCATCAGGAAGTCGAGCGCGTCGCCGTGGCCGTCGCAGCCGAAGCAGTGCCAGGCGCCGGTCTGCGAGTTGACCGTGAACGACGGGGTCTTCTCCTGGTGGAAGGGGCACAGCCCCTTCATGCGGGTACCGCCGGCGGGCCGCAGGGTGACGTACTCCCCGATCAGGGCGACGATGTCCGTCGCCTGGCGGACCTCCGCGATCGATTCCTCCCGGATGCGGCCGGCCACGGTCCTTCCCCCTATCCGTCCCACACGCCGGGCGCGGCAGGCATGATGCTTGGCTCCGCGCCGGAGCGCCACCGATCGAACGACCCGAGCCCGGTGGGTACGCCGCTGGGGGAAGGACCCGTTGCGGGCTCTCCGGCATTGTACGCACCCGTCTGCGGGCGGATGGGCGAAATGGCGGTCCGGCCGAGAAGCTCACGCGCCGACTCGGGCGCCGGACTGGCAGAAGCTCAGAATATCGAACACATGTTCGATCCGCCAGCCCCTTGTCCCCGCCGGCGCCGCTCAGGTGCCCGGCGAGGAGGCGACGTCCCAGGCGGCCAGGGCGTAGCGGTCGGTCATGCCGGCGATGGCGTCGACCGCCTGCTGCTCGACCGGGTCGGACGCCAGGCTGGCGCCCATCGGCATCGTCTCGGGATGCTCCAGGTAGTGGTGGTACAGGTCGATCAGCAGGCGCCTGGCCCGCTCGGTCTGCCGCTCGGCCTCCGGGCGCAGGTAGACGCGCTCGAACATGAACGCCCGCAGGGTCACCATCGCCTCGGCGCAGGCCTCGCCCTGGACCACCCTCGGCGCGCCGCGGGAGTGGCGGATCACGTCCTCGACCAGGACGCCGACCATGTCCGACGGGGTCTCGCCGAGCACCAGCCGCAGCGGCTCGGGCACCTCGGCGATGCCGCCGAGGACCTCGGCGCGCAGCGCGTCGCTGAGGTCGGCGGTGAGGTAGGCGATACGGTCGGCCAGGCGCGCGCACATCCCCTCGAGGGTGGAGGGCGGCTGGTGGCGCCAGGAGTGCCTGGCGATGCCGTCGAGCACCTCCGCGGTGAGGTTGCGCGGCTCCAGCAGGGTGAGCAGGCGGGCGCCCTGGGAAGCGTGGTCGAAGCCGCTGGGGGCCACCTCCTGCAGGGCGGCTTCGCCGCCGTGGCCGAAGCAGGCGTGGCCGAGGTCGTGCCCGGTGGCGATGGCGCTGGCGAGCGGCACGTTGAGGGCGAGCGCCTCGGCGATGGTGGCCGCGATGCGCGCGGTGTGCTGCATGTGGGTGGCGCGGGTGACGAAGTGGTCGCCGATGTAGGGGCCGCCCTCGCGGCCGGCGGCCGGTCCCTCGGAGAAGGCCGGGATGAACGACTGCGTCTTGCCGTGGGCGCGCATCATCGCCCGCGAGAAGATGATCCGGTCCAGGTCCCGCATCCAGCAGGTGCGCACCGGGTCCTCCGGCTCCGGCTGACCGCGCCCGGCCGACTCCGCCGCCCGCGCCGCCCACGGCGCCAGCGCGGCAGCCTCGGCCGCCTCCAGCTCGGCCCGGACCGTCCCCTGCTGGACCCAGTCCCGCGTCGCCCTCACCAACGCATCCTCCGCATGCTCGTCCACCGACGTCCCGATAGGGTCAAGTCTCCCCAAGCCGTGTGACAGCGACCCAGGTCCCGAACGCGCCGGCCTACTCCCCCCGCAGCCTCGAGTACAGGGCCATGTCGTGGAAGGCGCCGTCGCGGAACTGGGCGCGGCGCAGCACGCCCTCGCGGGTGAAGCCGGCCTTCTCCAGGGCGCGCTGCTCGGCCACGTTCTCCACGTCGGTGCCGGCCTCGACCCGCTCCACCCTGGTGTTGGCGAACAGGTACTCGGCCAGCAGCCGCTGCGCCTCGGCGCCGAGGCCGCGGTAGCGGTGCTCGGGCAGCAGGGTGATGCCGACGTTGTAGGCGACCGAGCCGCCGCCGGGGCCGTGCTTGACCGCGTGGTAGCTGACGTCACCGACCAGGGTCCCGTCGGCCAGCTCGACCAGCAGGTTGCCGCCCTCCTCGCCGAGCATGCCGTTCTCCTCGAAGCGGCGCCGCAGCCACCCGGGCGGCGGGTAGCCGAACCAGTTGAAGCGGCTCTGCACCTCCGGGCTCTCCCACCACCGCTCCAGCGTGTCGAGGTCCTCCCGTCGCACCGGCCGCAGCCGCAGCCGCGGCGCTTCGCTCCTCGAGTCCCCCGGACCCCCGGCGTCGCCGGGCCGGAGCGGGCCGGCCTCCGTGTCGACCACTACTTCGACGCCGAGCTGGCCTCGCCGAGGGCCGCCTGGCCGGCGGCCAGGCGCGCGGTCGGCACCCGGAACGGCGAGCAGGAGACGTAGTCGAGGCCGAGCTCGTGGCAGAAGCGCACCGAGTCGGGGTCGCCGCCGTGCTCGCCGCAGATGCCGAGGTGCAGGTCGGCGCGGGCGGCCCGCCCCTCCTCGCAGGCCATGCGCATGAGGCGGCCGACCCCGGGACGGTCGATGGTGACGAACGGGTTGGCCGGGACCAGCTTGCGCTCCTCGTACAGGGCCAGGAACTTGCCGATGTCGTCGCGGGAGAAGCCGAACGCGGTCTGGGTCAGGTCGTTGGTGCCGAAGGAGAAGAACTCGGCCACCTCGGCGATCTCCCCCGCCGTGACGGCAGCGCGCGGCAGCTCCACCATGGTGCCCCAGAGGATCTCCAGCTCCTGGCCGCGCTCGCGCAGCACCGCGGCGGCGGCCGGCTCCAGCTCCTCGCGGAGCTGGGACAGCTCCTCGCGGGTGGCCACCAGCGGGATCATGATCTCCACCCGCGGGTCGCCGCCGTCCGCCTCGACCTGGCAGGCGGCCTCGACGATGGCGCGCACCTGCATGGCGTAGAGCCCGGGCTTGACGATGCCGAGGCGCACCCCGCGCAGCCCCAGCATGGGGTTGTCCTCGTGCAGGTCGTTGACCTTGGCGAGCAGCTCCTCGGCCTCGCCGAGCGCCAGCGCCTCGCCCTCCACCCGGGCCTCGCGTGCGCCGGTCTCCCGCGCCACCGCCACCGCCACGGCCAGGTCAACCTGGTTGGGCAGGAACTCGTGCAGCGGCGGGTCGAGCAGCCGCACGGTCACCGGCTTGCCGTCCATCTCGCGGAAGATGCCGACGAAGTCGTCGCGTTGCAGCGGCAGCAGGGTCTCGTAGGCCGAGTGCTCGTCCTCCGGGGTGGTGGCGAAGATCATGGTGCGCACCGCGGCGACCCGCTCCTCGCCGAGGAACATGTGCTCGGTGCGGCACAGGCCGATGCCCTCGGCCCCACGAGCCACGGCATTGGCCGACTGGCTCGGGGTGTCGGCGTTGGCCCGCACGCGCAGCCGCCGCACCTCGTCGGCCCGCGCCATGAAGCGCTCGAAGGCCCGCCAGATCTTGTCCTTGCGGGCCTCGGCGTCACCCGCCCTGGCACGCTCGATCGGCGAGTCGGCCAGGTCGAGCTGGCCGGCGTAGACCTTGCCGGTGAAGCCGTCGATGGTCAGCCAGTCGCCCTCGGCGACGGTGCTCCCGCCGACGGTGAAGCGCTTGCCCTGGCGGTCGACGCGGATCGCGTCGGCGCCGCAGACGGCCGGGATGCCCTCGCCCCTGGCGACCACGGCGGCGTGCGAGTTGGTGCCGCCGGCCGAGGTCAGGATGCCCTGGGAGCGGATCATGCCGTGGTAGTCGTCCGGGGTGGTCTCGCGGCGCACCAGGATCACCGGCTCGCCGCGCTCGGCCCAGGCCTGGGCGTCGTCGGCGGTGAACACCGCCCTGCCGACCGCCGCCCCCGGCGAGGCGTTGAGGCCGGAGGCGATCGCCTCGCCCTCCGAGCCAGTCTCGATGACCTTCTTGAACAGCTCCTCCAGGCGGTTGGCGTCGAGCCGCAGCACGGCCGTGTCGAGGCCGACCAGGTCCTCGTCGAGCATGTCGAAGGCCATCACCCACTCGGCGAAGGCGGTGCGCTTGCCGACCCGCGTCTGCAGCAGCCAGAGCTTGCCCTGCTCGACGGTGAACTCGATGTCGCACATGTCCCGGTAGCGCCGCTCCAGGTTGCGCATGTGCTCCTGCAGCTCCCGCCACGCCTGCGGCTGCACCTCGGCCATCTGGTCCAGCGCCAGGGTGTTGCGGATGCCGGCGACCACGTCCTCGCCCTGCGCGTTGGGCAGGTAGTCGCCGTACGGCTGGGGGTCGCCGTTGGCCGGGTTGCGGGTGAACGCCACCCCGGTGCCTGAGTCGTCGCCCTTGTTGCCGAAGACCATCGACTGGACGTTCACGGCGGTCCCGAGCGAGTCGTCGATCTTGTTCTTGCGCCGGTAGTCGACCGCCCGCTTGTTGTCCCAGGAGCCGAAGACCGCCTGGATGCCGAGCTCGAGCTGCTCGCGCGGGTCCTGGGGGAACTCGCGGCCGGTGGCGTCGGCGATGATCCGCTTGAACTCGGCGACCAGGCGGCGCAGGTCGCCCTCGTCGAGGTCGACGTCGTTGCGCACGCCCCGCGCCTCCTTGGCGTGGTCGAGGGCGGCCTCGAAGTCGTCGCCGTCGACGCCCATCACCGTCTTGCCGAACATCTGCAGCAGGCGCCGGTAGGAGTCCCAGGCGAAGCGCTCCGAGCCGGTCTGCTTGGTCAGGCCCTCGACGCTCTCGTCGTTGAGCCCGACGTTGAGCACCGTGTCCATCATCCCCGGCATCGAGAACGGTGCCCCGGAGCGGACGCTGACCAGCAGCGGGTCGGCCGGGTCGCCGAGGCTCCGGCCCATCTTGCCCTCCAGCGCCCGCAGGTGTGCCCACACCTCGTCGAGCATCCCGTCGGGGAACTGGCGCCCGGCGGCCCGGTAGGCGTTGCACGCCTCACAGGTGACCGTGAAGCCGTGCGGCACCGGCAGGCCCATGGTGGTCATCTCGGCGAGGTTGGCGCCCTTCCCCCCGAGCAGGTTCTTCATCTCCTTGTTGCCCTCTTCGAAGTCGTACACGTACTTCTCGGCCATAACGCCTCCTTGGCACGGTTGCGCCGCTGTCGCGCGCCGGGCGGGCAGGCGACCTCGGCGCCCGGCCGCTGTGGTCGTTCGAAGCCACCCTTAGCGTATTGCAGGTTGCCGGTCGCCCGCCGGACCGCAGTCGTCCTGCCTGCGGGGCAGTCGCCGTTCGTCGGACCAGAGGAGCGGGCACCACCGGCCCGAGTCGTTCGGCCACGATGCGCGACGCCAGCGAGCACGTGCCGAGGAGCCAGCCGCCCGCCGCGCTTTCTCAGTCGCCTTGCCTGCGGGGCAGTCATCGTAGACTGCCCCCATGGAGCTGCCGGCCACCATCGCCGAGTTCGAGCGGCTGGCCGCCGAGATCCTGCCGCCAGGACCGTACGGGTTCTTCGCCGGCGGGGCCGGCGACGAGGTCACCCTCGCCGACAACCTGGCCGCCTGGAGGCGCTGGCAGATCCGCCCCCGGGTGCTGGTCGACGTGGCCAGCCGCGACCCTGGCACGGTGCTGCTCGGCCGGCCGCGGCCGCACCCGGTGCTGGTCGCGCCGACCGCCTTCCACCGCCTGGCCCACCCGGACGGCGAGCTGGCCACCGGCCGCGCCGCCCGTGACACCGGCACGGTGATGTGCCTGTCGACCTTCTCCACCGTGGGCGCGGCCGAGCTGGCCGAGGCGGTGCCCGGCGGCACCCGCTGGTTCCAGCTCTACGTCTTCCGCGACCGCGGCGTGACCAAGGCCATGGTCGAGGCGGCGGCCGCGGCCGGCTACGAGGCGCTGGTGGTCACCGTCGACCTGCCGGTGCTGGGCCGGCGCGAGCGCGACCTGCGCAGCGGCTTCGTGATCCAGGAGCCGACCGCGGTGCCCGGCCTGAGCGCCGGAGGGGTCAGCGGGCCGCTCAGCCTCGCCCAGACGGCCACCCAGCTCGACCCCAGCCTGACCTGGAAGGACCTCGCCTGGCTGGCCGAGAGCAGCGGCCTGCCGGTACTGGTCAAGGGCGTGCTCACCGCGGAGGACGCGGCCCTGGCGGCGGCGCACGGCGCCGCCGGGGTGATCGTCTCCAACCACGGCGGCCGCCAGCTCGACGGCGTGCCGGCCAGCGCCGACGCCCTGCCCGAGGTTGCCGAGCGCGTCGGCGACCAGGTCGACGTGCTGGTCGACGGTGGCGTGCGACGGGGCACCGACGTGCTCAAGGCCCTGGCGCTCGGCGCCAGGGCGGTGCTGGTCGGCCGCCCGGTGCTGTGGGGCCTGGCGGTGGCCGGCGAGGCCGGCGCCCGCCAGGTGCTCGAGCTGCTGCTGGCCGAGCTCGACAACGCCCTGGCCCTCGCCGGCGCGCCGCGGGCGTCGCTGCTGGACCGCGCCTGGCTGCGGCACGCCGGCGCCTGATCCCCGGAACGGCCGCTCGAGCCCCCGGGCCCTACGGATATGAGCCTAGGGACCCTTGTCGACATCCGTTGGTTCGGGGTTTGCTGTACGGGCCCCCGACCCTACCCCCAAGCGGGCGGTCTCGATCGCGAGGCGATCCACCGCGACCGGGAACCGGACGCTCCCGAGCGGGGTTCTAGGAGTCAGGAGGCGTATGCGCGCGAACAGCGGGAACAGCGTAGGTACGTGACCTAGGCAGGGCGGCCCCCGACCCCCAGGAGGCCCCATGGGCAGGACCGACCAGGAGCTGCTGGCCAGGCTGCGCACCGACCCTGCCGCGTTCGAGGAGCTCTACCTGCGCCACGTCGGCAAGGTCGTGGCCGCGGTGACGCGCAGGGCCGGCGACCCGGCCGAGGTCCGCGGCCTGGTCGCGGCCGCCTTCACCCGCATCCACGAGACGGTCAGGCGCTACGACCCGGCCCGGTCGAGCCCATTGCCCTGGATGCTCGCCGTCACCGGCGAGGTGATCGCCGAGCGGCACGTGCCGGTGGTCCCCGCCAGCCCCGCCCCGGCGTGGGCGTCGAGCAGGCGCGCGCTCGACGCGGCCGAGCGCGGCCGCCTCGAAGGGCAGATGCGGGCTGCCGCGCCGGCGCGGCGGCGCCACCAGGCGATGGTGGGCCTGCCACCCGGCGAGCGGGCGATGGTCGAGCTGGTCGAGCTCGACGGGCTGACGCCGATCCAGGCGGCCGAGGCGCTCGGCGTCTGGCCGGCCCTTGCCCGCCTGCGGCTGGCCAGGGCCGACCGCAAGCTCGCCCGCTCCGCGCAGGCCCAGCCGCCGCCCGCGGCGGGCAACGGCGCCACGGAGACCGTCGAGCCGCTCGACGAGGTCGGCCCGCTCGAGCTCGAGCTCCTCGGCGAGCTGCGCACGGCCCTCTACGACCCGCGCAGGGCGGCGCGGGCGTTGCGGGCCGCCCGCCACCGCCATCACCGGGCGATGGCCGGGTCACGGCGCCTCACCACCGCGCCCACCCTGCTGATCGCGCTCGCCGCCCTGCTCGGCGGCGCCTTCCTCGCCGGCCAGGTGCTCGAGCCCGCCTCCTCCCGCGGCGACGCCGGGCAGGGACAGGCCAGCCGGCGCGTCGCCTGCTACGACCAGCTCGACCAGGGCGCCACCGCCACCGCGACGGCCGCGGGCGACGGCGTGTGGCCCTCGGGCGCGCCAGCCCTGCAGGCCTGCCTGAGCGCCTGGAGACGCCAGGAGTTGCAGCTCGCCCGCAGCGGCGTGGTGCGCCACATCGTGCCCATCACCCCCAGCTACGTGCTGTGCCAGCAGCGCAACGGCACCGTCGGGGTGTTCCCCAACCCGCAGCAGCTGTCGCTGGACGACGCCTGCGCGTCGATCGGGGCGAGCGTGCCCGAGAACGCGCGCTTCGGCGGCGCCACCGCCGGCCAGGTGCGCACCTTCGACCTCGACCTCAAGGTGCGGCTGCGTCAGGCCGGGCTCGGCACCGGCTGCGACCCGTTCAGCCCGCTGCTGCAGACCATCCGGACCAGCGTGGCCGCGACCGGGCTGCGCGGCTGGACGGTCCGTGACCGCACCAGCGCCCAGGGCGTCAACCCGGCCAACGGCGCCCCGGTCTTCCGGCCGGACGGCGGCAAGCGCTGGACCCGCTTCAGCGTCAACCCCCTGACCGGCCAGGTGACCATCGGCACCGCCCCCGACGGGGTGTGCGAGCGATAACAGCCTCAGGCGCCGGCGAGGCGGCGCAGCGCGGCCTGCAGGCTCTTGGCCGCCCGGCCGGGCCGGCCGCGGCCGATGGCCACGCCGTCCACCTCGACCACCGGCATGACCTCCGCGACGGTCGACGACAGGAACGCCTCCTCCGCCCCGACCAGGTCGTCGGCGCTGAAGACGCCCTCGACCACGCGGTAGCCCGCCGGGCCGGCGAGCTCCATCAGGGAGACCCGGGTGATCCCCGCCAGGATGCCCAGCTCGAGGGCTGGCGTGTACAGCACCGTCCCGCTGCGCCACCAGAGGTTGGCGGTCGGCGCCTCGAGCAGCTCCCCGCCGAGGCCGACGAAGACGGCGTCGTCGGCGCCCTTCGCCTGCGCGGCCCGCCGCGCCGCCATGTTGACCGCGTAGCTGGTCGTCTTGATCCCTGCCAGCAGCCAAGGGGAGCCGGCACGCAGCAACGGGTCGGTCGCGGTGGTCAGCAGCGCGATGCCGATGCCGCGGCGGCGGTCGGCGTCGAGCCCTGGCGGGATCTCCGTGACGACCGCGACCAGCGCGGGGGCCTCCTCGCCCTCGGCGCCCCTGGTGCAGACCAGGCGCAGCACCGCGTCACCGCCGGCGCAGGCCGCCAGCGCCCGCGCGGCGAACTGGTCGAGTCCGCCCGGCACGGCCAGGTCGGCCCCGGCCGCCGAGACGGCCAGCCGGGCGAGGTGGGCGTCGAGCCGGAAGGGCCGGCCGTGGTAGACGCGGATGCCCTCGAACACCGCGTCGCCGCGCAGCAGGCCGAGGTCGAGCGGGGAGAACCCGGGCTGGTCGCCGGCGGGCGCGCCGGGCCCGGCGACGAGCACCTCGAGCACGCGAGCTGCGTCGGCCATGCGGCTCAGAGCCTCGGCAGGCGCTCCGCGAGGTAGCCGACCAACTGGTCGACGCCCACCCGGTCCTGGGCCATGGTGTCGCGGTCGCGCACGGTGACGGCACGGTCGTCGAGCGAGTCGAAGTCGACCGTGACGCAGTACGGCGTGCCGATCTCGTCCTGGCGACGGTAGCGGCGGCCGATGCCGCGAGCGTCGTCGAAGTCGATCATCCAGTGCTCGCGCAGGTCGGCGGCGAGCTCCTTGGCCATCGGCGTGAGCTTCTCGTTGCGCGACAGCGGCAGCACCGCCGCCTTGATCGGGGCGAGGCGCGGGTGGAGCTTGAGCACGGTGCGCTGCTCGCTGCCGCCCTGGGCGGTGGGCGCCTCCTCCTCGTTGAACGCGTCGACCAGGAACGCCAGGGCCGAGCGGTCGGCCCCGGCGGACGGCTCCACCACGTAGGGGATGTAGCGCTTCTCCTGCTCGGCGTCGTAGTAGGTGAGCTCCTGGCCGGAGAGGTTCTGGTGCTGGGTGAGGTCGTAGTCGGCCCGGTTGGCGATGCCCTCCAGCTCCGACCAGCCGAACGGGAAGCGGTACTCGATGTCCACCGCCCGCTTGGCGTAGTGGGCCAGCTCGTCGGGGCCGTGCTCGCGCAGGCGCAGGTTCTCCTTGCGCATGCCGAGGTCCAGGTACCAGCGTATGCGCTCGTCGACCCAGCGCTCGTGCCAGTCCTCGTCGGTGCCCGGCTCGACGAAGAACTCGAGCTCCATCTGCTCGAACTCGCGCGTGCGGAAGATGAAGTTGCCCGGGGTGATCTCGTTGCGGAACGCCTTGCCGATCTGGGCGATGCCGAACGGGATCTTCTTGCGGCTGGCCGCCTGCACGATCGGGAAGTCGACGAAGATCCCCTGGGCGGTCTCCGGCCGCAGCCACACCACCGCCGAGTCGTCCTCCACCGGGCCCATGAACGTCTTGAACATGAGGTTGAAGTTGCGCGGGTCGGTGAACGGTCCCTTGCCGCAGTTGGGGCACGTCAGCTCGCCGGGCTCCGGAGGCCTGCCGTGCTTGGCGGCGAACGCCTCGGCCAGGTGGTCCTCGCGGTAGCGCTGGTGGCAGTTGGTGCACTCGACCAGCGGGTCGGAGAACGACTGCAGGTGCCCGGAGGCCTCCCAGGCCCGCGGCGACATGATGATGGCGGCGTCCTGGCCGACGATGTCGTCGCGCAGCTGCACCACGGACCGCCACCAGGCGCGCTTGATGTTGTTCTTGAGCTCGACGCCGAGCGGTCCGTAGTCGTAGCTGGAGCGCAGGCCGCCGTAGATCTCGCTCGACTGGAACACGAAGCCGCGTCTCTTGGCCAGGTTGACGATGGCGTCCATGGCATCGCTGGGCACGGGTATGAGCCTCCTGGGAGCCGCCGGCACGGCTTGTCGGCGGGTCGATTGGTCGGGTTGGCCACATGCTACAGCGTGGCAGGAAGCGGGTTTTGGCTAGGGGACATCCGCGCTGATCGCGACGGGCACGCGAAAGGCGGCGGCCGGCTGGGGGGCGGCTGGCTTGAGGACATGCCGGAACTGTCGCTGTGGTTGTTGGCGGTGCAGCGGGTGTCGGGCTGACTTCAGGGTTCGCGCTGGTCGTCACGCAGCAGCGCGTAGATGACCAGGTCGCGCCAGGCGCCGTCGCGGAAGGCCGCCTGCCGCAGGACGCCCTCGCGGGTAAAGCCGATGCGTTCGAGCGCCTTCTGCTCGGCGAGGTTCTCCGCATCGGTGCACGCCTCGAGCCGGTGGACGGTGGTGAACCCAAACAGGTAGTCCACCAGCAGCCGCTGCACCGCCGTTCCTAGCCCGCGACCGCGGTAGTCGGGCAGCAGCGCCAGGCCGACCTCGAAGCAGCTCCCCGCTGAACCGCCGCGGTTGACGTCCCTCCAGCTCGCGATGCCGGCCAGCGCGCCCTCGGGCGAGACCACCGCCAGTGCGGTGGACTCCGCCGCGACGAACCCGTCCTGCTCCCAGCGTCGCCGACGCCGGTGGACGTCGGTGAAGCCGAACCATTCGAACCGGCCCAGCGCCGCAGGATCGGTGGACAGCTGGTCCAGGAACCCCAGGTCCTGTTCGGTGAACGCCCGCAGCGTTAGGTCGTCCATCGATCGTCCCACGCAGCGCGATCCTGGGCGCGGCGGCTCCACAGAATCCGAACGTGTGTTCCCAGGAAGGCCCATGCGACGTACGATCTGGCCATGCGGTACACCACGTTCCGGTTCGCGCTTGCTCCCACGCCCGCGCAGGCGGCGATGCTCGCCCGGCACGCCGGGACGTCGAGGTTTGCCTACAACCAATGCCTTCGGCTGGTCACCGACGCCCTCGCCGCCAAGCAGACAGGCTCCCAAGCCAGGGTACCGTGGTCGGGGTTCGACCTGATCAACGCGATCAACGCCTGGAAGCGCAGCGAGGCCGCCGGGCGGGTCTTCGTCGTCGCCCCGGACGGCACCACCACGAAGCAGGTGACCGGCCTGGTGTGGCGGCACGAGGTCTCCGCGCAGGTGTTCGAGGAGGCCGCGGTCGACCTTGGCCGGGCGCTCTCCACCTTCGCCCGGGCCAGGGACGGCAGCCGCAAGGGCCGGCGGGTCGGCTTCCCGAGGCGCAAGCGCAAGGGGCGCTGCCGCGACAGCTTCCGGCTCCGCAACAAGCAGGGCAAGGGTGGCGCTTTCTCGATCCGGGTCGGTGAGGGCCACCCCCGCAGCGTCACGTTGCCGGCCATCGGCACCATCCGCGTCCACGACGACACCCGCCGGCTGCGGCGGCTGCTCCGCCCGGTCGAACACCTCGACCCCGACACCGCGCAGCCGGTGGTGGCCCTGCGCGCCAAGGTGTTGTTCGCCACCGTCAGCCGCCACGGCTCCCGCTGGTGCGCCAGCCTCAACGTCCAGGCCCCCGACTTCCACGCCAAGCGTCGCCACCCGCTAGCCCCCGCCGACGACTGCGGCGGGTTCGTCGGGGTGGACCGTGGCCTTGCCGCGGTCGCCGTGGCGGCCACCGCCGACGGGACCGAGGTCGGCCGCTTCGAGGCACCCAAGCCGCTGCGGCGCGGCATGGTGGGCCTGCGGCGCCTGTCACGAAGGGCAGGCCGCGCCCTGCCCCGCTCCCGCAACCGGGCCAAGGCGACCCTGCGGCTGTCCCGGCAGCACGCCCGCATCGCCAACGCACGCCGAAGCTTCCTCCACGAGGTCTCCAGCCAGCTCGTCCAGACCCACGACCGGCTTTGCCTGGAAGACCTCGCCGTCGCCAACCTCATGACCAACCGGCACCTGGCCGGCGCCATCGGTGACGCCGCCTGGACCGAACTCGCCCGCCAACTCGGCTACAAGTCGGCGTGGTTCGGGGCTGAACTGGTCTTCTGCGACCGCTGGTTCCCATCCACCAAGACGTGCTCGCGGTGTGGAACGGTCAAGCAACAGTTGGGGCTGGCCGAGCGGACCTTCCGCTGCGACGGCTGCGGCCTGGCCATCGACCGCGACCGCAACGCCGCCGCGAACCTCGCCGCCTGGGCCGAGCGCCACCACGCCCAGGCCCCGGACCGCCAAGCGGGCGGCCGGGTGACCAACGCCCCTGGAGGGGAAGGCGCTGGCCATCGCCTCGGCGATGGCGAAACCAGCCCCGACGAAGGGGGAACCGACGCCCACGCCTTCGTGGCGTGAGCCTGGGCATCCGAGAAGGGTGCTGCCGGACCAGCTCTATGAGGTCGTCCGGCAGGCTTTAGAAGGAGTACATCCCGCTGACCAGCCCCTGCCAGGTGACCGGGCCGACGATGCCGTCGACGGTGACCGAGGGCACGTCCTGGTGGAGCGCCTGCTGGAAGGCGCGCACCGCGGCCTCGGTCTCCGGGCCGAAGATCCCGTCGACCTGCAGGCCCTGGCTCGGGTCGCCGGACAGGTTGCGGAACTGGAACTCCTCCTGCACCCCGCGAACGGCGTCGCCGGTGCTGCCCCGCCTGACGGTGACGATCAGCGCCCTCCAGGTGTTGGGGCCGACGATGCCGTCGACGGCCAGGCCCCGCTGCCCCTGGAAGGCGCGCACCGCCGCGTCGGTGGCCGGGCCGAAGATGCCGTCGACGGCGACGCTGTGCCCGCGCGCCCTGAGCAGGTGCTGCAAGGTATGGACGGGGTGCTCCTTGTCGCCCTGGCGGACGAGTGGCCAGGGACTGATGGTGCCGGTGGTCATGGTTGCTCCTCCCTCGCGCATCCGCCCACATGCTGCCGCACCCCTTCCGCGCTCCCCTATGACGCAGGTCACAGCGAGGCTGTGACGCTCGTCACCGGCGCCGGGCCTACACCCCGACCGGGTGCCAGACGGTCTTGATCTCCAGGAAGGCCGCGATCCAGTAGGGGTCCTGTCCGCGCGCGTCGTCGAGCCAGCCCCGCGCGGACAGGCGCAGCGGCGCGGCCACCCGCTTGACGTTGGCTGCCGCGGCCAGCTCGGCGTCCTTGTAGAGGGCGAGGTCGAGCCCGGCGAGGTCGAGGGCGTCGACGTCCATGTGGGCGGCGAGCGGGCCGATCAGCTCGGTGGTGAAGCCGGTCAGCAGGTTCACCACGCCGCCGGGCAGGTCGCTGGTCGCCAGCACCTCGGCGAGGGTGACCGCCGGCAGGGGGCGCTTCTCGGAGGCGAGCACCACCGCGGTGTTGCCGGAGACGATCACCGGGGCGAGCCGCGAGACCAGGCCGAGCAGGCTGGACTCGGCGGGAGCGACCAGCCCGACCACGCCGGTCGGCTCCGGCACCGAGAAGTTGAAGTAGGGGCCGGCCACCGGGTTCGCGGAGCCGAACACCTGGGCCAGCTTGTCGGCCCAGCCGGCGTACCAGACCCAGCGGTCGACCGCCTTGGCGACGGCATCGGTGGCCTGGCGGTGGGTGGCGCCCTCGGCACGCTCGACCTCGTCGACGAACTGCTCGCTGCGCCCCTCCAGCATCTCGGCCACGCGGTAGAGGATCTGGCCGCGGTTGTAGGCGGTCGCTCCCGCCCAGCCTCCGAACGCCTTGCGCGCGGCCACCACCGCGTCGCGCACGTCCTTGCGCGAGGCGCGGCAGGCGTTCGCCCACGGCCTGCCCTTGGCCTCGCTCACCAGGTACGAGCGCCCCGACTCGGTGCGGGGGAACTTCCCGCCGAGGTAGAGCTTGTAGGTCTTGCGGACCTCCAGCCGGTCCGAGTCGGACACGCTGCGCTCCTTTGCTCAAACGGTCGGTGGGCCGCCTCGCTCCTCACTTCAGGTCCACGTAGCCGGCGAGGCCGTGGCGGCCGCCCTCGCGGCCGAAGCCGGACTCCTGGTAGCCGCCGAACGGCGAGGTCGGGTCGAAGCGGTTGAAGGTGTTGGCCCAGACCACCCCGGCGCGCAGGCGGCCGGCCAGCTCCAGGATGCGGCTGCCCTTGTCGGTCCAGACCCCGGCGGAGAGCCCGTAGGGGGTGTTGTTGGCCTTGGTCACCGCCTCGTCCGGGGTGCGGAAGGTGAGCACCGACAGCACCGGGCCGAAGATCTCCTCCTGGGCGATGCGGTAGGACTGGGCCACGTGGGTGAAGACCGTCGGCCGGAACCAGAAGCCGCGCTCGGGCAGCTGGCACGCCGGCTGCCAGGCCTCGGCGCCGTCCGCCTCGCCGGAGGCGACCAGCTCCTCGATCTTGTCGAGCTGGGCGCGCGAGTTGATCGCGCCGACGTCGGTGTTCTTGTCCAGCGGGTCGCCCACCCGCAGGGTGGTCATGCGCCGCTTCAGCTTGGCCACCAGCGGCTCGGCCACCGACTCCTGCACCAGCAGGCGGGAGCCGGCGCAGCAGACGTGGCCCTGGTTGAAGTAGATGCCGTTGACGATCCCCTCGACGGCCTGGTCGAGCGGGGCGTCGTCGAACACCACGTTGGCCGCCTTGCCGCCGAGCTCGAGGGTGAGCCGCTTGCCCGAGCCGGCGAGGGTGCGCTGGATCGCCTTGCCGACCTCGGTCGAGCCGGTGAAGGCGACCTTGTCGACGTCGGGGTGGGCGACCAGATGGGCACCAGTTCGGCCCGCCCCGGTGACGATGTTGACCACCCCTGGCGGCAGCTCGGCCTGCTGCAGCACCTCGCCGAGGAGCAGCGCGGTCAGCGGGGTGGTCTCGGCCGGCTTGAGCACCACGGTGTTGCCCGCGGCGAGGGCTGGCGCGAGCTTCCACGCCGCCATCAGCAGCGGGAAGTTCCACGGGATCACCTGGGCGGCCACGCCGAGCGGCCGCGCCCTGCGGCCGGGGAAGGCGTAGTCGAGCTTGTCGGCCCAGCCGGCGTGGTAGAAGAAGTGCGCCGCCGCCAGCGGCAGGTCGACGTCGCGGGACTCCTTGATCGGCTTGCCGCCGTTCATCGACTCCAGCACGGCGAACTCGCGCGAGCGCTCCTGCAGGATGCGGGCGATCCGGAAGAGGTACTTGGCGCGCTCGGCGCCCGAGGTCTTCGACCACACCTTGGTGTAGGCGGCCCGGGCGGCCTTGACGGCCGCGTCCACGTCCTGCTCGCCGCCCTCGGCCACCGCCGCGAGGACCTCCTCGGTGGCCGGGTTGATGGTCTTGAAGTGCGACTCCGACAGCGGCGCCGTCCACTGCCCGTTGATCAGCAGGCCGTACTCCTCGCGCAGCTTGACGTGGTCGGTCGCCTCCGGCGCGGGCGCGTAGCCCCAGTCCACCGCGGCCGGCGCCCGCGACTGCGCGCCGGTGATCTCGTCGCCCATGCCGGCCTCCGCTCGGCTCGATCTCAACAGCGTCCCGGTCAAGCGGACGCTCCACGCCGACGCCTGGTGCCTTCCCAAGCTGGTCGGGGCTGGCCCCTAGGGTAGCGCGCAGCCTCCGGGCGGCGTCCGCCCGGGCCTGTGGACAACCGGATGCCGAGGTCGCTCGGGTCCGCCACGATGCACACACCGACCTGGCATCGAATATCGGGAGGTCCTACATTGCTGGCATACCGAAATCGCCTGCTACGGCGGAGCAGACTTCACGGGGGCAGGATGGCGAAGATCGAGGTCAGCCTGTCCCCTGACGTGCTCGCGTTCATCGACGACAGTGCCGAAGGCGACCGCAGCGCGTTCCTGGCGCGCCTGGTCCGCGAGGAGATGGACCGCCGCTACGTGCAGGGCTACATCGACCAGCCCGACACCGGTGAGGAGTTGTTCAGCCCGGAGCTGGCGGCAGAGGCACTCAGCCTCGACCCCTGGTACGACGACGACGAGCCGAGCCAGTGAGGCGCGGTGAGGTGTGGTGGGCAACGCTCCCACCACCCGCTTACGCGCGACCGGTCGTCCTGGTCAACCGCGAGTCGGCGTACCGGAAACGCACTCACGTCCTGGTCGTGCCGGTGACCAGGCACGTACGCGGGCTGTTGAGCGAGGTCACCCTCGACGGTCACAACGGCTTGGCGCATCCCAGCGTCGCCAACTGCGACACCATCCAACTTGCTGCGAAGTCCTGGTTGGAGCACCGGGTCGGCGAGCTCGACGTCACCCAGACCGAACGTCTCGGCCGCGCGCTCCGCTACGCCCTGGGACTCGACAACTAAGCGGGACGCTCGGTCAGCGTCCGACGATGCCGGCGTCGTGGGCGAGCAGGCCGGCCTGGGTGCGGTTGGTGCAGCCGAGTTTGTCGAGCATGCGGGAGACGTAGCCCTTGGCCGAGTAGGTCACTCCGCGGCAGCGCAGGCGTCGTGGCCGCCGCAGCAGTGGTCGCACTGGCGATCTGGGCACTCGCGCCTGCTCGGCGTGGAGTTGACCGTTGGCAAGGGCCACGACGCCAGCCCGGTCCGAGCCAGCGACGTGCTGGTTACCGTGGTGCTGGCGGGCTTGGCGGCGTGGGGCGTGCAGGCACTGCTCGCCCGCCGTGGGGCCGCCTGCCGGTGGCCATTCGTCGGCAGTACCGCGCTGGCCATCTCGATCGTCGGGCCGACCTGGCTTGCCGACGGTGCGGCGGGCGTCGTCCTGATCGGCATGCACCTGGCCGTTGGCTTCGTGCTGATCGCCGGCTTCAGCAGGTCTGTGTCGACGTGGACCCGTGAGAGGCAGCCGCAGCCTCGCCGGGGCCCTGGGTAGAGGAGGGCCAGGCCGGTGGGCCGGGAACCCGGCCGAGGTGGCAGGCATATTCAGGGCATGACCGATTCGGCCCCTCCACCGCGGCGGCTTGGGCGACACCGGCCCGGAGCGCGCTGGGTGGTCGTCGCCGTCGGGGTGGTGGCGCTGATCGGCGCGGCCATCCTCGGCGGTGCGACCACCCAGCTTCACCGCGCCCGCCCGGCCGCCTCCCCGGCGACGGCGGCGCCCACGCCGACGGACCGAGGTCGGCTGGCGCCCCTGCGTGGCGTGCCGCTGCGCGGCGCCACCGGCCTGCGGCTGCTGGTCGCCAACGACCCCGCGCCGTTCCTGCTCGACGTGGACCGGGGCACCGTCCAGCCGGTCCGCGGCCTGCCAAGCGCTCGTGGCCGAGTGGTCCGGGTGCTGCCGGTGGGCGAGGACGCGGTCGTGGTCTCCGAGCGGACCTGCAAGGACTGCCGGGGTGCGGAGGTGTACCGCGTGCGGCACCGCAGCACCGTCGCGACCCGGATCGCCAGCGCGCGGGACGTGGTGGCAACCGCCGACGGTCGTGCCGTGTGGATGCTCGGCGACCAGGGCGCCGGCCACTGCACGCTGCGCGAGATCTGGCTCGACGGCCGGCCACGGCGGGCGCCCAGGCCAGTTCCCTGCACCACCCAACTGGTGGCGGAGACCACGGCCGGTCTGCTGGTCACGACCGGCTCGTCGCCCGACGGCGCCGACTGGCACGGCGCGCTGGTCGGCCCCGCCGGCCGCCTCACCCGGCTCCCCTTCCCGACGCCCTTGGCGGTCGCCGGCCATGGCCACCTGGTGCTGGGCGGCGCCGAGCCTGACGGCCCGCTCACCATCACCGACCTGCGTGGCGGCGCCGCCCGGCGGCTGTCGTGGCCGAGCGTGCTCGCCGGCGGCGACGAGGCCAGGGTGGACCCGGACGGCCGGCCGGTCGCCGTCGGGTTCGCCGATCCCGCCCCGCCCGGTGGCGGGCAGGCCCTCGACGAGTGGCTGCTGGACACCGCCACGGGCCGCTGGCGGCACCTACCAGACCTGCCCGCCAACGTCTACCTCAAGTTCACCAGCACGGAGTGGACCGCCGACGGCCGGCTGGTGTTCCTGGCGCAGAGCGCCGGCCACGGCGACCTGGTCGCGACCTGGCGTCCCGGCGAGCCGCGGATCGCGGTCCGCCGGGTCGAGCTGCCGCAGCGGAGTGGCGGCAGCGACAGCTTCGTCGTCTGGTGAGCGCGGGTAGGTTGGGCGGCGGTGTCAGCCGACCGGCTCCCGCCCGCGCCGGCGCGGCACCGAGCGCGCCAAGGCGAGCAGGCCGTGCCCCGCCGGTGCCACGGCGGGCGGCCGCGGGGCGACGGTGAGCTCGCGCCGCTTCTCGAGCCGCACGACGGTGGTCTCGCCCAGCAGCAACGCCTTCAAGCGGCTGGTCCGGACCGCCGTCTGCCGGAAGCCGCGCCGGCGGAACAGCGCCAGCGAGGCATGGTTGTCGGCGACCACTTTCACCGTCCACCGCTGGTAGCCACGCAGGGCCGTGGAGCGCTCGACCTCGTCGAGCAGGCGCCGCTGGATGCCTCGTCGGCGCCACGCGAGCGCGGTCGCGCCGACGCGGAGGAAGACCTCGCCCGGCCCTGGCCGGTCGCGGCTGAACGCGAGGCCGGCAATGATCGCGAAGCGCAGGGCGCCGACCGGGCCGAGGGCCGCAGCGCCGCGAGCTGGCGCAGCGGGCCGGCCTCGCGCATGCCGGCGGTGGCGTAGCGGCAGTACCCCACCAGCGCGCCGTCCGGCGTCCGCGCGACCAGCGTCCCCGCCGCCGGCTGCGGGTGGCTGGCGCGAAGCCGCACGAGCACCTCCAGTCGGGTCGCGGCCGGACGCCTGCCGAAGGCGCGGTCGAACACGTCGGAGAATTCCGCGAGCGACAGGCGCTCCACCTCGCGGACGTCGCCGGCACGGGCCTCGTGAACCGCCACCTCGCCCGAGGTCGGGGGTGGCGGTCGGGCTGGCCCGCGGACGGGGCAGCCGGGTGGTAGGGGGCGCTGGGGGCGCCTTGGACAGGGCCGCTTCCGGGCATGGGGGCGGCGTCGAGCTGAGGGCGCGGCATGGCGGCTTCCTCGTCTCGGGGGGACCGGATGGGGGGACTCAGCCGGTCGTCACCAGCCCAACCGGCGGAGCGCCGCACGGGGCATTACCCACATTTCGCCACAATCCAGCACGTTAGTACTGAATAGGTGGAAATCAGTCGATGGTGAAGTAGTCGCCCGACTGGTAGCGGCCGCTGCGCTCCTTGGCCAGCTGCATGAGGCAGTCGTTGAGCAGGCTGGACGCGCCGAGGCGGAACCAGTCAGGCGACAGCCACGCGCCGCCGACCGTCTCGTTGACCAGCACCAGGTACTGGACCGCCTGCTTGGCGGTGCGGATCCCGCCGGCCGGCTTCATGCCGACCATGCGGCCGGTGCGGTCGTGGTTGTCGCGGATCGCCTCGAGCATCACCAGGGTGACCGGTAGGGTGGCGGCGGGCTGGACCTTGCCGGTCGAGGTCTTGATGAAGTCGGCGCCCGCGGCCATCGCCAGCATGCTCGCCCGCCGCACGTGGTCGTAGGTGCCCAGCTCGCCGGTCTCCAGGATGACCTTGAGGCGGGCGGCCCCACAGGCCTCCTTGACCATCAGGACCTCCTCGAACACCTCGCGGTAGCGGCCGGCCAGGAAGGCGCCGCGGTTGATGACCATGTCGACCTCGTCGGCGCCGGCGTCGACGGCGTCGGCCACGTCCGCCAGGCGTACCGCCATGGAGGCCTGGCCGCTGGGGAAGGCGGTCGCCACCGAGGCGACCTTCACGGCCGAGCCGGCCAGGGCGCGCTTGGCGACCGCGGCCAGGCTGGCGTAGAGGCACACGGCCGCCACCGGCGGGATCTCGGGGTCGGCCGGGTCCGGGCGGCGGGCCTTGGAGCAGAGCGCCTCCACCTTGCCCGGGGTGTCGGCGCCCTCCAGGGTCGTCAGGTCCATCATCGACACCGCCAGGCGCAGGGCTGCCACCTTCGACTGCTTCTTGATGCTGCGCTTGGCCAGGCTGGCGGCCCGCTCCTCGGCACCCACCTGGTCGACGGCGGCGCGGGCGAGCAGCGAGCCGAGCACCCCCTCGGGCAGCAGGCCGACGGAGCTCTCGCCGAGCCGGACGGGCGTGGTGGCCATGCTGCCTCCCGGGCTAGGACAACGGTCGCCACAATTGTAGTGACCAGCGCTGCTGGCGCCTTCCGCCCGCGCCGACCCACGTGCATGATGGTCTGGTTCGGCGGGAATGGCTGACGTCGACGGATCGGAGGGGTTCGCGGTGAGGGCACTTGGGCGGCTGGTCCTCATCGTGCTCGGGGTCGCGTTCGTGGCGGGCATGTGGGACGCGCGCCACCCCGACAAGGGGCCGCTCGAGGGGCTCGGCGCGCCCACCCACGACGACCCGGTCGTGCTCGCCCACGACACCAGCGCGCCGCCGCGACTCGCCGCCGTGCGCCGCAGCCACCACCAGACCTTCGACCGGGTCACCTTCGAGTTCCGCGACGGGCTGCCGCGCACCACCGTGCGCTACGTCCGCGAGCTGCCCCGCGGCGCCAGCGACAGGCCGCAGGAGCTGGCCGGCGACGCCGACCTGGCGGTGAGCTTCGTCGCCAGCGCCCACGACCGCGCCGGCCGGCCGAGCTTCAGCGGGCCGTCGAGGGCGCGGCCACTGTGGCCGGCCCTGCGCGAGTACGCGCTGGTGTCTGAGGCGGGCGGCCGGGTCGTCTTCGGCATCGGGGTCGACCGCCGGCTGAGCTTCCGCGTGATCGAGCTCGGCGGTCCCGCGCGCGTGGTGGTGGACGTGGCGAACTGAGTGCCCCTGGCGGTCCCGCACGGGTCCCCAGTTCACGGGGCATTTACGTAAGTACTATTGCCGATCCGACCGCACGAATTGGCACCAGGATTGCGGCAACGGGGTGAACGAAGCTAGGCGCGAACTTCGAGCCGGTCGCCCCTTCGCAGGCCCCAGCGGGCGAACTGGCCCGCCTCCGCCTCGATCACGTGGCGGGACCGCGGCCGCGGCCGGCCGATGCGGTTGGGCCGCATGGTGACCGCGTCGAGGACCCGCATGCGAGCGTCGCAGAAGGCCACGTCGATGGCGAAGCGCATGCCCAGGGTGTGGACCGAGCTGGCGGGCGAGAGCAGCAGGGCACCCTCGATCCCGTCCCGTCCGAGCAGGCCACGGGCGCGGTCGCGGACGCTGGTCGCCACCTCGACGGGCGCGACCACCTGGCCCTCGCGCAGCAGCTGGGGCAATCGGTCACCTCCTCGACGCGGCTCGCGAGCGGATATGGCGGCTCGCTCTGCTCGCTCGCCGGTCGCAATTCTCGTAGCTCGCGGATCGGTCAGCGCGCACGAATCTGTCATGCCATCGCCCACGTTACGCAGCTCTAACCAATTTTTACCTTTCACGGCTCACGTAGTACGTTTCGTTATGGTTTGCGAATCCCCCGCGTCGTGCGCACGGAGACCGGATGATGCGTAGGCGATCCCCCGTCCAACCGGCCGCGGCGCCGGAGCCGGGCGGGCAGCGAGGCACGCTCTGCCACCTTCACCATGCGAGGAGGTGGCGGTGACCTCGGTGCTCCTGCTCGGCCAGCTGCCGGCCTTCGAGCTGTTCCCTCGCAGCGGCCTGCTGCGCAGCGTCGACCCGGCGGAGGCCGATCCCGCCGCCCTGCTCGAGCTGGTGACCGCGGACATCGACGACCACGGCAGCGTGCTGGTGCTCCACCCGGACTGGGACGACGGCGTCGCCGACTACCACCTCCGCATGCTCCGCTCCACCCTCGAGACCACCCGGCTGGCGGCCCTGCCGAGCAACCTGCCGCCGCTCGCACTGAGCGTGCTCGGCGCCCAGCTCGCCGCGCTGACCAGCCTGCTGCCCGCGGCCGGGCCGGTCGCGTCGAGCGCCGCCAACCTCGGCGGGCGCCTGGCCGTCGGCGCCTGGCTCGGCAGCGTCAGCAAGCTCGAGCACCCCGCCCCCACCGTCTCCCAGCACTTCCAGTCGTGGTCGCCAGGGAGCCAGTTCACCGTGACGGTGCAGCCGTCGCCGACCGTGCGCCGCAGCCACCGGCGTCACCCCGAAGACGCCGTCCCCTGGGTCGCCCCGGCGCCCTCGCTCACCGTGCTCTCCGGACCGGAGCGCGACGTGGAGTGGGCGCGCGACGAGGTCGTCCCCCAGATGGGCCCGACCGAGCTGGTCCTCACCGGGCCGACGCCGCTCGGCCCGAGCTGGTGGGGCACCTCGGACCTGGTCGAGGTGGTGAGCTGCTACGGCGACGCGGGCGCCCTGGCCCGCGAGGTCTACGCCAGCTTCCCCTGCTCCCCCTGCGACTGGTGCGGCGAGCCGGTCTCGGGGCCCAACTGCCCCTTCTGCTCCATGGTGCAGCGCTGGTCGGAGGAGGCCGCCGCCGCATCCGACGAAGGTGACGAGGAGACCGAGACGCCGGCCGGCCCCTGGCCAGGCACGAGGAGTGTGGCATGAACCCTAAGCAGCGCCGTGGAGCGCTCTTCCTGATCCTGGCAGGGCTGGGGGCAGGGGCGATCTTCTTCATGGTCGCCAGCTACGTCGCCTCGGTCCAGGCAGCGGTGGGCGACTACGCCCCCGTGCTGCGGCTGCGCACCGACGTGCCGCCGTTCAAGCCCGTCACCGCCGAGCTGGTCGACGAGGTGAAGGTGCCACGCCGCTGGCTGCCTGCCACCGCCGTGAACACCAAGGCCGAGCTGCGTGGCCTGGTCGCGAGCACGGCGCTGCGGCGCGGCTCCTACCTCGAGTCCGACATGCTCACCCCGCCGCCCGCCCTCAACCCCGGCCAGCGCGAGATCGCCATCCTGGTCGACGCGGAGACGGGCGTCGCCGGCAAGATCAGGTCGGGCGGCCTGGTCGACATCTACGCCACCTTCGAGGGCGGCAAGGGCGTGCCCGCCGCCTCCAAGATCGTGGTGCGCCAGGCCCGCATCATCGACGTCGGCTCGGTGGAGCGCATCACCGGCCAGGACCCGGAGAAGACCGCCTTCCAGGCCGACCAGGTGGTGCCGGTCACCTTCGCGCTGACGGTGCCGGAGAGCCTGGCCCTCACCTACGCCGAGAGCTTCGCCACCAAGGTGCGGCTGGCGCTGATCGGCGGCGGCGACAACACCAACCCCAACGTCCCCAACGTCTACACCGGCGGGGCGACGGTGGTGCAGGCCCCGTCCCGGGGCATCGGCGGAGCCGGGCAGGCGGCGCCCAACCCGAACGGCAACGGCTATGGCGGAGGTTAGCGGGTGACCTTCTCGGTCCTCCTCGGCGTCGGCAGCCACGACGTCGGCGTGGAGCTGCGGGCGCTGCTCGAGGAGTCGGGCGAGTTCCGGGTGCTGGAGACGGCCCCGACCGCCTCCGACCTGATCGCCGCCATCGGGCGTCGCGAGGTCGACGCCATCCTGATCCACGAGCAGCTCGGCCCCGTGCCGGTGCTGGACCTGGTGCGCGAGCTGGTGGCCAGGTACCCGCACATCGGGGTGGTGCTGATCGTCCGCGAGGGGACCGCCGAGGTCCTGACGCGCGCGATGGAGGCTGGCGCGCGCGGCATCATCACCCTTCCGCTCAGCCTGGACGAGGTCCAGGCCCGCCTCGGCTCGGCCGCCACCTGGTCGCGCACGGTCCGCCGGCACCTCTCTGGCGACCTCGCCGACCTGGCGGTGGGCGCCGGCGCCGGCGTCGGCGGCACACTCGTGGTGGTCACCGGGGCCAAGGGCGGCGTCGGCGCCTCCACCGTGGCCGCCCACCTCGCCCTGCTCGCCCGCAGCGGCGGCCCGCAGCAACGCCGCGTCTGCCTGGTCGACCTCGACCTACAGGCCGGCGACCTTCCCCAGCTGCTCAACCTCACCTACCACCGCACCATCACCGACCTGGTGGAGGTCTCCGACGAGCTGACCGCCAGGGCGCTCGAGGAGACGCTCTACGTCCACCCCTCTGGCCTGCGCGTCCTGCTCGGGCCGGGGGAGGGCGAGCGCAGCGAGGACATCACCGGCCGGGTGGCCAAGCAGGTCCTCGGCGGCCTCAAGGCCCGCTTCGACGTGGTGGTGGTGGACTGCGGCACCACCGTGACCGAGGCCAACGCGGTCGCGGTCGAGATGGCCGACCAGGTGCTCGTGGTGGCAACGCCCGACGTGCTCTGCCTGCGTGCCGCCAAGCGCCTCATCAAGCTCTGGGGCCGACTGCAAGTGCGAAAGGACGATGACCTGATGCTGGTCATGAACCGCACCAGCAAGCAGAACGAGGTACAGCCCGACCTCGCCCAGCGCGTGGTCGGCGTGCCGCTGGCCCGCTCCACGCTGCCTGCCGCCTTCCGCAGCCTCGAGCCCGCCCTCAACAGCGGCTCGCCGCAGCTCCTCGAGGACGGCGCGTTGCAGCGCGCGCTGATCGAGCTCGGCCAGGAGGCCGGCGTGGTGCCGCTGCGCCGCACCGGCGGAGGGCGCCGCGGCCGCCGCGGCGGGGGCGGAGGCGAGGCCGGCTCGATCACCGTCGAGGCGGCCGGCATCACCGTCATCATGCTGGTGATCTTCGCCGCCATCTGGCAGTCGATCCTGTGCGGCTACACCCTCATGCTCGGCAGCCACGCGGCCAACGAGGGCGCGCGCCGGCTCGCCGTGCACCAGGACTTCCAGCAGGCGGCCGTCGAGGACCTGCCGAGCGCCTGGCGCGACGAGGCCCAGGTGTCGGCCGGGGGCAACACGGTCAGGGTCACCCTCAGGGTCCCCGTGGTGATGCCCGGGCTGAGCAGCCCACTGCGACTGACCACGAGCGCGGGGACGGTGGTGGAATGATGATCGCTCGGAGTCCGCGCCGACGAGGCCAGCGCGGCTCGGCCTCGGTCGAGCTGCTCGGCTACATGCCCATCCTGATGCTCCTGCTGGTCGCCGGTGTCCAGCTCTTCATCGGGGCCTTCACCGCGGCGTCGGCCGAGAACGCCGCCAGGGCCGGCGCCCGCGCGGCCAGCAAGGGCCGGCCCGACGCCGAGCTCGTCGCCGTGCAGACGCTCTCGCCCGGGCTGCGCGGCGAGGCCTCCACCCGGCTGCTCGGCGAGCGCTTCGAGGTCACCGTGCGCGTCCCCGTCGTCCTGCCGCCGCTGCGGAGCCATGCACCCACGGTCACCCGGAGCGCGACCATGCCGTTCGGGACGTTCTGAGATGGGCCTGAAGAACCGCATCGCCACCGTCGTCGACGAGGAAGATGACGGCCGCCACGGCGACATCACCTTCTACCGCAAGCGGCTGCTCGAGGAGATCGACCTCTCCGAGATGGCGATGCTGGCCCCCACCCAACGCCGCGCCCGGCTGGAACGGGTGGTCGGCCACCTGGTCAGCCGCGAGGGGCCGGTGCTCTCCAACCGCGACCGGGCGGCGCTCATCCGCCGCGTGGTCGACGAGGCGCTCGGGCTCGGCGTGCTCGAGCCGCTCCTGGCCGACGAGGACGTCACCGAGATCATGGTGAACGGCCCCGGCGAGGTCTTCATCGAGCGCGCCGGCCGGATCGAGCGGGTCGACACCCGCTTCACCAGCGAGGACCAGCTCTACCAGACGATCGACCGGATCGTCTCGGCGGTCAACCGCCGCGTCGACGAGTCCAGCCCCATGGTCGACGCCCGCCTGCCCGGCGGCGAGCGGGTCAACGTGATCATCCCGCCGCTGTCGCTGTCAGGGCCGGTGATCACCATCCGGCGGTTCCCCCGCGCCTACCGGCTGGAGGAGCTGGTCGCCAAGGGCAGCCTCGACCCGGTGATCGCCTCGCTGCTCGCCGCCTGCATCCGCGCCCGCCTCAACGTGCTGATCTCCGGCGGGACGGGCAGCGGCAAGACCACCATGCTCAACGCGCTGTCCGCCTTCGTGCCCAACGGCGAGCGCATCGTCACCATCGAGGACTCGGCCGAGCTGTCGCTGCAGCAGCAGCACGTCATCCGGCTGGAGTCCAGGCCGGCCAACGTCGAGGGCCACGGCGAGATCACCATCCGCGACCTGGTCCGCAACAGCCTGCGCATGCGCCCCGACCGGATCATCGTCGGCGAGGTCCGCGGCGGCGAGACGATGGACATGCTGCAGGCGATGAACACCGGCCACGAGGGCTCGCTCTGCACCGTCCACGCCAACTCCGCCGACGACGCCATCCTGCGGCTGGAGACGCTGGCCAGCATGAGCGAGCTGAACATCCCCGCCGACAGCATGCGCGACCAGATCAACGGGGCGATCGACGTGATCGTGCACCTGGCCCGCATGGCCGACGGCGGGCGGCGGGTGGTGGAGATCGCCACCCTGGCCTCGCGCCGCCGGGAGAGCTTCCGGCTGGCCACCATGATGGCCTTCGAGCACGAGCCCATCGGCCCGGACCGGATCGTGCGCGGGCAGTTCAACTACTACGCCATCCCGGAGGAGCTGGCCAAGCGGATCGTGCTCGCCGGCCAGCAGATCCCGCCGCAGATCGGGGTCGCCAGCGCCCACGAGTTCGCACCGGAGCGGCAGGCGCTATGAAGGTCGGCCCGGCCACCATCACGATGCTGTCGCTGGTGGTCCTGGCGATCGCGTGCGCCGGCCTCTACCAGCTCTACCAGGGCGTGCTGCTGAAGCGGGCGATGATCGCGCAGAGCGCCGCCGACGACGCCGAGCGGCGGGCACGCCGCGCCCGCGCCCGCATGGACGTGCGGCTGCGCCGCACGCGGCGCGGGCAGCGGCTGGCCGTGCGGCTACAGGCGGCCGGGGTGAGCCTGAGCGTGGTCGACTTCGTGGCCATCTGCGCGGTGTCGGCGGTGGCCGCCTACCTGCTGGCGCGCGTGATCCTCCCGCCGCTGTTCAGCATCTTCGCCGGCGCCGCGGCGGTCGGGGTGTGCTTCTCCTGGCTGCGGCGCAAGCAGGACGAGCGCCGCGAGGCGTTCATCAGGCAGCTCCCCGAGGTCGCCCGGGTGCTGTCCAACGCCGCCTCGGCCGGGCTGGCCCTGCGCACCGCCGTGCCGATGGCCGCCGACGAGCTGACCGAGCCGGCCAAGACCGAGCTGCGCCGCACCGCCGACGCGATCGCCATCGGCCAGTCCCTCGAGGACGCCCTGCACGAGCTCGAGGAGCGCATGCCCTCACGGGAGCTGGCCGTGCTGGTCACCACCCTGGTGATCCAGGCCCGTGCCGGCGGGGCGCTGGTCAGCGCGCTGCGCAGCATCTCGGAGACGCTCGACGCCCGCAAGGAGCTGCGCCGTGAAATCCAGACGGTGATGTCCGGCGAGGTCTTCACCAGCTACATCGCCGTCCTCCTCGGGGTCGTCTCGCTGCTGCTGCTCAACGCCCTGAGCCCGACCGTGCTCGACGAGATGGTGACCAAGCCGATCGGCCTCGCGGCCCTGACCATCGCCGGATCGCTGTACCTGGTCGGGTTCCTGATGATCCGGCGGATGACCCGGATCGAAGTGTGAGGAGGTCCCCGTGAACCCGTACCTGCCGGCCGCGCTCACCGCCCTCTGCGCGCTGGTCGCGATGCGGGGCCTGGCGCTGATCCGGGCCGACACCACCCCGGCCGGCCTCGAGGTCGGTGACGTCGAGGCGGCCACGGACGCCAAGGGCCCGTCGGCGATCACCAGGACGACGGAGGCGCTCGGCCGCCCGCTGGTGCCGACCCTGCGCGGGATCTACGGCGAGCGCCGCCTGGAGAGCACCCGGCGCAAGCTGGGTGCGGCCGGCCGGCCGGAGGGGCTGACGGTCGAGCGCTACCTGGCCAAGAAGGCCGGCTTCATCGTGGTCTGCACCACCGCCGCGGCATTGTTCTGGCTGAGCGGCAACAACCTGCTCGCCCTGGTGGTCGCCCTGCTCGGCCTGGTCTGGACCGACCTGTGGCTGCGCGGCGAGATCAAGCGCCGCCAGGACCAGATCGAGCGCCAGCTCCCCGACTTCCTCGACGTGCTCGCCGTCACCGTCGGCGCGGGGCTGAGCTTCCGCAGCGGCATGGCCAGGGTGGGGGCGAGCGTCGGCGGCGCGCTCGGCGAGGAGGTCCTGACCAGCCTGCGGATGATGGACGTCGGGGCGAGCCGGCGGGCGGCGCTCGAGGACCTCCGCGACCGCAACCTGTCGCCGAGCCTGGCGCAGTTCGTCGGCTCGCTGCTGCAAGCCGAGGAGCTCGGCGCCCCGCTCTCGGGGACGCTCACCGAGCTCGCCACCGAGATGCGCCGCAACTGGGCGCAGCAGGCGCGCCGCCGCGCCGCCCGGACCGCCCCGCAGGTCAGCCTGGTGGTGACCATGATCTTCGTCCCCGCCACGGTGATCCTGGTGGCCGTCGGCATGTACCTGGGCTCCGACATCAACTTCGGTGGTTTCTTTGGCGGCTAGCAGCGACGACGTCGCGGCCGCCGCGGTGGGCGGGCTCTGCCGGCTGGTCCTGGACGTGCGCCTGATCGCCATCGCGCTCACCGTGGCCGGGGCGGTCGCTCGCGGCAACAGCGGCGCGCTGACCTTCGCCCTGCTGCTCATCATGGTCACCTCCTACCTGCCGCTGCGGCGCTGGCAGCGGCTCGGTCCCGAGCTGCTGCGCCACCCGCTGTACCTCGGCGTGGACGTCGCCCTCGCGGTGGTGATCCTGGCCGTGGCCGGCACCTCGAGCCCGTTCTTCTACTTCACCGCGGGCACGGCGATGCTGGCCGGCATCCTCTACGGCCGCGGCGGCGCGGCCCTGTTCGCCGGCGTGCTGGTGCTCGGCTACCTGGCCGTGGTCGCGCTGGAGACGGACGGCGCAGCCGCCGCCGGCTCCTTCCAGACCCTGGTCGGGCTGCCGGTGCTCTACCCGATCCTGGCCGCCACCGGGGTCGGCCTGCGCGGCCTGCTCGACCGCCAGGCCAAGAGCGCCGCCGACCTGCGGGCCGCGACCGAGGCGGCGGCCGCCGCCGAGGAGCGCGCCCGCCTCGCCCGCGAGATGCACGACTCGCTGGCCAAGAGCCTGCACGGCATCGCCCTGTCCGCCTCGGCCCTGGTGAGCTGGATCCAGCGGGACCCGGACGTCGGCCTGGAACGCGCCCGCGAGCTGGCCAGCGCCGCGTCCGGCGCCTCCGAGGAGGCCCGTGAGCTGCTCGCCGACCTGCGCGCGGACCACCTGGAGGAGCCGTTCCCCCAGGTCGTGCGCGAGATCGCCGCCGCCTGGTCCGAGCGTGCGGGGACCCCGCTCGAGGTGGTGGTGGACGACGCCGTCGACCTCGACCCGGGGGCGCGCTACGAGCTGGCCTGCGTGCTGCGCGAGGCCCTCAGCAACGTCGAGCGGCACGCCGGCGCCGGCCACGTCGCGGTGCGCCTGTCGGCCTGCGGCGGCCAGGCCGCGCTCGAGGTCGGCGACGACGGCAAGGGCTTCGCGGCCCCGGACGACCTGGTCCAGCTCGCCGCCGGCGGCCACTACGGCGTGGTCGGCATGAGCGAGCGGGCCTGCCGGGTGGGCGGGCGGCTGACCGTGGAGGCCCACCCCGGCGACGGCACCACCATCCGCGTGACCGCCCCGCTCGGCGCCTCGCCGGCGCCGCTCGCGGGGGCTGGCTCGCTGCAGCGAGCCAGCACGATCGCGACCACACCGTGACCACGGAGGGTATCGAGATGATCCGCGTGCTCGTCGCCGACGACAACGCCGTCATCCGCATGGGCGTCGTCAGCCTGCTGGAGACGGCCGACGACGTCGAGGTGGTCGGCCAGGCGTCCACCGGCCAGGAGGCGATCGACCTGGCGGCCCGGGTCCACCCCGACGTGGTCCTGCTCGACGTGCGCATGCCGGTGCTCGACGGCGTGGCCGCGGTGCCGACCGTGGCCAGGCGGGCGCGGGTGCTGATGCTCACCTACTCCGAGGACGCCGACGTCGTCTCCGACGCGCTGCGCGCCGGCGCCACCGGCTACCTGATCCACGGACGCTTCGAGCCGGCCGACCTGCTGCGCGCGGTGCGGGCGACCTACACCGGGCAGGCGGTGCTCTCCCCCACCGCGGCCACCGTCCTGGTCGACGCGCTGCGCCAGGGCCCGCGCAGCCGCATGCCCGACCACGTCGCCAGCGGGCTGTCCGACCGCGAGCGCGGCGTCATGGACCTGATCGCCCGCGGGCTCTCCAACCGGGCCATCGCCGACGAGCTGTACCTCAGCGAGAAGACGGTCAAGAACCACGTCAACCGCATCTACGCGAAGCTCGGGGTGACCTCGCGGGGCGAGGCGATCGCCTCCTGGCTGGGGCTCGCCGAGCAGAGGAGCGCCTGATGCGGGAGCACAGCGGTGGGGCTGCCGGCGGTGCGAGGGGCCCAGTGGATTGGGCCCCCGGCGAGCCGCCAATTGGGTCCGTGTGCCCTGGGTACGGCGCTGGCAGCGCCGTACAGTCCGGTCGTCATCGTAGGGACACCGATCCAGGAGGAGAGCCACAGCATGCTGCGCCTCACCGTTCAGCTTCAGACCCTCTACAGCGGGCTGAAGGAGGACCTCCTCGGCCGCATGCGCCGCGAGGACGGCACGGTCAGCGTCGAGTACCTTGGCGTCGTCGTGATCGTCGCCGCGATCATCCTCGCCATCCTCGGCCAGGCGACTCCGATCGGCACCAAGATCGCGCAGGGCGTCAGCAAGAAGATCGACGACATCCTCAAGTAGGTTTGCTCCCCCACGCTGCGACCATGCGTGATCACCTTCGCGTGACGAAGCGGCGTCACGGCGAGGAGGGCCAGATCTTCCTGGCCCTCCTCGGCTTTGGCATCGTCATCCTCGCCGTGTCGCTGGTCCTGTTCCAGGTCGGCCGCGCGGCCGACCTGCGCACCAAGGGCCAGACAGGGGCCGACGCCGCCGCCCTGGCAGGCGCCAGGGACGTCCGGACACAGTTCATCATCCTGCTCATCAGGTCGCTGGTGACCGGCACACCGGTCGACCTCGACGAGCTCCTGGAGCCGCCGGCGTGCGCCGAGGCGCTGGCCTACGCCGAGCAGAACAACAGCACCATCACCAGGTGCAGCCTCGACAAGCAGCAGATGGAGATCACGGTCGACATCGTCGGCAACAATTCCCTCGGCAATAGCCACGAGGTCCCGGATCAGGCGAAGTTCGCGCGGGCCTCCGCGACCGCCACCGCGAAGGTCCAGATCCTCCCGGACATCTGCGGCGCCACCCAGGGCATCGGCATCCCCGGCGGTGACTCGCTCCCCGGCCTCGGCGGCGGGGGCAACTCCGACTGCGACTTCAGCGGCCTCCCCGAGGACGTGCCCGACTTCAGCGCGGGCGACTTCCTGGGGTTCCTGAAGATCAAGCTGATCAACTAGTGCCGGCCAGGCCCGCCCGCCCGGTAGGGCGGGGGTCCTGATCACCCGGTTCCGGCCGGATCGCGCCGGGTGCCCGGGTGATCAGGAGCTCCGCTCTCCCCTGCTGCTTTCACCGCCTCCTGGGCCCATCTGGCTGGGCCCCCGCCACGACGAGGAATTGGGTCCGTGGACCCTTGGTCGCGCCCTGGTGGCACGACATGCTCCACCCGGACACCGCTGAGCATTTCGGACCCACGAGAACGCCGAGGAGACCGGGCTGATGAACAAGGCGTTGCGAACCAGGCATGGCAGCCAGCGCGGAGCGGCCGCCACCGAGTACGTCGGTGTCGTCGCCGTGGTCGCCGCGCTGATCCTGGCCATCGTGGTGTCCGCGCCCGGCCTCGGCGGCAAGGTGACCTTCGGCATCCAGACCGCCATCTGCAGGATCCTCGGCGGTGGCTGCCCCGCGGCGCCGACCGACCCGTTCAAGCCCACGGGACCCTGCGCCACGGCCACCAGCAGCAAGAGCGGGGACGCCGGCCTGACGGTGTTCTCGGTCCACGTCGGCGGGAACGCCAACTACACCAGGACGAAGCTCTCGAACGGCCATGTGCTCATCACCCTCAAGGGCGGCGGCAACGCCGGAGGCGACTTCAAGCTCGGGGGCAACGCGGACGTGGAGGGTCCCGGTTCGCTCAAGATCAGGGAGGGCGCCGGCGGCAACCTCCAGGCGTTGCTGTCGGGCAACGTGGCCAACACCTACGAGTTCGACAACGACGAGGCGGCCAACAAGTTCGTCGGCCAGCTGGAGCAGGGCGCGCTCGACACCATCAACCCCCTCAAGAACCCGCTCATCACCTTGTCGCCGGCCGCCGGCATCGCCAACGGCATCTCGGGCCTGCTCGGCGGGCCCCACATCGGCGGCAGCGACGTCAAGCTGCCCCCGGCGAAGGAGACGTTCGTCGAGGCAGGTCCCGAGGTCAACCTGAACGGCAGCATCGGCGACGGGGCCGCCGGCGCCAGCGGGACCATCGGCGGCAGCGAGCTGGTCGGCGCCAAGTTCAACCACGAGACCGGCGAGAAGACCATCTACCTCAAGGTCAACGGCAAGGCCAAGGGCGCAGGCGGCGTCGTCTTCGGCCCGGGCGGCACGGCCGGCGCCGAGAGCACCGGCCTGATCGCGGTCACCATCGACAAGAACGGCAACGCCACCAACCTCAGGCTCCAGGCCGAGGGCCAGATCCGCGGTGGGGCCAACGTCGCCGGCGGCGTGGAGAACCTCGACCAGCTCCTCAAGAACATCAAGAGCGCCGGGATCTCGGGCAGTGACCAGAACGGCAAGAAGTACCAGCTCACCGCCGACCTCGACCTCACCGACCCCGCCAACGCCCAGGCGGCGAAGGACCTGCTCACCAGCGTCGGCCAGGGCGCGCTGCTCAGCGGCGGCCCGGCCGGAGCGGTGAACCCTGATTCGGTCCAGGCCGCGCAGAACCTGCTCCAGCGCCTCGACCAGACCGGCAGGATCTCCTTCCTCACCTACGACACCAGCCAGCAGAACTACGGCTTCGACCTCAGCGGCGGGGAAGGCATCAAGTTCGGCATCAACGGCGGGCTCGAGTTCCAGCAGGGCACCCTCGTCGACGCGCAATACCACATCCCCGGGGTAGGCTTCGTACCACTGACGGACTGCAAGTAGGCGAGTGCCATGGATGGAGCACGAAGGTTGTCGATCCGGACCCCACGGGCACGGCGGGTGCTCACGCTGACCGCCACCTTGCTGGTGGTGGCGGTGGCCGCCGGCGGCTGCTCGTCCGGCAAGGACAAGAGCCCCGCCAGCCAGGCACCGGCAGCCCCTCCGGCAGGGTTCGCCACCTACCAGGGACCCACCTACACCATCGCCTACCCCCAGGGCTGGCAGGTCACCCAGCAGCCCACCAGCACCGGCGGCCCCCCGAGCACCCTGATCACCGGGCCCATCGGCCCCGGCGGCTTCCACCCCATCATCGGCGTCGGCCACGACACCAACTACGCCAGCGAGTTCAGCGACGCCATGGAGCTGTTCCGCACCACCGCCATCGGCAAGGCCGGCCACCTCATCACCGACCAGCCCACCAAGCTCGCCGGCGCCGCCAAGGCCCAGCGCACCGAGTACACCATCCAGCAGCCGGGCACCGACGGGCAGGCCTACACCATCCGCGTGGTCGAGCTGCACGCCATCACCCCGGCGCGGACCATGTTCGACGTCCTGGTCCGCGCCCCCGAGCAGGCCTTCGACCGCACCGTGCTGAGCAACGCCCTCGACAGCTTCCGGATCGGCGCCAGCGCATGATCGTCAGCCGCAACAAGCGTCGCCGCATCGGGCCCGGCCGTGGCCGGGGCCGCGGCGGTCGCCGCGGCGCGCCGGCTCGCACCTGGTCCCAGCCGAGGCTGCCCGGTCCCGCCCGCGAGGGGCCGGGCGGCGGCGTGCTCGCCAGGGCGGTGCTGTTCGGCTCCGCCGCGTTCGTGTTCGTCTACGTGGTCGCCGTGGTGATCGTGGTCGACTCGATGGTCCCGCAGGTCGACCGCGCCGGGTCGTCGGCGACCCAGGCCAACTGGCTGCTGATCCCGCTCGAGCTGGGCGGTCTGCTGGCCGCGTTCGCAGGCGGCCTGCTGGCCGCCTGGCTGCTCGGCGACGCGGGCGAGCGCTCCCGACCGCGCCTGTTCGCCTGGAGCATGGCCGGGCCCCTGGTGCTGAGCCTGCTCCTGCTCGCCGGCGGCGGCTTCGCGGGCGGCCCGCTGCGGGCGCTGCTCGACCTCGTGGTGGTGGCCGCCGGGACGTGGCTCGGCGCCTCGGTGGTCTCCCGGCGCCTGGCGGCCAGGGGGGCGTGAGCCCCGCCGCCGCGGCGGCCGCTAGTTGTTGACCAGGCTCTGCGCCCAGTAGATGAACAGGACCACCACCGTGGCGATCCCGGCCATCCCGACCGCGAGCACGACGAACAAGGCGGGCAGGGCGGCGCTGCGCACCTTGCTGTCGATGCGGGCCTCCTGCGGGTCGGCCGGGTTGTAGAGCACGGTCACCGGCTGCCCCGGCCGCCACGGGGACGGCTGTGCCCCGAGGTCCGAGCGGAACACCACCTCGCGGCCGTCGACGGTGCGGTAGCGGACCACCGGGTAGGACAGGGGTCCCGGCGTCTGCGGTCCGGGCGCGGGCCCGCCGACCAGCTCGACCACCACCCCCTGGGCGCGTGCCGCGCCCGCGGCGAAGCGCCGCGACTCCCGCCTGCTGGACAGGGCATAGGCCACGAACACGGCCGCGAGGCCCCAGATGAGGACCAGGACCCACAAGCTCATGCCGCCATCGCTCCTCGCTGATCGGGGGTGGGAACCCACTGGCCGTGGTGTTCCCTTGGACGCTCCTCCTGAACCTCCCAGCCGGCGCGGTCAGGCGGGGTTCGGGCCTTCGAGGATCTCGATGCGCGCGCCCCAGGGGTCGCGGGTGTAGAAGCGGCGGTGGCCCGCCCAGGCGTGGTTGTCCTCGGCCTCCGCCCCGGCCGCCTCCAGGCGGTGGCGCAGCGCGTCGAAGTCGTCGACCACCATGCAGAAGTGCCACGGCCCCTGCGGCGCGGGCTGGCCGGGCGAGAGGTGCAGCTGGCCGCCGCCCTCGAGCTGGAACCAGAGACCCTCCGGGTTGAACTCCGGCGGCTTGGCCACCTCGTCCAGCCCGAGCGTGCCCGCGTAGAAGGCACGCGCCTCGGCCTCCGCCCCGGCCGGGTACCTGAGGTTGACGTGTTGCAGGCTGCGACTCGACATCAGTGCGTCCAAGGATACCGTTGGCGGCTCAGGACAGCTCGGCGCCGGCGGGGCGCGCCTGGCCGCTCTTGGCGGCGTCCGTGTCGACGGCGCCGAAGCGGCGCTGGCGGCGCTGGAAGTCGCGCAGGGCGCGGAACAGCACGTGGCGGTCGAAGTCGGGCCAGAGCACCTCGGTGAACCACAGCTCGGCGTAGGCGATCTGCCACAGCAGGAAGTTCGAGATGCGCTGCTCGTTGGAGGTGCGGATGAACAGGTCGACGTCGGGCAGGTCGGGCGCGTAGAGGCGCTCGGCGATCGCCTTCTCGTCGAACCTGCCCGGTCCCCTGCCCTGGCGCAGCTCGGCGGCGAGCTGCGCGACCGCGCGGACGAGCTCGTCGCGGGCGCCGTAGTCGAGCGCCACCGTGAGGGTCATGCGGCCGCACGCGGCCGTCAGGTCCTCCGCCTCCTCCATGCGGCGGCGGACCCGGCGGGGCACCCGGTCGCGGCGGCCGATGAAGCGGATGCGGACGTCGCGCTCGTGCAGCTCGTGGGAGCGCCGCACCAGCAGCGACTCGTTGAAGTTCATCAGGAAGCGGACCTCGGACGGCGGCCGGCGCCAGTTCTCGGTGGAGAAGGCGAACACGGTGAGGTAGGACAGGCCGACGTCGAGGGCGCCCTCGACGGTGTCGAACAGCGCCGCCTCGCCCGCCTCGTGGCCCTTGCTGCGCGGCAGGCCGCGCGACTTGGCCCAGCGGCCGTTGCCGTCCATCACGATGGCGACGTGGTCGGGCACGGCCCGCGGGTCGAGGCCGGCGGGCATGGCGCGGGGGTTGCGGCTCGGCATCAGCGGGCGACCAGCGGGTAGGAGCGCAGGCGGCGGTCGAGGTGGTACTCGACGAAGCTCTTGACCAGCGTGCCGGCCTCGCGCCGGGGCACCGCCGGCGGCACGGCCGTGGCGGCGCGGTCGAGGTCCCCGCCGAGCAGCTCGGCCAGCAGCGCCACCGTCCCGGAGTGGAGCACGGACTCCTCGCCGGTGCGGCAGCGCTCGCACACCGCGCCGCCACGGGCGCTGGAGAAGCGCAGGTACGGCCCGGCGCCGCCGCAGGCGGCGCACTCCTGCACGGCCGGCCGGTAGCCCTCGAGCGCCATCAGCTTGAGCAGGAAGGCGTCGAGGACCACGGACGGGTCGCGCGGCCCGGAGTCGAGCGCCCGCAGGGCGCGCAGCAGCAGCAGGTAGAGGCGCAGGGAGGCCTCGCGCTCCTGCGCGACCTGGTCGACCACCTCCAGCATGGCCGCGCCGGCGGTGACCCGGTCGTAGTCCTCCCTGAGGTCCCGGAACGGGTGGATCACCTCGGCCTGGGTGACGGTGTCGAGCTCGCCGCGCCCCCGGTACAGCGACAGGTCGACGTGGGAGAAGGGCTCCAGCCGGCCGCCGAAGCGTGACTTGGTCTTGCGCACCCCCTTGGCGACCGCCCGCACCTTGCCCTCGCCCTGGGTGAGCAGGACGACGATGCGGTCGGCCTCGCCGAGCTTGTAGGTGCGGAGCACGACGCCCTGGTCGCGGTAGAGGTTCATGTGCGCTACGGCCTTTTCGTCGATGGCCGCCCAAGTGTATCCGCGCCGGCCGGCAGGCGAGCGCCGCCCAGCTGGGGGAAGCCGGTCAGTGCTTCAGCGGGCCCTGCAGGATGCGCTCGCGCATCGGCCCCACCTCGCCGGGGTGCTCGTAGAACAGCTCCCACACCGGCTCGAGCCACCAGGTGGCGCCTGCCGCGGCGTACGCGGCGGCCAGCTCCGACGCCTGCGCCTCGCTCTGTCCCTTGGTGCTGATCTCCACGACGTGCTCGTAGGGCCGCGCGCCGATCCGCTCCTGGACGTGGTCGCCGATCTCGCGGACCTCCTCGGGGCGCGGGTCGTGGCCGCCGTCGCCGCGGGCCACCGCCGGGATGATCCCGTCCCAGCGCAGGGCGCGAGCCATCGATCTGGGCCGCGGCCAGACCGCGACCACCCATACCGGCACCCGCGGCCGCTGGAAGGACGGCGGCAGGAAGGTCGACTCCTGGACGTTGAAGTGCTCGCCGGCGAAGCTGAACGCCTCGCCGCTCCAGCACCCCCGCAGGATCGCCAGCGACTCGTCCAGCCGCTGCGCCCGCGCGCGGCGGTCGGTCACCTCGCCGACCTTGGAGAAGCCGCCGTCGCCGAGGTAGCCAAGGCCTACCGGCAGCACCAGCCGGCCACGGGACAGCTGGTCGACCGTGGTCGTCTCCCGCGCCACCTTCCAGGGCCGCCGGCGCGACAGCGGCGTGATCATCGGTCCGATGGTGACGCTGCGCGTCTCGTGGGCCAGCAGCCCCAGCGCCACCCAGGCGTCGCAGGTCGCCCGGTTGCGCGGGTCCTCGACCGGCGCGTCGAGCGCGTCCCACACGAACACGCCGTCCCAGCCCGCCTCCTCGGCCTCGCGGCCGAGCCGCGCCACCAGCGCCGCGTCCGCGCACACGCCCATGTTCGGGATGACCACGCCGTGCCGCACCGGCTCCCTCCCGTGACGATCTACAGGAGCCGCCCATCATGACGGCAGGGTGCGACAGCGGCTCGACTCTCCCTGGCTGCCTCCGGGTGCGTTCAGGAAGCCGTCAGGTGCGGTGGGCGAGGATTGGCACCGGCCCCGATCACGACTCGTGCCCCCCGGGGGTCGCCGCCCAGCTCCGCCGCGACGAAGGGACGCCTCGATGCCGCACGCCCACCGGGAAGCCCCCAACCCACGACCTGGAGGTCGCCGCCGGTCTGCCGCGACGCTGCTCGGCGTCGGCCTGGCACTGGCGCTGGCGACCGCCGCGTGCACCGGCTCGGGCGGATCCTCTGCTGCCAAGCGGTCGGCGCCGGCGACCCTGCCGCCGGGCCCGACTTGCATCAAGCCAGACAGCGGCAAGGGCTGCCTCCCGGTCGCGCCCGCGGACAAGCGCGTCGACCTGGTCAAACCGTCGTTCTCCAAGCCGGCGTCGATCACCAACCCGCTGCACCCCAGCGGCAAGCTCGACCAGGTCCTCTACGGCGGCCAGGTCGACGGCGAGCCGTTCCGGACCGAGTTCACCCGGTTGCCCGACAGCAGGACGATCGACTGGAACGGCCAGTCGATCAGGACGGTCACCTGGCAGTACCTCGCCTACCAGGACGGGCGCATCCAGGAGCTCGCGCTGGACCGGTTCGCCCAGGCCGACGACGGCGCCGTCTGGTACCTCGGCGAGGACGTCGCGGACTACAAGGACGGCGTCGCCTACACCCACGAGGGCACCTGGCTTGCCGGCAAGGACGGCCCAGGGGCGATGATCATGCCCGCCCACCCCAGGGTCGGCGACGTCTACCGCACCGAGAACGCCCCAGGCATCGTCTTCGAGGAGATCGCCGTCAAGGCCACCGACCAGACGGTGCCCGGCCCCAGCGGCCCCATCAGCGGCGCGCTCGTGGTCAGGGAGCTGCACACCGACGGCAAGACCGAGGACAAGATCTTCGCCCCTGGCTTCGGCGAGTTCTCCACCGGCGACGCCAAGGGCGACCTCGAGGCCGCCTCCCTGGCGATGCCGACCGACGCACGCCCAGGCCCCGTGCCGGCCCAGCTCAATAGCCTGTCCGATGCCGTCCGCGAGGCGTTCGACACGGTCGGCCGCAAGGACTGGGCCGGCGCCGCGACCGCCAGCGCGGCCCTGAGAAAGGCTTGGGACGCCTACCGGGGTGACGCGCCGGACAGGCTCGAGAAGCAGATGGGCAGGGATGTCAGCACGCTCGCCGCGACCGTCAAGGGCCGCAAGGCGGCACAGGCCCGCGGGGCCGCCTTGCGCGTGGCGCAGAACAACCTCGACCTGCAGCTTCGCTACCAGGGCGTGGCCAAGACCGACCTCGCCCGCCTGGCGCTGTGGACCCGCCAGCTCGAGGTCGACGCCGCCGCCGGCGACGCCGGATCGGTCGTCGGTGACGCCACCACCCTCGGACTGATCCAGGACCGGGTCCGCCACGCGCTCGACCCGTCGGCCGCCTCCGAGCTCGACAGCCAGCTCCGCAAGCTGCAGGTCGCCGCCGACAGCAAGGACGTCACCGCCGCCGCCAAGGCCGCCCCGGCACTGCTGCGGACGATCGAGGGCCTCGTGCCCGCCTGACGGGCATGCCCTTTACGTCGGTCACCGTGGATGCAACGATCGCGGCATGTGGGCCGTATCACGCCAAGGTCTCCGTTCCCGGATCGACGCCAAGCCGGCCACCCGTCGCGGTAGGTCCCAATGATGCGCAGACGAAGCCTGGCCATCCCGGCGGTCACGGTGGCCCTTGGCGTCTGCACGATCTTCGTCGGTTCGCTGGTCCGGGGCGACTACGCGCAGCAGGTGTGGCAGAACATCGGCGCGGCGCTGGTGCTGTTCGGCCCGCTGTACTGGGTGCAGTCGATGCTGGAACGGGGGCTGCGCGAGGTCCGGCAGCAGGAGCAGCACACCCGCTCCTCGGTCGAGCAGCTCTCCCACGAGATCGAGGCGATCAGGCAGCAGACCACCGCGAGCCTGGACGACCTGCGCCAGGTGACGCTGGAGAACGTGCAGGAGCGGCGCCGCACCGACGAGGACGCCTTCAGGAGGTTCGAGAAGGCACCGACGTTCCAGAGCATCGTCGAGCTGCTCGACCGGGCTCGGGAGCTCGGCGCCGTCTCGGAGCGAGGGGTGCGCGTGGGGCTGCCGGCCACCAGCTTCCGGCTGCGCTTCCCGGTCTCGACGCGGCGGGACGACGGCAGCGTCCCGGTGCTCGACGTCGGCATCGAGGAGGAGGACGGCACGCTGCCGCACGACGCCACGGCGGCCCCGATCGCCGTGCGGGGACAGCAGCCGGTGCCGTGGTCGGCGGACACGAGCGCGGACGCGTGGGCGGCCTCGGTCGCCCCCGAGCTGCAGAAGCTCAACCGCTACCCGGGCGACGAGCAGTTCGACCCCGCCGGAGCGTTGCAGCGGCTCACGGCGCTGCTGCGGGTGGCGGTCGAGGCCCGCACGCGGCCCACGTCCGCGGCCATCCCCCCGCTCAGGCCGATCATCGAGATGCCCAACGACGACTGGGTCATCACCGAGGACGGGCTGCAGAGTCCCACCTCGGAGCGCTGCTTCAACATCAAGGACCTGTTCGGCGACGGGGCCGAGGAGGCCGCGCTCGCGCAGCTCGCCGACGACCCGGCGGCGAAGCTGGGCGAGGCGTGGCGCGTCGCCCGCAGCCTGTTCCTGAGTCCCGGCTCGCCCGCGTAGCCGGGACGCCGTATCCGAGCGGAGGTCGCATGCCCCCCGAAGTCGAGGACAACCTGGTGCTTGAAGGGCTCTCGGAGCTGGCGGGGCCGTTCGGCAACCCGGACGGCTCCAGGGCGCCGATCGAGAACGTCCTGAGCGACTTCGTCGACTTCCACGGCAACCCGGCGTTCGGCGCGCTCGCGGCCCCGGCGAACGACGCGACCGCCCGCGTGATCGTCGGCAGGCTCGGCGCCGGGAAGACCGTCTACCTGCGCCGCCTGCGCACCTTCCAGTCGCACCAGGAGTCGGTCTACACCGTCCACCCCGAGCAGGACCCCCCGTCGACCGAGGCGGTCGTCAAGGCCTGCCTGTGGTTCCCCGAACGGTTCCTCACCGAGAAGTGGATGCGGATGTGGAACCGCGCGATCCTCAGCTCGCTCACCACCCACCTGCTCGCCCACGAGGAGCTCAGGCCCCACCTCTCGCTCGAGCAGGCGGAGTCGATCAGGCAGGACTACGGCCACCTGCTGGGCGAGTTCCGCAGGCCCAGGTCGATCTACGCGGAGCTGCGCGGGATCATCCACGGCCACGCCAACGCCCGCCAGCTGACCGCCTACGTCGAGGACCCCGCCTGGGACGACCTCGAGGACGTCCTCGCCGAGGTCCTGCGGACCTGCCCGCCGATCTTCTTCTACCTCGACGCGGTCGACGAGGAGTTCAGCCACGCGCCGATGTACTGGCTGCGCTGCCAGATGGGCCTCTTCCACCAGGTGATGCGGTTCCTGCGGGACCCGAGGCTCGGCGGCCGCCTGCACATCGTGGTCTCCATCCGCGACATCGTCATGTCGGCCGTCTACCGGTCCGAGCACGCGCCCCGCTACTACGACGAGCCACACATCCGCATCCTCGGCTGGACCAAGGACTCGATCGAGTACCTGCTGCTCGAGAAGCTGCGCCGGCTCGACCGCTCCTACTTCATGGCCCCGGAGAACTCCGCCCACCCGGTGGAGGCCTGGCTCGGGACCCCTGTGGTGAGCAACCAGTCCCGCGGCGTGCACGAGCGGGTCACCGACTACCTGCTGCGGCACACGCGGCTGATCCCGAGGGACGTCGTCTCGCTCGGCAACGCGATCTGCGCCGAGATCGTCAGGCAGAAGGCCGCTGGCCGTTCCGAGATGCCCCAGGCGGACCTGCGGCGCGTGGTCGCCCGCGCCGCCAAGCGGTTCGGCGACTCGCAGCTCGCCCAGGCCAGCAACCAGGTCGCCGCCGACACCATGCCCAAGGACGCCGCGCGCAACGAGTACACCGAGGTCTACACCAGCACCTTGGAGTACCTGACAGGGATCGACCAGCAGATCCGCGACATCATCAGGGAGGTCGGCAGGGACCGCTTCTCCAGGGAGGAGCTGGAGCTGGTGAGCATGCAGGCCGACGGGAAGTTCGACAGCAGCACCAGCCTCCCCTCCGTCCTGTGGCAGAACGGGCTCCTCGGCTACGTCGAGGCGGGCGGCGAGGCCCGCTTCTACTCGCACGCGGACACCGACCAGTTCAACATCCCCATGGCGCGCGGCTACGTCTTCCACCCGTGCGTGGTCGAGAGCGTCGGCATCGACGGCGTCGGCGATCCCGTCTACCCGTTCAGGCGTACCTAGCGGCGGAGGGCGGGACCCCTGGGTGGAGGCGAGGCGGGCGCCGTCCACCCGCTGGGAACGCGAGGGTCCGCCTCCGGATTGACGACTTCCGGCCGGCCCGCGGCTACCGTCCCCTCGTCGGAGTCGCGGAGCGGGAGGCGCGGTGCACAGGCCGGCCGGACATTGGTCTCGGGTGGTCGCGGCCGTCGCCGTCGCCGCCGCACTGGCCGGCTTCGCCGTCCACGAGGCCGGCGCGGCTCCGGCACGGGTGCGGCCGGCGACTGAGCCGCCGGCCGCACCCGCCACCCGGCCGCGCCACCTGGTCGTCGTGATCGAGGAGAACCACTCCTTCGGCCAGGTCATCGGCTCGCCAAGGGCGCCCTTCATCAACCGCCTCGCCGCCCGCGGCGACCTGCTCACCGGCTACCACGCCGTGACCCACCCGTCGCTGCCCAACTACCTCGCCGTCCTCAGCGGTGGCACCGGAGGCGTCAGGTCCGACTGCTCCGCCTGCACCATCTCCGGCCCCACCCTGGTCGACCAGCTCGAGGCCCGCCGCATCTCCTGGGGCGCCTACCTCGAAGGCCTACCTCGCCCCTGCTCCACCGCGCCCGGCCACGGCGCCTACACCGAGGCGGTCGACCCGTTCATGCACGCCACCCGCGTCCGCGACGTCCCCGCACGCTGCGAGCACGTGCTTCCGTTCAGCGATTTCGCTCCCGACCTGGCACGCGGGCGCCTGCCCACCGTCACCTTCGTCGTCCCCGACCTCGACGACAGCATGCACTCCGGCCTGGTCGCGGTCGCCGACGCCTGGCTCCGCCGCCTGTTCCGCGAGCTGACCGCCAGCCCAGTCTGGCGGCAGGACACGCGCACGGTGGTCACGTTCGACGAGGGTGACCGCCGCGACGTGCGGGCCTGCTGCGGCGGGCTCGGCCGCGGCGGCCTGATCGCGACCATCGTCGACGGACCCCGCATCGCGCGCGGCCGCGACCCCACTCCCTACACCCACTACTCGCTGCTCCGCTCCGTCGAGGCCGCGTTCGGCCTGCCGTTCCTCGGCCACGCCGGCGACCCGGACAGCACCACCATCCCGGCGATTGCCGGCCGTGAGCACGACAGCGCCGGCGATGGCCAGGTGGATGCGCCCGCGGGCGTCGCTGCGCGCTGAAGCCATGCTGGTCTCCTTCCTGTGCGTGTCTGTCCGTTTTCCCGTCGTTCGCACCGCCGGCACGTCCGGGTCGGTCCGCAAGCGACCGGCCTCGCCTCCGACCCCCGGTCCATGGCCCACCTCGGGTACGGTGGCCGTCCTGCTGTCACGGCGATGGAGGAGGCCGCGTGGCGTCGAGGGAACCGGGAGTCCCTGAGCGGTTGCCGCAGCACGGGACCTCGCTGACGTTGCGGGTCAACGGGGTGGACCATCCCCTGCGGGTGGACACCCGGGTCAGCCTGCTGGACGCGCTGCGGGACCGCCTCGGCCTCAGCGGCACGAAGAAGGGCTGCGACCAGGGGGCGTGCGGCGCCTGCACGGTCCTGCTGGACGGCCGGCGTGTCCTGTCGTGCCTCACGCTGGCCGTCGCCGCCGAGGGCCGCGAGGTCGTGACGATCGAAGGGTTGGCACGGGACGGGCGGCTGCACCCGCTGCAGGAGGCCTTCGTCCGCCACGACGCTTTCCAGTGCGGCTACTGCACGCCGGGTCAGGTCATGTCCGGGCTCGGTCTGCTGGCCGAGGGCCGGGCGGGATCGGACGCGGAGGTCAGGGAGTTCATGAGCGGCAACCTGTGCCGCTGCGGCGCGTACCCCAACATCGTCGCCGCCATCCGCGAGGTCGCACGAGGGGACGACCGTGCGGCCCTTTGAGTACCTGCGGGCCGGCGACGCCGACGAGGCGATCGCCGCCGTCGCCGGGGACCCTGGCGGCGCCTTCCTCGCCGGCGGCACCACCCAGGTCGACCTGATGCGGGAGGAGGTGCTGCGGCCCACCCGGCTGGTCGACATCGGCCGGCTGCCGCTGCGCGGCGTCGCCGCCGGCGAGGACGCCGTGCGCATCGGCGCGCTCACCACCATGGCGGACGCCGCGGCCGACCCGCTGCTCCGCGAGCGCCTCCCGCTGGTCGCCGAGGCGCTCCTTGCCGGCGCGTCGGCCCAGCTGCGCAACATGGCGACCATCGGCGGGAACCTGCTGCAGGGCAGCCGCTGCCGCTACTACCGCGACCGGGTCTTCGCCTGCAACCGGCGCGAGCCCGGGTCGGGCTGCGGGGCCATCGCCGGCCACCACCGCATGCACGCGGTCCTCGGCACCAGCGAGCGGTGCATCGCCACCCACGGCTCGGACCTGGCGGTCGCGCTGGTGGCGCTCGACGCGGTGGTGCAGCTTCGGGGGCCCGCCGGGCCCCGGCGGATCGCGCTGTCGGACCTCTACCTGCGGCCCGGCGACACGCCGCAGGCCGAGACCGTCCTGGCCCACGGCGAGCTCATCACCGAGGTCGAGGTCCCGCTGCCGCCGGCGGGGACGCGCTCGCACTACCTGAAGGTCAGGGACCGCGCGTCGTACGAGTTCGCCCTCGCCTCCGCGGCGGTCGCCCTGGCCGTCGACGACCAGCGCATCACCTACGCGCGGGTGGCGCTGGGCGGGCTGGCGACCGTGCCGTGGCGGTCGACGGCCGCCGAGCAGGTGCTGCGCGGCGCGCCACCGGGACCGCCGACCTTCCGGGCCTGCGCCGAGGCCGCCTTGGCGGGTGCGGCGCCGCGCAGGGACAACGCGTTCAAGGTGGAGCTGGGCAAGCGGACCCTGGTCCGCGCGCTGGAGACCGTGGCGGGTGCCGCATGACCGCCCTCGACCAGCCGGCGCGGCTCGACCCGGTGGTCGGCCGCCCGCTCGACCGCGTCGACGGCCCGGACAAGGTCACCGGCGCGGCGCGCTACCCGGCCGAGTTCGGCTTCGACCGGCTGGCGCACGCGGTGGTGGTGCAGAGCACCGTGGCGGCCGGCCGGATCGGCGGGATCGACACCCGGGCCGCCGAGGCCGAGCCGGGGGTCCTGGCGGTGATCACGCACGCCAACGCCCCGGTGCTGCAAGCGGCGCCGAGCAGCGTGATGGGGCCGGCGCCGCCAGCGCCGCTGCAGGACCGGGAGGTCCGCCACCACGGCCAGCACCTCGCCGTGGTGGTCGCCGAGACCTTCGAGCAGGCCACGGCGGCGGCCGCGCTGGTGCGGGTGGACTACCAGGTCGAGGCGCCGCTGCTGCGCCTCGACGACCCGCGCGCGCGGACGGTCGCCCACCCGGAGGTGCCCGACCTCGACCGCGGTGCGGTGGAGGCCGGCCTCGCCGCGGCGGACATGCTGGTGGAGGCCACCTACACCACCCCAACCGAGCACCACAATCCCATGGCGCTGTTCGCCACCACCGCCGTCTGGGACGGCGACGCGCTGACCGTGTACGACACCACGCAATGGCCGGTCAACGTCCGCACCGTGCTGGCGGCGACGTTCGGGCTGCCCGAGGCGCGGGTGCGGGTCCTCGCCCCGTTCGTCGGCGGCGCCTTCGGCGCCGGCCTGCGGGCCTGGCCGCACGTGGTGCTCGCCGCGCTGGCGGCGCGGCAGGTGGACCGCCCGGTCAGGCTCGTCCTCAGCCGCGCGCAGATGTTCACCTCCGTCGGCTACCGGCCCGCCACGGTGCAGCGGGTCCGGCTCGGGGCGAGCGGCGACGGCACGCTGACCGCCATCTCCCACCAGGTGACCGAGCCGACCGCGATCGGCGACGACCATCGCGAGAACCCCGTCAGGGCCACCCCCGTCCTGTACGCCTGCCCCAACGTGTCGACCCGCTTCCGCCAGGTGCGGCTCAACCTGCCCACCCCGACCTGGATGCGGGGCCCTGGCGAGGCGCAGGGCGTGTTCGCGCTGGAGAGCGCGCTCGACGAGCTGGCCGCGAAGCTGCGCATCGACCCGCTCGAGCTACGGCTGCGCAACCTTCCCGAGCGCCACCCGCAGAGCGGCAAGGAGTGGGCCAGCAACGCGCTGCGCGCCTGCTACGAGCGCGGCGCCGCGCGGTTCGGCTGGTCGGCGCGGTCGCCCGAGCCAGGGTCGATGCGCGACGGGCGCGACCTGGTCGGCTGGGGCATGGCCAGCGCCTACTACCCCTACGTCCACCGGCCCGCCGAGGCCAGCGCGCGCATCACCGCCGACGGCCGGGTGGTCGTGGCCAGCAGCACCACCGACATCGGCACCGGCACCGGCACGGTCATGAGCCAGATCGCCGCCGACGCCCTCGGCCTGCCGGTCGACCGGGTGCGCTTCGAGCTGGGCGACACCAGGCTGCCGCCGGCCCCGCAGCAGGGCGGCTCCGGCACCACCGCCGCGGTCGGCACCGCCGTCCACGCCGCCTGCCTGGCGCTGCTGCGGGCGTTCGTCGACCTGGTCGACGACGACCCGGCCTCCCCGCTGCGGGGCGCCAGGCACGCCGGTGTCACGGCCGCGGCCGGGAGGCTCAGCAGGAGCGACGACCCGGGGCAGGGCGAGCCCTACGGCGAGATCCTCCGCCGCCACGGGCGCAGCGAGCTCAGCGCCCACGGCCACGGCGCCGTCCGCCAGGACGCCTCGCACCTGGCGCCGGGGATCTTCGGCGCCAAGTTCGCCGAGGTCCGGGTCGACCCGGACCTCGGCGTCGTCCGCGTGCAGCGGCTGGTCGCCGCCGTCGACGGCGGCCGCATCGTCAACCAGAAGACCGCCGAGAGCCAGGTGATCGGCGGCACCGTCGGCGGGATCGGCATGGCCCTGCTCGAGGAGTCGCTCACCGACCCCGGCAGCGGCCGCATCGTCAACGCCACCTACGCCGACTACCTCGTCCCGGTCAACGCCGACGTCCTGCCCGTCGAGGTCCTGTTCGTCGGCGACCCGGATCCGATGAACCCGATCGGCGCCAAGGGCGTCGCCGAGATCGCCATCGTCGGCGTGGCGCCCGCCGTCGCCAACGCCGTCTTCCACGCCACCGGCCGGCGCCTCCGCAGCCTGCCGATCACGCTCGACCAGCTCCTCTGACCGCGAGGCACCTGAAGCGGCCCAGGTGAGGGTCGCGCTCAGCCCAGCAGCGCGCTCAACCGAAGCTGGCCGTCAGCACGGGAATGCCCGACCTGACGAACTCGATCGTCTGGATCTGCTCGACCGGCACCTTGATCGTGCTGCCCCACGCGGTCGCTGCCGGGGTGGCGTTGAAGCGGCGCAGCGGCATCCGGCGTCGGGCAGGTAGCGCCCGGTGTAGCGGGTGAACAGCAGGCGTGGGTCGTCGGACAGCAGCGAGTTCCAGTCCATCCGCAGGTTCAGCTCGGGATCGTCCCAGCCCGTGTGCGGCTTGTTGATCGAGATCAGGCGCCGGTGCCGCGGGAACCTGCCGAAGAACGTCCCGGGCGCCCGGCCCGCCTCGAGGATCAGGTAGTCACGTCCCGCCCGCTTCAGGAAGTAGCCGAGCTGCAGGCCCGCCGGGCCCGCGCCGATCACCAGACAGTCCATCGATCCTCCCGAGGTCACGACGTCCTCTTCAGGGATATACGGGACCGACCCGCCAGAAGATTCGCGCCGGGCAGATGCGCGGGAAACCACCTCGCCGCCTGCGCGTCGTCCTCGGACACGTCGAAGCGTCTGGCCACCTCGGGCACCCCGGCCTTCGGGGCGCCGGCACGGTCCGGCCGGCAGGCCGGTAAGCTCGTCGACGACCAGGTCGATGACCTGGTACCCGAGCCGCCGCAGCTCGTCGGTGGAAGGGTGAGCGGAGGGCTGGCGTCGGTCGGGCCCAGCGACGTGGAGGAGCATTGGCGTGGCGGCCGACCTGGTGGTCATCGGGGGCGGCCCGGCGGGGGTCTCGGCAGCACTCCGGGCCCGCGAGCTGGGCGCCACGGCAGCGCTGCTGGAGCGGGGCAGGCTCGGCGGCGCCTGCACCAACGACGGCTGCGTGCCCACCAGGGTCCTCGCCAAGGCGGCGCGCCTGCTCAGGGACGCAAGCCAGGCCGCCGAGTTCGGCCTGGTCGGGTCGCCTCCTACGGTCGACCTACCGGCCCTGCTGCGGCGGGTGCAGGCCACCGTCGAGACGATTCACGCCTTCAAGAGCCTGGAGCGGCACCTGGCCTGGTCGGGCGTGACGGTCAGGGCGGACACCGGCCCGGCCCGCTTCGTCGACCCGCACACCCTGGTCCTGCCGGACGGCGGGCGCGTCGAGGGCCGCCGGTTCGTCCTCTGCGCCGGCGGGCACGCACGGCGGCTCGACTTCCCGGGCACGGAGCTGACCCGCACCCATTCGGACGTCTGGTCCCTGCCGCGCCTCCCGCCCGCGCTGGTGGTGGTCGGTGGGGCGGCCACCGGCTGCCAGCTCGCCAGCGTGTTCGCCGCCTTCGGGAGCCGCGTGACCATCCTTGACGCCGCCCCGACCCTGCTCGGCCGCGAGGACGCGGACGTGGCCGGGGCGGTCTCGGCCGCCCTGGCCGCCCGGGGTGTCGAGGTGGTCACCGGGATCGGGCGGATCCAGCGCGTCGAGCAGGTCGGCGGCCGGCTCCGCCTCGCCCACCTCCGTGACGGAGCCGAGCACACCGTCGACGCCGACGAGGTCCTGCTCGCCGTTGGCTGGCCCGGGAACACCGACGGCCTCGGCCTGGAGAAGGCAGGCGTGGCCGTCGAGGAGGGCTACGTCGTGGTCGACGACACCATGCGCACCTCGGCCGCGCACATCTGGGCCGCCGGCGACGTCACCGGCCGCAACATGCTGGTCCAGAGCGCCACCGCCGAAGGCCGCCTCGCGGCAGAGAACGCCCTGCTCGGCAGCGGGCGGCCGCACGTCGACGCGGTCGTGCCCCACGGCGGCTTCACCGACCCGGAGTACGGCAGCGTCGGGCTCACCGAGACGGCCGCGCGGGCGCGCCCGGGTGCACCGGTGGCCGTGACCACGGTCGCCTACGAGGACCTGGACCGGGCCGTCCTCGACGGCCGCACCGAAGGGTTCTGCAAGCTGATCGCCGAGCACGGCTCGCACCGCGTCGTCGGCGCCCACGTGGTCGGCGAGCAGGCGGTCGAGGTCGTGCAGGTGGCGGCGACGGCCATGGCGGCCGGCATGCGGGTGGAGCACCTGGCCGAGGTCGACCTCGCCTACCCGACCTTCACCGCCGTGGTCGGCCTCGCGGCCCGCCGGCTCGCCCGCGAGCTGGGCGCCGTGGCGATCTCACCCGCCTGGCGCGCGCTCGGCCCTCCCGGTCTGGCCGAATGGGAACGCCACGGACGCCGCTGACAAGATCCACTCCCCCGTTCCTTCCGCGACCTACTGTGCGAGCAGGTGGCCGATGGCCCGGCCCATCACCTCGTTGCGGTCGGCCTCGTCGGTGATGCCTTCGAAGCCGAACCCGAAGTAGATCGTGTCCTTGGTGGTGGCGACGGGTCCCTCCGGGAACCCGGCCGCGGTGGTCCGGTTGAAGTCGTTCGGGTTGGGCGAGCTCCCCGGAGGGGCGCCCGGAGTGGTCCACCCGTCCATCCCCGCCTCGAAGGAGGTGGTCCCCTCGCCCGTCGAGACCTCGATGTCGTCGACGAAGACTCCCAGGCCCTGGGTCGCCCAGTCGCTCGCGTAGGAGGTGGAGACCTCGACCTGCTGCCCAGCGAAGCCGCTCAGGTCGACCCGCCACTGCTGCCAGCCACCCGAGTTCCCCGAGGCGGCGTTCCAGGCGCCGGTGGTCCCGGTGGGGGTGCACGCCGAGGCACCGTTCTGGGTCTGGTAGTGGTCGAGCTGCGGGTGCAGCGTCCGCCAGCCTCCCGAGTTCTCCGCCTTACAGCTCTCGCCAGTGGCCTGGGTCGTGTGCCCGTTGAGGTCGGGCAGGGTGGTCCAGTTGTCCTGCCCGACCGTGTGGGCCTCGACGAACACGTGGTCCCAGTCGGCCTCGGTGTCGTAGGAGGTCCAGAAGGACATCGTGGCCCCGCCGGCCGGCACGGTGATCGTGTGCGCCAGCCGCTTGTAGGTGATGTCGGCGATCTGCGAGTAGGCGTAGAAGTCGCCGGTGTGCGGGGCGAACGGGCCGCCGGGCCGGTCCCACTTCGCCGAGATCCAGCTGTCGAACTGCGGGTAGGTCTTCGAATCCAGGATCCCGCTGGTGGCGAGGAACGAGGCGTTGTGGGCCTGGTTGTCCGCACCGGTCCCGCCCCCGAGCGTCCACCCGGACGCGGGCGGCCCGGCGAAGGGCTTGTCCACACCGACGATCGGGAACGGGTTCCCGTTCGCGTCGAGGCCGGCGTTGGAGACGTAGAGGTAGGCCCCGAGGTAGTACTGCAGGAAGTCGTTCTTGTCCCCCCAGTTCAGGCACCGCGCCGTGACCTCCGGCGGCGGCGGTGGCGTGCCTCCCTGGCACTGCTGGTTGGCCACGGGATCGTAGAGCTGCGTACCGCCGACGCCGTTCTCCGTGGCCCCGGCCCACTGGCCCGTGTACAGGAGCTTGCCGCCTTCGTTCAGGTACTGGCGGACCTCCAGGTTCTCGTCGACCGCCAGGCGTGAGGCGTTGCCGCCAGGCCAGCCGGGCTCCCGCACGTGGACGTCGTTGCCCCGGTACCAGATGACCGCGTCGTAGTGGCCCAGCACGCCGAGATGGTCGGGCGCCTTCCGCCCCCTGGCGTCGACGTCGTAGACGTCGTACTTGATCCCGTTCGCCTTCAGGGCGTCCTCGTAGAACGAGAGGTAGTTGGGGGTCGTCGGGCTCGTGCTCGCGTACGCGGGGGAGGTCGAGGCCCCGGTGCGGTCCTCGGCGGCCAGGATCAGGACGTTGGCGTCGTCGGAGTCCTCCACCACGTCGAACGAGACGTGCTCGGTGGCTTCAGCACCGCCGCTGAACCAGTACGCGACGGAGTCACCGACCTTCAGCGCGGGGATCTCGCCCCGCAGGTAGTGGTAGTAGGTGTCGTAGGCGTTGTTGCCCCCGAACCGTTCGCCGTCGGGCGACTCGCTGGTCGGGGCGGTCTTGGCCGCGGCGCCGTTGACCGAGTAGTGAAGGGTCACCGCCCCGACCGCCCGCTTGGCCAGCACCTCGACAGGCTGGGAGGAGTCACCGGCGTAGGAGAGGTCCACGCGCAGGTCCGAGGTCGGCCAGTTCGTCTTCCACGGGTCGAGCTTCGAGGTGTCCAGGTACAGGCCCGCGGTGTCGAGGCCGATGTGGGAGACCGGGTCGTCCGGGTCCTTGGCGGACTTCGCCACGCGCACGGCGAAGTCCAGGTTCTTCTGGAACTCCGCCTGGACCAGCGCCTCGTCGTCGGGGAAGACGAAGCCGCAACCCTCACAACCCTCTTCGAGCTCCGGAGTCCAGGCCAAGGTCCCCCTCTCGCCGTGCGCCCAGTCCGTGAACTCGCCGTTGGTCGTGTACAGGTCGGCCGAGACCCCAGGGTTGAACCCGGCCACCGCCGGGTCGGTGTCCCTCCCGGTGAGGGCCACGTAGATGGGGTCGTCGGCCGAGGGCGTGAGCGTCTGCCACCCCTGGGGGTACAGCAGCAGCGGGCCGAACGAGTGGTAGCTGATCGCGAACCGGAAGCGCACCTTGTCGAACAGGCCCACCATCGCCCGTGTCTCGGGCTCGGACTCCGGGGCGGGGCCGCGGTACGTCTGGCTCGGGAACAGCGACGAGGATCCCTCGTTGTCGTAGTTCCAGTGCTCGGCGTAGTTGCGGTTCGGGTCGACGCCGTCGTTGTTGTTGATGGTCCCGTTGCCGTCGTTGTCGCGCAGGTTCTTGCGCCACAGCCGCTCGACGTCGAAGGTGTACTGGTAGCCGTCGGGGTTGTGGACCGGGACGAACCACAGCTCGTTGTCCTTGAGCAGCCGCTTGACGTCCTTGTCGTTCGCCCGCCACCGGTCGACGTACCAGTTGAGCAACCGGCGGTCGACCTCGGTGCTGATCCACTCGCGAGCGTGGTGGGTGGCGGCGTAGAGCACCGCCGGCCGGGCCCCGTCGCGGACCTCGCGGGCGTCCTGGGTCAGCTTCAGGGCGATGTACTCCCGCCCCTGGCGCGTCTTGCCGAGGACCTCGAGCTTGACGAGCTGAGGGTTGCGGCGGGCGAGGTCGTACATCTGGTCCCGGATCCCACCCGGCTGGTCGTACGACCGCCACACCGTGAACCCGGCGGCGGCCTGGACCTCGGCGCGCTGGCGCTGCGTGCGGCCCTGCTTGTCACGCACGACCTCCAGACTGAAACCCTGGCCGCGAAGGCGGTCGCGCTCCGCGCCCGTGAGGACCAGGGCCACCTCGGCGCCCGCGGCCGTCTCCCGCACGGACGCGACGTCGTAGCCGCCCTGCTGAAGGGTCTGCAGCTTGGTCGCGTCCACGGTGGCCTTGTACATCTCGAGCTCGTCGTCGCTGTCGGCGGCGGCTCCGGAAGCACCGGTGGTCATCCCCGCCATCGAGATCAGGACGAACAGAACGAGCACCAGCGGGGAAGTGCGCCTCGGCCCCATGGCAGGACTCCCTTCGGCTGAACGGACTGCTGGTGATGGCTGGGATGGGCGTGACCTACCGGTGGCTGGCTCGGAGTCAGCTCGCTAGATCCCGCTGGACCAGGTGTGGATGCTGAAAGAGCGCACGCAGCCCTTCCGCGCGTTACACGGCGGGGCGCAGCGCATCGCGGCGACGGTCATGGCGGGCGGCGGGAACCGGTTCGGGGTGGGCGTCGGCCGGAGGGTCGGGGTCTCGGACGGCACCTGAGTCGACCAAACGACGGGCATCGGGCCGCACCCTTGCGGCCTTGGCGCGAACCTCCCCGCGCTGCAAGCAGATGGCGGAGAAATGCAAGCATCCGGCGGCGGTGGCGTCAACAGCGAGTTCAGTACCTTGGAACGAATTGGCGGAATGCTCGATCCCGCCAGCCACGTCGCGAAGGACGGACGCAAATGCCCTACGATCAGCCAGCCGCAGCCAGCGCCCGGTCGTCGGCGCCGAAGTCGTCCGGGGCGTCCTTGGGCGGGTGGGCCAGGTGCCAGGCGACCGAGCGGTGCAGGGCCTCGTGCGGGTCGGTCTCGGTCCAGCCGAGCAGGTCGCGCGCCTTGGAGGAGTCGAACAGCAGGTGCTGGGCGAAGCCGCCGAGCTCCTCCAGGTCGTCGGGGAGGAGCACGTCGGGGACGCGCACCAGCTCGGCGGTGGAGCCGGCGGCCTCCAGCACGTGCCTGGCCCACAGCAGCATCGACCAGGTGTGGCTCTCCCCCAGGTTGAGCACCTCGCCGACGGTCGCCTCGGACTCCAGCGCCAGGCGCACCCCGGCGGCGACGTCGCGCACGTAGCCGCGGGTCCACAGCCAGTTGGCCGTCCCCACCGGGATGCGGGCGCGGCCGGCGCGCACGCGCCGCAGCAGCTTCTCCTCGCGGCGCTGGTAGTCGCGCTCGCCGTAGACCATCGGCAGCCGGCAGACGGTCGCCGCCCTCGCCTGGTACGCGGCCTCGACGTCGAGCTTGTCGTAGTCGTCGCGCCCTTCGATCATGCCGCGGTAGGGGTAGCGCTGCTGGCGCAGTGGCGCGGTCTCGTCCAGCGGCACGGCGTCGGTCTCGCTGCCGTGCAGTGCCGAGGCGAACGCCCGGTAGACGTCCATGCTGGAGAGCACCAGCAGGCGCTGGTCGTCGACCGCGGCCAGCGCGGTCTCGGCGTCGGCCGCGGTGAGGGCGAGCGTGTCGACCAGCGCGTCGGGGCCGAAATCGGTCACGGGTCCGCGAAGGTGCGGCAGGTCCTTGCGGGCGCAGTGGAGGTGGTCGACCTCAGGCAGGTCGTCGGGCTCGTGCTCGCCGCGGTGCACCAGCAGCAGCTCGTGGCCGTGCGCGTCGAGCTCCTCGACGATGGCGGCGCCGATGAACCGCGTCCCGCCGAGCACCATCACCCGCACGCCGCAGCGCTCCTCCCAGCCGTCGGATGGAGTGGTCAGCCTACCCTCGCGCCGGCCCGGCCCGTGCCGCTTCCGCCGCCAGCGGACCAGCGAGCCAGCCGGCCTGCCGGCTGGGCAGTGTCAGAAGCCTAGGCGGGCGAGCTGCTTGGGGTCGCGCTGCCACTCGCGCGCGATCCTGACGTGCAGGTCGAGGAAGATGCGCGCGCCGAGCAGGCCCTCCAGCTCGGCGCGGGCGCGGGTGCCGATCTCGCGCAGCACCGCGCCCTGGCGGCCGATCAGGATCGGCTTCTGGCTGGCCCGCTCGACGTACAGGTCGGCCCGCACCACCAGCACCGGGTCGTCGTCGCTGGAACGCTCGCCCGGGACGATCTCCTCGACCACCACCGCGACCGAGTGGGGCAGCTCGTCGTGGACCAGGGCGAGCGCCTTCTCGCGGATCACCTCGGCGACGAAGCGCTGCTCCGGCACCTCGTCGGGGGTCGGCTCGCCCTCCGGGTACAGCGGCGGGCCCTCGGGGAGGTGGGCGAAGACCAGCTCCACCAGCAGGTCGAGCTGCTCGCCGCCGCGGGCGGAGACCGGCACCACCTCGGCCCAGTCGCCCAGCTCCCCGGCGGCCTGCAGGGCCTCGGCGAGGCGCGGCTTGGAGATGGCGTCGAGCTTGTTGACCACGCAGATGGCGGGGGTGCCGACGCGGGCCACCTCGCCGGCGAGGAAGCGGTCGCCGCGGCCGACCCCGGCGGCCGCGTCGACCAGCAGGCAGATCAGGTCGACCTCCGTCAGGGTGCCGCGCACCAGGCTGTTGAGGCGCTCGCCGAGGAGGGTCTGGGGCTTGTGCAGGCCGGGCGTGTCGACCAGCACGGCCTGGCCGGCCTCGCGCCGCAGCACGCCCCTGACCACCGAGCGGGTGGTCTGGGGCTTGTCGGACATGATCGCGAGCTTGCGGCCGAGCAGGGCGTTGAGCAGGGTCGACTTGCCGACGTTCGGGCGGCCGGCCAGGGCGACGAGGCCGGACTTCACGGCGACGCGACCCCGAGCTGCGACGGGCCGAAGGCCTGCGGCAGCAGCTCACCGAGGGTGGTGACCAGGAGCTGGACGCCGTCCTCGCCGGCGCAGACCACCTCCAGGTCCGGCCCCGCCGGGAACTCGTGGAGGACCTGGCGGCAGGCGCCGCAGGGCCGGGCCGGGTCGGGGCCGCTGACGGCCACCGCGATGGCGGCGAAGCCGCGGTGCCCGGCGGCCACCGCGGCCGCCACCGCGGCCCGCTCGGCGCAGATGCCCAGCCCGAAGGAGGCGTTCTCCACGTTGGCGCCGGTGACCACCGAGCCGTCCTCGGTCAGCAGGGCGGCGCCGACCCGGTAGCCCGAGTAGGGCGCGTAGGCGCGCTCCCGTGCCGCGCGGGCGGCGGCCACCAGCTCGCGGTGGCTCACTGCGGCCGGGCCTGGGCGGGGGCGCCCGAGTCGTCACCCACCTCGGGGGCGGTCAGGCGGTGGATGCGGATGCGCCCGACGCGGCGGCCCTGGACCCGCTCGGCGCGCAGGCGCAGGCCCTGGAACTCGACCTCCTGGCCTTCCCTGGGGACGTCGCCGAGCAGGTTGAACAGCAGGCCGCCGATGGAGTCCCACTCGGTCGACGGCAGCTCGACCGAGAGCAGCTCGTTGACCTCGTCGATGCCGAGCCGCGCGTTGACGCGGTAGTCACCGTCGGGCAGCGGCTCGACGTTGGGCTCCTCGCTGTCGTACTCGTCGGCGATCTCGCCGACGATCTCCTCCAGCAGGTCCTCGATGGTGACCAGGCCGGCGGTGCCGCCGTACTCGTCGATCACGATCACCATGTGGCTCTTGCGCTTGCGCATCTCGCGCAGGCAGTCGGCGGCGCGCATCGACTCGGGCATGAACGGCGCCGGGCGCAGGATGTCGCCGAGCGGCTTGGAGGTCTGCCCCTGGTGCAGGCTGCGCAGCACGTCCTTGGCGTAGGCGAGCCCCACGACGTCGTCGAGGTCGCGCTGGTAGACGGGGATGCGCGAGTAGCCGGAGCGCAGGATCAGCTCGAGCACCTCCTGCAGCGAGCGGGAGAGCGCCACCGCCACCATGTCCGGTCGGGGCACCATCACCTCGCGCAGGATGGTGTCGCCGAACTCGAAGATCGAGTGGATCATCTCGCGCTCTTCTGTTTCGATGACCTCGCCGCGCTCCGCCTCGTCGACCAGGGCGCGCAGCTCGTCCTCGGAGACGAAGGGGCCGCTGGCCAGGCCCTTGCCCGGCGCCACCACGTTGCCGATGGAGATGAACAGCCGCGTCAGCGGGCCCAGCACCGGCAGGCGGACGAGCAGCCAGACCACCGGGGCGACGCGCAGGGCGACGCGGTCGGTCTGCTGCACCGCCAGCGTCTTCGGCGCGACCTCGGCGAAGACGAAGGTGAGGATGGTCATGCCGGTGATCGCGACCGCCAGGCCGATGCCGCCGCCGATCAGCCGCTCGGCCACGGAGGTGGCCAGCGCGGTGGCGGAGAACTGGGTCACCAGCAGCAGCAGCAGCACCAGGTTGAGGAAGCGTGGCGGGTTCTCGACCAGCCGCAGCAGCGGGCCGGCGCCGCGCTGCTTCTGCTCCAGCAGGTGGTTGGCGCGGATGCGGCTCATGCGGGTGAGGCTGGTCTCGGCCGCGGCCAGGAAGGCGGCGAAGCCGGTCAGCACGACGATCGCCACCATCGCCCAGAGGTCGCCGCTGCGCGGGGGGCTCACGAGTGCGCCCTCTCCCGCCACTCGGCCAGCAGCTCGTCGGTCCGGGCGCGCATCGCCTGCTCCTCCTCGGGCTCGGCATGGTCGAAGCCGCACAGGTGCAGGATGCCGTGCACGGTGAGCAGCTCCAGCTCGGCGGCAAGGGTCTGCCCGGCCCGGGCGGCCTGCTCGGCCGCGTAGGCCGGGCAGAGGACCACGTCGCCGAGCAGCCAGGGCTCGTCGTCGTCCTCGTCGAGGTCGTCCTCGTCGTCGCGGCCACGGCCCCCAGCGAACCCGGGCGGGCCGGTCGGCCCGCCCGGCGGGCCGGAGGCCGGCGGGTCCTCGTCGATCGGGAAGGCGAGCACGTCGGTCGGCCGCCGCTCGCCCAGGAAACGGTCGTTGAGCCCGGCCATCACGGTCGGGTCGACCAGCAGGATGGAGATCTCCGACTCGAGCACGCCCTCGGCCTTCATCACCAGGCGGGCGAGGGCGACCAGGCCGTTCTCGTCGACCGTCCGCTGGTTCTGCTCGTTGGCCAGGAAGACGCTCACCGGCGGCCGCCCTTCCGGACGGCCCCGGCATGCCAGGGGTCGCCCATCAGGCCCTGGCCTCGTCGAAGCGGCGGTAGGCCTCCACGATGGCCTGCACGATGCGGTGGCGCACCACGTCACGGCTGGACAGGTACACGAACGCGAGCCCGTCGATGCCGGTGAGGATCTCCCGCACCACGTTCATCCCGGAGTGCTGACCGGTGGGCAGGTCGATCTGGGTGACGTCGCCGGTGATCACGGCCTTGGAGTTGAACCCGAGCCGCGTCAGAAACATCTTCATCTGCTCCGGAGTGGTGTTCTGCGCCTCGTCAAGAACGATAAATGAGTCATTAAGGGTACGGCCGCGCATATACGCAAGTGGCGCGACCTCGATCGTGCCGCGTTCGGTCAGGCGGCCGATCTGCTCCGGGTCCATCATCTCGTACAGGGCGTCGTGAAGGGGGCGTAGGTAGGGGTCGATCTTCTCCGACAGGGTGCCGGGGAGGAAGCCGAGCTTCTCCCCCGCCTCGACCGCCGGTCGGGTGAGGATCAGGCGGTTCACCTGCTTGGTCAGCAGGGCCTGGACGGCGACGGCCATGGCCAGGTAGGTCTTGCCGGTGCCGGCGGGGCCGACGCCGAAGACGATCGTGTTGGAGCGGATCGCGTCGACGTACTTCTTCTGCCCCACCGTCTTGGGCTTGATGGAGCGGCCGCGGACGCTGAGCACGCCGTCGCCGAACACGTCGGAGGGGCGCACCTCCTCGTCGCCCCGGACCATGTCGATCGAGCGCCCCACCGTCTCGGCGGTCAGCGAGCTGCCCTGTTCGAGCAGGTTGATCATCTCCTCGAACAGGCGCGCGACGCGCTCGGCGTCGCGCTGCTCGCCGGAGATGGTGATCTCGTTGCCGCGAACGAAGACGGTGCTCTCGAACGCCGCTTCGATGAGCTTGAGCAGTTCGTCCCTGGTGCCGAGCAGGCTGACCATGGAATGGCTGCCGGGTACCAGCACCTTGACCTGGGTCTGTTGCTGCACGCTTGCTTCGGGTCCCTCCGTCCGGGACGGCAGACGCCACGATCCTGTAGGGCGCGTCCGATGTTTTGCGAGTATATCGGGGTTCCCCTCCCCGGAGCCGGAGACCTGATCAGCCGAGGTCGGCCGCGTCGCCGCGGCCGTCGAGGCCCTCGATCGGCACCGGCTCGACCTTGTCGGCCAGCTCGAAGCCGAGGATGCGGCTGAGGAAGTACAGCTCGGCCTCGACCGCGCGCTCGATGTTCTCGGCCTTGCGCAGGCCGTGGCGCTCGCCCGGGAAGGTCAGGTAGGCGTAGGGGATGCCCTGCTCGGCCAGGGCGCGCACCATCACCTCGGCCTGGGCAGGCGGCACCACCACGTCGTCGAGCCCCTGGATCAGGATCACCGGGCAGGCGATGCGGTCGGCGGCGTACAGCGGTGAGCGCTGCCGGTACAGCGCCTCGGCCTGCGGCCAGGGGCCGACGAGCTGGTCGAGGTAGCGGGCCTCGAACTTGTGGGTGGCGCCGACGAAGGTGACCAGGTCGGCCAGGCCGGCCTCGCTGACCCCGGCCGCGAACACGTCGTAGAAGGCGAGCGCGCACAGCACCGCGTAGCCGCCGGCGCTGCCCCCGGAGATGGCCAGCCGGTCGCCGTCGACCGCGCCGCTGGCGGCCAGGTGCCTGGCGACGTTGACGCAGTCCTCGGTGTCGACCTCGCCCCAGCGGCCCTTGAGGGCCTCGCGGTAGTCCCTGCCGTACCCGGTCGAGCCGCGGTAGTCCACGTCGGCGACCGCGATCCCCCGGCTGGTGAGGTACTGCACCCCCAGCTTGAGCAGGTTGAGCACGCTCGAGGTGGGCCCGCCGTGGCAGGTCACCACCAGCGGCGGGAGCTCCCCTTCCGGGGCGTGGGCCTCGGGGTTCGCCGGCGGGTAGTAGAGGGCGTGGGCGGTCTGCCCGTCGCCGGTGGGGAACTCCACCGGCCGGGGGATCGACAGGTAGCGTGGGTCGAGGTCCAGCACGCGGGAGCTGCGCACCACCTCGGTGGCTCCCGTGTCCGGGTCGACCAGGACGATCGCGGTCGGCCGGCTGGCGCTGCCGGCGATCACCGCCAGGCGCTCGCCGAAGGCGCAGAGCTGGGGCGGGTAGAAGTCGGTGAACGGCAGCTCCAGCGGGACCGCGCGCCGCGCGCCCGGCGCGACCAGCCCGATGCGCCTGACCGGCCCGCGCCCGTAGAGGCAGGCGATGCGCCCGTCGGGGAGGAAGGCGTAGGTCGACATCCCGAAGATCCACTGCGGCTCGCCGAACTCGGCCTGCTCGGGAGCGAGCGCGCCGACCTCGCCGTCCGCCTCCTCGCGGTAGAGGTTCCACCAGCCGGTGCGGTCGCTGGTGAAGTGCAGCCGGCCGTCGGGGCTCCACACCGGGCAGAAGATCGACTCGTCGGCGCCGCCGGCGACCAGCCGCGGCGGGCCGGCCGCCGTCCCGTCGGCGAGCTCGGCGACGCGCAGCTCGGTGCCGTCCCACGGCATGCGCGGGTGGTCCCATTCCAGCCAGGCGAGCCGCCGCCCGTCCGGGCTGGGCCGCGGCGCGGCGTAGAAGTCGCGGCCGGAGGCGAGCACGCGCGGCTCGCCGCCGTCGGCGGGCAGCGCCACCAGCTCGTTGACCACCCCGTCGTCGTGGTGGGATTCGCGCACGCACACCAGCACGCTTGCGACGGGGGGTCCGGGGGGCTCGAGGAGCGGAGCGGCAGCCCCCCGGGGATCGGGGAGCAGGCGCGCGTCGGCGTAGCGCAGCGCGGCCGGGATGGGCGGCTCCGGCGTCAGCGGGCGCGGCGCGCCGCCGCCGTCCTGGCGCCAGAGGCGCTGGTCGGGCAAGTTGCAGAAGAACACCGTGCCGCCGTCGGCGGGAAGGAACGCGCCGCCGCCGTACTCGTGCACGCGGGTGCGCACGTCGAACTGCGCTGGCGTCAGCGCCTCGGTCCCGGAGCCGGGCGCCCAGCGGCACACCACCCCGCGGCCGCCCTCGGCCGGCCGGCCCTCCACCCAGTAGAGCGCCCCGTCGCCGGGGTGCAGCTCCTCCAGCATGACCCCGCCGCCGGCGACCAGCTCGGCGCTGATCGGCGAGCGCCAGGAGCCGTAGGCCACGGCCGTGGATCGGTCCTCTGCCACCTCACGTCCTCGTTCGTCTCGGGGTCCTCGGTGCACCGCCATCGGCGCCTGCTGGCGGGGCCGGCCAGCGCGCCGCGTCCCGCTCAGCCGGGCGGCCAGCGCATCGGCCGGCCGCCGAGCACGTGGAGGTGGAGGTGGTCGACCGACTGGCCGGCGGACTGGCCGACGTTGCTGACCACCCGGAAGCCGCCCGCGACGCCCTCGTTGCGGGCGACCTCGTTGATCGCGCTGACCAGGCTGGCCAGCAGGGAGGCGTGGTGCTCGGCGACCATCTCCAGGCTGGCGAGGTGCTCGGCGGGGATCACCAGCACGTGGGTCGGCGCCTGCGGGTTGATGTCCCGGAAGGCGACCACGCCGTCGCGGTCGAGGACGACGTCGGCCTGTAGCTCGCCCTTGGCGATCTTGCAGAACAGGCACTCCCCGTTGCTCATGGCGCCGTCCCCTCCATCGTCTCGGCCTCCATCCCCTCGTTGTCCGCCCGCACGCCGCGCACGGTCACGACCTGGTCGACCAGGCCCTGACCGCCGGCGAAACGGACCTTGATGTAGTTGTCGCTGGTGCCTTCGGCCAGCCCGTCGCCGGCCGTCTCGACCAGCACCGAGAGGGGCCGGCCGAGGTGCTGCTCGTGGAAGCGGCGGCGCAGCTCGGCGCCGAGCGCGATCAGCTCGCGGGCACGCCGCTTCTTGACCGTGTCGGGCAGCTGACCGGGCAGCTCAGCGGCGGGCGTGCCCGGCCGCTGGGAGTAGCGGAAGACGTGCAGCTTGGAGAAGCCGACCCGCCGGACCACCCGCATGGTCGCCCGGAACTGCGCCTCGGTCTCCCCGGGAAAGCCGACGATCACGTCGGTCGACAGGCCGAGGCCTCCGACCTCGGCCTTGGCGTGCTCGACGCGCTCCAGGAACTCGGCCACCCGGTAGGGGCGGTGCATCGCCTCGAGCACCTGGTCGTCGCCGGCCTGCAGCGGGACGTGCAGGTGGCGGCAGACCTTGGGGTGGTCGCGGACCCGCTCGACCAGGGCGGGGGTGACCTGCACCGGCAGCACGCTCGACAGGCGCAGGCGGGCCAGCCCGTCGATCGCCACCAGGCGGTCGACCAGCCGCGCCAGGCCGTCGCGCCGGCCCAGGTCCTCGCCGTACTTGCCGAGGTGGACGCCGGTCAGGACCACCTCGCGCACGCCGCGCTCGACCTGGCGGCGGACGTCGGCGACGACCTCCTCCTCCGCCCAGGAGCGCAGCGGCCCACGGGTGCGCGGGATGATGCAGAAGGTGCACCACTCGTCGCAGCCGGTCTGGGCGCGGACGGCGACCCGGGTGCGCAGCCGCTCGACCGGGGCCGGGCGCGTCACCAGCGGCAGGCGGCGGACCCTCGGCACCTCGGCGACCAGCTCGGCGATGCGGTCCTTGGCGTCGTTGCCGACCACCAGGTCGACGCCTGGGATGGCCTTGACCGCGTCGGGGTCGCTGACCGCGTAGCAGCCGGTGACCACCACGGTCGCGTCCGGGTGGGCCTCGGCCAGCTTGCGGACCAGGCGCCGCGACGAGGCGGTCGACTCCCTGGTCACGGTGCAGGTGTTGACGACGACGACGTCGGGCTCCTCGCCGGCGTGGGCGAGGTCGAAGCCGCGCGCGCCGAGGGCCTCGAGGGCCCGCTCGGACTCGGCCTGGTTGAGCCGGCAGCCGAGGGTCTTGATGGCCACCTTGGGCGCCTGCCGGGTGGGCTCGACCATCTCACCTCCACATATGGTGCCTGTGCCAGCCGGCCTGCCGGCGCTGGCGCCTCAGCTCACCGCGCGGCGGCGCAGCCCCAGGTCGGTCAGCCGCGCCACCAGGCCGCCGGGAGACTGGTCAAGGATAGCGGCGAGCACGCGGAGGTCGTCACGCCGGATGGTGAGCACCTTGCCGTTGAAGTCGCCCCGCTGCATCTGGATCAGGGACAGGTAGCGGCCGAGGGTGCGGGCCTCCGGCTCGCGCCTGGCCTCCAGCGCCTCCAGGTCGATGCAGAGCGGCGGCGCCGCCGCCTCGGACGCCGCCTCCGCGGCGCCGTCGGTCGGCGCGGCGCCGAGCCGGGGGAGCAGGTGGTCGACGGGCACGCCGTAGAAGATGGCCAGGCGCTGCAGCCGCGGCACGGAGATGCTGCGCTCGCCCCGCTCGTAGGCGCCGAGCACGCTGGCCTTGAACTCCTTGCCCGAGCGCTCCTCGACGTCGTGCAACGACAGGCCCTTCTGCAGCCGGATGTTGCGGAGCCGCTCCCCCACCTGCTCCGCGTAGCTGCCCATCACTCACCTCCGGTCAGAACGCAGACGGTGGCCCCACGACCACCTGGAACGTGGGCGGAATGTAACACTGGCGATTCGCGCCGTTCAATCACCGCGCGCGGTGAATGCTCACGAAGGGTGTCAGCCAGAGGTCCTCGCTACAGCTTGCTCGACCCCTTGAGCCGGGCGAAGAAGCTGGCTGCCGGCGGGCTGACGGCCTCGCCGCGCAGCTCGGCGAGCTGGCGCAGCAGCCGCTGCTCCTCGTCGGAGAGCTCGTCAGGGGTCTGTACCGCGAGCTCGACCAGCAGGTCGCCGCGGCCGCGGCCGTCGGTGTGGGGGACGCCGCGCTTGCGGAAGCGCTTCACCGTGCCCGTCTGGGTGCCCGGGTCGATCTCGATGGTCTCCTCGCCGTCGAGGGTGACCAGCGGGAGCGTCCCGCCGAGGGCGGCCACGGTCATCGGCACGGACAGCTCGCAGACCAGGTGGTCGTCGCGCCGGGAGAAGACCTCGTGGGGGACCACGTCGAGCTCGACGTAGAGGTCGCCGGGCGGGCCGCCGAACTGGCCGGCGTTGCCGCGGCCCTGGTAGCGGATGCGCACCCCGTCGTCGAGGCCGGGTGGGATGTCGATGGACAGCTCGGTGTCCTCCGCGACCCTGCCCTGGCCCTTGCAGCTCGCGCACGGCGACAGCACCTCGTGGCCGCTGCCGCCGCAGGCCATGCAGGTGCTGGTGGTGACGAGCTGGCCGAGCAGGGACTGGCGCACGGTGCGCTGCTGGCCGGTGCCGTGGCAGGCCCTGCAGGTGGTCGCGGCCGTGCCCGACTCGGTCCCCTGGCCGCCGCAGTCCTCGCACGGGGCCATGGTGCGCACGCGGATGTCCTTGGAGCTGCCGAAGACCGCCTCGGAGAACTCCAGGTGGACCCGCATGGCCAGGTCGTCGCCGCGGCGGGCGCGCGAGCGGGTGCGCGTGCGGGTGGCGAACGGGTCGCCGCCGAAGAAGGCGTCGACCACGTCGGCGAACGTTCCGAAGCCGAACGGGTCGGCCGGCATCTGCTGGCCGTCGAGCCCGGCCTCCCCGAAGGCGTCGTAGCGCTGCCGCTTCTCCGGGTCGCTGAGCACGCTGTAGGCCTTGGTGACCTCCTTGAAGCGCTCCTCAGCGTGCGTGTCGCCGGAGTTGAAGTCAGGGTGGTACTGGCGCGCCAGCTTGCGGTAGGCGCGCTTGATCTCCTCGGACGTGGCATCGCGGCCGACGCCGAGCACGGCGTAGTAGTCGGTCACCCCGCCCTCCTCGACTCCAGCTCCGGCGCCGGGACACCGTCCAGCCTACTCGACCGCGACGTGGTTGCTCGACCGGGGCCTCCACCCCAGGACGCGTACCTACAGATCATCGAGCAGGTCACCTAGGTACTTGGCGACGGCCTGGACGGTGGCCATGGCGCCCAGGTAGTCCATGCGGGTCGGGCCGATCACGCCGATGCTGCCCGCTGCGTCGCCGGCGGCGTAGGCAGAGGTGACCAGCGAGCACGCCTCCATGCCGGCGACCGTGTTCTCCGAGCCGATGGTCACCGAGACCCGCTCGTCGGAGTCGAGCGCCGCGCGCAGCAGCCGCAGCACCAGGACCTGCTGCTCGAGCGCCTCGTAGACGCGGCGCACGGTCTCCAGCCCGTCGAACGCGTCGGGGCCGGCCAGGAGGGCCTGGCCGCCGAGGAAGACCCGCTCGGCGGTGCGGTCGCTGACCATCTGCCCGACGGCGTCGGCCACCAGGTCGAACAGGCGTCGGCGCTGGGGCGGGATGCGCTCGCCCAGCGCCCCGAGGACCAGCTCGGCGCGGTCGAGCCGCTCGCCGACCAGGGCGTCGAGGAGCTGGCGGCGGAGCTCGTCGAGGTCGTCGACCGACACCTCGGCGGCCGCCTCGATCAGCCGCTTCTCCACCCGGCCGCTGTCGACGATGATCACGATCATGATCACGTGGCGGCCGAGGCCGACCAGCTCGATGTGGCGCAGCCGCGAGCGGTCCAGCGACGGCGGGGCCACCATGGCGGTGTAGTGGGTCAGGTGGGCGAGCAGGGTCGAGGTGCGCAGCATGGTCTCCTCGAGGTCGGCGGCGCCCTCGAAGTAGCGTGCGATCGCCTCCTCCTGGGCGCGGGCGAGCTTGCCGACGCCCGACAGCGAGTCGACGTAGAAGCGGTAGCCGAGGTCGGTGGGCACGCGGCCGGCGCTGGTGTGCGGGTGGCTCAGGTAGCCCTGCTCCTCCAGTGCCGCCAACTCGTTGCGGATGGTGGCGGCCGACAACCCCAGCGCGTAGCGTGCCGCCAGGGTCTTGGACCCGACCGGCTTGGCCTGCTGGATGAAGTCGTGCACCACGGCGCGAAGCAGCTGCGCCTTGCGGTCGTCCAGGCTCATTCGCGTCCTTCCTAGCCTTGGCGCAGCGTAGCACTCGCTATCTGGGAGTGCTAAACGCCCTGTCGGGCTCGCTACCCAAGGTCGAGCGCGGCGCTGACCTGCGCCGGCGAGCGGCCGCGCACCACCACCAGCTTGTCACGGCTGCCCGCGCCGGCCTCGACGCGCAGCTCACGAGGGCGCAGGCCGAGCCGGCCGGCGAGGAAGGCGAGCAGGGCGGCGTTGGCCCTGCCCTCCACCGGGGGTGCCGCCACCCTGACCCGCAGGGCGCCGCCGAGCTCCCCGGCGACGCCGGTGGCCCTGGCACCGGGCACCACCCGCACCCGCAGCAGGGTCCCCTCCGGGTGCGCGGCGACCGGCGCCTGCCCGCTCACCCGCCCTCCGGTCGGTCGCGCGGCATCGCGGCCAGCAGGGCGGCGACCCGGTCGATCTCCTCGTCGGGCAGGACCACCGGCTCCCCGAGCTGGCAGGCCTTCCAGTACACCTCGGCGAGGAACTCGACGCGGACGGCGTTGTCGAAGGCGGCGTCGAGGTCGGCGCCGACCGCGAGCACGCCGTGGTTGGCCAGCAGCACGGCGTTGTCGCCGCCGAGGGCGGCTGCCGCCTGGCCGGCCAGCGCGCCGCTGCCGAAGGTGGCGTAGGGGGCGACCCGGACGCGCCGGCCGATGGAGGCGATCACGTAGTGCACCGCGGGGATCTCGCGGCCGAGCACGGCCAGGCTGGTCGCCCACGGCGAGTGGGTGTGCACCACCGCGCCGACGTCCGGCCGCCGCCCGTACACGGCCAGGTGCATGCCCAGTTCGCTGGAGGGGACGCGGTGCCCGTCGGCCACCCGCCCGTCCGGCTCCACCACCACCACGTCGGCCGCCCTCACGCGGTCGTAGGCGAGCGCGCTCGGCGAGATGGCGACCTGCCCGCCGGCGTGCCGCACGCTCAGGTTGCCCGAGGTCGACTCGACCAGCCCGCTGGCGACCAGCCGGCGGCCGCCGGCCGCGACCGCCTCGCGCGCGGCCTCGAGTCGCACGCCGGTCACGCTCAGCGGCGGGACGGGGGCAGCCGCAGCAGCCCCCGCTCCATCGCCCTGGTCACCGCGGCGGTGCGGTCGTCGACGCCGAGCTTGCCGAAGATGTGCAGCAGGTGGGTCTTGACGGTGGCCTCGCTGATGTAGAGGCGGCGGGCCGCCTCGGCGTTGGTGCAGCCCTCCGCGACCAGCGCGAGCACCTCCAGCTCGCGGGCGGTGAGGACCTCCTCGGCCGGGGCGCGCACGTGCCCGACCAGGCGGGCGGCCACCGCCGGGGCGAGCACCGTCTCGCCCCTCGCGGCCGCGCGGACGGCCGCGAACAGGTCGTGGCGCGGGGTGTCCTTGAGCAGGTAGCCGGTGGCGCCGGCCTCGACCGCGCGGAGGATGTCGGCGTCGGTGTCGTAGGTGGTGAGCACCAGCACGTGGGTGCCCGGGTGCGCGGCGGCGATGCTGCCGGTGGCCGCCACCCCGTCCATGGTCGGCATGCGCAGGTCCATCAGCACCACGTCGGGCCGCTCCCGCGCCACCAGGGCGACCGCCTCCGCGCCGGTGGCCGCCTCCCCGACGATCTCGAACTCGGTCTGCCCGGCGAGCATGCCACGCAGCCCGTCCCGCACCACCGGGTGGTCGACCGGCAGCTCGACGACCAAGGTGGTGCCGGCGCCGGGGGCGCTCTCGACCACCAGCGAGCCGCCGAGGCGGTCGACCCGCTGGCGCATGGCGGCCAGGCCGAAGCCGCCAGCCTCGGGCTCGGCCCCCGCCCTGGCGGCCGTGCGTGGGTCGAACCCGACCCCGTCGTCCTGGACGTCGAGCACGGCCATGTCCTCCATGTAGGACAGGGTCACGGTGACCCTGCCGGCGCGGGCGTGGCGGCGCACGTTGGCCAGCGCCTCCTGGGTGATGCGCAGCAGGGCGACCTCGATCGGGGTCGGCAGCGGCCGGAGCCTGCCGGTGGTCCTGGTGGTGGCCGCGATGCCGTGCTCCTCGGCGAGCCGGTCGGTGAGCCGCAACAGCGCCTCCGCCAGCGAGGCGTCGTCGAGCGGCTCGGGCTGCAGCGCCCACACCAGCCGCCGCGCCTCGGCGAGGTTCTCGCTGGCGGTGCGGCGCGCCTGCTCCAGGTGCAGGCGGGCGCCGGGCGAGCCGGCCGCCCAGGCCGCCTCCGCCGCCTGGAGCTGCAGTACGATGCTGGTGAACCCCTGCGCGAGGGTGTCGTGGATCTCGCCGGCGAGCCGCTGGCGCTCCTCCAGGACGCCGCCCTGGCGCTCGGCCGCCGCCAGCTCGCGGCGGGTCGCGGTGAGCTGCTCGATGAGCTGCTTGCGCTCCGCGCTCTGCCTGATGATGCGGTAGATCCAGATGGCCAGCAGCATGCCGGCGATGGCCGAGACCACGGCGTAGGAGGCTTCGGCGATCCGGTCGCCGACCGACTGGCCGGGGATGGCAAGCTCGCGCCAGGTGAGGAGTGCGGTGAGCACCAGCGCGGCGCCGATCCCGGCCCGCATGGGCAGCAGCCTGAAGGTCCACGGGTACAGCACCCAGAGCATGAAGAAGAAGGCCAGGTCCGTGCTGGCCAGCACGAACCAGAGCAGGTAGATGCCGGCGACGTAGACCAGCGCGGCCCGCAGCGCGTCCTCGTCGGGGGGGACCCGGCGGCTGAACCAGCCGTGCCAGGCGGCCAGCAGCAGCGCCACCGCGACGGTGAGCAGCCGCGCGCGCGGCGACCGGTGGTCGCCTACCAGGGCGAACACGGTCGCCAGGGTGAGCACGCCGTAGAAGGCGGCGTCCCAGACCCAGGCGCCGCGGACCCAGGCGTCCTGGGGCCCGGCCACCGCGGCCGGCCCGGCCGGCCCGCAGTCCCGGGTCCCGTCCCGCCCGGCCATCACCTCACCTCCGCGCCACCTGCGCCGGTCGTAGTACCCGCCAAGGGAGCCGAGCCACGCCCAGTCCGCCCGGCGGTCGTCAGGCGTCGCCCCGGCCGCGCCAGCGGAACAGCAGCGCCGACGCCACGAACGCGCCGACCAGCCAGGCCGCCAGCACCAGGGCGGTGGTGCCATGCTCCCAGCCAGCGGCGGTCTCGGCGACCCTGAAGCTGTCCGGCAGGAACACCGAGCGCAGGCCCTGGGCCATCCACTTCAGCGGGAAGGCCGCGCCGACCCGCTGCAGCCACTGCGGCAGCTCGGTGTAGACGAAGTACACCCCCGAGACGAACTGCAGGAAGATGAACGGCGGGGTGACCACCGCGGCGGCGGCCTTGGCGTTGCGGATCACCCGGCTGTAGGCGATGCCGACCAGCGAGCAGGCGCTGATGCCGAGCACGAACACCCAGGCGAGGGTGAGCCACCGCGCCGCCGTCGCCGGCGCGTCCAGCCCGTAGGCGAGCACCCCGATGGCGAGCGTGACGGCGACCTCGAGCAGGCCGACGACCAGCACCATGCCGAGCTTGCCGATGAAGTAGGCAGCCTTGGGCATGGGCGTGCCCGCCAGCCGCTTGAGGGTGCCGTCGTCCTGCTCCAGGGCGATGGAGAAGGCCAGCGTCTGGAAGCTGACGCTCATCACCCCCGAGGCCATGATCCCGGCCACCATGTACTGGCGGAAGTCCACCCCGGTGCCGTCCAGCTCGCCGTGGAAGATGGCGCCGAACAGCACCAGGATCATCACCGGGAAGGCGAAGGTGAAGACCACCGACTCCCGGTTGCGGAAGAACACCTTGAGCTCGAGCAGGACGCGCGCGAGCCCGATGGCGACTGGCCCGGGTGTCCGGCCCGTGCCGGCGGTGCGGATGCCCGCCACGCCGTCCCCGAGCGCGACGCTCTGCTGCTGGGTGCTCATGCCACTCCTCCCCTGACCGGCTCGGTCGCCTTCGCGCCGTGGGCTGCGATCATGCGCAGGTAGACGTCTTCCAGGGTGGGCCGGCTGACGGTCAGCTCCGGCAGCTCGTCGAGCCCGGCCGCGGCCGCCCAGCTCGCCAGCTCGGCGACCACGCGGGTGGGACTGGCCGTCGCCAGGGTCACGATGCCGTCGGCCCGGCTGATCCGCCGAGGCGAGCCAGCCCCGGCGGCCGCCGCTGGCAGCTCGGGCAGGGGCCGGCCGGCCAGGGGGCCCTCGGCCTTGAAGGAGACCTCCGCGTGGGCGCGCGAGCGGCCGCCCAGCTCGCGCGGGGTGGCCACCTCGACGAGATGCCCACCCATGATCACCCCGACCCGGTCGGCCAGCGCCTCGGCCTCGTCCAGGTAGTGGGTGGTGAGCAGCACCGTCTTGCCGAGCGCGGTGAGCTGCTCGACCAGCCCCCACGCCTGGCGGCGGGCGAGCGGGTCGAGGCCGGTGGTCGGCTCGTCGAGGAAGATCAGCTCGGGGTTGCCGACCACGCCGAGGGCGACGTCGAGCCGGCGCTTCTGCCCGCCGGACAGCTTGCCGCCGCGGCGGCCGCGCTGCTCACCGAGGCCGACCAGCTCGACCACGTCGTCGGGGTGCAGCGGGTTGGGGTAGAAGCGGGCGAAGTGGCGCACGATCTCCTCGACCGTCAGCTCCTCGAACACCCCGGTCGACTGCGGCACGATGCCGATGCGGGTGCGCCAGCCGGCGCTGCCCCGCGCCGGGTCCTCGCCGAGCACGCGCACCTCGCCGGCGTCGCGCCGCCGGTAGCCCTCCAGGATCTCGACCGTGGTGGTCTTGCCGGCGCCGTTCGGGCCGAGCAGGGCGAACACCTCCCCGGCGCCCACCTCGAGGTCGAGCTCCTCGACGGCCACCACCGCCCCGTACGACTTGCGGAGCCCTCGCACGTCGATGACCTGCACGCTATCGCTCCTTTACAGAAACGCTCGGTGGCCCTCCGCCGCTCAATGCGCTGGCTTCCCTCGTCGCTCCCTTACAGAAACGCTCGGTGACCCTCCGCCGCTTTGTGCGCTGGCTTCCCTCGTCGCTCCTTCGTCGCTCCTCAGTCCAGCCAGCGCGCGGCTACGGGCCACCTCGCTAACGGCCAGCCGGCGCGCGGCGGGGCACCTCGCTCGGTCCGAGCATGGCCCACGAAGGGCGCGGCGGGCAGCGCCCGTCCGGTTGAACCTGGGATCGCCGACCGGTTGGTCGCGGGTCCACCGAACGGTTGACGCGCCCGGCGGAGGCTCAGGCGGGCAGCGCGTCCGGAGTCGGCCGGGTGGGCCGTGCCGGGGAGGGCGCCAGGCGGGTGACCACCTCGCCGTGGAGGAACATGCCGCGCTCGGTGAGGGCGACGCGGGGGCCGGCGGCGAGCAGCCCGGCCTCGCGCAGCTCGGCGACGGCCGCGCCGTGGGGGTCGACGCCGAGGCGCTCGGCCTCGGCGGGGTCGAGGCCGTCGGCGGTGCGCAGGCGCAGGGCGAGCAGCTCGAAGGCGGCCTGCTCGCCGGTGAGGTGCTCCTCGCCGGCGGTGGGGCGGCGGCCGGCGGCGGCGACGGCGGCCAGGTAGGCGGGCACCCCCGGCCCGTTCCAGCGCCGCGCCCCGCCGCTGAACTCGTGCGCCCCGGCGCCGAGGCCGAGGTACGGCCCGCGCCGCCAGTAGGTGAGGTTGTGCCTGCTCGCCCGCGCCGGCAGCGGCGCGAGGCCGTGGCCGGGCGGGTCGTCCCTGGCCCAGTTGGACACCTCGTAGTGGTGCCAGCCGGCCGCGGCGAGCACGGCGCAGGCGGCCTCGTAGCGGTCGGCCAGCAGGTCCTCGTCGGGCTCGGCCATGCGCCCCGCCGCGACCATGCGGCCGAAGCGGGTCGCCGGCTCCACGGTGAGCGCGTACGCGGACAGGTGCGCGGGAGCCAGCGCGACCGCGGCGGCAAGGCTGTCGGCCCAGGACGCCTCGTCCTCCTCCGGGCAGCCGAAGATGAGGTCGAGGTTGAGCGCGTCGATGCCGGCGCGGCGCAGCGACGCCACCGCCTGGCCGACGCGGGCGGCGCCGTGGGCACGGCCGAGCGCGGCGAGCACGCGGTCGTCGAAGCTCTGGGCGCCGAGGGAGACGCGGGTCACGCCGGCGGCGGCCAGGCCGTCGGCCACCTGCTGGTCGACCGTCTCGGGGTTGGCCTCGACGGTCACCTCGGCGTCCGCGGCGAAGTCGAGCAGCCCGCGAAGGCGCCCGAGAAGCCGTCCGAGGTCGCCGGCGGGCAGCAGCGTCGGCGTGCCACCGCCGACGAACACGCTGGTGACCGTCGGCGGCCGGGCGCCGAGCGCGGCGACGGCCAGCTCGGCCTCGGCGAGCAGGGCCGCCGCGTAGGGGCGGCGCAGGCCCTCCATGCCGGTGTAGGTGACGAAGTCGCAGTAGTGGCAGCGGCTGAGGCAGAACGGCACGTGCGCGTAGACCCCGAAGAGCCCGGTCGCCTCGGGATCGTGGCGGTGGGCCGATCGGACCGCCAGCCCGGGCGTGCCTCGGGGGGACGGCGCCACCGTGGTCACCGCGCCTCGCCGTCGTCGGTGCGCAGGGCGGCCACGAACGCCTCCTGGGGGACCTCGACCCGCCCGATCTGCTTCATGCGCCGCTTCCCCTCCTTCTGCCGTTCCAGCAGCTTGCGCTTGCGGGTGACGTCGCCGCCGTAGCACTTGGCGAGCACGTCCTTGCGGCGGGCGGAGATCGTCTCCCTGGCGATCACCCGCGAGCCGATCGCGGCCTGGATGGCGACCTCGTAGAGCTGCCGCGGGATCAGCCGCCGCAGCCTGGTGGCCATCGAGCGGCCGTAGGCCTGGGCCTTGTCCTTGTGGACGATCGCCGAGAAGGCGTCCACCGGCTCGCCCTGCAGCAGCACGTCGACCTTGACCAGGCTGGCCATGCGGTAGCCGCTCGGCTCGTAGTCGAGCGAGGCGTAGCCGCGCGTGCGCGACTTCAGCTGGTCGAAGAAGTCGAAGATGATCTCGGCGAGGGGAAGCTGGTAGCGCAGCTCGACCCGCTCCTCGGAGAGGTACTCCATGGTGTCGAGCACGCCGCGGCGGCCCTGGCACAGCTCCATCACCGCGCCGATGTAGTCCGCCGGGCACAGCACCATGGCGGCCACGAAGGGCTCCTCGATGCGCTCGACCAGGTTCTGGGCGGGCAGCTCGCTGGGGTTGGAGACCATGATCGTCTCGCCGGTGACCAGGGTCACCCGGTAGGCGACGTTGGGGGCGGTGGTGATCAGCGCCAGGTCGAACTCGCGCTCCAGGCGCTCGCGCACGATGTCCATGTGCAGCAGGCCGAGGAAGCCGCAGCGGAAGCCGAAGCCGAGCGCCGTCGAGGTCTCCGGCTCGTAGACCAGGGCGGCGTCGTTGAGCCGCAGCCGGTCGAGGGCGTCGCGCAGGTCGGGGAAGTCGTCGCCCTCGATCGGGTAGAGGCCGGAGTAGACCATCGGCCGGGGCTCGCGGTAGCCGGGCAGCGGCTCGGTGGCCGGGCGGGCCGCGCTGGTCACCGTGTCGCCCACCTTGGCCTGCCGCACGTCCTTGACCCCTGGGATCAGGTAGCCGACCTCGCCGGCGGCGAGCTCCTGGGTGGTCACCGCCTCGGGGGCGAACACCCCGACCTCCTCGGCCTCGGAGACCCCGCCGGCGATCATCATCCGCACCCGCTCGCGCCGTGTCAGGCGGCCGTCGACCATGCGCACGTAGGTGATCACGCCGCGGTAGGAGTCGTAGAGCGAGTCGAACACCAGCGCCCTGGCCGGTGCGTCCGGGTCGCCCTGCGGCGGTGGCACCAGACGCACGATCGCCTCCAGCAGCTCGGGCACGCCCTGCCCGGTCTTCGCCGAGACCAGCAGCATCTCCTCGGTGGGCACGCCGACCACCTGGGCGATCTCGCGCGCGACCCGCTCCGGCTGGGCGGCGGGCAGGTCGATCTTGTTGATCACCGGGATGATGGTCAGGTCCGCCTCGAGGGCGAGGTAGAGGTTGGCGAGCGTCTGCGCCTCGATGCCCTGGACCGCGTCGACCAGCAGCACGGCGCCCTCGCAGGCCGCCAGGGCGCGCGACACCTCGTAGGTGAAGTCGACGTGGCCGGGCGTGTCGATCAGGTTGAGCACGTACTCCAGCCCATCGCCGGCGGTGTGGGCCAGACGCACGGCATTGGCCTTGATGGTGATCCCGCGCTCGCGCTCGAGCTCCATCTTGTCCAGGTACTGGTCGCGCATCTGCCGCTCGCTGACCGCATGGGTCAGGTCGAGCAGCCGGTCGGCCAGGGTGGACTTGCCGTGGTCGATGTGGGCGATGATGCAGAAGTTGCGCAGGCGCGCGAGATCCATCGTGATGGCAGGTGGGTTGGTGGCTGTCGCGGGCGCGGCGGCCCGTCCTGGTGCGCCGGGACCGGGTGTGGCTCCCCGACGGATGGCGAGCATACCATCGCCGCAGGCTACGGCTGCCGCCGCGTTGAGCTGCATGGACGGCTGTGCTACCGTCGTGCGGTTGCCGACGCAGGTGAGCGGCTCCCGCTCTCGCTCGGCACGGCCCTGCCGGCGCTCGCGTCCGGCCGTGCCATGCGACCCAGCCGCCCGCCCCAGCAAAGAGGTCTTCCTTGGCGAACATCAAGTCCCAGATCAAGCGGAACCGGCAGAACGAGGAGCGCCGGATGCGGAACAAGTCGGTCCGCTCCGCGCTCAAGACCTACGCCCGCCGCGTGCGCGCGGCCCTCGACGCGGGCGACCGCGAGGGCGCCGAGGCCGCCTACCGCCGCGCCGCCCGCGCCTACGACAAGGCCACCAGCAAGGGCGTGATCCACCGCAACAACGCCGCGAACCACAAGTCCCGCCTCGCCGGCATGGTGAACAGCGCCGACGGCGAGTAGCGGCAGCGGCGCACGACCCGAGGGCGGCCCGGCACGGGCCGCCCTCGTTGCTTTCGGCCGTAGGTCGAGGCGGACGCTACTCGACCGGCACCGCGTCCCTGGGCTGGGCGTCGAGGCGTCCCTCCCGGATCGACGCGGCGACCTCACGCACGCAGCGGCCGGCGCGGCGCCACCCGGTCACCCGCCAGGCACGGCCGGGCTTGTTCAGCGCCATGGGCTCAGCCTCCACCAGCCACGGACGGCCGGCAAGCGTCACGGCAACCGCGGCCAGCAGTGCGGCGAGCGCGGCCGCCACCTCCCTCGGGTGGTGCGACAGCCACGCTCCCCAGGCGGGGAAGAAGACGATCGGTGCCACGGCCAGCAACACCACGATCAGCCACAGGAGCGGCAGCGCCACGACCCCGACCAGGGCGCCCACGATGGACAGCCCCCACGACTCGCCATCCCAGGCCTCGCGGCCGGCGTCGACGCCCAGCGGGTAGTCGTCCGGCGTCCGCTTGCGCCTGCGCGCCTGCCGAGCGCGTTCGCGCCGCGCGGCGTCGGCGGCGAGCAGCGGCCCCAAGGGCGTCGGGCGTGCAGCCCAGCGACGCCGCACGTACCACACGTGGCCGTCGGGGGTCACGACGCGGATCTCGCGCATCGCCCGCAGTCCTCCCGCTCGTACCAGTCCAGCAAATTCTCGCATGCCAGCCGCACCGGCGCGGGGCCGGACGCCCGTCCGGGCCGCCCTCGCTCCTACACGGCCGCGTCGGCGGTGGCCAGGCGGGTGATGACCAGCTCGATGAGGAGCCGGTTGGGCAGGGTGCCGTTGCGGACCTCGGCGTCGGCCTGGGCGATCAGGTCGAGGCCGCGGCGCAGGTCCTCTGGGCGGAACTTGCGCGCCTGACGGCGGGCGCGCTCCACCTGCCAGTCGCGCGTGCCGGCACCGATCAGCTGGGCCACCTGCCCGGCGGACTCGCCCGGGTGGTCGCTGACCCGTAGCAGCAGGCGGAGCTGCCTGGCCAGCATGGCGAGCAGCCCGAGGACGTCCTCGCCTTGGCCGAGCAGGGAGTCGAGGTGACCGAGGGCGGTGGCGGCGTTGCCGGCGAAGACGGCGTCGGTCAGCTCGAAGACGCCCCGGTCGGCGGTGTGGCTGAGGAACTCGGCGACGTGGGCGGCGGTCAGCGGGGCGGGCGGCGGCACGGCCACGTGCAGCTTCGCCACCGCCCCCGCCAGCTCGCGCAGGTCGCTCCCGACCGTGTCGAGCAGCGCGGCGGTCGCGGCCTGGTCGGCCTGGCGGCCGTGGCGGCGCACCTCGGCCCGCAGCCAGCTCGCCCGCTCCGACGGCTTCAGCTTGGCGACCTGCTTCACCCGCGCGTGCTCCTGCACCTGCTTGAAGAACTTGGCCTGGCGGCCGACGCCGGCGGCGCGCAGCACCAGGGCCGTGCCCGGGCCCGGGTCGGCGACGACCGCCAGCACCGCGCCCCTCGCGCCGGCGTCGAGCGCCTCGGCGTCGAGGATCACCACCACCCGGCCGCCACCGAACAGCGACGGCGTGGCCAGGTCCATGGCGAACCCGTCGGGCAGCGCGCCCGCCCGCACCTCCTCCATGGTGGTCTCCGGGCCCAGCTCGGTCACGGCGGCAGCGACCGCCTCGGCCACCGCCCGATCGGCGAGCAGCTCCTCCTCCCCCATCACCAGGGTGACCGGGGCGTACCCGTCCCGCGCTGCCATGGCCTGCTCCTCGTGAGGCGGCGGGCGGCTTCGACGCCCGCCGCGTCGGACCGACGGGTTCGCGCATCGACTGCCGTCGATCCTGCCGACCAGCCGGCGGCATGGCGGCGCACGACCCCGATCGGTGGATGCTACCGGCCCGCAGCGCCACTGGCGCGACCGCCGGCCGATGGTGACGGGTGGCGACGGCCCGGGGGTCGTCTCGGCGGCTCCAAAGCTGCGCCGCCTCAGCGCCGTTCGGCGGCACGGCGGTCCAGGATCCTGGCGCGGCGACCCGCCAGCGTGACCAGGGCCGCGGCGGCGAGCGCCGGCGCGGCGCGGGCCGGGCCGGTCAGCGTGGTGGCGGCGCCTGGCAGGCCGGCGGCCCAGTGGGCCACCGCGATCAGCGCGACCAGGAAGGGCTCGGCGAGGCGGCAGGCGAGCACGGCGATGGGCGCCGCGACCGGGGCGGCGAGCGCGGCCAGCACGCCGAGCAGCATCGGCCCGGTGGCGAGGGGCAGCGCGACCAGGTTGGCGGGCAGGCCGGCGAGCGACAGGTCGCCGAGCGCCAGCGCGGCGACGGGGACGGCGGTGGCCTGGGCGCCGAGGGTCACGCCGGCGGCCAGCCGCACGCGGGCGGGTAGCGAGCGCGGCAGGGCGCGCGCGGCCAGCGGACCGACCCACAGCACCCCGGCGGTCGCCGCGACCGAGAGCTGGAAGCCGAGCGCCTCGAGCAGGCCCGGGTCGGCCAGCAGCAGCAGGGCGGCCGCGAGGCAGAGCGCGCGGCGGCCGCCAGGCCCGCGCCCGCTGGCGACCCCGGCGAGCACCAGGACGGCCATGACGCCGGCGCGCAGCACGCTCGGCTCCCAGCGGGTGACCACCACGAACGCCACCACCAGCAGGGCGCCGGCCACGGCCAGCAGCCTGCGGCCGGCACCGAGCGATGAGGCCAGGCCGAGCCCGGCGGCGAGCACCACGGCGAGGTTCGAGCCGCTCACCGCCACCAGGTGGCCGAGGCCGGCGGCGCGGAAGGCCGCGTCGAGGTCGGGCGGCATGGCGCTGGTGTCGCCGAGCGCCATGCCGCCCAGCAGCCCGGCCCGCTCGGCGGGCAGGCTCGCCGCCGCCTGGCGGCGTGCCGCCAGGCGCACGGCGTCGCTGGCGCGCAACAGGCCCGGGCCGGCTCTGGTGGTGGCGAGCACCGAGGGCCGGCGCAGCACGACCAGCGGCTCGCGCCCCAGCCGCCCGGCCCGCCGCGCGCGCGCCGGGAGACCCCGCAGGCGCAGGCGGTCGCCGACCCCGAGCCTGCCGGCGTCGCCGGGCAGGAAAACCGCGGCCCGCTCCCTGGTACGCCAGGCCGACCCGCCTGCCTGCACCGTGTTCACCGAGAGCACCACCCGCCGGGCGCCGGAGCGGACCGCGGTCGGCTCCTCGGCGACGGCGGCGTCGACCACTACCCCGCCCTGCCCGACCAGGCGCGGCAGCATGGCCCCACGCAGCCCGGCGACCCGCGTCCCCGCCACGGCGGCACCGGCGCCGGCCAGCGCGACCAGCACCAGCACCCCCGCGAGCAGCGGCCGCCGCCGGCCGAGCGGGGGCGCGCCGAGCAGCGGCAGCGCCAGGCAGGCCAGCCCGCCGACCAGGCAGGGCAGCATGGGCGGACCTTGCAGCCATCCGGCCGACGCGCCCGCCGTCACCCCGAGCACCACCGCCACGGCCAATGCCACCCCGTCCGGGTCCGGATTCCGGACCAGGACCCGCCCGGGCGCGCCCTTCCCACGCGCCGAGCCGGTAGCAGCGCGCTGCGAGCCCGCGCCGCCGTTTGGCCGCTCGGCCCCGGCCAGGTGCCCAACGGACGGCTCCGCCCGGGCTGTGCCGGCTGGCGGTCGGGTCATGCGACCGTCACCAGGTCCTTGAGCTGGGCGAAGCGGCGGTCGCCGATGCCGTCGACCTGGCGCAGCTCCTCCACGGTGCGGAAGGGGTGCGCCTGGCGGTAGGCGATGATCCGCGCGACGGTGACCTGGCCGACGCCCGGCAGGGCGTCGAGCTGCTCGGCGCTGGCGCTGTTCAGGTCGACCAGCGCGCCCGGGACCGTGGCGCCCTGGCCGGGAACGCCCGGGGCCGCGGCGGGCGGCGCCGCGGGGTGCTCGCCGCGTGCCGCGACCCGGATCTGCTCGCCGTCGACCAGCTTGCGAGCCAGGTTGACGGCGTCGAGGTCGGCGCCGGCGGTGACGCCACCCGCCGCGGTGATCGCGTCCATCACGCGGCTGCCGGGCGGCAGCTCGACCACGCCCGGATGGCGCACGTGCCCGGCGACGTGCACCGCGACCATGCCGCCCGCCGTGCCGGCCGTCGCCGTCCCGCCCGGCGCCACCGTCGGGAGGGTGCCGCCCGGGCCGCCGCCGTCGGCCGGCGCGCCCCCGGCACCGGCAACGGCCGCGCCCGCTGGCCGAGCGTCGCCGCGCAGCCACAGCAGGCCGGCGCCGCCGAGGGCGAGCAGGACCACCAGGGCGACGGCGGTGCCCTGGCGCCCGGCGCCGGCGAGCAGCCCGGCCAGGCGCGTGCGCCACGACTCGGCGGGCAGCACGAACGGGGGTGGAGCTGGCATGTGGAGTCCTCCCGGCGAGACCGGGCCGGGCCGCCCGGCGCCGGTGGTGGTCGGTGCGGGCGGACCGTAGCGCCGCGGCCGCCGCGCGTCGTACCGCCGTCCACAGCCCTCCGGCTGCCCGGCGTCTTCCTCGGGGGGAATGGGCCTGCTCGCGCGGGTGGACGATATTCCCGTTTATGCACGTAAACCGCGATCTACGTTTTCAGAACCTCTTGCCTTTACTCCGACTACGGCGCAAACTCCACGAACCTAGAGCAAGCCGAGGAGCCGGCCGCCGCTCGTGACACGGCCCGTCAGCGCCGCAGCGGACACGACGGGCGCGGCGGCGCCGGCACCGGCCAGCGCTCGGGGTTGATCGGCGCGGGAGCGTGCCGGCAGCGACGTCAGCCCACCCCAGGCAGCGAGGGGGGAGCTCGATGACCCAGTCCCACGCCCACGAGTCCGCCACCCACCCGATGCCAGGCTCGCACGGCGAGCACGCCCTGCAGGAGCGCTACGGCACGGTGGCCCGCGCCCGCTCCTTCTACCGGCGCCAGGTGCTCGACCGGCTGAACGCGAGCATGCAGGAGTTCATCGCGCGCCAGGAGATGTGCTTCGTGGCCACCGCCGACGCCTCGGGCGAGTGCGACTGCAGCTTCCGGGCGGGGCCACCCGGCTTCGTCCGGGTGCCGGACGAGCACACCCTGGTCTACGCCGAGTACCGCGGCAACGGCGTCATGGCGAGCCTCGGCAACCTCGGCGAGAACCCGCACGTCGGCATGCTGTTCGTCGACTTCACCCAGGACGTGATCGGCCTGCACGTCAACGGCAGCGCGCGGGTGGTCGAGACCGCCGAGCTGCTCGCCTCGCACCCCCGGCTGGCTGCCGACCGGCTCGAGGACAACGGCCAGACCCACTTCAAGCCACGCGCCGAGCGCTGGGTCGTGGTGCGGGTGGAGGAGGCGTACATCCACTGCGCCAAGCACATCCCACGGATGCTGAAGGTGCCGCGGGAGATCGCCTGGGGCACCGACGACGTCAGGCGCAAGGGCGGGGACTTCTTCGCCGCGAGCTGCGAGTCACGTCCATGGGCCGACGAGTCGCGGCCGGCGCCGCGCGAGGAGGAGCGGCCGCTTCCCCGGCAGGCGCCGGCCCCCTCGTAGGGCCGCCCACCGTCCGGCGGCTCGGGTGCAGCCGTGTGGGACGGGTGGAACGCCCCGCCCCAGCCAGCCCGGGCCGCCGGACCACTCGCCTGGTGACCGAATTCGTGCGCCAGACACCATCCCAGCTACTTGGCGGTGACGACGTTGACGAGCTTGGGCGGGACGACCACCACCCGGGCGACCTGACGGCCGGCGAGGGCGGTCTGGACCTTGGCCGAGGCGAGGGCGGCGGCGCGCAGCTCGTCCTCGCCGGCCTCGGGCTCGACCTGGAGCCGGTCGCGGACCTTGCCGTCGACCTGCAGTACGCAGGTGACCCGCTGCGCCCGGGTCAGCTCCGGGTCGGAGGCCGGCCAGCGGGCCAGGTGGACCGAGGTGACGTTGCCCAGCACCCGCCACAGCTCCTCGGTGACGAACGGCGCCAGTGGCGCCAGCAGCAGGACCAGGCGGCTGGCGGCGTCGCGCCGCTCGGCGGCGCTGCCGCGGCCGCTGCGCAGCGCCTCGGTCAGCCCGTTGGTCAGCACCATCAGCTTGGAGATGGCGGTGTTGAAGCGGAAGCGCTGCAGGTCGTCGGTGACGCCCTTGGTGGTGCGGTGGGCCAGGCGGACCAGCTCCGGGTCGGAGGGCCGCTCGTCGCCGTCGGAGCCGGTCGCGCCGAGGACGGCGCGCCAGACCCGCTGCACCCAGCGGGCGACGCCCTCGGGGGAGACGTCGGCCCAGTCCACGTCGTCCTCGAACGGGCCGGCGAACAGGATCGTCAGCCGGGCCACGTCGGCGCCGTACTGGTCGATGATGGCCGTCGGCTCGACCAGGTTGCCACGCGACTTCGACATGGCGGCGCCCTGCATCACCACCATGCCCTGGTTGAGCATGGCGGAGAAGGGCTCGGTGAACGGCACCAGGCCGAGGTCGTGCAGCACCTTGACGAAGAAGCGGGAGTAGAGCAGGTGCAGGATGGCGTGCTCGATGCCGCCGGTGTACTGGTCGATCGGCATCCAGGCGACGACCCGCTCCGGGTCGAACGGCCGCTCCGGGTCCAGCCCGGTGTAGCGCAGGAAGTACCAGGACGAGTCGACGAACGTGTCCATGGTGTCGGTCTCGCGGCGCGCCGGGCCGCCGCACTTTGGGCAGGCGACCTCGACGAAGCCCGCTGAGGTGGCCAGCGGCGAGACGCCCTTGGGCTTGAACTCGGTGATGTCGTCGGGCAGCAGCACCGGGAGCTGGTCGTCGGGCACGCCGACCTCGCCGCAGGCCCCACAGTGGATGATCGGGATCGGGCAGCCCCAGTAGCGCTGCCGGCTCACCAGCCAGTCGCGCAGCCGGTAGTTGACCGCCGCCGTGCCGAGCCCGCGCCGCTCCAGGTCGGCGGTGATGCGGGCGATCGCCTCGTCGACCGGGAGGCCGTCGTAGGGGCCGGAGTTGACCAGCCGGCCGTCGCCGGCCATGGCCTCGGTCATGAGCTCCGACCCCGGTGGGACGGTGCCCTCCCCCGCCTCCGCCGGCTGGATGACCACCCGGACCCCCAGCCCGTACCTGCGGGCGAACTCGAAGTCGCGCTGGTCGTGGGCTGGCACGGCCATGATCGCGCCGGTGCCGTACTCGGTCAGCACGTAGTCGGCCGCCCACACCGGGATGCGCTCGCCGTTGACCGGGTTGATCACGTGGGCGCCGAGGAACACGCCCTCCTTTTCGCGCTCGGCCGCCAGGCGCTCGACCTCGGTCTCGCGCTGTACCCTGGCGCGGAAGTCGCGGAAGGCGTCCTCGTGGGGGCCGCCGGCGACCAGCCGCTCGGCCAGCGGGTGCTCCGGGGCGAGCACGAAGAAGGTGGCGCCGAACAGCGTGTCCGGGCGGGTGGTGAAGACGCGCACCCGCTCCTGGGAACCCTCGACGGTGAAGTCGACCTCAGCGCCCGTCGAGCGGCCGATCCAGTTGCGCTGCATGGTCAGGACCTTGTCGCTCCAGTGGCGCTCCAGGCCGGCCATGTCGTCGAGCAGGCGCTGCGCGTAGTCGGTGATCTTCAGGAACCACTGGGTCAGCTCGCGCTTCTCCACCAGCGCGTCGCAGCGCTCGCAGTGCCCGTTGATCACCTGCTCGTTGGCCAGCACGGTCTGGTCGTTGGGGCACCAGTTGACCGGCGAGGCCTTGCGGTAGGCCAGGCCGCGCTCCCAGAAGCGCAGGAACAGCCACTGCGTCCAGCGGTAGTAGTCCGGGTCGGAGGTGTTGAACGCGCGCGACCAGTCGAAGGAGATGCCCAGGCGGCGGAAGGTGGCGCGCTGCGTGTCGATGTTCTGGTAGGTCCAGGTCTTCGGGTGGGTGCCGCGCTTGATGGCGGCGTTCTCGGCCGGCAGGCCGAAGGAGTCCCAGCCGATCGGGTGCAGCACGTTGAAGCCCTGCATGCGCTTCAGGCGCGGGATCACGTCGCCGCCGGAGAAGGCCTCGAGGTGGCCCATGTGGAGGTCGCCCGACGGGTAGGGGAACATGTCGAGGGCGTAGAAGCGCGGGTGGGTGGTGTCGCTCTCGTCCGCCCGGTACAGCCCCTGCTCCTCCCATGCCGCAGCCCACTTGGGCTCGACCTGCTGCGGGTCGTACCGCTCCACGTCCACTTCGAAGTCCACCTTCCTGGCAATATGGTCACGGCCCGATTTTGGCCTTCGTCAGGATAACAGCAGGCCAAGAGTGGTTCGTTCCAAGATCCGTAGCGGTCTCTGCTTGATTGCGTAGATCTGCCTCTGGACAATCAACGCTGAGAGGTGCAAGCTCTCCGCCCATATCGAAGAAGTCGTTCAAGCCGGACGTAGCTCGCTCTGGAGGCAAGCGGGCATCGCGCCAAACGTCCTACTCTGAGGGGAGGCAGGATGGTAACCGCTCGCAGGCGCGTTGGGGCACCAACCCCGTACCGAGCGTCCCTGCAGAACTGGCAACCAACCCACACTTACGAGCCACAGCCCGCTGCGGCCGGTCAGGCCGCCGCGGACGACCTCGAGGTGCTCCTGCGGACCACCGAGGTGGCTCGCAGGCTCCAGGTAAGCGCCCGCACGGTCCTCGCATGGGCCCAGGCTGGCAAGCTGCCGAGCATCTTGACGCCTGGGGGGCACCGCCGCTATCCGGTGCAGGGCGTCGAGCAGGTCCTCGCGACCATGACCGCTGCCGGCGAGCAGCGGGTCGACTAAACACCCTTAGGCCGCACCGGGTGCTGGCTCGCTGCACCGAGCCAGCACGACCGCACCGGCCGACGGCTCGCCGGGCCAGGGGTCCCGGATAGGTGACCGGTCGTCCCGGCCCACCGCCGTCCGAGCAGCCCCAGCAGCGTCACCGCACCGCGGCGGGCATGCCAGCATGCCCGCCGCGGTCGCGTGTCGACGGTGCCATTCACCCCACTTTCCCCGATCACAAGTTTTGTGCATGCTGTGCGCCGATGATCGGAGACACGCAGGTGCTCGCGGGCATCCCGGCCACGGCGGCGTGGGTCTGGCAGGCTGGCCCCCGCCCGGTCGGCGCCCTCGACGGCGTCTTCGTCCGCTGCGCCAACGGGGCCAGCGGCTCGGGCGCCGGCGGCTTCGACTTCGCGCGCAACTGGCGCGACTGGAAGGCCTCGGGACGGACGCGTGCCGTGCCCTGGACCTGGTTCGGCCCACCGGTCAGCTCGAACGGGTCGGCCTGCGCCGACGTCCTGCACCAGATCGCCCCGGCGGAACCGGCCTACATCGTCGAGATCGAGTGCGACCCTCCGCCCGAGCAGGTGCTGGCCTTCGTCCGTCGCATGCGCAAGCTCGAGCCAGGCGCCAGGCTCGGCTTCACCAGCTACCCGACGCGCGCCGAGGCCGAGGGCCGCGGCGGCGTCCCGTGGGAGACCTGCGTGGCCGCGTTCGACTTCGGCCTGCCCCAGGTCTACACCGCCCGCCAGCGCGCCGGGCTGCTCGGCGCGAGCAGCCCGGTCGTCGCCGACATGCAGGGCAAGCCGATCCACGTGGCGGTCTTCCCCGACGCGGACGCCGGCTGGACCGAGAGCGCCCAGACCGGGCTGCGCCACCTGGGCGTCTCCGCCTGGGCGATCGACCAGACCAGCTTCGACACCTGGCAGCACCAGCTCGCCGCCCTCGTACGGCAGCCGCACCTCGGCGCGAGCCTGCCAGAGACCTCTGGGCTGGATGAAGGACGCCACGCCGGCAGCTCGGCGCCGACAGGCAGGGGCAGTGCGGCTGCCGGACTAGGAGACGACGACATGCCGATCAGCGACGCCGACGCCGAGAAGATCGCCGCAAGGGTGGCGGCCAAGCTGGCCCCTGACGTGCAGGCCGCCCGCAGCGTGGCCGATTCGGTGGCGATCGCCGACCTGAAGGGCTTCGTCGACGCCAAGAGCGACGAGCTCGCCAGCCGCATCATCGCGGTGATCCAGGAGCACACCGGCGCGGCCGACCTGAGCGACGACCGCCTGGTCGCGGCGATCAAGCGTGCCCTGCGGGAAGGGATGGGCTCGTAGGGCAGGGCGGCGAGCGGCGCCCGTCAGGGAGCCGGGCTGTGTGGCAGCACCAGGTCGGGCGCGTCGGGGGCGAGCTCGCGCAGGAAGGCCTGGCAACGCTCGGCCTCGTCACGCTCGCCGAGCGCCTCGGCGCTGAGCTGCAGGCCGCGCAAGGCGCGCAGGAACCCGCGGTTCGGCTCGTGCCCCCACGGCACGCGGCCGCTGCCCCGCCAGCCTGCCTTGCGGATGCGGTCGAGGCCGCGGTGGTACCCCACCCGGAAGTAGGCGTACGCGTCGACCGTGCGTCCCACGGCGAGCGCCGCCTCCCCCAGCCCAGCCCAGGCGGCCAGGCAGGCCGGGTAGCGCCCGGCCAGCTCGGCCAGGTCCTCCAAGCTGGCGGCCCCGGCCACGGCCTCGAGGGAGCCCTCCGGCTCGGAGATCCGGGTCTCGCCCGGCTCGCTGATCGGCAACTGGCTCATGGGGTCACTCTATCGCCGTTCCGCAGCGGCTGCGCGCAACCCCCCGCGCCCTGTGGACGAGAGCTGTCGCGAGGCATCGCACGACACGGCGAGCCAGCCCGGACACCGGCTGATCCCGCCACAGCAACCTGGGGCCCGAACAGGGATCCCGCCAAAGGACCCGATGGGGGGGTTCGGGGGGGAGCTGTCTCGGGCTCCCCCCCGATCCAATCAGTCAGCGATGCGGAGGGCCACCGCCGGGAGCGTGGCGGCGGCGCGACGGGCGGGCCAGACCGTGGCGAGCACCGATGCCGCCGCCGTGGCCAGCACCAGCACGGTGACGCTCGTCCACGGCACCGGGAAGCCGATGTTGGCGCCGCCGAGGTCGGCGTCGTTCTTGAACAGGAGGTAGCTGGTGACGATCGAGAGCGCGGTGCCGAGCACGATGCCCTCGAGCGCCACGAACGAGCTCTCCGTCAGGAACGAGCGCTGCACCGTCGCCGACTGGAAGCCGAGCGCGCGCAGCACCCCGATGGTGCGCCGGCGCTCGCGCACGGCCCGCACCATCACCACCCCGAGGCCGGCGATGCCGACCAGCAGCCCGAGCGCCAGGAAGCCCTCCATCAGCTGGAAGAAGCTGCGGTTGGCGGCGAACTCGTGCTCCACCTCGCGCCGCACCTGGGAGACCACCAGGCTCGCCGGCAGGAACTCACCCTGCAGGTCGGCGGCCAGCGACTCGTCGGAGGTGCCGGCTGCGGGCGCGACCAGCGCGCTGGACAGCTTGGCGTCGCTGCCGAACTGCGCCGCCACGGCGCGCTGGCCACCGATCACCGGGCCGGCGCCGGCGCCGATGCCGATGCCGATGCCGTAGAAGGCCTGCGCGGAGCGCAGCGTGCCCGCGATCGTCTTGCGCTCGGCCTTGCCGCTGCGCGGGTCGGTGAGGGTCAGCGTGTCGCCCGGGTGGTAGTCGACGCTGGACGGCCCCGCCTCCTCCTGCCTCAGGAAGCGGTCGGCGATCACGTAGCGGGGAGGACCCTGCGCCACACCGCCCGGTCGTCGCCGAGCCCCGCCAGCCGCTCCTGCAGCGGGAACAGCCTGCCCTGGACGATCGCCGCGGTGGCGCCGACGGCGACCACGTCGGCGTCGCCGAGCCGGCCGAGGTGGCTGACCTTGGCCTTGGCGGCCGACAGCGGCGCCACCGCCGCCACCCGCCCGGCGAAGCGGCCAGCGCCGAACGCGGCCGCCGGGTCGGCGACCGGCGCCGACGGGGTGAAGTCGGCCCGCAGCGCGAAGCCGCCGGAGGCGTTGGCCACCTCGTTGCCGAGGGTGCTCTGGATGATGCTGCCGAGCACCGTGATCAGCACCAGGGTGAAGACCACCAGGCCGTACATGATCAGGATGGCGCCGGTGCGGAAGCGGCGCGCCACCGGGTAGGCCACCCCCAGCCGGGTGGCGAGCCCCGCCGGCGACGGCCGCGCGATCAGCGGCCGCAGCGGCCGGGTGAGCAGCTCCTGGTTCTGGCTCACCAGCACCACCGCGGAGAACACCAGCACCGTGCCGAGCACCACGAAGGTGGCGGTGGAGCCGTCGTCGAACACCTTGGGCCGCAGCGTGTTGGCGGCCAGCCCCCAGCCGAGCACCGCCAGGGAGGCGCCCGTGTAGACCAGGCGCCGCGGCGCGAACCGCACCAGCAGCGGGCACAGCGCCAGCACCGTCAGGCTGGGGAACAGGTAGGTGCCGACCCCCTGGCTGCGCGAGACGGCCATCGCCGCCAGCGCCCCGAGCCCCACGGCGGCCAGGGTCGACAGCGCCACCCAGCGCCACTTGAGCCGTCGCCCGCCGTCGCCGCCGAGGTCGCGGATGGCGGCGATCACGTTCAGGCGGCTGATGCGCACGCTGGTCAGCGCGACCGTGAGGAAGGCGATCAGGAAGCCCAGCGCGAAGCCGTTGACCAGGCTCGTCGGCGTGACGTGGAAGGACAGGTCGAGCCCGCCCTCGTCGGGCGAGATGCTGGCGAAGATGCGCGCGGCCACCTCCACCACCGCGCGCCCCACGCCGATGCCGGCGACCACCCCGACCAGCGAGGCGACCAGCGCGTAGAGCGCGCCCTCGATGACGAACGCGCGCACCAGGCGACCGCGGCGCATGCCGACGGCGCGCAGCACGCCGAGCTCCGGCTTCCGCTCCTCGGCGAGCATCACGAAGATGTTCACCAGCAGCATCACCCCGGCGATGATCGCGAAGCAGCCCACGAACAGGAAGAACGAGCCCAGCTCGTTGCCGGCCTGGTCGGCGTCGCGCAGCGCCTGCTGCTTGACCTTCTCGACGGTCACGTCCTTGTGGGCTGCCGGCGCCACGGCCGCGGCGATCTTGGTAAAGACACCGTCGCTGCGGCGGCTGCCGCCCTCGACCCCGCCGGCGTTGGAGACGTACACGAAGGTCTTCGGCCCGGCCGAGGCGGCCGCCGCCACCGCCGCCTTGGAGTCCGGCGACCCGCCGCCGGGGCTCGGCGTCGCCGCCGTGAGGGTCCCGCGCTGCCGCGCCGCCCTGGCAGCCCCTGCCAGCGTGCCAGGGGCGAGGAAGGCGCCGCGGCTGACACCGGCGCCGCCCGCCGCCACCCCCTCGGCCGGGACCACCCGCGCCACCCGGAGGTCGTGCGCCTGGCCGTAGAGCCAGACCGTGACCACGTCCCCAGGAGCGGCGTCGAGCGCCTTGGCCAGCTCGCCGTTGAGCACCAGCTCGCCGGCGCGCGGCGCCGGCCCGGTCAGCCCCGAGGCATTGGAACCCCTGCCGCCGAACCCCGCCGCCTGGCCGAAGTCCGTCTCGAAGAGGTTGGCCCGCGGCTCGGCCTTGCGCCCGGCGCCACGGCCGTGGGCGACGCCCGCCCGGTCCCCGGTGAGCACCAGCAGTCCGTCAACGTCCGGGTCGCCCCCTAGCCGCGCCAGGCGGCCGGCCACCTCGGCGCCACGGGTGCCGCCCGAGGTGGTCACGACCTCGTCGATCGGCCCGAGTCCGGACCAGGCCTGTCGCCTGATCGAGTGGGTCATGGTGTCGCCGACCAGCAGGCTGCCGACGATGATGGCCGTGCCGAGCACGGACCCGGCCACCACCAGCGCGGCCTCGCCGCGCCGCCGGGCGATCTGCCGCACCGCCAGGCGCCGCAGGAAGGCGTGCCGCGCGGCCATCGCCACGGTGCCGGCAAGGGCCACGCCGAGCAGCGCCACCAGGTACGGAGTCAGATTCGGGTACATCGGCTACCTCTTCTCAAACGGTCGGTGGGCCGCCGCCGCTCTGTGCGCCGGCTTCCCTCGTCGCTCCTTCGTCGCCTGCGGCTCCTTCGTCGCTCCTCAGTCCAGCCGGCGCGCGGCGCCGGCCCACCTCCCTAAACCCCAAACCCCAAGCCAGGCGTGCGGCGGTGGGCGGCCTCCCTACACAGTCCGGCCGGCGCGCGGCGGCGGCCCACCTCCCTACCGCACCGCCAGCGCCGGCTGGCGCCGCTCGTCGCCGACCAGGCGGCCGTCGCGCATGCGCACCAGCCGCCCGGCCGACTCCCCGATGGCCGGGTCGTGGGTGACCAGCACGATCGTCTGCCCGTCGCCACGGTTCAGCTCGTGCAGCAGCTCGACCACCTGGTCGGCGGTGTGGGTGTCGAGGTTGCCGGTGGGCTCGTCGGCCCAGACGATCGCCGGCCGGCTCGCCAGCGCCCTGGCGATGGTGACCCGCTGCTGCTCCCCGCCGGACAGCTCGTTGGGGCGGTGGCCGGTGCGGTGGCCGAGGCCGACGCGGTCCAGCATCTCCACCGCCCGGCGCCGCGCCCGGCGCGCGCCGACGCCGCCGAGCAGCAGCGGCAGCTCCACGTTCTCGGCGGCGGTGAACACTGGGATGAGGTTGAACGCCTGGAAGACGAAGCCCATCGAGGTGGCCCGGTGGCTGGTGCGCGCCGCGTCGGACATGGCGAACAGGTCCTGCCCGCTCACCAGCACCCTGCCAGCCGAGATGTCGTCGAGCCCGGAGAGGCAGTTGAGCAGGGTGGTCTTGCCCGACCCGGAGGGCCCCATCACCGCCACCAGCTCGCCCTGCTGCACCGTCAGGTCGAGGCCGGCAAGGGCCTCCACCTCGATCTCGCCGCTGCGGTAGACCTTCCGCACGCCCTCGGCGACCAGCAGGGCGGGGCGGCCGTCGTGGTCGCCGCTCGCCGCCGTCGCGGTGGGGACCGGCCCGCCGGTCCGCCGCCGTGCGCTGCGCATGTGATGCCGTCCTTTCGTGCTCCGTCGACTGGTGTCGTGCCGGACCAGCCTCGCCGCCCGGCCGTGGTCGCGACCATCGGGCATCGCCCCCGGAGATCCCTGAGCTTCGGGCGCGGGGGCTCAGGGTGTTCACCCAGGCAAGCGCTCACCAGAGCAGGTGGGAGCGGGAGGGTGAGGTCGGGGTTGGTCGCTCAGCTGGCCGGGCGGTAGCGCCTGGCGGCGAGGGCGGCGCGGTCGCCGCTGTTGACGGCGGCGAGCGGGAGGCGCAGCTCGAAGCGGGCGCCCGGGGCGCCGTTGCCCGGCTCGGTGACCAGCACCAGCTCGCCGCCCTGGGCGCGGGCGAGCTGCCTGGCCACGTAGAGGCCGAGGCCGATGCCGCCGTGCGGGCGGGTGGCGCCGGAGTCGACCTGGGTGAACCACTCGAAGATGCGCTCGCGGTCGTCTGCGGGCACGCCGGGCCCGGTGTCGCTGACCGCGACCACCACCTGGCCGTCCCGCTCGTAGGCCTCGACGCCGATGGCGGCGTCCGGCGGTGGCCACTTGACCGCGTTGTCGAGCAGGTTGGCGAGCACCCTGAGGATCGCCTCGGGGGCGGCGAGCACCGGCAGGGAACCGGACACGGTGACGGCGAAGCGGCGCTCCGGGTGGTCGGCCTGGATGGCCGCGGTGGCGCCGCTGACCACGTCGCCGGCGTCGATCAGCGGGTGGATCGACGGCTCGCTCGGGGTGGTCTGGAAGTTGGAGGCGAGCAGGAGCTGCTCGATCAGCCCCTTGAGCCGCTCGCCCTCCTGGTTGGCCATGTCGAGGAACTTGCGGCGCTGCTCCGGGCTGAGGACGTGGCCGCGGGCGTCGAGCGTCTTGATCGAGCCGAGGATCCCGGTCAGCGGGGTGCGCAGCTCGTGCGAGACGGCGGCGAGCAGGTCGCTCTTGAGCCGGTCCTGCTCCTGGAGCTGGCGTACGACCGCCCGCTCGGCCTCGACCAGGCGGGCATGGTCCTCTGCGAGGGCGGCGGCCGAGCGGGCGTGCTCCTCGGCCACGGCGCGGTGGGCGATGGCCTGGATCGCGCCGCGGGAGGCGATGAAGACGGCGCCGACCGGCAGCAGCAGCAGGAGCAGCAGCAGGGACGAGCGCTCCGCGACCAGTACGGTGACCGGCGCCATGCCGAGGAGCATCGCCGAGCTCCAGGCCTCGAAACCGGCGTCGTCCGCCAGCCCGGTCGCGAGCCCGCGGCCGTCGGCCTGTGCGCTGGTGACGCGCACCAGCAGGTTGTTGACGACCGAGAAGGCCAGCGCCGCGGCGGCGAAGGCGGGCAGCTGCCCGGGCGTGAACGGCGTGCGACCGCCGAGCAGCACCCAGGCGACGCCGGCCGCTCCCATGGACAGGCCGTACTGGGCGACGTTGAACGCCACCTTCCTGGCCGGCCGGCGGTGCCGCAGGTCGCTCACCGCGGAGGCGGCCGCGTAGACCAGCATGCCGGCGGCGACGCCCCAGCCGAGCAGCATCGCGACCGCGAAGGTGCTCGAGACGGTGATGCTCTCGCCCCTGCCCGGCACCTCGATGAGGAACAGCTCGGTCGCCACCACCAGGGCGGCGACCGTCCAGAAGGGCAGGGAAGCCTGGTCGAAGAGCTGATGCCCACCCATGACCGCGGCCACGGCAAGCGCGACCAGGCCGGCGGTCGAGACGGCGACCAGCCAGAAGCGGAATACAGCAGAGCGACCCTGCGGCGTCATCGTCCTTGGCTATTGGGGGGACACCAATAATGCGCCGCTCCAGCAGATCACCTCATCCCAGGCCTTGTCGACCCAGGATGAGGCGATCACGTCCTATGTATGCCTATGCCCACTTCCTTGTGGCGCCGAGCGAGCCCGCCAGCGCGGCAAGTGTCGTGAGGACGTAGGCGAGCCGCGCGGTGCGGTTCTTGAGGTTCGTCATGCCGGGAGACCTCCCTGAGCGTGGCGCCGGCCCGGCCGTCACCGGGGCGAGCACCCGAGCCACGAGGCCGTCGCAGGCCGCCTCGGGAGGTAGAGCCGGCTCTCGATGTACTAGACGAGTATACGCAATCAGGACCAATCTACTAGAGATCCTGAAGCGGTGTTGTGCGCATTTCTGTTCGGCAAACCTGCCACGGCCGGGACGGTCACGCCGCCGGAATAGTGGCCACGGAAAGTGCTCACGGCCGACGCGAAGCCCGGAGATGCCCGCGCCTCACCAGGAATGCCCCACCGAGACCCATCTCGTGATGAGCCTCTTATCGATGCCGAAACTCTGAAAGATCGCGAGTGGGAGATTCTGGGCGCACGGCCGGCGGCCCGGCGGCGGCCGGGGCGAGCCGCTCGCGCAGGCGCCGCAGCGGCGCCGGCGCCCACCAGTTCCAGTGCCCCAGCAGGGTCATGGTGGCCGGGACCAGCAGCAGCCGCACCACGGTGGCGTCGAGCACGATCGCGACGATCATGCCGACGCCCATCGCCTTGAGCGGCAGCAGCTCGCCGACTGCGAAGCCGAGGAAGACGACCACCATGAGCGCGGCGGCGGCGGTGACCACCCGGCCGGTGCGCTCCAGGCCGACGGCGACCGCGCGGTCGCTGGCCGGCGAGCGGGCGCCACCCGCCTCCCCCGCCGGCGGGCCGGCCGAGCTGTTGACCGGGGGGCTACCGCTCGGCTCTGCGTGGCGACCCTCCACCTGCGCTCCGGCCTCGCTCTCGAGCCCCCCGGACCCCCCGCCGGCCTCGTCGTAGGCCTCCTTGATGCGGGCGAGCAGGAACACCTCGTAGTCCATGGAGAGGCCGAAGGTGAACACGAACACCAGCACCGGGATGGTGAGGTCGACGGCGCCGACCGGCTCGAAGCCGAGCAGCCAGGACAGGTGGCCGTCCTGGAAGACCCAGACGAGGGCACCGAGGCTGGCGCCGAGGGACAGCAGGTTCATCACGATCGCCTTGGCGGGCACCACCACCGAGCCGGTCATGCAGAACAGCAGGACGAAGCTGGCCACGCCGATCACCAGGACGACCAGGGGCAGGCGGCGGCCCACCGAGTCGCGGTAATCGACCAGCGAGGCCGCCGTCCCGGTGACCTGGACGCCGAAGGGCGCGCCGAGCGCGCGGACGCGGCGCACCACCGCCAGCGCGGTCCTGCCCTTGGAGGTCCCCTCCGGGGTCAGGTCGACCACCTGGACGAGCCGGATGCCGGACGGCAGGCCGAGGCGGGGGGCGACCTGGCGCACCCCTGGCACCCGCTCGAGGCGGTTGAGGAAGTCCAGGTAGTCGCGCGTGTCGGCGCGGGTCTCGGCCAGCACCACCACCGGGTCTGCCTTGCTGCGGCCGAAGCGGTCGGCGAGGGCGGCGTCGAGCTGGCGCGAGGCGCTCGACCTCGGCAGGGACTCCACCCCCGAGTCGCCCAGGTTGGCGTGGGCGAACGGCCAGGCGAGGGCGGCAAGGGCGACGGCCACGGCGCTCGCGGTCAGCCCGGCGCGGCGCTGCACCAGGCGGGCGACCCGGGCGAAGGCGCCGCCCTCGCCGGGCCGCCGGCGGGCCGGCCGCAGGCGACCGCCGGCGATGGCCAGTAGCGCCGGCAGCAGCGTCACGGCGGCGAGCACCGCCAGCAGCACCACCGTCATGCCGGCAAGGGCCATGGAGCGGAACAGCGGCTCGGCGAAGAGCAGCATGCCGCTCAGGGCGGCGGCGACGGTCAGGCCGGAGAAGCAGACCGTGCGGCCCGCGCCGGCCAAGGTGCGGGCCACCGCCTCCCCCACCTCCGCGCCGGCCGCGCGCTCCTCGCGGAAGCGGGCCACCTGCAGCAGCGAGTAGTCCACCGCCAGCCCCAGGCCGAGCAGGGTGACCACGTTCACCGAGTACTCCGAGACGGGCGCGACCGCCGAGAGCAGCAGCAGCGCCAGCAGGGTCGCGGCGATCGACACCAGCGCGACCGCCAGCGGCATCGCGGCGGCCAGCGCCCCGCCGAACACCAGCAGCAGGGCCAGCAGCAGCACTGGCAGGGAGAACGCCTCGCCCTTGGCGAGGTCGCGCATGGCCTGGTCGGCGAACTCCTTGTCGGCCACGTCCTTGCCGCCGACCACCACCCGCGGCGCCTCGATGGTGGCGAGCCGGCGGGCCACCTGGTCCACCAGCCGCTCGCGCGCGGCGGCGGGCAGGTTCCTGGCCAGCTCCACGCGGACCAGCAGGGAGCGCAGGTCGCCGCTGACCCAGGGCCCGGGCGAGTGGTAGAAGTCGTCCACCTCGACCACGCCCGGCGTGGCCCGCAGGGCCTCGGTGACCCTGGTGACGCTGGCGGCCAGCCCCCGGTCGGTGGCGGGCCTGCCGTCGACGAACGCGAACACCTCGGGACCCTCGTCGGCGAGCTGCTCGAGCCGGTGCTCCGCCACCACCGACTCGGCATCCGCCCGCATCCCGCTGGTCTCGCCCAGGTGGTCGAAGACCTTGCCGCCGAGCCCGCCGCCCACCACCAGCACCGCCGCCCACACCAGCACCACCAGCCGCCGCCGTGCGACCAGCCAGCGAGCCAGGCGATCGAGCACGCGCCTCTCCCCGAACGAACCCGCTCCCGAGGTCCGCCGCGGCGCCCGCGCTGCCTGCAGGCACAGCGGCGACCGATGAACCCGGCAACCCTACCCCGCGGGACGCGTGCGGCGGCCAACCCCAGGGCGCCACCGCCGCCGGATGGCACCTTCGGATCGGCACCTCGAGCCCACCGACGGAGGCCTCGAGCCAGGCCGCCGGCAGACCTGCCCAGGGAATAATGGGGGTCATGGAGCTACTCACGGAGCTGGACCTGGGCGACCTGCGCCTGCGCGCCTTGACCACCAAGGACGCGCCGTTGCTGGTGGAGGCCACTCGAGCGGAGTCGGCCCCTGCCCTGTGGGGTCCCCGCCCCGCCGGTCCCTACTCGCTGGAGGATGCGCGGTCAGCCCTGCAGGAATGGGATCCGCAGCGACACCGGCAGGTCTCGGTCGGGGTGCTGCAGGGCGCGCGGCTGGTCGCCGCGCTCGGCCTGATGCCGGACGGTCCCCAGAGCGCCGAGCTGGCCTACTGGGTGCGGCCGGAGTACCGCCGTCGCGGGATCGCGTTGCGGAGCGTCCAGGCCCTGACGACCTGGGCGCACGACCATGCGGGCTGCTCCCGGATCTGGCTGGAGATCGACCCCGACAACGCGCCGTCGCTACAGCTCGCACGGCGGGCCGGCTACCGCCTGGAACAACGCCTGCCCCGCCACTGCCGAGCCTGGACCAGCGACGACCCAGACCACGACACCTGGCACGACTGCCTCATCTGGGTCCACGCCACGTCAAGACCTGTGGATTGAAGATCTCTGACCGCCCTCATCGTGCGAGGCCGATGGTCGCTCCTGCATGCAGGTTGTCTTACACTTACAAGTATTACGTAAGAGAGGAGCGCGCCATGCGGATCACCTCGAAGGGGCAGGTCACCATCCCGGCCGAGATCAGGGAGCGGTTCGGTCTCCTGCCCGACACGGAGGTCGAGTTCGTCGTCGAAGGGAACACGGTCAGGATCGTTCACGCCCAGCGTGCCGGGGACAGCCGCGGCGAGCGGGTCGTCCGACGCCTTCGCGGGCGTGCGGTCTCGCGCATGTCGACCGACGAGATCCTCGCCCTCACCCGAGAGCCGTGACCACGACGCTGGTCGACAGCAACGTCCTGCTCGACATCGCCACCGAGGACCGGACCTGGTACGAGTGGTCGGCCGAAGCCTTGGCTCGGGCAGCCGACGACGGCCTGCTGATCATCAACGCGATCATCTACGCGGAGGTCTCGATCGGCTTCGCCACCATCGAGGAGCTCGACGACGCGCTCCCCCCTGTTGTCTTCGGGCGCGAGCAACTTCCCTACGAAGCGGCGTTTCTCGCGGGCAAGGCCTTCCTCATCTACCGGCGCCGAGGTGGAGTCCGGTCCCGGCCGCTTCCCGACTTCTACGTCGGGGCTCATGCGGCAGTCAGCCGCTATCGCGTGTTGACCAGGGATGCTCGCCGCTACCGGACGTACTTCCCGACGGTCGACCTCCTGGCACCCAGGCTGTGAGAAGCCTGAGAGTGAGCTGAACCCGCGTGTGCCATCGGCCCACTTGCGTAAACATGGACGCCGCGAGTCGGCAGGTGGCGGAGTGGGCTCCGCTGGAGCTTGGAGGAGGGTGCGTGGAGGCGACAACAGCGGACGTGACCGCGGCGGCGCGGCCGGGCACCGGGCCGGCGGTCTCGGTCCGGGGGCTGGTCAAGCACTACGGTGAGATCGAAGCGGTGCGGGGCGTGGACTTCGACGTCGCCGAGGGCGAGACGTTCGGCTTCCTCGGCCCCAACGGCGCCGGGAAGTCGACCACCATCAAGATCCTGTGCACCCTGGCACGGCCGACCGCCGGGACGGCGCTGGTCGGCGGCTACGACGTGGTCGCCGCGCGCGACGACGTGCGCCGCAACATCGGGCTGGTCTTCCAGGAGACGACCCTGGACGACTACCTCACCGCCGAGCAGAACCTGCGCTTCCACGCCGAGCTGTACGCCGTCCCCAAGGCCGCCGTGCCCGACCGCCTGCACGAGGTGCTGGAGCTGGTCGGCCTCTGGGAGCGGCGCGGCGACCTGGTGCAGACGTTCTCGGGCGGGATGAAGCGGCGCCTCGAGATCGCCCGCGGCCTGCTGCACTCCCCGCGCGTGCTGTTCCTCGACGAGCCCACCGTCGGCCTCGACCCGCAGACCCGCGCGTCGATCTGGAAGTACCTCGACGAGCTGCGCCGGCGCGAGGACATCACCGTCTTCCTCACCACCCACTACATGGACGAGGCCGAGCACTGCGAGCGCATCGCGATCATCGACGCCGGCCGCATCGTCGCCCACGGCACCCCGGACGCGCTCAAGGCGGAGGTCGGCAAGGACCGCGTCCAGATCCACACCGACGACGACCAGGCGGCGATCGCCGCGCTGCGCGACCGCTTCGCCGTCGACGCCGCCATCCACGAGGGCGCGGTCACCATCTCGGTCGCCGACGGCGAGCAGTTCGTGCCCCGCCTGTTCGCCGAGCTCGGCATCCCCATCCGCTCGGTCAACGTCGCCCGCCCCACCCTCGACGACGTGTTCCTGGCCCACACCGGGACGACCATCCGCGACGCCGAGGCGTCCAGCAGCGATCGTCTCCGGATGAGCCCGATGGCCCGCGCCCGCGTCGGGCGGAGGTGAGCGACATGTCCACCGCACCCGCAACCGCCCCTGCGTCCGTCGCCCCGGTGCGCCTGCCCGCCCGCGGGCTGCGCCAGGACCTGCGCGCCGCCAAGATCGTCTGCCAGCGCGAGCTGATCCGCTTCGGCCGTGACCGCGCCCGCATCGTCTCCGCGATGGTGCAGCCGGTGCTGTGGCTGTTCGTGCTCGGCACCGGGCTGTCGTCGGTGATCTCGCGCGGCGACGGCGGGGTCGACTTCCGCACCTTCCTGTTCCCCGGCGTGCTGGCGATGTCGCTGCTGTTCACGGCGGCCTTCTCGGGCGTGTCGATCGTCTGGGACCGGGAGTTCGGCTTCCTGCGCGAGATGCTGGTCGCCCCGGTGCGCCGCAGCGCCATCATCGTCGGCAAGGCGTTCGGCGGCGCCATCGTGGCCACCCTGCAGAGCCTGGTGATGCTGGCCCTCGCCGGGCTGGTGCACGTGCCCTACTCGCCCGGGTTGCTGCTGCGCCTCTTCGGCCTGCTGTTCCTTACCGCGTTCACCATCACCGCGTTCGGCATCATGCTCTCGGTCCGCCTGCGCCAGATCCAGACGATCATGCCGCTGATGCAGATGGTCATCGCGCCGATGATGTTCCTGTCCGGCGCCCTGTTCCCGCTGGGCAACCTGCCCACCTGGCTGCAGGTCCTGACGCGGATCAACCCGCTGACCTACGCGGTCGACCCCATGCGGGCGGTGGTCTTCCAGCACCTCGACCTCAGCCCCGCGGCCCTGCACGCCCTGCGTCCCGGCGTCACCTGGGGAGGCTGGCAGGTCCCCACCTCGCTCGAGGTGCTGCTGCTGGCGGTCATGAGCGTGGCGATGCTCACCGTGGCGATCCTGCGCTTCGACGCTACCGAGTAGCACCTACGCGCGCAGGCCAGGCAGGTTGACCACGATCGCCTCCTGGGTGGACCTGGCGATCACCACCACCGCCTCCTGGTCGGGGGAGGGGTTCTCCTCGCGGTGCGGGACGAACGGCGGCACGAACACGTAGTCGCCGGGGCCGGCCTGCAGCCGCACCTCCCGGTCGTCGTCCAGGTACACGAACGCCGGCGTTCCGCTGACCACGTAGATGCCGGTCTCGCTGTGGCCGTGGTGGTGCGCGGCCGACACGGTCGCGGGGGCGACCCTGGTCTCCCCCATCCAGATGGCGCTCGAGCCGGTGGTGGTGCCGCAGATCGCCGCCGCCCGGCGCATCCCGCCGGTCTGGGCCGTGTCGGGGTCGAGGTCGCCGGCTCTGACGTGGTGGAGCCGGCCGCCGCCCTGGTGCATCGCTCGCTCCCTCCCAGCAGGGGACGCCAGCATGGTAGCCGGCCGTCCACAGCCGTCCCGGAGGAACTGGCGGCGGCTTCGGCCCGCCGGGTACGCTCCGGGCATGAACCGGACCTTCCGACGACTGCTGGTGGCCGGTGGCGCGGGGTTCATCGGCTCGAACTTCGTCCGCCTGCTGCGCCGAACCAGGCCGAGCACCGAGGTCTGGGTGCTCGACAAGCTCACCTACGCCGGCAACCCGGCGAACCTCGCCGAGTTCGAGGACACCGACGGGTACCGCTTCTTCCACGGGGACATCTGCGACGTCGAGCTGGTGGACAAGCTGGCCGGCGAGGTCGACGCGATCGTCAACTTCGCCGCCGAGACGCACGTGGACCGCTCGCTGCTGGACCCGTTCGCGTTCATCAACGCCGACGTGCTCGGGACGGCGGTGCTCTGCTCGGCGGCCGGCAGGCACGGCCACGAGGTCTTCCACCTGGTGAGCACGGACGAGGTCTACGGCGACGTGTCCGAGGGCCGCTCGCGGGAGGACGACCCCTTCCGGCCCCGCAGCCCGTACGCCGCGAGCAAGGCCGGCGGCGAGCACCTGGCCTGGTCGTTCGCCGCGAGCCACGAGCTGCCGCTGCTGGTCACCCGTGGCTCCAACACCTACGGGCCGTACCAGTACCCGGAGAAGTCGGTGCCGGTGTTCGTCACCAACGCCTTGGACGACCTGCCACTGCCCCTCTACAACGACGGCAGCGCCGTGCGCGACTACCTCCACGTCGAGGACCACTGCCGCGCCATCGACCTGGTGCTGCACGGTGCCCGGCCCGGACACGCCTACAACGTCGGCACCGGCGTCGAGACCAGCGGCAACCAGCTCGCCGGGGCGGTGCTGGACGAGCTCGGCAAGCCCCGCTCGCTGATCCAGTACGTGGCCGACCGCAAGGGCCACGACTACCGCTACGCGCTCGACACCAGCAAGCTCGAGCGCGAGCTCGGCTGGCGTCCCGAGATCGACCTGCGCAGCGGCCTCGTGCAGACGATCGGTTGGTACCGGGAGAACCAGCGCTGGTGGCGGCCGCTCAAGTCCGACGAGTACTGGGACTACTACCGGCGCAACTACCGGCCGCTGCCGGCCTCGCCGTAGCGCGGACGAGCGCTTGGAGCGGCGGCGGCCCAGCACCTTGATCAGCCGCCGCAGCGTGAGCAGCGCGACGACCCCGAGGACCTGCCCGCCGATGGCCACCCGGGTGAGGTCGAAGGCCGGCTGCCAGCGCACCTCCCCGTCCTTGATGACGAAGGCGCCGACCGGTCGGGCGACGATCCCGAGGCCACCGCCGAGGCCCTGCGGGCCCGCCGGTTCCGGCTGCCGCTCGCCCTGGCCGGCGCTGCTGCCGCCACCTCCGCCGCCGGCGTAGACGACCGCGGCCGGGATGACCGTGACCCCGTCCCGCTCGTACGGCTGGCCGAAGACGTGGTTGTCGCGGACGTGGGCGGAGATCTGGTCGAGGAACTCCGAGGTGTCCATGGGTCGCCTCCCTCACGCGCTGGACGTGGACCGGGGCACCGTCCGGCCGCACCGGGCGCCATCTTGGACCAGCTTCCTGGCGAGTCCAACCGCCACCGCCCCGCCGGGCGTGTTGCTATGCTGCCTGTCCGGGAGGAAGCGAGCGGGCCGACCAGGGGTGGTGCCGGATGAGCCCTGCGGAGCTGGCCACGCACCTGGCGAGCGACCACGACCAGCCGGTGGACGGCGCCGCGTCGGTCCTGGCGTTCGTGCACGCGGCGATGCACCACGGCAGCGCCTGCCCTGGCGGGCACTTCCACGACGGCGACCAGGTGCGGCGGCTGTGGGACACCACGCCGAGGATCGCCGAGGTGCCCACCCGCGGCCACACCTGAGCGAACACCAGGCCCTTGCAGGCCAGAGCCGCCGCAGTGCGCAGTGGTGCCTGAGCATCCCCGGTGTCCTGGGCTGACCAGAGCTACGCAGAGGCACTCGTTCACCTCGATCAACCTAGTTGTATCGTAAGTTGTAACTAGGTCAAGAGCATCATAGAGTTCGCACCATGCCCTCCCCCCGGATGACCCTACAGACCCAACGGGTGCTCGCGGTCCTGCTCGAGGACCCGCTCGGGCAGCACTACGGGCTCGACCTGTCCCGCCGGGTGGGGCTGCCGACCGGCAGCATCTACCCCATCCTCGCCCGCCTCGAGCGGGCCGATTGGGTGAGCAGCCGCTGGGAGGAGATCGACCCCAACGCCACGGGCAGACGGCCGCGGCGCTACTACCGCCTCACTGGCGCCGGAGCAGAGCAGGCACGCCGGGTGCTCGACCAGACCGTGCGCTCGATCTCGCCGCGGTGGGGCATCGGCGGCACCGGGGAGGTGCTGGCGTGAGGTGGGGCTGGCAGGAGACGCTCGCCGTGGCCGGCGCGCTGCTGCTCCCCCTGCTGCAGCAGGACGCGTTCGAGTGGTGCTACTGGCTCGCCGAGCGCCTGCTGCGACGCGCCGTCCGCCGCCTGCCGCCGGCCCACCGGCGCCGCTACTCCGAGGAGTGGCTGGCCGAGCTGGCAGAGCTGCGGGACCGCAACCTCTCCGCGCTGCTGTGGGCGCTGTGGGTGTTCGCCTGCGCGCCGTCGGTCGGCCGCGGCCTGCGGGAGGAGCCGGCCGACCGCTGGCGCCTGCTGTGCAACGGCTACGTCACCGGCGTCTCCGCCGCCGGGCTCGGGCTGGGCGGCTGGCTGCTCGCCCACGGCGGCCTGGCGGTCACCGGACAAGGCAGGCGGTCGTTCCTGGTGCTGGTGGGCCTTGCCGCCGTGGCGCAGCTTCGTCCCTACCTGACCCGGGTCAACACCGGCTCGCTCAGCTTCGGGAGCCTCGACCTCGCCCTGGTGATCGGCTGGGGCATGGCGGCGGGCGCCCCGGCCGCCGCGCTCGCCACCATGCTGGGCCACCTCGGTGGCCGCCGGTCCGCCGACAGGGTGCTGTTCAACGGCGGCCAGTACGTGCTCTGCCTCGCCGGCGCCGGCTGGGTCTTCGAGGCGGCCCGCGAGTCCCTGCCCGGGTCGCTGCGGACGCTCGCGATCGTCGCGGCGGCGGTGGCGTTCACCGCGCTGAACTCGCTGCTGATGCGGGTCCTGTTCGCGCTGCAGCACCCGGACGCGATCGCGCAGCAGCTGCGCACGGACTGGACGGTCGAGGGCCTGATGTGCGTGGCGCTGATCGCCACCGCACCGTTCGTGCCGCTGGTGCTGCAGAGCAGGGCGGTCTTCATTCCCCTGCTGCTGCTCCCCGAGGCCGCGCTCCTGCTGCTGGTGTTCCGCCTCTGCCCCGCCCTCGGCTCCCCGCCGGCGCGGGCGGCGCGTCGCTAGCGGTCCCCGCCCGCACGCGGCGAGGACCGGGCACAAGGGCATAGGCTCACCCGCGACACGCAGCAGCCCAGGCGGAGGTGGAGGCATGGAGCAGCCCGTACCCGAGGTCCCCGACAGCCATCGGGACCTGCTCGAACGGCCGCTGATCGCGCACGTGGCGACGGTCCGCAGCGACGGCGCGCCGCAGAGCAACCCGATGTGGTTCGGCTGGGACGGCGCACGGATCCGCCTCACCCACACCAGCACCAGGCAGAAGTTCCGCAACCTGCAGGCGGAGCCGCGGGTCGCCCTGTCGATCACCGACCCCGCCGAATCGCAGCGCTACCTGGAGGTCCGCGGCGTGGTCGAAGCGACGGAGGACGACGCCGGCGGGAGCTTCTACCGGCAGCTGCGCGCACGCTACGGCGTCGACCCCGACGCGCCGATGCCCGACGCCGCCGTCCGGGTGATGGTCGTCATCCGCCCGACCGCGCTGCTCGCACGCAGCCCCGCCAGCGCCGACGGCCCACCCGGCATCGAGCGCGTCACCGCCGACAGCCACACCTTCTACCGACCGTGACACGGTGAGCCGGACCCGCTGAGTTGTTCGCGCCGTTCGTGGGGCAGGGTATGAGGAGTCGCAACTCGGCCGAAGGAGGCCGACGTGCAGCTCCTCGCAGCGAGCTTCACCCAGCGCTACAGCCCGGTCGCCAGCAACCTCGTCCTGTCGGCACTGGTGGCTGCCCTGCCTCGTCCAACTCGATCGCCCTCGCCTGCCTGGTCGGGCTGCTGGTCCTCGCCCAGGCCTACGTCTTCAGCGGGGTCGTGCCGTAACGGCTCGGTCGGCCCGTCCCTACCGTGGCGCGATGGCCACGTCGGCGCAGGCGTGCTCCGGATCGGCCACCTGGATGGCGGCTCCGGCGCCGAGCGGGGCTGCCGGACGGTCGGCGACCATCGGCAGGGCGCCGCGCCACAGCAGCCGCCCGCAGCTCAGGTCCACACTGGTCAGGGACTGCGTCAGGCCGCCGCCTTGGGACCGTGAGCCGACCATCAGCAGCCGGCCGTCCTGCGTCCAGGCCGGCCAGCCATCAGCCTGGATGGGGATGCGCCAGCGCTCGCGTCCGTCCCGGACGCGGTAGGCAGCCAGGAACGTCGGCCGCTGGCCCCGAGGGCCGGGCGTGACGAGCACGACGTCGTCTCCGGTGACCAGCGCGAGCCGGTCCACGGCGGGGTTCATGTCCAGGTCGAGCGGCCCGGGCAGGCCCCGCCGCCAGCGCGGCTTCCCGCTGGCCGGGTCGACCAGCAGCAGCTCGTGACGCCGGTTGCGGTCGATCTGCGAGACCAGGGCGATCCCGGCAGGCCCCACGCCGACGACGGCCGGCGCGCGCAGCCCGCCGATCTGCCAACGCCGCGCGCCGCCGTCCAGCTCGTAGGCGGTGACCGCGGTGGTGGTGCTGGTCTGGTCCCAGACGACCACGCCGTCTTGGTTCACGGTGAGCGTCGCCTGGAAGTCCTGGCCCCGATGGACCCCGGCGGTCCGCCACAACGCGCGACCGCTGGCGGCGTCGAAGGCCTCGAGGGCGCCACGGTCCAGCCGCAGCACGCGGTCGCCCGCCTCGGTGAAGACCTTCGGCGTGCCCCGCCCGTGCGGCGGCCGCGACCAGCGCACGGCGCCGTCGCTGCGGTCGAGGACGACCAGGGCGCCGCGGTCGCCGATGGCCACGATCGCGCCGTCGGCGGTGGAGGCGTGCTGCCAGGACAGCGGAGCCGGCCGCGCCGGGTAGCGCCACCGCACCCGGCCATCGACCGCCTCGACGCCGAGCAGCTGGCCGCGGTCCAGCGGGCCGGCGCGTACCACCAGGATCCCGTCGCGGATCGAGGCGTCGTACACCACGCCGCCCAGCGGCAGCCGCCAGCGTTGCCGGCCGTCGGCCGCGGCGAGGGCACGTAGCTCGTCGCCCTCGGTGGTGAACACCGTGTCCCCGTCGACCAGCGGGCCGACGTTGGCGTCCAGGTCCGCTCCGACCGGCAGGGGCACCGACCATCGCTGCCGACCGCTGCCGTCGAACGCCAGGACGGCCGCCCTGCGCGGTGGGAGCTTGGAGAGGTCGCAGCCGGTCGTGTGCGGGATCTGGCGCCCCGCCAGGTCGGAGGCCGAGGTCGCGCCCGACCCGTCCGCCTGCCTCCTGGCATCGGTGGTTGCCGCCTGGCCGCAGGCGGCCAGCCCGGCCGCGCCGAGCACGACGAGCGCCTCACGGCGCGTGAGGGTGAGCCGCACGAATGCCCCCATGGTCTCCCGGGCCGGCGGGGCCGGCCGCTCACCAGTAGGACGCGGCCGCTCGGCCCGAGGTTCCCAGCGGACCTGCGCACGTCACGCCAGGCGCCACCCAGCTGACGGGACGCCGTTCAACGACGTGGTCGGGCCCCGACTGCGGGCGAGGTGCTGGTGCCGCCGCGGGCCAGATGCGGGCCGCCGCCAGGCTCGGCAGCCGGCCTGGGCATCAGCAGCAGGGGGCACTGCCCTGGGGAGACGCCGGCGCGGGCCAGGGCGGCCGGCGGGAACGGACGGCAGGGATCGGAGGGCGGCGTGACCAGGCGCCCGCGCCGCCTGGCGAGCCGCGTCCAGGTCTCGAGGTGCTCGTGGCCGACCACGATCCAGATCCGGCGCGCGCCGGCCGGCACCCGCGACAGCGCGGCCAGGTCGCTGCTCCGGTCGCGGCCGGTGGCGACCACCACGTCCGGCTGGTCCGGGTAGTCGATCTGGAACGAGATCGTCCGCAGGGCGGGGATGTCCACGAACGACGGCCGCTCCGGCCAGTAGTAGCCGAACGCGTGGGCCGCTCCGCTGCTGACCACCACCGCGTCGCCTGAGCTGCGGGCGGCGCGGACGAGCGCGACCTGGCCGCGCACGTTCTCGTCCGGTATCGGCCGCCGCGAAGCCCTCGCCGCGGCTGGCAGAAAGGCGCTGCCGGGCCCGAGCACCAGCGCCAGGCCCAGCACCACCGTCCAGCGGCTGCGGGCGAGCCAGCTGGCAACGGCGGCGGCGCCGATCGCGGCGAGGACCGTCACGAGGACCAGGAAGAACTCGCTGGTCCGGAAGTCGAGGAACGGGTAGCGGCCGGCGAGGCCGGCAACCACCAGCTCGGCGAAGGGCGCCGATCGCGGCGAGGACCGTCACGAGGACCAGGAAGAACTCGCTGGTCCGGAAGTCGAGGAACGGGTAGCGGCCGGCGAGGCCGGCAACCACCAGCTCGGCGAAGAGCAGCGGGGTGAGCAGGGCTGCCGCCGGCAGCCTGGCCCACACGAGGGCGATCACCCCGGCCAGCCCAAGGGCGAGCGCGATCGGCCAGGCGCCGAGTCCGAGGAAGGCGAGCGCCCTGGCGCTCCTCCAGCCGACGAACGAAGCGGCGCCGTCGAGACCCTTGGCCGTCGGGATGAACGAGTGCGCCCAGTACGCCCGCATGGCCGCCGAGTCCGCGTGAGCGACGAAGGCGCGGTAGACGGCGTACTGGACGGCGCTGGCTCTACGCCGAGCTGCAGCGTGGCGAGGTCGCCCACGCGCACGAGCACCTGGCACACCACGTCCCGGACCTGCGGGTCGCGACGATGCCGGCGCGCGACGCGCTGCCGGAGGAAGCCCGCCCCGAGTTCGACAAGGGGTTCCCGGTCGTGCGCGGCGCGCGGTCGCCCGGACGCTCGAATAGGGTTGCTACAGGTCAGGAGGGAGCACGGCTTCGCCGGCCGGGGTCACGCGACCTTCGCTGCGCAGGCGCCGCACGCGTTCCCGGTTGGTGGCCGACCAGTTCGAGCCGCGGCGACGGGGGACGAAGCGGATGGCGTAGCGCTGGTCGTCGATGCTCTTGGTCTGGGTGTCGACCCAGCCGTGGCAGAGCGCGACGTCCAGCAGCTCGTCGAAGGTCACGGTCTGCTTGCCTGAGGCCTTCTTGTAGATCGCGACGATCCGCTCTGCCTCGGACGCGCCGTTGTCGCGCAGCCAGCGATCGAACTCGTCCGCGGACGAGACCAGCGTTGCCTGGGAGGTGTCGAGCGGGCTCATTCGTTCCTTCCTGACCGATGAGGTCTTCCAGGTCCGTAGGCTCCCACTCGATCGAGCGGACGACCTTCGAGTCGGTCCCGACGACCTCTGGCAGCTCGACGATCGATCACCGGATCCATGCCAGCAAGGTCGTCCCCGATGGCGATGACGTCGGGCGCCCCGAACAAGGCGTCCGCGCGAACCACTCCCGACAGGCGCCTGATCGCCTGGCACGCGTTGCGGGGCCCGGGGTTGGTGGTGGTGACGAACACTCCCGCGTGCGACCATACGTGGCCATGTGCGTGCCCCCCTAGGACGGTGGTTGCGCCACCGCCACAACGACCAGCCAGTGGCCCATGGTTCGAGGTTGCTCACGAAGGTGTCAAGCGACCCGTCCCAGCGGCCTGATGCCGAAGCTGTGACGGGCTGACCGGGAGGCAGGGATGCCAGCAGGAGAGCCGGGCATGGCGAGTGGACCGCTGAGTCGCGAGCAGGTCCTCGACGAGCTGGGGTTCCTCGCCACCGTCGAGCACGCGCTCGTCGTCGAGTACCTGTCGGTGTGCTGCGCGCTCGGTCACGACCTGGAGCCCGAGGAAGGCGGAGCAACGACCCCGCAGGGGCACGAGGCGGCCGGCACGGCCTCCGCCCTGGCGCAGGGCGAGATGTTCCACCTGAAAGGGGTCAACAGCGGACTGGTCGACGCCGGAGGGTCCGCGCAGCTGCAGCGGGCCGCTAGCATCTCCAGCGGCTCGGTCGCCGAGATCGCGCTCGGCCCGCCCAGCGCGGCCCAGCTCGAACGACTCCTCGAACGCGAGGAGGCGATCGCCTCGGCCGTCGACGAGCGCTACGCGCGGCTGCGCCCGGCGGTCACCTCCAGCCCGGTGTTCGAGGGTGACCTCCTCGACGAGCTGCGGACCATCATCGTCGAGGATGGCCCGACGCACGCCGCGGCGCTCGCGCCCCTGCGGAATTCCCTACGCGGGCTCGCGCCAGCCGACTTCCTGCGCGCGACCCGCCGCGAAGCGGCCGACGCGTTCGAGCAACGCCTCCTGGACGTCAGTGACCGAAGCTACAGCTTGGTCCTGACCGCCCTGGAGGAGCAGTTCGCGCAGGACCCCTTCGTCGGTGGAGCGTTCCGGGGCCTTGCCGTGTCCGCCATGGAAGGTCTCGACGAGCTCAACCGTGTCCTGGTGCAGCGCGGTCTGCTGCCCCCGTTCACGCTCTGAGCGCCTCGGCGGGTGGCGATACTGGCTCGCGTCACGCCGCACTGGACGACAAGAACGAGCCCCGTGGATGCGAGATTCGCTGTTTGGTCGCGATCGCCCTAGTGCACCCCAGGGCAGGGGGCTACCGTAGCGACCATGGAGTGGTGGTCCATCGAGGTGTTCCACGGCCGGTTCTCCGCCGCCCGGTGGAAGGACGCCGCGCCCGACCCGGTCAAAGGCCTGCTGGTGCACCGCGGCCGGGGTGGCGCGGCAGGCACGCGCCTCCCGCGCCGGCCACGCCCGCTGGCCGGCGCTGGCGCGGTCGAGCTGCCCGAGCCCGACCCGGACCCGATCGAGGAGGAAGACTTCGAGCCGTACTGGATCGAGTCGGGGTTCCATGACGACATGCCTGAGCCGGTGCCCGACCCGTCGCCGTTGCACGAACCCGCCGCCGCCTCCCGGTCCACCCCGGGCGGTCTACCCACGCGACCCCCAAGCGGGAGCAGGCCCAGGACAGCGAGAGCCGTCCGTGCCCCAAGCGTGCCCTGAGCAGAAGCAGCAAGGCAGCGGAAGGGATGAGGCACGGCAGGTACGGCGGTTGACCTGCGAAGGTGGCTGGTGGAGCTGAGGGGATTTGAACCCCTGGCCTCTTGCATGCCATCCAGAGACACCGCCACGCCGCCCGCTGTGGCCGCCATGGACGACGCTGAGCCACCGTGGACGATCGGCAGCTCAGCGGACCAAAGCTCCGCCGGCCCGGTCTCAGATCCGTTACCGTCGCTACCTGTCGATCACGGTCGTCACAAGGCCGGTTTGCTGCTCCTCTGCTGCTCACCTCGCCTCTAGGGAGGCAGCTCGAGGAAGCCTTCCCTCTACCCCAACTGACCCCATCCTTACCATGGATCTCGCCGTCACCGCTGTGCGCACCAGCATTTCCGCAGGTCGCTCACGACCGTGGGACACCAAGTAATGTGCTGAGTGCGACCCTGGAAGCGGTGACCGCTCCTGCCCGGATGGAGCCTGCCGCTTCCTGTGGCCGCGATCGGATCAGGCGGCCGACGCTTGCAGGTCGGCTCTGAGGATGCTCCAGACTGAGGCTCT